>Ga0207984_1000145_pt1 | contig 42864 bp, 38 predicted proteins | sample ETNtaG_30_FD_185760 | JGI IMG/M metagenome (GOLD analysis project Ga0207984, IMG submission 185760) | Marine microbial and viral communities from oxygen minimum zone, Eastern Pacific Ocean - ETNP201306PF43B (SPAdes) (version 2) | ecosystem: Environmental > Aquatic > Marine > Oceanic ...
AACACATTACATCTTCATACCTATGCAAGTTCTTGAGTCCATCCATCTGCACCATACTTTTGATTCTACTTGTCATTTTCTCTCCTATAAACAGACATATTTATATTGAGTATGGAATCATTCCACACTACTAACTACTATTTAGGAGAGTAAAATTACAAAAAGACATACTGGATACGAACAACAAATTGAGGGGGATTAGGGTGGAAAAAGGACACACTTGACGACACAATCAGGGGTCTGATACACTGTGTCTAGAAACCTTTGAAACCCTTACTGTATCAGGGAAAAATGATCAGGGAAAAATGGAATAGTTTAAATAGGTGGAATAGTTAAGACTAGACAATAGTAAGTTTCACACTGATACTCGGAGTAAACCGAATGTGGATATTAGTAACCTGTAAGTTGGAGTGATCCAACTTAACTACAATTTCCTTCGTTTCAATTTGCTCCATTTAACGGCTAACTTGTCTTGGGAATTCACAGCGAGTCCGCCAGGTCCTCCTTTACCAATTACCTTAACATTATCAAAAAGCGATTCAGAATCGTAGGTAGCTAAACCAATGCCTCCCCATTGTAACAAGTCATTCTGATCAGTATATTCCTTTTGCAATTTCCCATTTAGGTACATCTTAAAAGTATCTCTATTAACCTCGAGACGAATATCGTTCCATTTTCCTTTTTTGAGAATTTCAGTTCCTGCATCCTGGTCTACAGCGGCTCCCTCCCCACCGTTGGCTTCCCAAATTTTACTATAGTTACCACCATGACCATTGATACCGATTAACCAATAGTAAAATTTACCAGAAGTCCAAGCCTTACCCCCGTCACCTATCTCCTGAACCCGCCATAGTACACCAGCATAATTATTGGGAGAGACAGGATTGACTTGTACTTCAAAAACGTAGTCTTGCCAGCCACGATCGTCTACCGCGTAAAAGCTATACTGATTGCGCGCAATATTGCTTTGGTGATAAGCACCATCTTTTATGTCCCATTTTGTTCCCTTAACTGGATTCCAGCCTTTTGGGTTTTTCTCAAAGGTTTCTTCATAACCATGTGCAAATTGATAAATCAAGCAAACCGAGATGATACAAAAAACCGTATTTATAAATGTCGACCTCATAAAACTCCTTTAACTCAATTCGATTTCTGACTAGCTACTTGCATCTGAACTAAGAGTATTCTACTCCCCTATTTCTGTTTTTCTATAGTATTGATTTGTTTCCTGAACTACAGTCATTAGCATCTTAGTACCGTCAGTTCTAGAAAACGCTACATAGTCTGATCCTTCGTAGTTTGTTAACTGGATTTTAATTATTGGGGATGCTCCACATATTTATATTTTGACTTTAAACCTTCCAAGTCAGCTTTCGTTTTAGGTATGTCCAAGAACTTACTGTTTAAAAACGGTTAAGGATGAAGAGTGGAAAGCAATGTTGGTCACTAATATCAGTTTTTGTGTGGATATATGCTCGGCCAAGTTAAAGTTCAATTCTATTTATCAAATGATTATATTAGGAATATTAGAGTTTAGTCAAGAGGTATCCAAACAAACAAGCTAGTTTATTGTTAGATAACTGGGCTTCTCTCACTGACAGTTCTTTCTTCAATAACCACATTTTTCTAGTGAAGAGTAGATGCATGTATTTAGTTAGTATCCATTAAAAGAGTGGTGAATCAAAATTAAGGGTAAAGTAGAGAATTAAAGACCGATGTCCCACTACACCAAAGCCTATATAGAGAATCCGGCCTCGGAATGCCTGCTTTTTCAGTGAAGGAAAAAGGTCAAATCAAGGTAACAGAAGCCACCGATTAATGGTAAGGCTTTAGGCTCTATTTGTAGTTTCATTAGTAATCACATGTTTCATCTAATTACCCAAGCGTTCGTGCTCTTTTGCAAGCCAGTCTGCATCAGTCATTGGCATTGGTTCAAGTGTCCCCAATCCAGCCTCATTACGCCAACGTGTCAGTGGATGTTCGCGATTAAGCTGTGGGAGGTCGACGCGAGTACCATAAGCTGAAGATTCAAAAATACCCATGATAATTTCGATGACATGGCACCCTTCCGCTCCGCTACATTCGTGTTCTCTTCCCTCGTCTAAGGCCCGGACATATTCATCCACAAACCAATAATCACCTTCAATCATGCTGCTATTGCCAGGAATAGTCTTGGCTGCTTGATCAAAGCTTTCCGGATAAATAGGACTTAGGGTTTGCCACTGATCCAAGTTATTCACGGGCAAAACATGAGGGTTGGACAACTTCCAAGCACCTCGTGGATGCCACATCAATCGTCCTTTTGTGCCATAAAGCTCAACCACATGGGCATCCAAGTTTAGCTTGTCAAAGCGGTGTTGGAGCAGAGTTCCCGTTACTCCATTGTCAAACTGTAATGATGCAGTCACATGGTCCCCTGCAATGATGCCATTTCCACGTGGTGCAGGCAAAACATCTTGCGGAGTGATCGGACGACCGCGAGTAGTGGTATGCGACGTGACACTTTGACAATGGCCTCCAAATTTTATCATATGGGTCAATAAATGAGTGCCAATCTCCATCAGACCAAAGCCACCATAATATCCTTTCCCACTAGCGTAGATATAACGCAACTCACCGATCTCACCTGCCTGATAGGCTTGATTAATGGCCTGTGTCCAAGCACTTAACCTCCATTGATGATGAACCGCAACTTGGACTTTCTTTTCAGATGCTTTACTCATTACGGCATCAGTTTCGATAAGACTCAATCCCATCGGCTTTTCGACTTCAATGTTAACTCCATGTTCCAGCACTCGTAGTGCTAGCGGGGCATGTAAGGCTGGCGCGGTTGGGATAGCTACAATGTCTGGTGCCGTTTGGTGGATCATTTCGTCTAAATCTGTAAACCGAGCCTCTACTTCAATCTCATTCCCCAAGGTATTTAGTCGTTCTTCAAGCAAGTCACATAGCCCGACCACTTCTGTCCGTGGATGGGCATGATAGACTCTAGCAGCTGACGAACCACGGGATCGGCAACCTAAAATAGCAACTCGGTACTGTTTCATTTTTACTCCTTTGTATAAGGGTTATCGTAACAACAAGCGCGATTTGGAAATTTTTCCACAATAGTCCAATTTTAAATATAACTGTTTGAAGTTGTTTCCATTCTAGCAAACACAAATCTGTCCTGCAAGTTTCCAGGTGGAATTTGGAAAATGGCCAACTAATTGGCCGCATTTCACTTCCGTCAAAATCTCTCCTTTTACACAATCTATTTAATTAGTTTGAACTAAACTCTAAGTTGATGTAAAGTAAGTTAATCTTAATCGACATTACAAGGCTCTGCTCCCTTTCGCCTTGAAACATTAAATCAGGAAGATTAAGATTCCAACCAAGATCTTTTCGCCTATCAATTGCACAACGTCACTACTTAGCTTAGAATAGCTAATTGAAGATTAGAAATTATAAGGAATTAGAGACATCAAGGAGCTTATACCATTTTAATGCGACATGCGACGATTCGATCGCGGAGCATCGAACTAACTACCCAATTTGGAGGATTACAATGAAAATCGCAGCTATGTTTGCTGATGGTTCAGGTGGAACTGTTGACCGGCCAAACCCTCAACCAGTTGATGACTTTGTGCTGGTTAAAATCCGATCGGTGCCAATGTGTACCGAATATAAAGGCTTCAAAGAGGAACGTGAGCAAGATGCCGCGGGCTTTGGACATGAAGCCGCAGGTGAAGTAGTTGCAGTGGCTCAATTAGGCCGAGTGAAGGTGGGAGACCGCGTTGTCGTTCAGCCCCAACTCGGTTGTGGGGCTTGCTGGCTATGTCTGGATGGAGAACACATCCACTGTCAAAACGGGAGGCGGCTGCCAGAAGGCCAAACGGCTGGATACACTTATGCTCAATATATTCTCAAACCTGATTGGTTGCTATCACCTTTTCCTGAAGACATTAGTTATAAGCACGCTGGAATGGCTTGCTGCGGTCTAGGACCAACATTTGGGGCTATGCAAAAGATGAATGTTAATGCCTTAGACACTGTTATGATAACTGGTATGGGGCCAGTTGGACTTGGAGGCGTAATCAACGGCCATTATCGTGGTGCCAAAGTAATTGCAGTAGAGAGCCAACCTTTTAGGGCCAACTTGGCTAAAGAGCTGGGGGCAACCGTCGTTTTTGACCCTAATGACGAAAATGTTCTGGATAAGATTATGGATTTAACCAATGGTCTGGGTGTTGACAAAGCCATGGATTGTTCTGGGGCTTCTGCCGCTCATCGACTTATGGTCGATGCCCTTCGTCGGAAAGGACAAGCCTGTTTTATCGGTCAAGGGGGGGATTTCCCCTTGGGTGCGAGTCGTGACATGATTGGCAAAGGAATAGGATTACATGGGATCTGGCACTATAATTTATCCTACTTTCCAGCCTTAATCAAAATAATCAGTCAAGTTGGTAATCAGTTGGATAAGTTCATTACTCACCAGTATGGAATGAGTCAAGTGCAAGAGGCTTGGGCACAACAATGTACAGGTAATGCAGGTAAAGTTGTTCTTGATCCATGGGCTTAGGGTTTCAAAAATATCGCTAATAACATTAAGAGAGCAAAGGAATAAAATTAAAAGAAACCCAAATAACTGATAAAATTGAGTTGGATAAAGAACTTAGCTGAAGTGCCAAGAAATTTTGGTGTGTGCTTGACGAGTGACAGCGAGTACCATGTTGGTTAGAATGATTATCTCCAGGGATTTCATCTGTGGAATGAATCTAAATTGGATTCTCTTGTTGACTTGTGCTTTGAGCAACTGTGGCAATGGCTTAGATCTGCCAAAATCAGGTGTGCGCAATATGGTATAAGGGGCTCAGGATAACCATTCAACTGTTTTATGGCCTTGCGGCTGCGGCACCCATCGGATAAGGACCATTGGTCAGAGGGTTCAAACGAGCATGGTCGTAGACAGCATCCTGGATTTCTAGGATGCGGACGGCATCAAGGATATTGGTCTCGGGCACTCTACCTTCCTGAATGGCGGATAACCCTTCGTTGATTACGTTACGCATACGTTCACCATGTCCTAAGTCTTCTTCAAATTCTGTTCCTGAAGAGGTATTAATCTCAATAAGAGGCTCACCTTTCTTGCCATAGAAAGCGAACACTGAAGCCTTACTTCCAATAAAACGGAAGAAGTGGTCACCACTGCGGCCTCCCTCAGAAGGAAAAGTATAACCAGATTCGATGATGCCTGTAACACCATCATCGCTGCGCAACATACCCACGGCACTATCCTCTATCTCACGTCCATACATAGCATTGGATATAATAGCTCCTACCACAGTTATTTGTCTGTCACCAACAAATTGGAGATAGGTATCAATGCCATGGGCTCCTTCGGTTGCCCAGCTTCCACCTCCAGATATTGATGGGATGTTGTGCCAAGCGGATGGGGTTGGATCGTAGCGCGTCGGTGGTCCGTTGTTTAGCCGGCTGTTGTAGAGGGCTAATTTACCCAGACTGCCGTCCTCAACCATCTTCTTGACTACAGCCACAATTTTGCTGGCACGGTTGGGGAGGGTTAAGGTACTAAAGACTCCATGCTTTTCGGAGGCCTCGGCTACTGGCCTAAGGCGGGCGGCGCAATCGGCAAACGGTTTATCCACTAAATAAGGAATACGGCGATCCACACAAGCTTGAATATGAGATGGTATTTCTATATGTTTTCCAGTGATGAGGGCTACGTCTGGTCTAACAGCATCTAAGCATGCTCCTGCCGTATCGAATCCGAGGCAACTGAACTCCTTTTCCAGCTGAGTCCGCGCATTTTTATTCTCATCCATGACACCGACGATCTCATGACCAAGGTCACATCCCATCCGACCTATACCTCGTCCATGATGACTATAAGAAAGAACTGCTAACTCCATTAACATACCTCACTACATATTTATAACATATAGAACCAAAGGATTTTCAAACGGAACATATTTACCATCGTTTAAAAACTTGGTGTGTAAAGTATATCCTCCGAAAACATCATATTTACCTATGCACCAATGCAGTATCTCTTAAAAGAGGTCCGCATCCGCACCAAACCCTCAACAACCTCGCGAGACACGATCTCACCACAGAAAGAGCAAGCAGTCACCAATTGGATGACTGCAAACCTAGAGTTACTTGCTGGATTTCAATTCTTTTCGTATAGTTATAGTGCAGTTGTGCTTACCAACAATCTACTATACAATTATTTATTTAACTATCTACTCCTTCTTCCCGGCGCCAGCGTTCGAGCGGATGCTCCCGAAACGTCAACGGAGCATAGACCCTCTCCTTACGCCGGTGCGATTCCCAAGTTAGGTTGATCATCTCCATACTGGCGACTCCTCCTCGACCACTTGCGGCTGGATCACGATCCTCCTCAATGGCAGCTATTAGATCTCTGATCATTAAATGCTGAAGAAACAATCTCCCTCTATTTTTACGTGGCTGTCCCTCTTCGTTGTTATCCTCTGTTTCTATATGTATTTGCTCCCATTTTTGTTCGGGGAGGTGATGCTGGCCACGGTGGATGAACATTGTGGTGCCAACACTTTCTCGAACGGCGATGCGGCCTTCAGTACCAATGAGGTCAATACCGTACCCCCTGTCATTTCCCTGCGTTTCGGCAAGGAAGGCCGCATCGGCGTGGATACCACTCTTGAAGCGGAAGGAGGCGAAACAACGTTCACCTAACACTAGTCCATCATTTTGGTCCTTTGGGTTTATCTCCTGGGCATCCTTGATATCATAAACGGTAGATTCTCGGCCATCAAGCTGGAGCAGGTGGGCATGTGCCCATTCAACGTCACCAGCAAAGAGTCGCATCCAGTCGTAAAGATGGGTTCCCATTGCCATTAGAGCGTTGCCTGACTTGCGTCCTCCCTTGTCAATGGCTTTGAGTCGGATGAGTTGGCCAATCTCGCCCCCCTTTATTAGGTCAAGAACAAGGTCGTTGTAGAGACTGGCGCGCTTTATATGGTTAATGGCCAGTTTGACCTTGTATTTGTCGCAAACTTGAACCATTTCGTCAGCTTGAACTAGGTTACGGGCCATGGGTTTTTCACAGAATATATGAATGCCTCGCCGAGCTGCCGCTAGAGTGGGAGCATGGTGTAAAGGCGATTGAGTGGAGTTGATTATAATGTCGGGCTCAAGTTGGTCAAGCATTTTCTCATAGTCGTCGAAGACGGCCTCTACACCAAAACGTTCCTTCCAAGCATGAGCACGTTTTGGGTCAATTTCAGCCCCACCGACGAGTTGGCAGCTGTTATCGGCTTGTACGGCAAGAGCGTGGTTGTTGCCCATACCGCCTAGGCCAATGATGGCAACACGGTAGATCTTCATGATACCTCCCCATAATCTTATAAATTAAAAAAACAATATGATTCCATATTAAAAGTCAGGTTCCTTTAAAAAAAGTGTATTTATTCTTTAAGAAAATAGATTTACTTTTTTCTCCCACACATTTTTGTCTTTCAAAGAAAGGTATCCTTGGGTAAGCGGGTTATTTCTCGCAAAGATATCACATGATTATCTTAGATGTGGTTTCTGTGTTTTGTTTTATGGTTTTGAAACTTTGATTGTTTCAGTGCTTCTGTACAGATGCTGTACACCGAAACGCTTAATTGCTATGCCCTTCACCCGGGTGATTGAGTTCTACTTTGTATGAATCAACTTTCCAATGGCCATACTGGGACATGAATATGAGCGTTTGCTTTCGCCATTCTCGATGGGTCGTGTGGTTGCGTTAAAGGCGTAAGCTTGGATACGTACGAGGTCAGCAGTAAAAATGACTGGGTTTAGGGTTGCTTCGGCCAAGAGTTGGTGGGTCTCCTGTAATTCTTGCTCAAGACGTGCGGCTTTTGCCTGCAGTTCGGAGATGTTCATTTCAGACCTTTTCCTAACTGAATCGATTAAATTGCATGTTCAACACCTAAAGGATAGCCTGAGTCAACCCTTCAGGCCACATCATAACAAAAAACCCAGATTTCGTCTATCCTATTTAAGTGTTAATTAAAAAAAGCAATGATAAGGTTAATATCAAAGGCAGATCTGACCAACTTATTTTCAAAGAGAGCCGAGTCGCATTAGGAAAAGTGTATCAAATAGCTGACTATTAATTGTTTAGTGATGGATATTAATGAGTAAATTTTAATTGTAAAAGCACAGAACCAAAATGGTATTACACCCTACTTCCAACAACTCGACGCTAAGCCCAAAAACACACAAATCACCCAAACTTGTTTGAACTAGACTTTGTGCAGATATGAGTGATTTAATTTCCTGTATGGGCGGCTCAAACTGATCTATGCTTTACCTTGCTACGACAATCGTGATAGGATACCCGAGTGAGTTAAACACTTGAACCTCAAATGACAACTAATATGATCAACGTCTTTTTAGGAAATTATTCCCATCAAATGAATGCTGGAAACGATAGACAAGCTCAGCAGGCGGTCATTCTCAAGTAGATGAAAGATCTTATCAAATCGCACCTACTTTTACTTATTTCAACATTGTTATTAGGAACAGGCTTCCTTAATAACCAATTCAAAATGGCTGAGCAGGGTTGGTTCCAAAACCATCAGCAGGATACTGAAAGCTTAGTAATAGGGAGAATGGTCAAGGCCAAGCGTGATGGTATATTCTCCTTTGGGGGGCTTACAGGTCAAGTTACAGGTATACAGCGGTTAACTACTAATCATACATTGAAGTGGTCCGGTGAAGCTGTAAGTAGCCAGTATCAAGCCTACTACAATAATCTAGATTTCACCTCTTTTAATCCTTATTTTTCCCAAATTGGCTTTCAGGCTATCAGTTTCTGTTTAATAGAAAAGATCTTACCACTATCCCCTCAGCACTATATTATGTTGCTGAAATTCTTGAATGCTTACTCTTTTGCCTTTGTCCTATCTCTGATTATTCGATGGTTCAATCTAGAATTTGGATTATTGAGTGCTTTACTAGTAATGCTAACTACTATATGTTCTCATTGGGTAACTGTTTTTGGTCGTAATCTCTGGTGGGTAATGTGGGCATTTTATCTGCCTTACTTAGTTAGCCTCCATCACCTGCGACAAAAAACATCAACCAATACAGCTATCATACTTATTTATGTTACTGTTTTCATTAAGTGTCTTTGTAATGGATACGAATATATCACCACTACGTTACTGATGATGGTGACACCTTACATCTACTATTGGCGGGCTGAAAGATGGAATTTTAAATATTTAGTTCAACAACTATTAATAGCTGGTACAACAGCTATGGTCAGTGTGCTTTCAACCACAATAATATTGGCTGTCCAAATATCAGCCGTCAAAGGTGGATTAAAAGCAGGATTGCATCATATTTTCATCTACTCAGTGGGCAAAAGAACGCATGGAGATGCAGGTAGTTACCCTGAAGTTTATGCTAACAGTTTAAAAGCGGATGTGATAACTGTAGTCAACAAGTACCTAGAAGGGTTTATTTTTGATTTTAATCAAGTGTTGGGTGGTTCCAGCCCGAATTTAAATGTAACGTATCAAACGGTAATTTTCGTTTTTGCCTGTATTTCCTGTTTGGTATGGTTGTGTCATTTCTTATTTAAACAGGGGAAATTGCCTTTGGAAGAAGAATCAATAAGCAAGTTGACTGGCTTATCAATAGCTGTATGGTTTTCATTCTTAGCACCCCTCTCCTGGATGGTAATATTTAAAGGGCACTCTTATATCCACACCCACATGAATTTTATAACTTGGCATATGCCTTTTACTCTTCTGGGATTTGGACTATTAGGCGCATTTTTGTCTATGTTAGTTGCTACTATTTATAATCTCAGACATAATCAATAAATAAGATCTTAGAGTTAATGTAGGATTAGACGTTCCATCTAAATTTCCATTGTAATTGAATAAGAAATGCCAACCCAAAACAATATAATGGATGTAAAATCAAAAGCTATAAACATTTACCAGATATCGTTTTATATGTTTTATAGTATGATTTTAGAGGCGCTCGATAAGCACCTGTAATGTTCGGCAAATATGTGTTATGTTTTCCTGCTTTGCTGCGGTTTTTTTGTTTTCGTCTCTAATCAGTCTCTAAAAAAACGAAAAACATACCAAGGAGGAAACGATGAGTCAACTCCTCACACCCACTATGGAGATTGCAGGACTCACAAATGAACAGAGGCAGTCTTTCTGGAAAGACGCATACCTTGTTATTGATAATATTTTCCCACCGACCGATGTGGCGCTGCTTCGTGAAGCGTGTGATTCTCCTGCAGTAACAACTGAATGGAAGAAACGGGATCATGAGAACAAAACAGTGCATCTGTTAGAAATCACGGCCAAGCATCCAATTTTTATGGAATTGGCCAAAAGTCCGCGCATTCTAAATCGAATCACTCCGTTGATTGGTCCTAACATCCAGCTTCAGCACTCCAAATTGGCAACAAAGCCACCTGTCAAAGGGAAAGGCCCATTTGCTTGGCATCAGGACTTCGCTTACTTTCCCCATACTAATACAGATTTGGTAGCTGTGATGGTACTTTTAGATGACGCAACACCTGAAAATGGCTGCATGCAGGTCGTTCGAGGGAGTCATAAACTAGGGTTGTTGAATCATATGCAGGGTGGCCTTTTCACAGGCATGTGCCAAGAGTCACAGTATTGGGAAAACGAACTTCGGCTGGCGCAGGTAACACCGAAAGTGGGAGGAATTAGTATCCACCACTGTTTGGCACTTCATAGTTCGCCCGCTAATCTTTCTGGGCGACCACGTCGCGGCGTCGTTTTCCAGTATCGCGCTGATGATGCGTACCAACTGGCGGACGGAGTCTGGGCAGACACGGGCTTATTAATATGTGGAGAGAAACGGGAACAAGTACGATGTGATGCAGGCTTAATCTGTCTGCCGAAATCCAGCCGTTACCAAGGCTACCCCTTTGGGCATGCTTGGAATCAGGAAGGAGAATTAGCACAACAGGCCGATTCTCCAGTTTAATGGAGAATGTCTCAAATCATGCTGTTATATGATAGGCTAAACAAGTAACATATACTAAGGCAAATGAGATGACAATACTTTCTAACCAAGATTGGAAATTCTTTAAAAAAAACGGCTACGTCATTGTGCCCAAGGCTTTACCTCAGAAGAATCTGAATGCTGTGATAGATGCGATGTACGACTTTCTTGGTATGACACACGACAACCCTGAAGGTTGGTACCATGAGCCACTTCGTACTAATGGAATGGTCGAGATGTACCACCATCAGGCAATGTGGGACAACCGCCAGCATCCACGAATGTCTCGGATTTTTACCGAGATTTTGGGGACAGAAAAACTGTGGGTGTCGATTGACCGTGTCAGTTTCAAACCTCCACCCCATCCGAGCTACCCAGATTATGTAAATGAAGGTTTCATTCACTGGGATGCAGATACATCTAGGTTACCTTTAAGTTTTGGTGTACAAGGCGTCCTATACTTAACTGACACAGAGGAAAATCAGGGTGGATTTCAATGTATTCCCGGTATTCATCATCAACTAACAGATTTTGGTGCAAATCATTCCCTGAATCACAAGTACAAAATTCCCAACCTCAAAAAGTTCATCCCACAGGCGATTCCAGGTAAAGCTGGAGACTTGCTCATCTGGCATCGAGCGTTAGCACATGGTAGCGGTTACAACGCATCGGATAACCCTCGGCTGGCGCAATATATCAGTATGCAACCTGCTAGGTTGAAAAACGAAGATTATCGTCAACAACGGATTAGCCTCTGGAGAAATCGGGAAGAGCCACTGTCTCGTGCTTTTCCTGGCGATCCACGGGGATGGGAAAAAGAACGTCCTGTTGCGAAACTGACACCGTTGGGAAAGAAATTGCTCGGCTTAGCTACGTGGGAATGATGGGCAATACCGAAGTGTAAAGAAACATCTGACTATGACAACAGACAACAAGTATTTGGAGCAATTCCAACAAGTTGGGTACGTCGTACTAGAGAGACTAATCGATCTTCAGACAATTGAGACTTGGAAAGACTCCTTTCACCAACTAATTCAGAAAGTCAAGCCAATCCAGCGACCATCAAAACATGGTCTAGGTAGACAGATTGTAGTGGACAATTTGGTGGAATACGAGCCCGGGATAATGCTATCTGCTGCTGCTAATTCAATGATTTTGGACTTTCTAGAATTACTGATGGGTCCCTTTGTGCAGCTTGAAAGTTTGCGTATTAACTTGACCGAACCAGTGGCAGTAGAGCAGGTCGAGGTTGATACGAGAAATTGGCATCGGGACATGTGGGCGATTTTTGCTGGTTGTACTAGCGATTATCTCCCTCCAAATGCTTGTAATGTCTTAACCTATTTTCAAGATATGGATGATCAAATTGGCCCGTTGCGGATATTGCCTGGTTCACATCGCACCCAAGATCTAATCCAAAATCAATTCCAAGCACAAACCAATGAACGCTTCATCTATGCACAAGCAGGTGATATTGTGGTCATTCACTCAGCTTTGATTCATGCCGCTTCACCGAATATAAGTGATCATCCAAGATATTTTATGAGTCGTTTCTACAATAAAAGTTATTTGCCACATCGCGACCATCACACCGGCCCTAATGTTCAACATATTATTGAAGTAGCTCGGCAACGAAAAGATCGACGTCTAATGCGTCTGTTCGGAATTGATGATCTTGTATTTTCTCGTCAGGTAGATGTCACTGTTCCCGAAACTAAACTTTGGCAAATGTGGATCCAGGAAGACAAAGATGCTAAGGAAAATAGATCATAGATCTAGTTAGTTAATTAACACCAACCAGCCCAAACGGGGAAGTTTTAGACCGGTATGCGTTGTTTTTGAGACAACCTTTCCACAGATAAAAATTACTAGCCAAATCAAACCTGGTCATTTTATGCCCGCATTATTCGAAAAAAGCGGATACCGCCAGAAGTGTTTTTAGGAATGGTGTTCCGTTAACGCGTAAACTGCTAAGTTCCAGAACAGATATCAAAAATAGAGAAAATTATATCCTTTGCCCGAAAACAAGCCAACTACTGCCCAAAACCCTGCGATGAAAGCTTCACCTAGAACTAGGCCCAAAAAGACAGGACTTGCGCGTCTATATCCCTTCAATCCGCTATACCGAACCACTAGAGATTTAAACAGCCAACCCAAAAAGATAGAAAACCAGATATTGTTCATCGGAAATTGACCAGGCGTTATAAATCCAATTGGATGCAACGGCCACCACATAAATCTGTACTGCATGCTTAAAAGGCAAAACATCACCAAAGCTCCGCTTCCCACAAAAGCCATTTGTTGCCAATTAGTACTTTGTGGGTTAACCAAAAATCGTTCTAGTTCCCGAAACGGTTCTTGAGGAGAAATGGTATGAATCCATGACCGGCTTAGTGTAATTGCTCCTTTGGTATACGCTAATTTTAGGTAGCTGTAAAAAGAGGTTATAGATCCCACTATTAGTGCCAAACAAATTGCAATGAGTAAATGACGGCGGTTAACCTGTGCCTCATCAGAGACTTTGAAACTGTTGACTAAATGTGGCATGAGAATTTCCCGCCGGTCTCGGAAGAAAATTCGTTTCGGAAAGGCAATTAAGGTCAAATTGGTTGCACCAAAACGAGTAGTCCCAATCGCTGATACAAATAAATCTGGTGTCTTGAATGAGCCGTGAATAAAAAACAGACCGCGTGTTACCAGCCAAGCATCAATTACACAGACAACACCAAAAAAGGTGAAGATCGATAACATCAGCCAGAATGAACGAGCACCAGCCAGCATTAACAAAGTGGAAAGTCCTACCAATGTGATTGTAAGCCCAACCACTGCCCAACGGTAAGGCAATGGTTCGTCTACATCTAAGATTTTAGTTTTATTGGAGAACGTTTTTGCCCACACGTTCCGCAGATGACTTCGCGCTAAAAAACAAAAAAACAAAAACAAAATCAGATAAGCTCCCATTTCTCGGTACGGTACAAAACCTTTATGATAAAGAAGCGTGGAAATTCCAGTTGTACTCCCTACTAACCGCTCAAACTTGTAGATTAGGTAAAAAGCCCATAAACTAAAGGAGATATCTAACGACATTAGATAAGACAAGCCGATGGTTGAAGGTTGAATGTCAAAATTGAAGGGACGAATGGCATTCCAAGGTTTTTCGGTAAACAGATGCCAAGTACTATATCGAAGTGGAATCTCAGGAAAAATAGGATAGTAAAAATGTAGAGTACTAACAGAGTGGATGATAACTGGGCACAAAAAGGCTAACCACATCGACTTACGTCGAAAAAAAGGATTTAAAAGGGTGTCGGTTGATGTAACTTGTGACATTTCGGTTGGCAGTTGAACGAGAGGGAATGCAAACTTTTCTTGTTCAACCCACTGTCGTCGCAGAATGGTAGACAAACAAACCATTGTCCCCCATAAAACAAACGTGAAGCAAGTCCAGAATAACAGCGAAGGCATCCAAGCCAGCCATGGTACATCAGCACCACGAGTTGTTGACTCAAAGAAATTTTGTACGACCTCGTTTCCTCTTGGAATTAACCATTCTGGCAAATAGTGGTGAAACAACTCGGTCCATTCATTCTCGTGGGTAGCGTAGTAGGTTAGGCCAACTAGTGTAGGGAGCATGTACGCTGCCAATCCCAATGTTGGCAAACTCGCAACTACAATCATCATACACCATATGGTTATTAGTTCACTAGCTCTCAATGGGGGGAAAAAACGGGTTAGCTTGGCAAAAACATTAACCCCTAACACTAGAACCATCAATAGAAAAGCAGCTACAATAGGGAAGTGATGCGCTGCTAACCAAGTGTTGTTGATATAATAGTCGTTGTAGGCTTCAGTAAAGCAAATCAATAAGACACATATTAAACCTAAAACAATGCTTCGACTATTGACGGATGTTGCCTCAAACTGGGTAGGACATCTCACTTGAGTTTCAAATGTTGAGAAAAATTCCAAAATTAGCTCATGGTAGCAAAAACAAATGGTGGTTGCAACAGATTTTGGTTACATAATTGGTAGAGGAATTGGAGGATAGTATGTTACTGCCAAATAGAACAGGTAACTAAACAGTGTAATCTATATTATTTCCCCTATGGAGAATGATCAGACCCTTTCTGAACGTCGATTTTGTTGTCTTTTCCTGGTTTGGATAATTGGTTTGACCACCTCAAATGTCAGACCTTATGATAACGTTGACGTAACTCAATGTCAGCCATTCAATCATTTTTGTCAATTACAAAATGCTAAGATTTACATTTAGTTCTGAATTAACTATAATGGAAATCAAGATAGTGAATGTATACAAACCATCTGGAACGAAAATGAACATTCTCCTACTGATGGCAGACCAATTTCGTTTTGATGCAATGCGGTGTGCTGGAAACAGATGCATTTATACACCCAACTTGGATGAATTGGCCGCATCAGGTCAACGCTTTACTCATGCTTTTACCTCCTCACCCGTTTGTGTTGCCGCACGTATGTCGATGATCACTGGGCAACGTATCAGACAGACACATTTTGTTGGAAATGGGTGTTCATCATCAGCTGAGCCGGTTCTACCCACATTAATGCATTCCCTACACGATGCAGGTTACCAAACCCAAGCAGTGGGGAAAATGCACTTTCGAGGAAAACACTATGGATTTCATGACATCAAAAGTCAAGAGGAATGTCCAGACACCCTCATAGACGATGACTATCTACTATTTCTTCAGGAGCATGGTATCCGAACACGGTTCCCACATGGTTACCGGAACTTACTCTATTTTCAGCCGCAGACAACAGCCTTACCTGAACCTTTCACACCAGAAGCTTGGGTAGCTAATCAGTCGATGAAATTTCTAACAGATCATCTTCGCAATAGAGGATCAAAGCCGTTTTTTCTTTGGTCTTCTTGGATTGCCCCTCATCCTCCCTTTGCAGCTTGCGAACCTTACGATACAATGTACTCACCAGATGAAGTAGACTGGCCTGATTATACAAATCGGCCTTTATCTGATTTGCCAGAAACTGTTTGGCCAAACCGAGCTAGACTAGATGGTGCCCTCCTCGATCCGGAACGAATGCGGAGAATCAAGGCCCTGTATTATGGGAAAGTCAGCCATGTTGATGACTGTGTTGGTCGATTGCTACGACATTTGGAGGAATTGGGATTGGCCGACGATACCATCGTCATTTTCACTAGTGATCATGGCGAAATGTTAGGCGACCATGGCTTGGCCCAGAAGCAGGTACCATATGAAGCTTCGATTCGGATTCCGTTCATCGTCCGCTGGCCCGAAGTAACCCAATCAGGTCAAACTAGTGCTGATTTGGTTACTTTGCTTGATCTCTTTCCGACACTGATTGATGCTCTCGATTTGCCTTACGCTGGCAATATAGCTAACTTAGCGGGTAAAAGCCTATATCATTCTGTGACAAACTTGGAGACTTCAATTACGGCTCGTCGTCTCAGTACAAACCGGAACCGGATTTTTATCGATCTCTATAGTGGTAAAAATCGATGGATTGCGATGAGAACCCATGATAAAAAATATGTAGCTTGGGCCTCTGGTGGACGTGAAGAATTTTACGATTTAGTCTCTGATCCAAACGAACACCATAATTTGGACGGCCAACAACCAGAACAGGTTGCACAGTTCAGGGCTGAAGTCATTAATTGGGAGAGAGCAAACGGGTTATCCGATACTTTAGATGAGGATAAACTGGAAACATATCCCGAATCAGCTCCGCCAACAGAACAAGCCTGTCGAGAGGTTGTTATCAATCAAGGGCAATGGGCGGAAAATTGGTTTATCGATGAACAAGCTGATTCTTGTCAACAAAAGTCTGTAGAAACCTATGCTGAGGCAATTCGAAGTGCCTTGTCCAAAGAAACTTTCGATTTGAATAGCCTAAGTGTGGAAACCTACATGCAAAAAACTGGACACCCAATTATTGATATTGTTCAAGAAAAGAAATAGGTAGTTACTGCAGAGTTCTATCAGCGTGTCATCAGAAACTGTCGATACCATCGGTCACAATACAAACGAGGTCAACCAAGAACGGATTATATAGGATTGGAAGAGAACAAGCTGCCGTTTACCGTGAACAATCTAACCTACCAAAAGCATTGGAGTAGTATAGTAGTATGATTCTGCGTTCAAGGCACGCTATACACTGACGCAAGTCAGTGCCTGACCACAGAATATCCTGTAGCTTTTCATCAAGTGTCTGATCTACATAGATAGTCTAACGTGCTGTTTTTCTCGACGTTCTCCTCCCTATAGGGGTATCATAGAATTCTAGTCCGGCATGGAAGTACATTCCGTCATTACTCAAAGTTTAGTAGTTTGACCCTGCCAAAAATCCTTAATGTTCTTGTTATGCTCGGTGAGGTTCTTTTTCTGTTATTCTCGCCAGGTATATAATCATTGATTTATGAATAATAAACAAAAACTTTCTATTAACGATCACATCCAACCTAAACTTGGTTATGTTTTCAAAATAGCCTTTCCAATCATTATCTCTAACGCATCTCACACGGTTATGTTGTTTGTTGACCGTCTGTTCCTCTCAAGACTTGGGAAACAAGAGCTTGCAGCTGCTATGAGTGGGGGGCTCTCAAGTCACGTTCTGTGCTCCTTTTTTGTCGGTTTAATTGGTTATGTTTCCGCACTAGTTGCTCAATACTATGGGGCTGAAAAACCTAAGATGTGTGGAGTTGCTATTATACAAGCATTTTACCTTGGTCTAATTAGTTACCCAATTTTAATTTGTTTTATACCCATCATCAAATATGTCTTCATTTTGGCCAAACAAGACCCGCTCCTTATAGACTTCGCCTCAACATATGCAAGGATTCTTCTTGCAGGATCAATCTTTTTAATTATTCGTACTGCTGCTGGTAGTTTCTTCGTTGGAATTGGAAAAACTAAAATCGTTATGATTGCCAATTTAATAGCAGCTCTAGTTAATATACCTCTCAACTACATTCTTATTTTTGGGAAATTGGGTTTCCCCGCATTGGCAATCCAAGGAGCTGCCCTCGGAACAGTTTGTGCCAGCGGTGTTAGTTGTATCATCTTATTAGGTTCCTATTTAAAGGAAATGTTACAACCTCCCTACCAAGTTAAAAACCTACTTAAAATTAGATTCCCAATTATTAAACGGCTTCTATTATTTGGATTGCCTGCGGGGGTGAGCCCATTCCTTAATTGGTTTGCATTCAATGTTTTTGTACAACTCATGCATTCTTACGGTCCTAACACCGCGGCAGCTGCAACCATAGCATTTAATTGGGATACAGTTGTTTTTCTACCAATGCTTGGTTTAGGTATTACAGCAAGAACCATTGTTGGCCAAAATATTGGAGCAAAAGACCTCGATGGAGCCGAGCATTCAACATATTTGATTATGCGTATGAGTATCATATACGCAATCGCTATGATGCTGCTATTTATAGGACTTACCAATCCTCTGACATCAGTTTTTGTATCAGGTCTCCAAGATACCGGAGGGGAAGTCCAAGATATGGCAAATATTATGCTTCGTCTACTAGCGCTTTATACATTAGCTAATTCTTGCAAACTTGTACTTGGAGGTGCTCTAAGAGCAGCAGGTGATACCACATGGACAATGTGGGTTTCCATCACCATTCACTGGGCTATGGCAATATCAGTTGTTATATTAGTCCATTTTCTTGAAGTGAACCAATATATAGCTTGGTCAACTTTAATCATCATGAATAATATAGACTTTATAAGCTTAATATACCGTTTCCGTACAAACAAGTGGAGGGAAATAAAGTTGATCAGTTAAAAAATTAAGTCGGGAAAACATACTACTATCCAATCTTACATAAAACCTGTTTGACATAATAAATACCCGTTTATTATAAATTAGTACTAAGAAAACCATTTGTACGATGTTTGTTAACTAGTTGCTCAAATGAAAACCATATTCAAAAAGAAATAGGATAATTCCAATGGAAACCCCTCAAAATAATGTTGTTATCGCCGGTGTAGGCCCTGGGTTGGGAGCGGCTCTAGCTCGTAAGTTTGCTAGCCATGGTTACAATATCGGCTTGTTAGCTCGCAACCAAGAATATCTGAATCAACTAGTAGATGAAATGAATGAGGACAAGCAGATAGCTTTGGCACTGCCAACAGATTTAATGGATCCAATTCAAATCGAATCGACTTTCCAACAATTTACCAACACCTTCGGTACCGTTGATATTTTAATCAACCATGCCAATGGATCTTTCTGGAAAAGTGTGGAGGAAATTTCACCCGAAGAATTTGAAATCTCATGGAGAATCGGAACCTTAAGTGCTCTGCTGTGCAGCCAGAAAGTAATACCTGATATGCTAAAGAAAGGATCAGGTAACATTATTTTTACGGGTGCGACCTCTGCTATTAGAGGCAGAAAAGGAGCTGTGGATTTTAGTAGTGCTCAATTCGGTCGACGAGGGCTGGCGGATGCTATGGCCAGAGAACTATGGCCACAGGGTATCCATGTCTCACATGTTATTATCGACGGCGTAATAGATACCGATCGTGTGCGCAAAATGCATGCCCTCGAACCAGAAGAGCCATTAATGTCAGCTGAAGATATCGCCCAGAACTACTGGAATTTGGTGCACCAACCAAGAAGTAGTTGGGCTTTTGAAATTGCAATTCGGCCATACAATGAAGCTTTCTTTGAATAAATCAGAAATGCGTAAATTTCAGAATTTCAAATACCAGATGGGATAATCTAAGTCTGATTACGAAATTACTTGATCTTAACCATACGACGTACAGAGTAGCGCGTGGGTACCAACTTCTTTCTAATAGTTAGCACTCTTTTTCTAAATTTCCGTCTTTTTCTCTTCCAACAGGTCTTCAATTTTGTTCAATTGATCAGACTTAATATCTTAACTCTTTGGTCTGTTATCTTGTACATTTAGTCAAATTCATTTTGGGAAAGATGGAACAAGAGGAAATTATCCCAAGCAATTGGTGTATTCACCCCATTCATATTTGTGGAGAGGTTGGTAGGAGTAACAGGTATGGTGTTTGATGATGTTTAGTCTGTTTTTCTTCGTTTTGGGATATTCGGTGAAAATGAAAGTTTCTTTTTAAAATTATTACGTCGTTCTGTGACCTCCTTTTCCGAATAGAGATTAATACCTAGTTTTAAAAACCCATCATTCAATTCCTGAAGTGTCATTCCTTTAGGAATAAAATTAGGATCAAAAAGTGTACAGAGTTCCCAGGCTTTATCCTCTATAAGTCGGTTTTCTTTTTTCAATCTTTGATATAGCGGAGTACCTGGGAAAGGAGTCATATAGGTAATTTGAACTTCATAGAGGCCCGATTCCTTGACGAATGAATATACTTCATCAAAGACACTCGGTGTGTCACCATCCAAACCAAGAATGAAGCAACCATTTACTGTTATTCCGTAGGACTGAATTCTTGTAATCGCTTCCATATATTTTTCACGTTGTTTAACCTTCCAGTTGGTATTTAATTCAATACCATCTAGACTCTCACTACGGGGACTTTCCAATCCAATTAATACCTGTTTACATCCTGAATCACGTAATAAACCAAGTAATTCATCATCTTCAGCGATCGAAATATCCGTTTCAGTAAACCATCTGATTTTTTCCTTTAAAAGGGCACGAGCTAATTCCTTAGAGTGTTTATGGTTTACAAAACTATTATCATCAGCAAATTCTATAAATGGTCTTTTCCATATCTGTTTAATGGCGTTGATCTCATCAATGATCTTGGGGATTGGTTTCAGTTTATACTTACTGGAAAGAAGGATCGAACTGGCACAAAAATCACACTTCCAAGGACATCCCCGACTGGTCTGAATAGTTAACCGGTTGTATTTATCGGGATCTAATAAATCAAACCTTGGGATAGGGGCGTCCTTCAGATCGTAACCACCTGGGATTGATGACACATACATTGGTTTCAGGGATCCTTTTTCGAAGTCTGCCAAAAGTTCTGGCCATAGTGGTTCTCCTTCACCAATGACGATACTAGTACAATGTTTCTTTGCCTCTTCGGGCAAGGAGGAAACGTGTAAACCTCCCATTACAACAGGTATGTTTTTTTTAATGTATCTGTTTGCTACATTGTAGGCGTCGTAGATTTGTGATGAATAGGAAGTGATAGCCACAAGATCATAGTCATTTGGGAAATCAGCTTCTTTATTTAAGTCTGCAATTTCTTTGTAATCCACTTCATATTTTCTAGGTGTCAGTGCCGCTAGAGTCAAGAGGGATAAACTTGGTAATGAAGCTACGATTTTGTTACGCTCTATAATTCCGGGAAGAGTTAAACCAATTTGTGTTAGTTCCTTGTTTTCAGCCCGTACACCACTCATGGCTATGAATCCAATTTTCATGATCGTAGTATCTCTCCTATTGTAATAATACCGGCCATGATCAAGCTGATTACAGGAATATAAAAAAGGTACTTTAATTTGTGATAGTGCGACATGATATAACAACAAAATGGCATAGTCACCGCACCAATGATAAATCCTAATGAAGCAAAATCAAGTAACCCACTTGGATTATTGATTTCTTGCACAGTGAAATAAAAGAGTAAGTTAACAATTCCAAGGGCAAAGAATGAGACGTGACCAAGGCGATATAGTCTGCGTCTAAGACCTGAATAACCACCCATCCATTCAGTTTTGAAAAATCTAAATGTCATACCCGTTAGTCCACCTGAAATGAATGTTAGCAGTATCCAAAACCAAGCAAAAACTAAATTAATTTCATAGATATTAGATGTCATTTGACAAAAAGTGTATTTCGACTCATCACCATTTCCGATGGCTCAATTTACGATTGGTCATAGATTCTTTTTATATGTCCTCTGTTTTCCAACCATCATAATTTTTGAGGTAAAATAGGAAAAACACTATAAATCCAATGTCACATATTCCGAAGACGGCAAACATTGGATGAGGTAACCCCCCAATAATCCAGTAGTAAAAACAAACCCCCGTATAGGCCATTTTATACACTACTCCGATCTTAGCAATATCAATGTTTTTCTCCAAGTTGAGGTATACAAAATAGTACATAGCCCCCTGGCAGGAAACGAATGCAGATGACAAATGTATGTATCCGGGATTCTCAGGTAATGTGATGTCAAACATAGAGTAAATGGTCGAATAAAAGAGAAAAAAACCTATACCCAAAATAAAGTCATAAATTGCTGCAATCAAAAACCCGATTCTGTAAAGTTTTTCACTTTTCATAATCATTTTCCTTTTGCTTGGTTCGATAAGTATTGAGTGTATAAGTTATGATATATATTGTCAAATATTGCTGGGTAGACCAGGTCGATTCCTAGTTCTTTCTATTTCACTTTACTTAGAGTCTTAAACCAGATTCTTTTTAGTGCAATTGAATCTGTATTAGTGGTATGAATAATCCTATCTTTTTCTGCTTGATAGCATTTATACTAATAAAAATAAGGTAGCTGGTTTTCAATATATGTTTTTACAACCACCTTTTACAACGAGCGATGGTTACATCGTTGATCATTCAGGTAAGCGACTATTGCTCCAATCAGTTAATTGGTATGGAGCAAGTGATGCTGATAATGTAGTAATGGGCTTGGATCATAATCATATTTCTGCTATTGCTTCACTGATTCGATCAATTGGTTTCAATAGTGTTCGACTACCATTTTCTAATCAGATGATCCAAGAAGTAGAACCTATTGCTTCTGAAAAACTAACTAGAAATCCACAACTTAAAGGTAAATCGCCTCTAACTATTTTGGATGTTGTGGTTGAAACTTTAGCCACTGAAGGGTTACTGACAATTCTTAATAATCATACAACGACCAGCATGTGGTGCTGTAATTATGACGATAATGCTCTGTGGTTTGGTTCTAAACAAACTACAAAGCAATGGTTAGAGGACTGGGAGATTTTGGTTGAAAGGTACAAGCATATTCCACAAATGATCGGTGTTGATCTGCGCAATGAAGTTCGTGCAGGTCCATTTGGGACTGCCAATTGGGGCAAAGACGACGACTTCGATTGGCATCGAGCAGCCGAAGTTGCAGGTAACCATTTGCTTTCGATCAACCCCAATTTGCTGATTATAGTGGAAGGTATTAACTATTCAGCAGATCTAAGACAAGCAGGAATCCAACCTATTCGACTTACTTACCCCGAGCAATTGGTGTATTCACCCCATGTTTATAGTTGGTTTGGCGGTCTTGATGGTAGATCGTTAGGCCAACTTTCCTACCCAGAATTGTGCCACTCACTTGACGATGCATGGGGGTACTTGGGACCGAAAGCTTCCCAAGACAATGACAAAAACATCCCAATCACAAATAAACCGGTACCACTTTGGATCAGTGAGATGGGCGCAGGGCCGAGCGACCATCCCAAATTTTTGGCAAGCTTATGCCGTTATATTCAAGAAAGAGAATTAAGCTGGGCATGGTGGCCACTAAATACAGGAAAGAAACCCAATAGTGAGGAATTAGAAACTTGGGGCTTAGTCAATTCTGACTGGAACAACCCATTAGAAGATTGGCGATTAAAACTTGTTCAGCAGTTAATTGACACCCAAAATAGGCAATTTGAAAAAGGGATTCACTGATTTTAATAGACCAATAAGGTTTTTTGATCAAAAAGAGTCCTCTAGGCATGAAGAAGTTTTCTTTCTTCATAAGCATGGATCTATGTACTCGCTTATCTTTAGGTATTCCTAATGCATTTACAACACATGAATGTATTACTGAAGACAATTTTTCTCTTATCGGTATTAATTTTCCATCAACACCAAAGATTTTAATTTGAGATATTTATATCTCCTAAGAAGAAATCAGTACTGATCTGAACCTTTCAAGGTTAAGGGTGAAATCCAGATATTTCGATACTTAACATCGTTCCCATGATCTTGAAGAAGGAGAGGTCCGGGGTCGCCAACCTGCTCATCAATTGCTAAAACAGTTACACCGGGCAACTCAATATTATTGTGAATTACAATGCCATTCTGAAGAATTGTTAATCGAGTTTTTTCTGTAACTTCGTTATTTTTATCAACCCTTGCTGATCGGAAACATACATCATATGCTTGCCATTCTAATGGTGGCTTACAAGCATTCGTCAAAGGAGCATATTGGTTGTAGATCGCTCCGCAATCACCTTTACCTAGCATTTCAATTCCATAGGAATCCAAGACTTGGATCTCATACCTTCCCTGTAAAAACACACCACTGTTTCCTCTAGCTTGTCCAGTAGCATTTGGCATGTAGGGTGTCATAAACTCCAAATGCAGAAAAAAATCGGTGAATCGCTCTTGGGTCATAATATCGCCCTCGTTGACTGACATTATACTGTCTTTGACTGTCCAATTGGCAGGGGCGTTGTTTCGTTTTGTCCAGTTGCTCACGTCCTGATTATTGAAAACTTGAACGGCGTTTTCTGGTGGGGTATTGTACATTTTTTTCATTTTCCTTCAATCTAATCTAGTTGTAATTTGTGTGTTTTTCATTATGGTAACATCATCCCATGACCACCAAATTATATCAAATTTTTTCACTTATAATGCGAGTAAAAATAGCGGTATATAGGTTTCGACACTTTTTTAACTTAAGTTGAAAATATATGTTATTTTGGAGGTTTTCCTGTCAATTTTATCCAGTTTCACAGTGTGTAAAGACAGAGTCTTACTTTTCAAAACTTGAGCTTTATTATACCAAGAGTTTCACAATTAGCGATTAACCAGATAAATTCCGATAGCTACAAGTTCTGCACCATTTCACAATGAATTAGTAATTTGTTCATGGAAGAAAATATGCCCGAAGGCAATCCCTCAAATCGGTGTAGTAAAGAATAGGCAGAAAGTCGGTCGGGAGAATATCATTTTACAATTGAAGACCAAGCGATCGAGCAGAAGCCAGCGACGACCACGCCTTGAGAAACTAAGCCCAGCCAAGCAGCCAATCCAAAGGAGCTTAGCATAACCATCTTACCAAACCTGGTGGAACCAAAATGGAATTGTTAGTGAAATGACTATACAGATTATCTGGATGGACTTTCGTCGCGTCAAACTGGCCAGGTAGTATAAGGAGCAAAAACAGGAAAATCTAGGTTCTGAATACGGCTGGATAGGATACGGAAATCTAAGTTACCATACGAACACGCATCGCTATATAGGGCTGACCAGGCAATTCAATCTCTCTCTGGCCTTCAAATATACCGTCCAATGTCTTCACCGTCATTGCCCACGTGTCGATGATATCTACCTCATAGCATCCTTGCTTTGGCAACCCCTCTCCAAAATGCTTTGGTTGATGTTCACCAAAATAGATCAGTCGATCTTTGCCGCAGTATCCCGCCGCTGTGCGGTCCCAAGGATATCCTCCTTCAAATGGCTCAATGCCCTCTGTTGTGCTCTCTTCTATAATATGGCGAAGAAAAGCCAAACGTGGTGCACTATTGCTGTGTAATACGCCCCCCTTAGACCACCATAGAATATCCTCCGGGTGTTCATAAGTTTCGCCATGACCAGCATAACCACCATAACAAACGCTGATCCAAAAACGATGGACTAATTCACGCGCAGTAATGTTACCCCAATTGCACTTTATATTGCCTTCGTATTCACACTCGTCGTCGATTACCGGCTTACCGTACATCGATCGCCACTGGCGCATGCGCTTGACATCCCAGTGTTGTACACAGGCGTGAGTCACATCCTCTTTTGTATGATCGTAACTGTTTTCAAAATCGCCATTGTGGATCGATCGCAAATGGCCGTAAGGATCGTTTTTACGTACAATTTCGAAGAAGCGATCCCAGATATGCATAGGTTTGTCGCGGAGCATAAAATCGTATTCATTGGCCATGGACCACCAAACATGACGGTAAGCTGCTAAGCGTGCAACAACATAACGCAGGTAAGCGAAATCCTGATCGGGATCCATTTTGGAATACCCCCAGCGATCATAGGGGTGAAAGAGAATGATATCGGCTTCTATACCCAGTTCGCCCAGTTGGGCCACACGTTTTTCGAAGTGGCGAAAAAAATCGGTGTCATAGCATGTGAAATCCCAGTTACCATCAGAGCCTTTTTCAAATGGGTAATGTATCGGTTCATTTTTGTTGAAAATATAAGCTTTTGGAAAAACACACATGCGTATTTTATTAAAACCTGCTATTTTTAAAGTTTCCAGTGTTTGTTCTTCTAGTACGTCACCTTGATGAACCCAAGCGTAACAGGTTGTACCAAAGGGAAAGTATGGTGTTCCATCGGCATAAGCAAAGTGAAAGGTATTGCGCACGTACACTGGACCGTGGTTGCTGGTAGCCGGAGCTATACATTCAAATGTGCCGATTTGAGCATCAAGTTCTGCCGTATTGCTTTTTGTGGAAAAGGTCCATCTACCCTGTATATCGGGCATAAAACGTACTTTGTACAAACCATCACCATCATAGAAACCCGGCACTGTCACCCGCTTTTCTTCGCATCGAAACTCGGAATGCAATTCTACTTCGGTAAAAGGGTTACCCGTACGGGGACCAGTGAACACTGACTCAAATACACCCCATTGTTCCACACACTCACTCATACACATCAACCTTTCTTATCATTATGAATACAATATCCATCTATGAAGTCGTTATTTCCGATAGATTTTCTATAACCCGTTGCCACGACTCAATAATTTGATCGTAGATCGGAAAGTCCTCACTTTTTTCGAGCCGGTCGTTTTCTTCTAACCATGCTACAGTTCTGCGTACACCTTCAACCCAAGGAATTGTTACACGAAAACCTAAGTCCTTCCGAGCAGCTGTATTATCAAAGAGATTATTGTAGCTGAAGTTCATTTCGCACCACGCAGCAGCCTGTGGCGCCATACGAACCAAAACATCCGTCGGAATGTAGACGAATTGTGGAGCTGGAGCGCCAATAGCTTCAGCCATCCTCTGGTGATACTGTTTCCAAGTCATCCATTCCTCGCCAGCTACATGGTAACTACGTCCTTTGGCTTTCTCGTTTCCTAAGGCCTCTACAAAAGTCACGGCTACATCGTCGCGATGACAAGTAGGCCAGAAGGATGTGCCGTTGCCATGAAGGATAATAGGCAATGCTTTCTTTATACGATCTAGGTAAGAATTCCCAAAGCCGAAGGGATGAATGAGGTTGTTTCCGCCTTCACCGTAAGTATGCCCAGGGCGAATGCTGGTTACGGCAAGATCACCGCGTTCATGGGCAGCAAAAAGTAATTCCTCGCAACGCGCTTTGTTATAAGCATAGGAGAATTTCTTCGAAGGCTTCCGTTCCGCAGTTTCTACAATAGGATAAGTGGTAGCGGGTTTTGTGTAGACGTCCACCGTGCTGCAAAAGATGTATTGTCCCGTACGACCTTTAAAGGCTCGTACAGCACTTTCTGCCTCCTCAGGAAGAAAACAGAACATGTCGATTACACAGTCGAAGGTCCCTGCTTCCTGTATCTGTTTTTCAAAAACCGAAAAATTCTTACGGTTGCCAGTGATAGTCGCATAATTACCTTCTACCAGTGAAAACGTTTGGCCTCGATTGTAGAGCACAACATCGTCGTTACGCTCTATAAGCTGGCGTGTAATCCCTGTGCTAATAATGCCTGTACCACCAATAATAAGTACGCGCATTCCTTTCCCTTTTCTAGTTCATATTAAGTCCTAAAAACCCATAAGCAGAAGTTTGGAAATGGTTCCTTCATGCTTGAGAATTATTCGACAATGAAAGGCTTACGGATATGCCATTCATTATTGGGTGACAACATCAGCAGCTAAGTCACTAGAAACCTGGCTACAGATTTCCATCGGTTGATCAAGGTGAACCATTCGATTCTTATCGGCTGTTTCTATTATAGTTGAGTAAAACACGCTTGGCTCTGTGCTAAAATCGGAACCAATTGATGAATGCGCATTATACCAATTCATTAGTCCTTTCATATGCTGATACGCCATTTTTAAATCTTCTGGCGTCTTGGCCCGACGTGTGCAGTTTATAGTGAACATACGTCTGCGAGTCCCTCCACCAAATGAGGCGTGATACAAATCATGATTAAAGATTACAACATCTCCAGGATTAGTCTCAACGACTACGCTACCCGGAAATTCCCTAGGCGATATACCGAAGAGATCAAGTGAGTTATTAACATCTATTTGCTTCTGACGAACAAAATGATCTGGTTGGTGACTGCCTGGGATAAAGCGAATTGCACCTGTATCACGAGTTAATGGATCTAAATAGAAAGCTACCTTAGCAGCAAAAAGTTGCCCCCAGTTTCCATCCGGATGCCAACCAGTACTTCCACTATAATAGTTGCCATCTCCTCCGGCATAATTAAAATTTTCTCCCAACACACCTCCAATCAAATCAAGTATGGAGGGATGATCTAGAATAGTACACATTTCTGGTGTATGTTCAATGGGCCCTGGAAATGTGGTACGATTTTTACCATCATGATTCTTACTCTCACCATAATTTTGAATTGACCATTCAAACCCTTCAATGATTTTCCTTATTTCCTCTGATGAAAAGAGTTGACGAATCAATAAATAACCGAAAGTACCGAAAAAATTAAGTTGTTCTCGGCTAAGCGTCATCTGTTTTACCTTTCAAAAAGTTATAGTTGTGTCCATTATTCTTAATACTCTTACCGTTTGTTGCTTCTCCTTCTGGTTTTATGATGAGCAACTTTTCCAAACGACAAGCTTCTCGTAACATATTTATGTCTGATTCCAACCTGGTCTGGGCTTGAAACCAAGCACCCGCTGTGCTTTTGCTGTGCTGATTATGCTCGAATTCCCTTTGAGTTCACCCCGAATCTCAACCTTATTACCAAAATTTTGTTGGATCAAATCGATTGTTGACTCTTGAAATCGCGTCGTTGGCTGGGCAAGCAAGAATGCCTCATGTCCAGAAATGTCTGCTTCAAGTCCCAACACATGTGCCTCCACGACATCTTGCGGGTCAGCGTAACTCCACATGATTAATGTTCGTGGAACTTCCTGCGTTGGGGCTTTCCATGGAAACTCCGCTTGCTGTTCCGGGGAGACGACATTCGTAAATCGAAGGCTAACAATCGATGTCGTTGCGCTTCTGGTAACCATCTCGCCGATACACTCACCAATCTGTTTGGATAAACTATAAGGCTCAAACGGCATCATTGGATGCTCTTCGTCAAGTGGTAGATAGAATGGCACAAAGGCGCTTGGGTCATGTGTCCACCCCATCCCAAACGCACTCGAAGAAAACACAATACGAGACAAATTCTGATTCATAGCTGCCCACATGATATTAAATGTACTCAACACGTTGTTCTTAAATGTTTCATATTCATCAGCACCAGGACCAGGAATTGCACCCATGTGTATAATGGCTTCGGCGCCCGTCAGTAAAGCGTTTGCCTGTCCCATGTCACAAAGTTCCGCTTGTACAAACGGTGAGGGCGAATCCTCAAAAGCCTCCCTGTCCGTGCCAAGTACATGGTATCCTTTATCTATCAATCTCAGGACTACACGTCTTCCCAGCCGCCCAGCAGCACCTGTAACTAAAACCATGGTTTCATTCTCCTTGAAGATAAAAAAAATCGAATTACAATTTAATAAACAATTGTAAGCGAAACGATGAAAAGGGAGGAAATTCTGAGTTCTGAATCTGGTGTACTTTAAACTGTATTGACTGTTGGATTTTAACCCTTGAATTTGGTGGTCAAATTGTCCAATAGATCAATTTCAACCTTCAGGTCAGTATCAGTTGATATAGTAACTAATTCAACGGGAGAGCCAGGGATAACGAAACTACCTCTTTTGAGATACATCTCCCGTTGAGTAAGAAAACTTATCAACCATCGTAAAGAATGTAATGGCCCACCCATAATCTCGGAGGCAGGGGCTTTGGTAACAATAGTTTCATCCCTGTAAACACGAAAAACTTCATTCTGAAAAGACATTTTTTGGGGAGAAACTTTCTTATTCCCAATTACAAGACCTGCGTGAATTCCCCCAGAACATATTAGTTCCTGAGAGGACGGTGGAGAACACCAAAATTTGAAATTATGAATTTCGATCCCAGGACTCACATATTCTATAGCATTAATAAGTTGATCATCCGATAGAGATTCACCTTTAAGATCCATGCCAATCTTTAAAACCATTTCTGGTTCAATAGCACAATTGACATAGTCTGTCCAACTTAGTTGTTTCCCTTCTGCATATATATGAGGTGCAAAAAGTCTTCCAATGATTGGAGCTTTCAAACCGAATTGAGAACGTATGGCATGACTTGTACATCCAACTTTAAAACCGACTACCTTTTCTCCATTTTCAATTCGCATCTTTGCAACTAAGTCTTGCACTTGGTAAGCTTCAGAAATATCTAGCTTAGGAATGTGGGACAAAAACTCACCCAACCATTCTTTCTTATAAAAAGCTTCAAAGAATTTCTTAGCTAATAAATTGACCGAATCCATTTTCAATTGTACGAAGAATTCTCCAGACTTTCAGTTTCTAACTAACAAAAAATTGTGCAAGCATTGGTCAAAATCCAACAATTTTATATAAGCAGGAAATGAAGACATTCGACATATTAGTTGTCCTCTGAAAACCAGTTGTAAGATCTATATTTTATCATGATCATCTTAATCGGTTTCACTTACTTACTTCCGCTTTTTAGTAAAACCCAATTTTTGGCAATAATTAGATGCACTTAAATCATAAAATCCTCAGTGACTGATAAGTACTTACTGTACTAAAGGTAAAGGCAGAAATCATTTGTCTCTCGTCCTCCACAAAATTATTAATTTGACGTAAGGTGGGAATCCCATACTTAAACCAATATGACAGGAATTTTTGTAGTCGAAATTCCTGTCATGACGGACCATCAATCAACTTTATTCTTTTCAATATAGTCCCAATTAATATCCATTCCTAACCCAGGTAACTCTGAAGCATGGACAAATCCCTGATCATCCATGGGATCTGACAGTTGATGTAGCCAAGGAACTGGTTCTTCGTAATCAACGAAAGGATGAATCAGGCCTCGTTCGTAGAATTCTCCATTACGCATAGCACATAATGCTGCCAAGTTACCAAATCCACCACCATGGATCTCACACCGCATGCCAAAAGATTCACACAAGTGAACAATCTTCATAAGTGGCGTTAGGCCGCCAACGTCACTGACCCCAGCGCGGCTAATATCGCAAGCACCATGTTTAATCCATTCAGCCCTCACATGCATTTTCCCTTCACAAGTCTCAGGACCACAGATGGGCAACGAGGTTTGCTGACAAAGCCAAATATAAGACGACATACTATGTTCATCCATTGGTTCTTCCATCCAATAGTAGTTGAGATCTTCTAACTGTTTTGCTAAATAAAGGGCAGCTTCGCGGTCGTAGTAATGATAAGGGTCAAGCATACAGGGGATGTCCGGACCAACAGCATCTCTGACAAAAGCACAGGCTTCAATATCCCGCTTGGGGTTGGGGGCACCTGCATAAGGTGGTTGCCAAGTGTGTAGTTTGAAACCTTGATAACCGCGTCTCATCGCCCATTCGGCGAATACTGCGTAATCTTGGGGAGTTGCTAGACCATTCTGTAAATCGTCACCACACATAGTACTAGCATAAGCTGGTACTTTCGATCGATATCCACCCAATATTTTATAAACAGGTTGATTCAAGGCGCGACCCGCTAGATCCCATAAAGCCAAGTCAATTGGTGCTAGAATGTTATCAGCCAGCGTGCTTAAGTTCAAACGCTGTCGCTCCATCAAATCTTGCCAGATTTTCTCCCGCATGAACGGATCTTGTCCTACGATAGCTGGCTTAATGGTCTTTTCTATCACTGAAGTGTTGGCTCCAAACCAATACCCCTCAACCCCTTCATCTGTCAGGATTTTCAACAAGGTTTGTATTGCTTCGTGTGTGGGGCCAGGATGTCCATGGCCATCACTATCCCTTACCATCTTAGAAATATACTTGAAACTAACTGTTTGCACATCGGTAATAACCATCCTCTATTACTCCTCTCAACTTACTTACGATAACCGCACAATTGACAAATTTATCAGAATATTATCATCGTAATTCATATTCCTCGGCTGCTTTTAGCGCTTCGGTTGTACCTATCTGTTTTAATGCCGATACTGCATTAAAACGAACATACTCATTCTCATCCTGCAACAATTGTATTAGAGCAGATACTGCATCCACAGCTGCTATGTGTCCGAGTGCCAATGCAGCCTCACGACGAACGCGTGAATCTGGATCCTGTAATGCCTGTATAAGAGTAGGTGCGGCGTCCAATGTTTCTATCTGTCCCAATATACCAGCTGCCGATATACGAGTTTGTGCATTCTTATCCTGTAATGTCTGTATTAGGGCAGGCACAGCAGCTTTCCCTATCTTTGCCAATGTCCATACCGCAGAAGCTCGAACATTTGTATCCTCATCTGGTAGTAGTTGTACCAGAGCAGGCACAGCATCTCTGCCAATCTCTGCCAGTGCCTCTGCGGCATTAATACGGACGTTTGTATCCTCGTCCGGCAATAGCTGAACCAGGCTAGGAACAGCATCTACAGCACCTTTCCCTATGGCGCCTAATGCCTTTGCTGCAGATGCACGCACATTTACATCCCCATCCGGTAGTAGTTGTACCAAAGCGGGCACAGCATCGCTTGCATCTTCTCCTATCTTTGCTAATATCCCCACCACATATTGACGGATTTTGGGATCTTGTAATGCTTGAACCAAATCAGGCACTGAATTCCTTCCTACTTTTGCTAATGCTTCTACCACATGCCAATTGACATCAGGATATTGTAATGTCTTGATCAAAGCAGGTACAGCATCGCTTGCATCTTCTCCTATCTTTGCTAATACCCCTACCACACGTTGACGAATTTTGGGATCTTGTAATGCTTGGATTAAAGCAGGTACAGCAATTGTTCCCATCTTTGTCAATGCGGCTTCAGCGCTTTGACGATTCTTGGGATTCTTGTTTTGCAACTTACTAATTAGTTTTTCAACCTTCTGTTCCGGAGTTTGACATCCGCCCATCCAAATACCGAGGCAGCCAACAAAGGTAAACGTTACAAGCGCTAAGCCAATTGATTTCCCCATTTTCACGTTCTCCTTAATAGATTAAACAGATTATCTATGTCACCCATTGCTTCAAACACACCAAATACTATTGTCTTGATTTGGAGATCTCTAAAATCTTATTCTCACTGTCATTAATCACTCTACCTTCTCATGAGAGATCCTTAATTTGAAACTCACATATCTTGCCTTTGTTCGGCAAAATCTTTCTTCCAAAAGGTATCTCAGTAGACATATACGATGTTCGTCGTTTCTTCCTAACTTTTTCATGAATAACAAACCGTTTGTATCTATCAAAAAAATCCATTCAATAGTATTTAAACAGAACCAATTATAATTGCTAGTGCTTAAATGTGGAATCCCTATTACCAATATCAAAAAAGAATTTGGAAGATTAGGGCTACACAATTAACGGATCAATGCTACCCTACAAACATTTAAATTCTAGCATAGACGTCTAACCATAAAATAGTCAACCGCACAAATTAAGCTGATATGACATAACCCATGTTTCACTAAAACGATAAAAGGATTATAAATTAATCCTTTCTTGATTTGACATTTGATTTACTTGGGAAGGTTATATCCAGCTCTTCTTCCGTCTTGGCTTCAGGCGTTCGGAATAGGTGTTCAAAATCCACTTCATATTTTGTGTATAGGGCGTGTAGACGGGGATGGATTGTAACCAAGCCTCTCGTTTATTAACAGAATATTGATAATCAAATTTCCTATTCCCTGTACTCTTTTGCGAAGTTGTTTTGGCCCAATGAAAGCATTGTTGAGACGCACTATCCTACCAACTCACTTGAATTTTTTTGCCTCACGGTAGGCTAAGTACAGTCCGAATATAATGAACCTTACTAGGTAAGTTTTATTACAGTCAAAATAGTAGGATCCAAATATAAGATGGGTAATCAAAGGCCTATTGTACTCTTCTGATTACCCATTTCTTTTGGGGAAAATGCTAGGGATGGGATGAAAATCCCCACATAATATGAGTGAAGATGTAATAATTCCCTGCTACTTACTTGCAACACTAAAGGTCTGCTAAGCAACCATCGATAAAGAGAAAACTTCTGCTATACCTATTTGGTTAATGAGATAACTTAAGTTTAGCCCAAGCTGTTGCTAATTTTTCTTTAGCTTTAACTGCTGTCCCTACCGACTTGCCATATAGCGTTAATGTGCCTTGACTATCTTTCGTATTCCAAGTTGGCGTATGAAGTCCAGCAGCATCGAAAGCCTCTTTAGCAACAAAGGTCTGACCTAGTGTCTTTGTCTTATCGAAGCAGCTATGTGGAAACCAATCATCATTGATAACGCCTAATTGCTTAATTTTTATTAATTCTACCCAATCATCTTTAACACGATATCGCAGGCGTAGGTCCGAGTTCGCTTCGCTTTTTCCGTCTACCCACGTCGTTCCATCAGGATATTTATTATTTTGACAACCCCATCCTCCCCACTTACCCTTGACATTTGTCATTTCGATATAATAGGTGCCAGGCTGCTGCACGGAAAACATCAAATCACTCCAAGAATTGTCAGCTATATTCTCAAACCGTTTTTCAGTAATCTTACGATCTTTGGGTGGGGCGGCAGCAATTACAGTAGACAATAAACTAGACAAGGTCAGTAAAATTAAGGCACCTCTGTATAACTTGACGAGACTACTACGCATTTTTCTCTCCAATGATTAGAGTTAAGTAACGAACAAATTTAGAAATTAATACCAGTACCAATTGAGCTTGTATTATGAGACTATCAAGAGTCTCCAAACCAGTTAATCCTTCTTAGAGACGTAAGTTCCATCACACCTTCAGAAAATGCTCTTCAAACTTCCCCAAGTTGTTGCTAATTTATTGAGGGTTGTAACATCTAGGACCTCAGCATATAATGTCAATAACCCACTACTATCATTGGTATGCCATGTTGGTGTCTGTAGCCCAACACCATCAAACTTCTCTAATGCAATGAAAGATTGTCCTATGGACACGAGCGGAACAGGGTTACCTTTATCATCCTCAACTTTCATGCCCGCATGATTTGCAAAAGGAAACCAGTTATCATTAATAACACCTAGCTGTTTGATCTCTATCAATTCTACCCAGTCACCCTTAACACGATATTTCAAGCGTAGGTCACATTTTGGCAGTTCCTTTTCATTTTGCCACGCGGTTCCGTCCTTATAAGGATCTACCTTCGCTCCCCAACACCCCCATTTACCGAGGACATCCGACATTTCGATATAGTATAGACCCGGCTGTATAGGATCATCCAATTCTAGATTGCTCCACGAATTGTCAACTATCTTTTCAAATTTCTTTTCAAAAGTCACCTTATTTTTCGGCGGATTTTTTTGTGCCCAAGTAATCTGGGATACTGTTATCCCGATCAAAAGGATTGTGACAGTCATAACAACCCATCTTTTAGCGTGCATCTTATTTAATTTCCCCAATTTGATGAATTATATTTTTAACGGCTAATCAGTATATAAAATAAGCTACTACTTGTCAAGATCATCAGCAACACAGCAACTAATCCTTTAACTGTCATATTCTTTATCACTGCGCAAGTTTTAGACCAATGCTGGCGCTCCATCACTAGGCACTGACCAAGAAAAAGTAGTTCCAATGGCAAGACCAACTTTAGAAGTTAAATCAAAGAACCTTCGTGTTTCTTCCAATCACTGCGACTTCACTTCACACCTTCTAAAACTTACGTCTATATTAAATATAATCCCGGAATTTTACAACATATTCCATATTATCAGTTTATTTTATACTTATAACATCATTCCCTATTTGCCCCGTATTAGTGTGCAGTTCTTCCAATAAACAATCACGCAAGGAGATTAAATAACCTGAAGTTTTAAATCAAGGTGATAGTGATGAATTATCATGGTTGATTTTTAGGCTTGCAGTCTTTATGTTGGAAACTACATAAACGATCAAAATTCTAGGTAGGATGGAATAAGCTCCCAAAACCTACCTCCAAGTGTAGACATATATGCAGACTTTTGCTATGATATGTAATTGGGGTTCAACGTGAGACTACCAGTGGATTTAGGGCATGTTACTTTTGTCGGTCTATCCATCTTTTACCGCACTAACAAATCAAATTCAAACACAGAGGGCAGGCAAAATAGTCAACCAGAGGAAAACTAAGTATGAATCTAACTCTTAAATTTAGAAGGCTATGCCTCCCAATATCTTACTGATTCTAACTGACCAACAACGCTGGGATTCGCTGGGGTTTTATGATATCCCCGGTGTTCATACTCCGAATCTTGACAGTCTTGCTACAACGGGAATCTGTTACACACAGTGTTACGTCAACAACCCAATTTGTACGCCTTCTCGTGCCAGCCTCTGGACTGGTAAACACTTACCCGGTCATGGGGTTTACCATGTGCACGATGTTTTGCCAGCAGACGAAATTCTCTTTCCTCATTTTTTGCGGGAAGCTGGTTATGATACAGCTTTATTTGGCAAGCTCCATGTGGCTGGTCACATGTGGGAAATGAAATATCGACACCAATGGGACGGCTTCAATAACTACGAATGGGCACCTGATCCCAATGGATACCATGGTTGTGAAACTGCTTACTCTCGCTGGTTAGCGATTAATCATCCTGACATTTTGGATCGCTGGCAACGAGATGGTAATAGAATCGGTCACGTTCGGACCGATGCTCATTTCACTACTTGGGCCGCTAACCGAACCGTCGATTACTTACATCGGATGCAAGGGACTCACCAGCCCTTTTTCTGCTGCATGAGTGTCTTTGACCCTCATAATCCTTACACTAATTATCCAGCAGAATATCGGGACTTGTTGAATGTCGATGCTCTGCCGGACATCCATGCTCCGGACGAACCGTTTGAGCATCGTCCAATTGCCCATCGGCTAGAAGCTCGAAAAAAGAGCCGTTCCGATCTGATTGAAAGTCGAATTGGTTACCATGCGGCGATTAGCTTGATTGATGAGCAGGTCGGTCGAGTGTTAGAAGCTCTTGATGAAACTAAATTCAGTCAAAATACTGTTGTCATCTTTGCCAGCGATCATGGTGATATGTTGGGTGATCACGGTCTCACCACCAAAGGGGCATTTATGTATGATGCTTGCACGCGTGTACCAATGATTATTCATCATCCCGAACGGCTTGGGAGTTATATCGAGACTACGCCATGTCAGTTACACGACGTTGCGGCAACAGTTCTCACCCTTGCCCAGTGCCAACAAGCCGAACGGATGCCCGACTCTTGCAATCTTCTCAACTCGGAGGATTTACGGCAACGAGGGCACGCAGTTTCTATGCACCGCAATTCTAGCGTTGGGCATGGTGGATACTATAATCCCGAGCTTCATGTTAGCATGTGGCGAGAAGGTGACTACAAACTAAGCCTTTATCATAGTCCAGAACCTGGGCCAACCGATAGCTGGGGCGAACTTTTTGACCTGAAAAATGATCCAGGAGAAATGATTAATCTGTGGAGTGATACCAGTATGCAGGACACCCGAGATCAACTGATATACAAGCTTAGTGCCTTTCTTGTTCGACAAGACGCACAAGGTCGCTCCAGAGGAGAGCCAGCACTGCCTCCAGGGTTTAATAAATCAGGTTTATTAAAATAAATTGGCAACTAAACGACAAAATAATTGGTCTATGATGTCAGGCCCTTCATTTCTGAGAGGCTTTGCAGGTTTTGCGGTTTCAGCCGGCCTATAAGGGATTAAATTGGGGCAAAATCGCTAAAAGTGGGGCGGATACCCTTGAACTCTCTTGGCATGGCAATATAAAAAAATCATCAAAACCAACACTATCTCAATCCCTTAGGAGCTAATTCACCGATTGAACTTGCCAATTCGTCTGTATTGTCCATTAAAATTTTGTTTGCCGACGCGGGCAAAGGGGTGTCAAATTGATAATTCGGGGTCCTTATTTGTTGTCGACGAATTTCTAGCATTTCACGCCATGCACCTATTAGCGTTCGAGGCTCAGGCATGTCATGTGCAATGGCTTGGGATAATTTCTTCATGTTATAGCAGGGAACACCTGCATACATGTGATGCTCCGTGTGCCAGTTCATTCGCCAATATAAGAAGGAGACAAAGGGATTAAGTTTGATTGACCGCACACATTTTCGAAAATCCGAAACATTTCCTTGTAGTCCACAGTGTTGTGTCATACCAACAAAGTAACCTAACCAATTAGCTGTGAAGGCGAAAAAATTTATCAAAAATAGCAGTGCCCACTGCCTAGTCCAAATTGAATAGGCTAGAATAGATCCATGAAAGATCAACTGCAACCTTGACCACCACATTGATTTTCGATGTTCAGTGGGTTGGTCCTCGTGCAAGGCTTGCAACCATTCCTGACTGGGGATTTCAATCGAGCCAACTAGCCCCAAGGAAGATCTAAAGGTTAAATAGATGGTAGAAAGTAAGCCTCCCTTTCCAAATGTCCGACCGGGTTTGGAGAATATATTCAGAGTAAAAATTTGTAACAAAAAAACAGGTCCTAAATGAGGATCAAGGGGAAAAAGATTTTCGCGGTCTCCATCTAAATATTGTGTATATCTATGATGATAAGTATGGCTACTGGCATAGTCAAAAGGATTCCACCAGCTTAATAGACTGAAAAGGTACATAAAAAACTTGTTTAACCACTTAGTTTTAAAAACGGTTCCGTGACCAAGTTCGTGAGGAGCAACACCACTGAAAAAATTCCCAATGGTTCCATGAGCAAACAACATTATGACGAAGCTTGGCCAATTTTTGGCATCCCAGAAATAATAGGCTAAAGAGGCAGTAAATATGAATAACGCAAGATGGCCCCCAGCTTGGAACCAACCTTGCAGGTCACTTCGTCTCGACAGTTTACGCAGTTTTGAGGACTCGATGGGACATCGATACCATTTGACGCTCATTGTTTTTCTGACTTCAGAGAGTGGTATGTAACTTTTTTCCATATCTCATTCCTCAGAGAAGTTTCAATTTTGGCAACAAAAATATCCGTCGCTTCTCATTTCGATTCGTGATTTCACTGATGTTTTCCTGTTTTAACAAGTGGTTCATTGGTTTTTGATGACACCCAAGGTTGGGCACAGTTACCCAAATATAGTCAATCATCTTAGATTCTGGCCTGGAGTCCACTGTTGTTTAATTGGTTTAGCATCACCTGTGTAAACAATCCTGAATGGCTCTAGCGGAGCAGGTTCCCGCTCTCGTGTTACCGCAGTTAGTTGGTTGCATGTTTCTAAGTGAGCCACCGTAGCCTGAGTACATTCGGGCAAATCAACAAAATCTGGATAGTACCACATGGTGAGCACTGTCCTAGATTGGTTCGTTTGGTTTGCATGCGCGGCATGAAACAAAGTACCGTAACCCATGACTAGGTCACCAGCCTTGACGGGCACATCAATTTCTCCTTCTGCGCATTGGAAAGCGATGTCATTAGGATTGGTAAATCTTCTCAGCTTGTCAGTATGGTGTGGTGACACGAGATCGTGTAGTGGATGGCGTGTCAGGTGTGAACCAGGAATTACCCGCAAACACCCATTCTCCGTATTGGTATCAGTGAGATAATACATTAGAAAACACTGAATAGGCTGGGAAGTATAACTAACCGGATCATCCCAAAAACGGCCGTCTTCATGCCAAAACAGGGGTGGGCTGTGTGTGGGTTTGCTGATGATACGGCCATGGCCAAACTTAGGCTCATCAAAACCCAATTCAGCTAATGCCGCCAACATTTTTGGATAAGCAATTAATTCAGTTAGAACGTTGTATTCATAAATCATATCCCAATCAATCATTACCATGCTGCCAGTCGTGCGTTGTTGTTCAAAATGAGCCTCTTCTTGCTGAGAGAGAACCTTGTTACTAATAAGTCTTAACTCAGTCAATATGTTAGGTTCAAGAATATTCTCAAATAGGTAAAAGCCTTCCTTAATAAATTTTTGTTGCTTGTCAGAATTGGTGATTTTCACTGCTACTGTACCTCTTTGATCAACAACTAATACATTTACTGCCCGAGAATAACATTCAGATCATACATGATTGAAGAAATTATTATTGTGATGACTGATGAGAGATAGAAAATCTCCTACTTTACTGTCCTAAGTTTATACTAGAAAGACTTAGCTTCTACGATTATTTAAGCTTGTTGTTCGGTATCCGATTGACAGTCATAGGCTCTTTTTGTCCGTCGTAATCTGGAACAAGATGTTGTACTCGCTGTTGGACGGATAGTGGCCAATCTAAAACCCGTGACTGCTTTCGATTTAAATGAGCCCGGATTGGTTCAGGGGATGAATCAAAATCAGGGTGAAACCAAAGTGTAATCACAGTCCGACGTTGATGGGATTGGTTGGCATAAGATCCATGAAGCAAGCGAGAGTCACCAATTACTAAATCGCCCGCCTGTACGGGTAACGCTTGTTCCCCTAACACTGACTGATAGATCAAATGTCCGGGATCCGTATAACGACTCCAGTTATCGGCGTGAGCCTCCTCAGCTATGTTGTGTAATGCATGACGCTTTCGATGTGATCCTGCAATCACTCGTAAGCAACCATTTCGCTGATCAGTATCTACTAAATAGTACATTAAAAATAGTTGCTGTGGGAGATCAGTATAACTGATTGGTTCGTTCCAGCCTAACCAGTCTTGGTGCCAAAACAATGGAGGGGAATGAGGTGGTTTACTAATGATGTAACCTGAGGACCAGCGAGGACGTAGATATCCAAGTTCAGCGAGAACATCTAACGCTGGCTGATAAGCGATCAATTCTGCGAAGAAAGTGTCCTCATACACACTGATCATACTACCTGTTGACTTCCGTTCCTCAAAATGTTGTGGAGATTGTGCATCAATCAAACGATCACTAGCTTGGCACACTCGCTCCAGCATAGACGCATCTAGAATCTGGGAGAAGCAACAGTATCCGTCACGGATCAATCTCGTTTTCTGTTTTTCTCGTTTCTCTTGGTAAGTTACCATTTAGGGTTAATCAGTCTTCTGTCAATTATTTTCGTTGTTAGTTAATACCATGATTTTTTTGGTACACGTGTTAACAGAATCGACTGCATCTTCTAAATTACCAATTTCTCGTTTCCCTGTACGTTCCACCAACATTAGTTCACCAAGAGTTCTATGTTGAAGCCCCATTCTTGAACAAACCAAGATAAATCACTAAGGCGTACGTGTTTCTTGGAATCAATAAACTTCGAAAATCCAGAGTCGTTTGTGCCAGCCAGCCTACAATCTGTTTGGGTAAAAACCAGCAAAAAAATGTTTTTGAGATTCCATAACAAATATAGACCAGCCGATGTTCAAGACGTTGTTTTTTGCCAATAAGCACTATGATAATCTATATCAATGATTTCGTCGGTAATACCATGATTTTTTCGATATTCGATTACCGCCTGTTTCTCTCCACAGATTTGGTCTAGGCCCCAATCATCAACAATAACATAGCCACCGACCGAAAGTTTGGGATATAGGTGAACCAAAGTATCCATAGTAGACTCATAATAGTCACCATCAAGTCGCAAAACGGCCAATCTGTCGATTTGTACATTCGGCAATGTTTCGTGAAACCAACCAGGTAGGAACTTCACTTGGTCATCTAAAAGATCATATCGTGCAATGTTTGATTTGACGGTTTCCAGAGGTACTGCAAATCGGTTTGCCTCGATAACTTTTTCAAAGTTGTACATTTTTTCGTCTATAGAGTTTCGAGGCGGCAAAGGTAGCCCTTGAAAAGAATCTGCTACCCAGACCTTCCGATTTCTAACTCCGTAGGCATCTAATATGCCTTTCATCAGAATTATCACACCACCACGCCAAATACCACATTCAATAAAATCTCCAGGTATGTTTTCCCGCAGACAATTTTCCAGGCAAAATTGGATGTTGTCTAACCGTTTTAGGCTACACATGGTTAGAGCACTTCCAAACCAGAAATGATTAAACCATTCCGGCTGGGACTGCTCTTCAGTAGAACTAGGGTTAATAATCGAATCAGCAACATCCTGATTCAATGTGTTCATAACACTTTTTTTGAGTTGTTCTATGTAACGATTTCTCAATTGGTGCATTAGTCTAGCGAATTTCCAAAAAGAGTAATATTTTTGAGTCTTACTAAGTTTCAGAAGGCAGTTGGGTATATTGGCCACTATAAAAAATAAGTGGATTCCCGTCACGTGTTTTACCAGCTAGAGGTTGGCCAATAAACATATCATGGTCCCCCCCAGAAACTACTTGAACTATTTGACAGTCTATGAAAGCTAGTGCGTTAGCAAGAATTGGTGATCCTGTTTCTAATTCCAGCAACTCCAATCCTGAAAAGTCTTTCGGACCTGGGGTGGCAAACCGACGAGAAATTTCTTCCTGATCGTCTCGAAGTACATTTACAGCGAAGCAATCACTGCTTTTAAGAAACTCGTGCATCTGATTCTTTTTATCAATCGACACCAAAATCAGGGGAGGATCAAGCGACAGAGACAAAACGGCATTTGCAGTCATGCCTAATATTTCTCCATCTTTCCGTCGGGTGGTAACTAAAGTAACACCTGTTGCAAAGCGACCCATGATCTGTCGTTGCAAAGTTGAGTCAAATGTCAATGGTGAGCCTCCATACTGAATTAAATCGTGGGTAACGTGGGTACGACTTCATTGG
>Ga0207984_1000148_pt1 | contig 42619 bp, 53 predicted proteins | sample ETNtaG_30_FD_185760 | JGI IMG/M metagenome (GOLD analysis project Ga0207984, IMG submission 185760) | Marine microbial and viral communities from oxygen minimum zone, Eastern Pacific Ocean - ETNP201306PF43B (SPAdes) (version 2) | ecosystem: Environmental > Aquatic > Marine > Oceanic ...
TCGGGTTTTTTCTCGTTGGGGACCCCTTCTATCACAAGCAATACTCCATCTACCAATGTTGTCCCGGGAGCAACGGGTTTAATTGAGGGCGCACGACTTTATTCAGGTACATCGGTAGAGTTGTATACGGGCGAAACCTCAGTGGTAAGTTTTAAACCTTATCGGATTCTTCCATCAAGTGGATATACCGATAATCATGACCAGATAAAATACAGTTACCCAAATTCTTTTCCGACGGGGTTGAATTATAGAATGGTCGTAAGAAACCGGAGGTCTTTTGATGGGATTGCGAATTATGCAAATTTGGGGGTGTTTAAGGTGCCTTATTTGAGCGGATTTGAGCCCAGCAGCGGGGAATACGGAAGCACTATTACTGTGTCGGGCTATTTTGAAAATTTACATACGAGTGGGTTAACAATAGGTGACGTAACTGCCCTTGAGTTTACTCAGCCAGCCACCACGGGTTTCAATTTTGTCATCCCTTCCAACGCTCAGACTGATACCCTTACCATAGGCACGAGCGGTGGGGTTGTAAGTTCGACAGGGTTTTTATCTGTGATGCCCAGCAAGCCTACCATAAGCGGATACTACAGTGGAACACTAGCGCCTGATTCAATAGACTACAATCAGGTTTTTGTCGCTGGTAATCGTATTACCATTTCAGGAGACGGAATGAATTTGGTTACGGGGGTAAAATTTTCCGGAGAATCTGGTTCTTTTGATTTTAATAGTTTTACCTCACAAACGTATAGTAATTTAGGGTTTAACGTGCCGGGGGGGATAAATGGAGTAAGTGGTAAGTTCCGGCTCATGGATTCATTAGGAAGAACTACTGACAGTGATTCAACTGGAATCAATTTAATTTCCGTGTCTGGGTTTAGTAATTTTTTGCTGCCTGCTGACACTCTAAATATGACTGGGTATAACATAAATGGAATGAGAGTTTTGTTTCCTTATGCTACGGGAGGTTTTACCGAGGTGATCCCCCATTCCAACACTTTGTTGGCTGATGGAGCCGAAACGCTCCATGCTCAAGTCCCTACTGGTATAGTTTATGGGGACCTAAGGTTAACTGGAAGAATTTCCCAGCTTGATCTAGGTGGGTTTTATCCTGTTGGAGTTATAACAGGAACGGAGGGTATTTTTTCCAGTGGCTCCGTAGATATAACCGGAGTAGATAAGACTGTAAGTTTAACTGGCATCAACGTTTTTGACACAGATATAGATGTATTTGGGACTAGTGGGAGTGGGGTTTTCTTGTTGGGTTTTAGTGGCTCTCGTAATGAAGATTACCCAGAAGCTCTTTATCCGGATACAGCAATGACTTCTATCGGTGGTGTTAGTACTCAAACTCTGCCCATAGATAATTATTCTACAGGAGTGGGTACTATAGGGGGGGTTGATGATGTCTTTTATTCCAAGATAGACTTCAAGTTTGAGTATGATAAATTGTTATCTGGAAACATTTTTATTATTGATCCGTGGTGGGGTATCTCGCAGTACGGAGCCTTCGATCTTTATAATCCCAACGCAAGCAACTCACCAACTTACTCTTATTCGGATTTTATAATGCCTGATTCTGGGTTTAACCCGTTCGCTTACGACATAGTAAATAGAAAAATTAATTATTTTTCTCAAGACATAGTTTCTTCAGGGGAAACGTTTTACGTTACTGGTTTTGGTCCCATAAGGGGTACTCGTGAGGATAAGGTGAGGTTAAGTGGTAGTAATTTGGACAAGGTGGAGGACGTCGTTTTTTCTCCCTCACTTCCTCCCTCTCAAGGTACCAATATAGGTCGTGGTGGGGAGTGGACGGCTACTTTTTCAGGGGTCTCTTCACAGGTTTTGGAGGTTACTGTTCCTCCCTCTTTGCAGGGCGAAGGGGGTGGTCCATTTAATATTGTTCTAAATGGTTTGAGTGGACTAGCTACACTCGCTTATCATACGGGTTTTAGTCCTACTGGGGTGCGCTTAGGTGATGATGGGAACTTAGCTGATATTCTACATGAATATCAATATATACCCTTAACCGAAGGACTTGATTACGGTGTCATAAGTGGCGGCTTCCCTGAGCCTTTGGCTAGGGTTGACACCGCAATAAACTATACTACCGAAGAAACCGTGAACGAAGCAGTATTTTTGGTCACGAGAACTAAATTCCCAGACGGGACGACTATGATAATTAATAGCGTCCCGAAACCTTAAAGGTCTGCTTCACCTATATCTATAAAATAAAGCAATCTGAGAACCTTTTCTCTTCCCACTTCGTCGTTTATGAGTTGCGTAGGAGGTTCCATGTTAAGGTTGGAATTAGGAGTGGTTAACCATTCGGCTACATAGTCATCGTCCATCACCGAACAGCATTCGTTGACGAGATTTACAAATTGGATGAGGTTATTTTTGTCTACGGCGATATTCGTCATATTGTCGACGGCGTTCGTTTTGATCAATATCAGATTTAGTTTGGCGTTGTCCAGACTGAGAGGTCTTTTTAGCGGCAGGTGCTTTTGTCACAATGGTTGGAAGACCGTTGGTTTTAAAGCTCAGGAGCTTGTTGGTGCCGTTAGCTTCTATCAGAACAGAATCTTCGAGTACCTTCTTAAGTTCAATGTTGTATTGTCTTTCGTTCTTTCCGAGGGAAACAAACTTATCGTTCTCTCCAGCTTTCCTAAGTACGAGATGAACCTTATTCGTGCCTTTCCACCGAGTAATTCCCGTAAGAAAGATGCTGGGGGCTAAAATTTCCCGGACGGGAGGTAATATTGCAATTGGTTTTTCGCTTGTTAATTCGAAAGCGTTTCTTTCGGCTATGCTTAAGTATGTATTGTCGGCCCCACGAAGAGACACGACGAACAGGAGAAAGATTACAAGGTTTTTCATGTATATCTTTACACTTTAAGATCAATGCCCTCGTCCCTTTCTACGTTTAAGGAGAAAGCGGTATTGATTGGGTCTGTGTTTCCCGCCGTTCCGGCTGGTTTAATGTCATTAATTAAATACCTAGGCCCGACTCTTAAGTCGAACATTATTCGATCATATCGGACTCCAAAATGACTAAGCATTCTCTCTGTGTGATCCTTGTGTTTACCGTCTCTTGCCGTAGTCAATACTACCGTATCCTCTTTGGGAATTCTATTGAGGAAAGTAACGCTTTTTTCAATAGGGGTCTCGATAGTGTAGCTATTTTCGCCTAGCGAGTCTATGGCTTTATCTATATCTTGGTTATAGAGTTGCTTAACGATGGTTCCGTCGATATCTATAAACCAAGTCTTGTTGAGGGATTCTTCTGCTATCATAAATCTTTGTAGACATCCAAGCATTTTGGGTCTTTTTTAAGCCGACCCGATTTTTCGTACGCTTCTTTACGAATTTCTAAGGGGATACGGTGTTTATTTCGAGCCCAATTTGTCATTTTTTGGAAACAGCTCTCCATTCGGGAAAAGAATCTATATTTAAGGGAGCGTTCTCGGTAGGTGTTAAGTATCTCTTGTTCCGTATCCCACATCTTTTGGGTCTCTTCCGACTCTTCCTTGGTTGATTCTAGACGAAAGCTAACAAGTTCTTTCTTGTCTACTTTTCCGTTCTTAAAGCTGAATTCGCATTCTATCCAGTACTCGTCTTGATCTTTGTTCGTTAGGCGGTCGTGAAAGCGAATGGTGGCATTCTTTTTTACTTTCTCCCACTCTTCAAAGGGGAGAGCTTCCTTTTTCTTTTTATAAAGATATTGACGGTGGACTTTATAAAGGTCCATTAGATTGTCTAGGTCTTTCGTTTGGAAGCGGTGGCTTTTACCCAACAGCTTCTCGTTCTCTTTGTCTAGTAGACTCCGAAGATACCCCTTCGGCACCATTATCTCGTCGAACATTCCCATTTTTTTCCTTGTATGTAACCCCGCATCCATCTGCGGAAGTGTTTAAAGTTTCGTTTATTATTAAAATTACTTTTTCTGACAAAGGGTATTCCCTTTTTAGCATTTTGTCAGCTATGGTGAGTGCTTCGTATTCGTTAGCGCTTTCTATTTCGAGGCTGCACAAGCAAGTAATTATGGTTTTTTTACTCATTGCTTGCTCTAAGCAGTTCTTCCGTAAGGGGGGCTATTTCCGTGATGGGATCGTTTTCATATCCTACGTTGGCCAATGGAACAATGTATTGGGCTACTTCGTGCGAAACCCCTTGTTTCACTAAGGAACGGTAAAGGCTGCTTCCTTTAGCAAGATATTCCCTTACTTCAGCTAGTAAAAGAGAACTGTTTCTTGCCTGTTTTGAGCTCAATTTAAGCTGGTTCGGCGATAGCTGCCGTTACTTTGGCTTCAAGCACCTTAACCCTTTCGTTAGCTTCGACGGCTCGGTTAGCTGCTTCTGTCGCCATGGAATCTATTTCTGTGGCGTGAGAAGAGGCTTCTTCAGCGGCATTTCGTGCGTCGTTAGCTGCATCTTGGGTGGCTGCCGCACAGCGGCGTGAGGACTCTAACATTATTTTAAGATAATTAGACATACACCATATATTTTATCAGTTATTCTCCTTTTTCAAAAATTTTTTTAAGATTTTGTAGTTCTTTCAGGAAGTCGGCTGACATTTCTACCTTTATGGCGTCCTCGTCGTCCATCATCGGCATGTCCATTATTATTTTTTTATATTTTTTAATTAAATTGGCAAGGGCTTGGTGTGTCTTACGGGGTTTTTTCCTTTCAAATTCTGAAATGTTCATTCTTTTTCTCCATATTGTTTCTGACCCTGCTTATTAGCCTTAAAAGCTCGTCTACTTTTACGAATTCTCCGTTAAGGACGCTTCCGCGATTGTTTCCCAGCTCTAGAGAGACCTCCATGAGCTTGCATACGGCTTGTTTTAACATAACGGATTCTTCGCTATAGAGGAAGTCTGACATGCTTGTCTAAACTCTATTACATTTAAGAAGCTCATCTAGGGAATTTTTAATTAAAGATTAAAGTAATTAGCCTGAAATTTCAGGTTTCCATAGTAAGTATTGAACCCCCGGTGCCCCAAGGAAATATCTGGGACAACGGTGATCTCTCCTCCCAAGGACTTCCACATTTTGCAGAAGCCGTAGTCTTCGCTCTCGTATTTTTTAGTATAAGGGTTCACTTTGCACTGAAAGATGTCGTAGAAATTGTCTCCTGCGTCCATATATCCATCTATGTCGTTGGTATATTTTATTTCAGGTCTGGCCTTAATTATTTCTTCTATACAGGCCCGGCTTATAAGCATGAAGCCGGTGGCTGCGTAGTCGGCTTCCACCGTTTGGTCTGTTTTGCTTTTAGTGTGCGATTCGGGGGGCAGCTCTGTAGAAAAATCGGTGGCTAGATGTCTCCACTGTTCGGGGAATTTTTCCGAAGATCCCATGATCTGCATTTTTTGGTGACTCCAGTACTTTTTGGGGTAAACCCCTACCACGACTTCCTTTTGTTGGTCTACTAGTTTTAAGACGTCATGAGCATCAAAGCTTACATCCGTGTCTATGAATAGGAGGTGGGTGTAGTCTTTGGCCAGCGTGAAGGCTACTGACGCATTCCTTGCGCGACTTATCAGACTCTCAAACCAGATAGACCTCATGCCGAGTTTGATGTTTTGCTGGCGGCAAAGCAAAAGAAGGTTAATGGTGCTCATCATGTAGTCCGAATGCACCATCCCCGTGTAACCAATGACAGGGTAGAAAATATTTATGTTTGAGTAGTCTGTTATCTTATTGGACATGCCCCACCTTCGCATTCTAGATCTTGTAACACGTGACCGTTCCCCACTTTTGTAGCGGAAACTTTTTTGACAGCTAATGAAAGTTTTTTGTAGGTTTCTGCGTCGATCTCTTCATAGGGGGCCTGATCGAATCCGTGGTCTTGATGGAGGAGGAACGACACGCTCTTGATATTGTTCCTGTAGTTTTTTCGGAGCCACTCTTTTATCTCTTGCAGTTCTTCTTTTTTATAGTAAACCGTGCAGGAGACAGCGTTGTCCGACCATTCTTTTTGAATTTTCTTAACAAGATCTAGCTGGTCAACAGCTTTCATGTCTTTTGCGAGCTTTGCGTCTTTCCCTGACCGGCAAGGGAATTCGACGATCACCGTGTCTCTATTCAATGAGCCGTCAAAGTTCTTTACGTATTCGACGTGATAGTTCATTTCCCGGCAAGTTTGAACAAGGGCGTCTTCACTCGACATTCTAACTCGACGAATATAATACTGCGAATAAGCGGGGTGAACCCCCGGAGTTGCTCCCGCAAGTAGACTTAGTGTTCCGCTGGGTTTAACTGTGGTCAGTTTAATGCTCTCTGGCCAGCCCTGTTTCTTGCTCCATTCTTGGTCGTATTTGCGGAGGGCTTTGTAACAAGGGTCTAGCCATTCTAGTTTTTCGTTTTCGGTGGCTTGGCAGATACCTGTGATACCTTGTCCAATTCGGAAGTTTTTATGGACTATTTTGTTGGTGTCCTCATGGATAAAAGGAAGGGCGCAGATTGCTTTTTGAGTTTTGTAGAGAAGCGTTGCACATTCAATCATCTCCTCTTTGGATTCAATGTTGTTTAAGTAAAGCTCCGCCAAGTTGCAGCACTCCTTGTCCGCAAGGGAAATTTCCCCGCAAGGGTTGGTGCCTTCGCAGTTTTCTTTACTTTTTTCTCCGGTTCTTCCAAATTTGGAGCTTAAGTTGAGATTAAAGAAACCGTAAGGCTCTCCGTTACCCGCGTAGCCGTCCCAAATACCTTCGGCGATGTGGTCATAACTGTCGCAATAAATAGTGTTATTGCTCATAGCTCTCCAGTTTGGGATGTTGCCCAAGTCCCATCTCTTAGCTTTGATATACAGGTAGTCGTCCGGGTCTCCCAGAGCTATCTCAGCGGAACGTCTTACGTTTCCAGCTACAACCACCGAGCCAATGATGTTAGCAATATCTAAAACATCAAGACTCCGAAGCTTTTTACCTTCTCTTTCTTTTATTACGGCACCTATTTTATTTATTCCTTCAATTAGAATTTCTGGACCACTGGCTGTCCCTCCAAAGCCTTGGATAGGTTTCCCGGCGCTTCTTATGAGCACGGTAGAATAGCTAAAAGATTCTCCCGAAGCAAAATAAGACTCCAAAACCTTTGCTAATAAGCGCACCCACCCTTCGCGACTGTCGGGGACAATAAAGTCAGCATCATTGGTATTTTTGACAGTTATTTCGACGCTTCTTTTTACGCGGGGAAGTTCGTGAATGTCTTCGCGACGAATAGAGTAGCCTACGCCTCCTCCCAGCATTAAGTTTTCAAAGATGAAGCAAAAATCAGATGGTTTCTTGATGGCTGTAAACCAGCAGTTCAAGAGACTGTTTCCCCCAAACCTGTCTACGGTAGATGTTCCAAGTTGCCAGAGTCCTCGTCCAGCAAAATTGCATTTTAAATTAAAAACTAAGTCAAATAATTTTTCGGCTTCTTTCTTGGTGTATCCTGCGCCGATTTTCTGTGCTCCGTTAATGCATCGAGCTACGGTTTCGAACCACTCTTCTAGGTTTCCATCCTCTTTGACTCGAGAGTAGGTTCGCTTGTAAACGATGTAGCCTAGTCCGTTAAACCCCCAGTTGGGTTGTTTACTTTTATATTTCTTGAGAAAATCTTCGGTGATTATGGTAGTGTCCTGTTTCATTAAACAATAGTTTAGAGGCGTTGCGTCCTTAACGGCGACGCAAGAGAAGAGTAGGGTGTTCGGGGAGAGATGTCAAGTTATTTTTCAACAATCTCCAGCTTCTCATCTGTTTTTTTTTGAAGGGCCACGAGGTATTTTTTTGCTTCCATTAGCCCCTCGTCGGTGTGGGGAAAAGCGCCATACGACCATTTTCTTTTTTTTGATTCGATGAGGTAGTACTTTTTATTTTTTTTGTTTTTTGGCATACTGCGCAAACGCAAGGCATAATTGGGTCTCCAGTTCTTCGATTTGTTTTTCCACCAAATCAAGTTGGTCGTTCTCAAGTTTCATCCGGTTCATTAGAAAGTCTACTTCCTTGAGGTGGTCGGTGCACCTGTCTTCAATGTCTTCATCAGAAGAAAAGGCAAACTCTTCTTCCGCCTCATCCATCTCGTTAAAAAGTTTGTTTGCTTTTTTTTCCCAAAAGTCAATGCTTTTGGAGCAGACGTTGCTGTCTTCTATCAGTTTTTTCTTTTTATCCAAGATTCCCTTTACCAATGTGTCAATTTTCATTTTCTAAAGTCTCCCTGATCAGTTTGAGTTTATTTGTGACAAAGCTTTCCCCCGGGTTTTTGATGGGGTCTTTGCTTTTCAGCTTCGCATCTTGCCAGATAGATGTTTCTATTAGTTGGTTAAGCAGCGTAAGTACCTGCTTGTGAGTGGCATGAGGGATGGTTTTGTCTTCGCTCATTTGAAAATATCCTACTTCAAAAGTAAAAAATTGTCAAACTCAATTTCGTCCCAAGTTGCTGCGCTGGAGGACTTTCGGTGCTGCGAGTAACATACCGCCAATCTCTGCTTGGGATCTTTATACTCTTGGTTCATGGTGGGGCTGGCCATGCAGGAGTTAATAAAGTCTTCTTTTTTCTGGTCTTTTCGAGGAGATGGAAGCGGCATACCTATAATTACACAAAAAAACCGGGCCGAAGCCCGGTTTTCAGAAAACCCTTTTATTTTATCTTTATTTCCTTGGGTTTGTGTTTGTTTTTCCTTTTAAACGTAAGCCGGAAGACCCCATCTTTCAATGAGGCGTCCGCTGAGGACAGGTCGGCTTTTTCTGGGACTTCGTAAGTTTGTCCAAACTTAACTTCTTTGCCCCTTTTTGTGGTTTTTCCTTCCAAGTTGAGGTGTCCGTGCTGATCCAAGCGGACTTTGACGTCCTCCTTGGAAAAGCCGGGCATTTCTACCTCAAATACATAATCTCCATCTTCTTCTGCGAAAACGGGATCAAAAGTCTTTTCTATCTCTGTGAATAACGGCGTTGCAAAATCAAGCAAGCCCCTGCCAAAAGTATTATGTAAATACATAACATCCTTTTAGCAGGGGCTGTGCCATGTTGTCTCTTTTGTTTGCTCTTTAACCCAGAGAGGAAGAGAAAACCTCCTGTTTTATTGGTTAAAGTACGCCTTTTGCCTTAACATGATTCTTGGAAGAGGAAGGCTAACCTCTCCTTTTATGAATCTGTTTTTCGTGACCGGTGGGTCACAAAGTCTCGTAAGATAGGGACCGTATGTCATACATCGATACCTTTTCTATGTCGGTGGGGTTGTCAAATTTAGAAATCATAAAGTATTCCTCATCCACCATTTCCTCTACTTTTCCTCTCCATCCTCCGTCTTTAATGACATGAACATCAGCTCCTATCATCTTTACGTTATGGGACATTATTTCCGCGTAAGGGGGGTTTCCGTTTTGCATTGTGTGTTATTGTCCGGAGCTTCCGAACCCGTGCTTTCCGCGTTGAGATTCTTCTAATGTTTTCATGGGTTTCCACTCAACAGCGTGGCATTTTTCAATTATTAATTGAGCTATTCTTTCGCCCGGCTTTATTTCCATTCTATTCGCTGATCCAAACATTGCTTCAAAGGCGTTAGGTTTTAAATTATAACCTTCGAAGTTAAAATTTATCAATAAAACTTTTATTTCGCCTCGATAGCCGGAATCTATTACCCCAGCCATCACATCTATACCTTTCTTACACGCTAAACCGCTCCGTGGGGCCACTCTGCCGTAAAAACCTTCGGGGATTTCCACGTTGATTCCTGTTGAAATTAGTTTTCGCTGAAAGGGTTCTAGGGTGGCGTACTCGGTAGAGAAAAGGTCGTATCCTGCATCAGATGAGTTTGCTCTGAAGGGTTCTTTTCCTTCCGGGTTTAGTTTGGAGTATTTAATTTCCATATTTAATACATTCTATGTCGTAAAAGTCAAAAATTTCTAAAGCGAGTGTGTCCCTCTCGTAAGTGTCCCCATAAATTACCTTTGAAATGCCGTACCCGGCTATCATCGTAGCGCAAGAGGAGCATGGTAGAAGGCTTACCGCAAGCATTTCCGCCTCCCCTTTTTTAAAAAGGCTCAAACAATTAACTTCAGCGTGGATCATGAACTTTCTTCGGTGATCCCGGTTTCTCCAGAAAACATACGGGACATCTTTTCCGGAAGCCAGTCCGTTGTATCCAACCGCAACAACCATTCGCTGAGAATTCAGAGCGCAGGCCCCCACTCTTACATGATGATCTTCGCTCCTGCTTGAAGCGGTTTGGGCAATGTTAAGCGCGTATTGTTCCCATGAGACCCTCACGTGAAATTCAGATTAATTCAAGGGGGGAAATAAGTCAAGAAAAAAAGGTTGACATCATTCCCCGAATCAATTAAAACACTTGGACGTAGTATTTCTGTCTTGCTACGTTAAAAGGTAGACAGGTCCGCAATCTATTGTGCCCACCTCTGGTGTCGGAGACTTCCACGTGGGGGAACCAACGGTGTTGAGCTTGTTGGGCGGGTAGTTAAGGTGACGTCATATGGGTGGAAACTACCACACACCCGAAAAAGGCTAACCGGGGAGTATTCTCAGGGAAAAGGAAAGGATTGCCGATGTTTAGGAATAACCGCCTAACACGGGGAAAGTCTCCGCTTCGCTTCGACTTTCTAGGGAAAAGTTTATTATATTATTTATTATTATTTACTCTATGGAATTTAAGTTTAATAACATTGGTATCTCCGGCGTAGCCGGTTGTGGTAAGAACACTCTTTCCTCTATTATAATAAAATTATTGCAAAGAATGGGGCTCCCGTACAGGGAGCTTTCTATTGCAAATAATTTAAAACAGGAAATATCATGGGTTTCCAGAGAACTTTATGGAATTAATTCGTCTAGTTGCACTCGGGAGGAAAAGGATACGATTCGGCCTCTTTTGGTTGCACACGGGGTAATAAAAAGAGAATTATCAAATGGTAGGCATTGGGTAGAAATGCTAAATAAAGAATTAGCGCCGGATAAAATTAATATTATTACGGATATAAGGTTCAATAAATACGAAAAAGATGAGGTTTATTGGCTGAAAAAAGAAATTAATGGAGTATTGATTCATCTTTCTCGTTACGACGAGATAAAAGGGAAAAGAATCTTTTTTCCTCCAGCGAACGAAGAAGAAAGGAAAAATGATCCCCTCATAGAGAAAGAATCTGACTTTGTTTTAAAGTGGAAAACTGAAGAAGACCAAACAAAAAAAATAATTTCTGCCGCCCGTTTGCTAAAATGGGTGAAGAAGTTGTATGTTTGAAGAATCTTCCCTAATTGATTGTTTATGTCAGCCCATAGTCGCTTATTGCGGGAGGAAGGCCGAGCTCACTCTTCACCCCGACACTCTTTCTTCAATACATTATCTAAAATTTAATGAATTAAATGCTCTTTTTGCTTACGATATTAAGATTTGTCGCTTTAATAGTGATCTTTTTTCCGCCGAATCTGATATAAATTTTGCCTTCATGGTGGAGACCTCCGTACAATCCAATGACCCATTTGAATCTCCGTTTTCGGACGCTAATGTTTTTTTGGAAAAAAACTTTGACGATTTGATCGAATATTCTATAATTCTTCCGCGTATGTTTAAGAAGCACACGCGCTATGTCCTTAACATGGAGGGAGATAGCGAGTGCACCTTCGGAAACTTCGGGAACAAGGTAGAATTATGGAAAAGGGACTCTGGAATAATGTAAGTGATAATTATCTAGCTGAAAGAATCAGTATTTCCAATTGTGAGGACAGTTTAAGAGAGCTTATAAGCCGCCATTCGGCGCTCTGTTTTAAAATAATTAAAAAATACTCGGGAAGTTTTTACGCATATAACATTGACGTAAACGAAGCTTCCTCTGATAAAAATTTAATTATTTGGAACTCAGCGAAGAGTTTTAGCCCCGATAAAAATGTCAAATTCTCCACTTGGTTGGCGAACCAAGTCAAATACAGTTGCCTTAACGCTTTAAATAAAAAGTCGAAAGATCGATTGGTGACGACCGAGGATGAAATATTAGATGTACTCAAAGAGAAAACTTCGGAAGAAAAAACAGATAACCTCTTCGAATTCACCAATAACATCCTTAAACAGCTGAAAGACAAGAGGATAAAGCAAATTTTCTTGATGAGGTATTCCACTTTAGATAAGAAGCCTTCGTGGTGTAAGGTCGCAGACGAGCTAAAAATAAGCACTCAAACCGCAATCAATTTACACAATCGAGGAATAGATGTTTTAAGGAAAAAGATCAAGAGCGAAAAGTTCTTGGATACCATTTGAAAAAAAAGTGTTGACAAGCCTCCCCGCTTGCCATAATATACAGACTCTTATGTCGGACGAACAAAAGAACAACGACTGGAAAGAGCGCGAACTTGGCGCTCTTTGGGTGAAGACAAGCCTTAGCGGCACACAATACATGACCGGACACATCGAATTAAAAGATGCGTCAGGTAAGGTGCAGCTGGTTATCTTCAAAAATAAACACAAACTCAACGAAGACGGAACTGTTGCCAATGAGAGGGCTCCAGACTTTCGTGTGTACAAGAGTGAAGAGCGCGAGCAGAGGCAGGATTCTGGACAGGAAGCTTCCAAGGAAACCGTTTCTGCAAGTGCCTCAACAGACGAAGACGCATTGTTTTAAATGTCAGACTTCGCCTTACATCTACCACTAAATGGTGTAAGTTTTGGTCAGGTGAGCACTGCCCTTCTGCGTGAATTTCACCAGAGGGGCGTGCAGCCTTGCCTGTTCACCATAGGTCAATCAGATCTTTCAGCTCAAGAGACCACCCCCGACCTCAACAAATGGATTGAGTCGGGGATAAAGAAAGCTTTCGAACACTACGATCGGAACACCCCAATTTTTAAACTATGGCACTTAAACCACGAAAGCCTCACATCCTACGCTAAAGAGCAAAGCCTTTTTACCTTTTACGAACTTGACCACCCTACGTCAATCGAAGTAAATATAGCTAAAAATCAAAAAAACACGATAGTAAGCTCCAGTTATTCGAAAGAAGTTTTAGAAAATCACGGAGTTGACAACTGTAAATATATTCCTCTGGGTTTTGACAAAGACAACTTTCACGTAAAAAAACAAGACTACCTAAAGGGAAAAATCGTTTTTAACCTCACAGGAAAGCTGGAAAAAAGAAAACACCACAAAAAAATAATTCAATCTTGGCTCAAGAAGTACGGAAACAATAAGGACTACGTCCTGCAGTGTGCCATAGCTAACCCCTTCATGAAAGAAGAAGAGTTTAAGGCTAACATAAGCCACACCATGGGGGGAAAATCCTATTTTAATATAAATTTTCTTGGAGCAATGCAGAAGAATAGCCTTTATAATGACTTTCTCAATTCCGGGAACATTATCTTAGGCATGTCAGGAGCAGAAGGGTGGGGGCTTCCCGAGTTTCAATCGGTAGCCCTCGGAAAACATGGAGTAATCTTAAATGCTACAGCCTACAAGGAGTGGGCGAATGAAAATAATAGTGTTTTAATTGAGCCCAGAGGAAAAGAGGAGGCTCATGATGGGGTTTTCTTTAAGAAAGGAGGGGCATTTAACCAAGGAAACATTTACACTTTTAATGAAGATGATTTTATAGATGGCTGCGAAAAAGCAATAGAGAGATACAAGGCTTCCCCAAAAAACTCGGAGGGCCTCAAGTTGCAAGATAAATTTACATATAAGAATACAGTTGATGCAATAATAAAGGTAATGGATGCCTGAATACCTCTATGAAAACCCTGACACCGGTGAGCAGGTCAGCGTATGGCAAAGCGTTCACGAGGAACACTCTTACGAAATCGAAGGAGTGCCTTACAACCGTGTTTACACCATCCCCAACGCTTCAATAGATACCCGAATAGACCCTAATTCCGCATCTGAGTTTAGAGAAAAAGCGAAAGGAACCATTGGAGATATATGGGACCAGTCAGCCATCGCTTCAGAAAAGAGAACTAAAGAACACGGAGAAGACCCTGTGAAAAAACAATTTTTTAAGGACTATTCAGCAAAAAGGAAAGGGGCCAAACACCCCAAAGACCCAAGTAGATTTGAATGATAAAATTATATTGATAAGTGATTTCTTTATTGACGATTTCATAGGAGGCGCAGCATTAAACGATGAAGAGATATACAAGCTCTTGTCTAAGCGCTTTGATGTTTTCAAAATAAAAAGTCGCTATCTCTACGAGGGGTTCATCCGGGAAAATCTTGATTCTTTCTTTATAATTTCCAACTTTTTTGGGGTTGATCTCGCTCTTCGGGACCTTATTCAGAGTAAGTGCAAATATATTCTATACTGTCACGATTATAAATTCGTTGCCCACACCAACCCTGCGGCATATCCCGACTTCCTAGTCCCCCAAAACGAATTAATAAATGTAAACTTTCACAGAGATGCCCACAAGATAATATGCCAAACCCGATTCCAGAAAGACATTTACGACAAAAACATCCACCGACCCTTAAAAACAGTTAACTTTTCAGGCAACCTGTGGTCGAAGGAGCAACTGGAACTACTAGGGGCCCTTGCGAGTACAGAAAAAAATGACAAATGCGCAATCATTGATTCCAAATACCCTCAAAAAGGAGTAAAAGAGTCCACTCAATATTGTAAAGATCACGATCTCGGATACGATATTATAGGAAATTCAGACTATTCCAAGTTTCTGAAAATACTTTCTTCCTATTCTACCTTGGTTTTTCATCCGTCAACCCCCGAAACCTGTTGCCGAGTGGCGCTGGAAGCTAAAATGATGGGGCTAAAAGTAATAACCAACGGCTTAGTGGGGGCCTCTTACGAGGAATGGTATAATTTAAACGGCGTAGACTTAATAAATAAAATGAGGCAAAAAAGAAAGGGGTTTGCTGATTTTATTAGCAAGATAAGAAGAGATGACTAACCCTTTTGATTCTTTTGATAAAATTTATTGTATTAACCTTGATAGCCGCAAGGATAGATGGGAAAAATGCTGCGACAAGTTTTCCCGTTTGGGGATAAAAGACAAGGTGGAGAGGTTTCCCGCGTTAACCCTCCCCCACCTTACCGACATAGACCCAAAAACAAGAGGAAGAGCTGGGTGCGCCTTGTCTCATGCGACAATTTTAAGGAAAGCCGCGGAGCTTGGCCTTAAGAATTATTTAGTTTTAGAGGATGACTTTGACCTATGCTACCCCCCAGAAGAGTGTCTGGAGTCTTTACGCCTTACCCACCAAGAACTTCCGGAAGAGTGGGATATTCTATATTTGGGGGGAAATCTTACAGACGAATATGGCACTTTCCCCTTGGGAAACTTCTCTGACAACCTGTTTAGATTAAAATCGTGTCACACTACGCATTCGTTTGCCGTTAACTCCAACTTTTACGAACTTCTTGACCAAAAACTACCCACCGAGGAGAACATTCTGACTTGGCTTTCCGAAAAGAAAGCGATAGACGTTTATTTTAGCAGGCACATCTTGAAAGATTCCCAATCTTTTATTCCGCAAAAAATGCTCTTTATACAGCATGCGGATTTTTCTGATATAGAAAATAACTATTACGATTATGTTGACTGGATGAAGAATAGTTTTGAGTCATTTAAAAACACCCTTCTCCACAACAAAGTAGACCCCTTGGTTTTTCTTAACTCTTCTCGGTTTGACATTCTAGCTAAATACATCTACGGCCTTTTGCTTTTAAAAGAAAGGGAAACTTCTTACGGGGAGGACCTCTACCATAGCCATTTGAAAGTGTGGAACGATTGCCAACACGGAGACGGGAAAAACGGCATAGAAGAATACGAAAACTCTTTCAAAGACTTGCTTCGCTCGATTCAAAGAGAAGGGTTCAACCCCAAAAAATCAAAAATTAACGCAACGGCTGACCACCGGTTAATTAATGGAGGGCATAGAACAGCCGCATGCATCCTTTTAAACAAACCAATATGTTTTGAAGAAGGAGGGGTGGGCCAGACCAACGTAGACTACAAATACTTCAAGAACAAAAAGGATTTCGTCAAAGAAGGACTGGACATAAAGTACTGTGACTCCATAGCTCTGGAATACTGCAAAATTAAACCCAACACATTTATTGCCACGATATTTCCCCCCGCAGAAGGAGATATCGAAGAGGCGGAAAGAATCATAGCGTCGAAAGCTGATATTTTTTACAAAAAAAGCCTTGAGCTTAACCCTAATGGTGCCCTTCACCTGATGAGGCAAATGTATAACGGCGAAATATGGGGAGGGACACCCGAAAGCGATTACGCAGGCTTAAAAGAAAAAGCTAGATTATGTTTTCGAAGAGAAGGGGATGTAAACGTATACGCGATAACAGTAACAGACCCAAAAGATACGACCACCATCAAAGAAGAAGTTAGAAAGGTGTTTGGCGTTGGGAACCACTCAATTCATATCAATGACACATGGGAGGAAACATTTAGGCTATCTCGCGCGTTTTTTAACAGTAACAGCATCGACATGATGAACGTAATGAAGCCCAACTATTATGAGCCGTATGAAAATTTATCTTGTTCGCTTTTTCGAAATTTAATTCGTAACAGGATTGACCCTGACGACTACTGTGTAACCGCTAGCTCGGTGCTTTCGGTGTTGGGTTTAAGAGAGGGTAAAGACTTAGATTATTTACACCGGGGGCCACGCATAGATGGCCATCCAGATATTGACAGTCATAACGAGTATTCTAAAGGAAGATACTCCAAAACAATAGACGATATAATCTATAACCCAGAAAATCATTTTTATTTTAACGGGCTAAAATACGCTTCGCTAGAAGTAATAAAAGACTTGAAAGAAAAACGCGGAGAAGAAAAAGACAAGAAAGATTTGCAATTAATAAATGAGTTACACCGCTAGACAATCTTGTGGGCTTTGCGAATTAAAAACTGTCATCCATACGTACGACGAAAGTGATTCGAGGTGGATAATCATGGACTGTATGTCCTGTTTTCTTCCTATGGCTGTGTGGAGGGGAAAACCCTTGCACACCATGACAGTTTCGGAGGCAGACCGCGCTGAGATGGAGGAATCGCTTAGGAAGGTGGCTTTTGAAAAGTTTGGGAACGACCAATTTTGGATTGACAAAGTTCAACATAGAATTCTAGACCACTTGCACTGGCACGCTCGTCCAAACGGGTGGAAGCCTCGACTTAGATATCGCATTTTAGGCAGGCTTTTGCGCAAGGATTCTAAACTATATTACTTTATAGAAAAAGCACTCGCCTTTATAAAAAAATGAAAGTGAATAAAAATATTATAATTCTCGCTAGTGGTCCTCCAAAAAACAACCGGACTAGACACTTAGAGATTTTTAATGGTGAACCTCTTATAAATTTAGTTGTGGAGAAATGTAGAATCCATAACACAAAGTTGTATGTGGTTATCGATAAAGAGAATACCAAATTAATAGATCATGTGTGTGACATGCAAGGCATTCAAATACTTCTTCCTAAAGACAAAAAAATGTATAGTACTTTCGAAGCGGCTCTTCACCCAACCGGAGATTGTATTATGGTTGCGGGAGACTTAATAAACCTAAAAGACGGAGACGTAAAGAAATTCGTTGATTCTGAGTATCAATGTGCTATTATGAAATACAAAATACCGTGGGGAGCCGATATAGCGTGTGGAGAAAATTTAATCAGACGAGGTGATATAGGAGATTCAATTAATAAAATTGCTGAAAAATATAAGTCACAATATTTAAGTGAGAAAAACGTAAACAATGCAAAAAAATATTTTAAATTATTCTTCCCTAACAAATCACTAAACGAAAATATGGGAAACCATTTATGGACGTGGATGGATTATGCATTTTATAATGAAATTATGGCTAATCCTTCGTGTGACGCCATTGGAGAAAAAGGCACTATATTTTTTGAGCACCAAATATATCTAGATAACGATTAAATGAAAAATGAAAATCTATTAAGTGAAGGAAAAACCACTGGTTATGTTGACGGTGTTTGGGATTTATTTCATCGAGGTCATGTTGAACTATTAAGGAGGGCTAGCAACATGTATGATGAGGTTGTAGTTGGTGTATGCTCAGATAAAGATGTCGTTCAGCATAAACGCCAGCCGATTATACCACATAATGACAGAGTTGAAATGTTAAAAGCATGTAGATATGTGGATAAAGTTTATGAAAATGCTCCGTGGGATCCTTCTTTAGAGTTTTTAGAAAAAAATAACTTTGATTATATATTACACGCGGTCAATGATACTGTAAATTGGAAATCTGAAATGAAACTCGCTTATAGGGAGGAGATTATTAACTCAGAAAAGTTTCATTACCTTTCAAATACTAAGTATCATACAACTGATATTATAAATAACATTCGCCAGATTATGAAAAACCATATAGACTGTCATAAAGTTACCATCGCGGAATCCTCTTATGGTTATGGAGCTTTTGCTGATGTAAACCTTGAAGAGGGAGAAGTCGTAGAAACTGGGATAATGATGAGGATAAAAAATGTTGACGGAAATGAAAACCCACACCTATTTACTTGGAGTGATGATAGAACAATATGGGCCGCAGGTAGCGGCTGCTTGCCGTTTTATAATCATTCAGAAAAACCAAATATAAAAAAAATCAGAGATTTACCCAACAACACCATGAAAATCATTGCTATAAGAAATATACAAAAAGGAGAAGAACTGGTGGGATCATATTATTCTCGAAAATGGAGAACATGTTTTAAGGATCTTCAAGATTAAGATTTCAATGACTAAATTAAACCTTCCAGTCTACATTTCTACTAATGACAAACATGTTGAATGCTTGAAGGTTTTTGTAGAACTATACCAGAAATTTTGGAACGGTCAAGAATTTAATGTGTTAGGGTACACTCCAGTTGATGTTGGAGAAATGGGAACGTTTCACTCGATGGGCCAACAGGGGCCATTGCAAGAATGGTCTACGGACTTACGCGAATTTTTCGAAACGAAAGGAGAGGACTTTTTTATTTATGGTACCGAAGACATAGCTTTTGTTGACCATACTGACACAGGATGGCTAAACCAATTAACAGAAATAATTCAAAACGACCCCACCATAGGAAGAATAAATTTAGCAGATCCGTGCCAACCCTCGAACAATGGGCAAGGAGGGTATACGATCGACAACAATCCTCATTATAAAGCTAACCTTGTCAAAAACTATGGAGATGGAAAACTTTACAAGTTAACCAAAAAGACTAACTACGCGATAACAGCACAAGCATCCATATGGAACAAAAAGTTTTTCTTAAAATATTGCCAACCGGGACTTTCCCCGTGGGATTTCGAGCTTGGAGGATCCCGGAGATGGTTGGATGATAATGAGTTCTCTGTACTTTTGGTCTATGGTGAGAAATATCCCGTCTCCAAGGTAGAAGCCTACGCGGCCACGCGCGGGTGGGAAAATAAAGAAGCTTGGTTTAACTTAATAAGCCCGGAGCTACAAGAGGAAATAAATAAGATATAGATACGCGGACATGAAAAAAATATATTCTAAAATTGAACCTAAATGCCTACTTACAGTAATCAATAAACTGACAGATATCAACTCAGAAAGAATCGATTTAGCCGATAAAAACGAACCGCTTCAAGTGTCGTCCAAAAAACTTAAAAAAGGAGAAAAGTTTAAGCCTCACCGCCATAACGTTTTGCATCGGGAAACTTCCCTAACCCAAGAAGCATGGGTTGTTATAAAAGGGGAGATATTAGTTTCCCTTTACGACCTTGATGACACCTTCTTTTATGAAGAAGTCATCGAGGAAGGAGACTGCGTTTTAAATTTTAGAGGAGGGCATACTTTCGAGACGCTAAAAGACGATACGATTCTTTATGAGTTAAAAAATGGACCTTATATGGGAGTGGAACTAGATAAAACCTTAATACCAGTATGAAAACGAATAAGAAAATAATAGATTTGGGAATGCATGCGTTTGCAGATACGTTTGTAAAACAAAATCAACTTGGACTGTCTGAGCCGGTTTACCCGTTGGAGTGTTTTCTGGACAAAGACAGCGGCGAAATAAAAGCCGGAGTAAGAACAGAACAGCACGGCAGATATGTGGATTACGATTATTCTTACACGTCATCCAACTCTGAATTTTCGAGAAACCATTGGAGGAACTTTGCCCGGGAAGTTGATGAAAAAATAAAGCTGCCGAAAGGTTCGAAAGTTGTTGAAATAGGTTCCAACGATGGTTTTTTAACAAAAGAATTCAAGAACATGGGACACCAAGTACTGGGCGTGGACCCGTCACCATATGTCGCCAAGCTGGCGTCAAAATTAGGGGTCGAAACTTATTGTGATTTTTTTGGCAGCAAGGTAGGCGAGGATATAAAAGAAAAACTTGGCGAGGCGGATCTTATCGTAGCAAACAACGTTTTCAATCACGCTAACGATGTCGAAGATTTTACCATTGGTGTAATAAATTTATTAAAAAATAATGGGGTATTTGTATACGAAGTACCTTATTGGTACAACACAATTAAAGACAAGAAATTTGACCAAATATACCACGAACATGTAACGTATTTTACCGTCAAATTTTCTTACGAATTGCTTAGAAAATATGGACTAGAAATTGTGGACGTACAAGTAGTTGATTATCACGGTGGATCTTTGAGGGTGTTCGCAAGAAAGAGCAACGAAACAACCCCGCAAAGCCGCATCGAAGACATGATTAAAAAAGAAGAAGATTTCGGGCTGTTTGACGAAAACACATATAAAGAGTTCATGCGAAACCTGCACCAGCAAAGAAATTATTTCCTAAAAGAAGTTTGTGAAATAAAACTAAAGGGGCATCCCATAGTAGGGGTAGGGGCGGCGGCAAAAGGAAACACTCTTTTGACTTTTTATAAGTTAGATAACTCGATGTTAGATTATATTACAGATTCTTCCGAACATAAACAAGGGAAATATACACCGTTAACAAGAATACCCATCACCGGAGATGAAATATTCGCAAAGTACGATGAAGTATACGCTTTGATTCTAGCTTGGAATATATCCGATGCGATAAAAGAAAATCTTAAAAAAATAAACAATAAGATTAAATTTCTGGAATGTAAACTGACATGAAAATAAAAAACATTAATAAAGACGTAAAAGACCCCTTAGAACTTCACGTAGACGACAGAGGTTCAATTGTCGACGTATTTTATAAGCATAATATAGAGCATGTAGCTGTTGTAACTTCGGAGCCAAACGTGCTCCGAGGGAATCATTATCACAAGAACAGCACTCAACACATGCTAATGACGAAAGGATGTTTAGAGTACTGGTATAAACCAGTTGATTCTCACGACTTCGTTAAGATGGTGGTCGCAAATGTAGGGGATATAGTAACTACCCCACCGAATGAAATTCATGCCCTTGTCATTAGGCAGCTAGGCAATCAATTTATTGTGTTTAGCGAAGGAGCTAGGGGAGGAAAGGAATATGAATCCGACACATTTAGAGTAGACTGCATCGTGCCTCAGAATAAATTACCATAAAAAAATGTTTGATATAGTTGATGAATTTGAAAAAAGAATAGCCGATTTTTTCGGCTCTCCTTATGCCGTTGCTGTAGATTGCTGTACTCACGGCCTAGAGCTTTGTTTGCGTTTGTCTCAAGTGCAATCTATTAATGTTCCGCACCGCACCTATCTTTCCGTCCCCCTCCTCGCAGAAAAGTTAAAAATAAAACGAGAATGGAAAGACGAGAATTGGAAGGATTATTACTTTCTTACCGATACTACATCACGTTGGAAAATTATAGACGCTGCTGTTCTTTGGGAGAGGAATAGTTACATAGCGGGAACTTACATGTGCATTAGTTTCCAGTTCCAAAAACACCTTAGTCTGGGTCGAGGGGGGGTAATTCTAACGGACAGCGAAACTAGCGCCGAAGAGTTAAAAAAAATGTCTTACGACGGAAGAATTCCCAATGTTCCTTGGCGAGAACAAAATATAGAAACCATAGGCTACCATTATTATATGACGCCAGAGACAGCGCAAAAAGGATTGGATAAACTCCCTTCCGCGATAGAAACTACTCCTCGCGAGTGGGTGGTTAACGATTGGCCCGACTTGACCCAAATGAAAGTTTTTAAATTTTGAGGACCGCCTTAATTATATTAGAAAATAGCGCCGCGGATTAATATACTTTTAAAGTGAAAAAGAAAGCATTTATAACAGGACTGTCTGGTCAAGACGGTAGCTATCTCGCCGAGCACCTTCTAGAAAAAGATTACGATGTTTATGGAATGATACGTCGTCATTCGGACGCGGAATCACAAGACACTCGAGTTGTTCATCTTTTCGACAAGGGTTTGGAAGCAGACTATGGAGACCTCCTAGATCCTTCTTCTATTAACCGTCTGGTAGCTCTAGTCAAACCGGATGAGATCTACAATTTGGGAGCGCAGAGCCATGTCCGGATAAGTTTTGATATTCCCCAGTTTACTATGCAGACGAATGTCGTGGGAACTTTAAACCTTTTGGAAGCTTACCGTACAATATGCCCGAAAGCCCACTTTTATCAAGCCAGCTCTTCCGAAATGTTTGGAAACGAAATTGACTCTGACGGCTTTCAGAGAGAGACAACCGCCATGAAACCCGTAAGCCCATACGGGTGCTCAAAGCTTGCGGCTTATTGCATCGTGAGGAATTATCGCAATTCCTATGGTTTATTTGCCTCGAACGGGATACTTTTCAATCATGAATCTCCACGTCGTGGAGCCAATTTTGTAACCGCAAAAATAGCACGAGGAGCTGCCGCCATTAAACTAGGCCTACAAGAGGACCTAACCTTGGGAAACTTAGATTCTCACAGAGACTGGGGACACGCCAAAGACTACGTAAGAGCCATGCATTTGATTCTCCAGCACCATGAGCCCGATGAATTTGTTATATCTTCCAAAGAAAGTCATTCTGTTAGAGATTTTTGCCACGCAGCTTTTGGTTATTACGACTTAGACTATAAAGATTACGTCAAACAGGACGCAAAATTTATGCGCCCCGAAGAACTCAAAAAACTTCAGGGAGACTCCTCTAAATCACGCAAGGCTTTGGAATGGGAACCGAAATACAACTTCACGACCTTGGTTGAAGACATGGTCGCATCTTGGGAAAGTCGCCTCAAACCCAAACAATCATAATTTTTTTTGGGAAAAACGGACTTTTTCCCCCCGAGCCTCCCCTTTTGAGGTTTTTCAAAAATACTACACAAAGCTTGACACGCAAGCCCGAACCCGATAAGGTAGAAGGCGATGGCGAAGCTCAAAAGATTCGAATGTGAACATTGTAACAAATCGTTCCATTCACCTTATAAAAAAAAGTTTTGCTCTCCTCCATGCCTGAGGAAGGGCCGTAAGAAGCCCGAAGAGACGCTAAACGGCTTCATAATAAATAAATTACTAAAGAACCCGAAAGCCATATGGAAAGATCGGAACGCCTCTTTGAGGGAAATGGGGTTTGCTAAAAGATTAATTGAAAAATACCCCCTTAAAGCTTTCTGGAAGGCGCTTCCCCCTAAATTCGACGCCGACAGCTTAACTTGGTATGTCGCCCCCCAAGGTCTAGCTTACCTCAAAATAGAGTACGCTAAATTTAGTCTTGACTTGGCACCCCCTATCCGACATAATGTACCGGACGCCAAATTCGGCAACGACAAGGTAATGTCTCAAAAAACCACAAGTATTAAGGATTTTCTAAAATATGGCAGCAAAAAAGAAAACAACTGAAGGCTCAAGCCCCGTAGAGCAAATACGGAGCTACCTCCAAGAGAATAAGGATGAGCATTTTAACTTCGAAAAAATTCACGAATATGTAGTGTCCAGCGGAAGCCTGCTTCTGGACATAGAAATGGGGGGAGGAATTCGTCCTTCTGTAATTAGAGCATCGGGAGTTGTGGAGGGGGGCAAAACTTCCTGCGCTCTTTCCTTCGCTAGAAACTTTCAAAAAACGGTGGATAACGGTATGGTTATCTACATTAAGTCGGAAGGGCGATTATCTCCCGAAATGATAGAGCGGTCCGGTGTAGATACTTCGGCGAAGAAATGGTTCGTTTATAAAAGTAATATTTTTGAGAGTGTTTTGCAGTTAATGAAGAATTTAATCACCGAGAACCCTTCTGAATGTAAATATTTTTTTATAATAGACTCAATGGACGCTATGGTTCCCAAAAATGACTTGGATCGTCCATTTGAGGAATCAGATAAGGTCGCAGGGGGTTCTGTTTTAAGTTCTAATTTTTTGAAGAAGATGGCTTTGGGGCTTTCCACGAAAGGTCACATATGCTTCATGATTTCTCAGGTTAGAAGCAAAGTCACCATTGGGTACGAAAAAGCTGACCCCAAAGTAACAAACGCTTCTGGAGGAAACGCGTTGCTTCACTACTCTGACTGGATTTTGGAATTTCAGCCTCGGTACCAGAAAGATATGATACCGCCTAAATCCGACGAACCAGAAGGCCACCACTGTAAGGTTATCTTCCGAAAATCTGCCAATGAGAAAACTGGAAAAAAAGTGGAGTATCCAATTAAATATGGTCGTATTGGAGGTAGAAGCATCTGGACAGAATACGAAGTGATATTTATGCTTCAACAATTTGATATGACGAAAGTTAGTGGGGCTTGGATTATTGTAGACGAATCAATAATTAAAGAACTGAAAAAAGCCAACCTAGAGATGGTAGTAAAACATCAAGGCGCAGATAATTTTCGCAAATACTTAGAAGACAAGACGGAAATATGTGATTTTCTTTTTAACAAATTCAGAAAAGCCTTACGAATTGCTAAGTGAAACTTTACAACATAGCAGGAAAACTTATATACAAAAGTGTTAACAAATACCGAATCAAGTGGGGAAAAGAATGTCGCTCAAATATTCAATTTGAAGTTAAGCAATTTTTCAAGCCTTATTGGATTAGTCATATATGCTACGAAGAATTTCCGGTTTACGGGACAAGGATGAAGGTAGATATGATAAATATGACCAAAAGAATTGCTGTGGAAGTGCAAGGCGCTCAACACGAGTCGTTTAACAAGTTTTTTCATGGTAATTCTCGTGCTAATTATCTTAAATCTATAAAAAGAGATTACCACAAAAGAGTGTGGCTTGAAAACAATAATTTTAAACTTTTGGAAATAACCCAAGAAGATTTAGCATCTCTATCTCCAGAATACATTTTGGAGAAGTTTTCGGTGAGTGTGTAAAATAGTGTAATAAGTTGTATGAAAATTAGCGAAACGCACAGAATACCCGACATCATTCTAGACCAGATCAGCGAGTGGTCCTGCGGGGGCTTCATGTTGTTTAATTTCGACGAGGATGGCAACCCTCGAGTTTACTCCAAGGTGGAGGATGAAAGAAACGCCATGTCATTGCAATATTTAGTAAGTCACTGGGCGGATGCGATGGAGGGCGTGAACGCTAAAAGTTTTAATGAAAACATAAATAATGTTTTCGAAGAAGAGCACGAAGAAGAAGAAGAAGGACTAGACGAAAATGAGTGATACACCTATCCACGAATATTATCCAGAAAATAAACCAGCCGAAGCCCCTCCTTCCCTCGTGGCGGGAGAAGCTATTACGCCTCCAACCGGCGCATCAATACCGATGAGCGACGCAACGTCTGAGGTAACACCCACTGAAGTAACTGATTTGGGAATAGACCTTCCAGACATTCCACTTCCAGACGACGAACCCTTGGAGGACGGGGTCAAAGATGAGTTTAATGATGCCGCTTTTAATTTTGCTATAGTGGGGGTCGGGCAAGGGGGCTCGCGACTTGCGGAGTCTTTTTGGAACTTGGGTTACAGAAGGGTAGGAATTATCAACACTGCCCAGCAAGATTTATCCCTAATTAAAATTCCCGAAGAAAACAAACTCCTCGTTGGAGACGGAGGGGCAGGAAAAAACCCAGATACGGCTGATGAAGTCTTTCGAACAAGATATGAGGACATTTTAGACTTTCTCAAGAAGACTTTTGGGAATGGATACGAAAGAGTTTTGGTTTGTGCTGGAGCAGGAGGAGGCACTGGAGCCGGAGGTGTCGCTAGAGTTATAGATATATGCCACGACCTTAGTCAATCATTGGGTAAAGAAAAGAAAGACACAGATGCAAAAATTGGCTGTATTCTGGCTCTCCCAACAAGGGGAGAGGGGATAAAGGTTCAGGATAATGCCAAGGGCACGGTTCTTAGGACGCTTGAGCTTCAAAAAGCTGGAGTAGTTTCTCCGTTGGTTATCTTGGACAATGAAAAAATTAAGCAACTTTACCCCAAGCTGAGCGTTAACCAGTTTTGGGGCACGGCAAACAACAGCGTCTGCTCCATCTTCCACCTCTTTAATAAGATTTCGGCGAAGGAGTCGGCTTACACCACTTTCGACAAGGCCGATCTTGATACCATTTTCTCTTCTGGGATAATTATGTTTGGAGCAACGCCCGTGAAGGACTATACCGATACAGGTATTTCCTATGCGGTGAGGGACAACTTACGCAAAAACATCTTAGCGGGAATAGACGCCGCTACTGGAAATGTAGCTGCGTGCGTTATCATTGGTGACAAGGATTCTCTCGATAAGATACCTCAGTCCAGTTTAGAACACGGTTTTGAGCAGTTAAGCAGGATGATGGGTTCTAAATCCACCGTGCACCGCGGAATTTATGCGGGCGCGAAGGAAGGCGTAGCTGTTTATACAGCAATCGGAGGGCTTCAAGCCCCCGACACTCTTTTTGACTATTTCTTTAAAGTAGATCGGGTATATAAATAATATAGATGCCCATATATTCTAATCAGGTCGAGGGCCATGTCCTAGGGGGGCTCCTTAAACATCCTGACGTATTACCAGAGATAGACTCTTTTGTTAGTGCGGCAGACTTCTATAATGATGTCCACCAGACAGTTTATTGCATCCTCAGGGAAGCCGTTTTAAATAACGAAAAAATAGACAAGGTTCTCTTGGCAACAAAGATATCCAACCTAGGGATTTCTTCAAAAGATGACATAGACATATATGACTACATTAACACTTTAAGTTATACCCCTATTACCCGTGGGGCCGTCATTGATTCTTGTAAAGAGTTAGTCAAGGTTCGGGTCAGGAGAGAGATAAGCGAAACAGCTGATCGAATAAAGCAGCACGTAACAAACGCGTCCAACGAAGATCTCGATTCAATCATAGCTTCCGCCGACTCAATCTATAGCGAAAAAATTTCAAGTTACTCTTTCGACGATGACCCACAAAACGTTTTTGATGATCTAGAGTTTAAGATTGAAGAAAGGGGAAACAGTCCTTCTGATGACACAGGCCTTTCAACATCATATGGTGAATTCAATCGACTATATGGAGGCCTCAGGGGAGGAAATATTTACGCGATAGTATCAAGACCCGCGCAAGGCAAGACAACCTTCATTAACGAACTTTGTCTGGGAACAGCTATAAAAAATGATGTTCCCGTGTTGGTACTCGACACGGAAATGACTACGGAAGAAATCCAATTTAGAATGGCGGCAGCTAAAACAGACGTCCCCTTATGGTTTCTTGAAACTGGAAAATGGAGGTCGAACGAAAAGATGACAGAAAAAGTCAGGGGGTATTTCCAAGAACTAAAGAAACACAAGTACTATCATTATCACGTTCGAAATAAAACGACTGACGAAATATGTGCCATGATTAGACGCTGGCACTTGAAGTATGTTGGAAGAGGAAATAAATGCGTTGTGGCTTATGATTACATAAAGCTGACGGGAGAAAGAGTGGATAAAAATTGGGCGGAGCACCAAGCTATTGGCGAAAAAATAGATAAATTAAAAAGAATAGCGGAAGAAATAGACGCGCCTCTCGTGACGGCTATGCAAATGAATCGCTCTGGAGAAAGCTTTAATAGAAACTCAGGCAGTCTGGTTGATGATAGCTCGGCGATATCGCTTTCTGACAGGCTGCAGTGGTTTGCAACTTTTGTCGCTATCTTTAGGCGCAAGACTACGGACGAAATAGCTTTAGACGGCGACAGGTTTGGAACTCATAAACTGATCCCCCTTAAAACCCGCTTTCAAGGGCGTGACGCAGCCGGGCACCAAGACTTAATAAGAAGAAGGGTAGTGGAAAGTGTTAATGGGCGGGAAAGTGACAGCGAGAGGCTAGTGAACAACTTTCTTAATTTCAGGGTGGAAAATTTTAAGGTTCAAGAAGAAGGCACTCTTCAAGACATTATTACACACGGGCAACAATCCTTCGACATCCAAAATACAGACAACACAACTGAAGAATTCGGATTTTTAAGCACTAATGCATGAGGTAAAAGATATACTAACGAACATAGGGTATACCCTCTTTGACAGCGGAAGGGAGTATCGGACAAAGCCCTTGTACAGAGAGTCCAGCAGTAATAACGTGCTGTGCATTAAAAAAGATACCGGAAGATGGGTAGACTTCAAAGAGAATAGGTTTGGAAACTTGGAAGAGTTAGTCCAAATAACGCTCAAGCTAAAAGATTTAAACGAAGCTAAAAGTTATATTTCGAACAACTTTCAACTCCGAATCCCAAAACCGGAGAAAGAGAAACTCAAAGCTCCATTAATTTTAAATAAAGATAATTTAAAACAAATCATCTCCGACCACTCCTACTGGAAAGACCGAGGAATCTCCCCTCCCACATTGGAATTTTTCGAAAGCGGTATAATGCGTTCGGGAAAAATGAAAGACCGTCATGTTTTCCCTATCTTCGACAGGGGAGGTAGGCTTTTGGGGGTCGCCGGAAGAGATATCACAAATAAACAACAGCTAAAATGGAAACTCATTGGAGAAAAACGTTTATGGGGCTATCCCCTAAAGTATAATTTAAAATATTTGCAGGCGGAGAAAGAGGTATTTCTAGTGGAGAGTATAGGGGATATGCTATCTCTTTGGGAAGCGGGGGTTAAAAATACAATAGTAACTTTTGGTTTGTCGATCACCTCAAAAATAAAACAAATCCTAATGGTGATAGACCCGAAGAAAATATACATCTCATTTAATAATGATGAAAATTACGCGGGGAACAGGGCGGCGAATAAAGCGCGAAATAATCTCCTTCGTCAATTCGACGAGCAGCAGCTTGAAATCAAACTGCCTCCAAAAAACGATTTTGGAAGCATGTCCCGAGAAGAAATACTAAAATGGAAAAGCCAAATAAAGAAGTAAAGGAAAGAGTTCTTTCCGCATCCAGACTAAAAACTCTCGAGACCTGCTCTTGGTCTTACTGGTGCAACTACCATCTCAGACTGCCCCAAAAACAAAACGAAGGGGCGCTTCGGGGAACCGTATGCCATTTGGTTTTCGAAATGCTAGTCAAAAAGAAGCACAAGAAGCATTTTACCCTAATAACAAAGGGAGACCATATCAGAGGAAGTGCCGCTGTTCACCGTTTGGTAATGAAGCATTTAATCCAAATGGAAAAGAGCTTCGACCTACCGATGACTAACGAAGAGAACACAACTCTTGTAAACAAGATGATATTAGTTGGGTTACGTTGCGATTTTTTTGGGGCTGGAGGGAAGGTGGACAAACCAGAGCACGAATTCCTGCTTGAGAACAAAAACCCTCCTTATAAGATAAGGGGATTCATTGATAAACCTATAGTTTACAAGAAAAACAAACAAATAAAAATCGTAGATTACAAAAGCAGTAAATATAAATTTCGCGGAGAAGAGCTTCACTCCAACATTCAGGCGATGGTTTACACGCTCGCTTCCAAGAAAGAATGGAAAGGGTACAAGCCGACTGTCGAATTTCAGTTTTTGCGTTTTCCCAAGCAGCCCCGTCAGCAACTCCAGTTTACAGACGCTCAACTCAGCGGCCTCGAATACTACTTGTCTCATGCCTTTGGGGTAATAAATAACTTCACCGAAGAAACAGCCACAACAAATTACGCTGCCGACAAAAAGAAAGATTCGTGGCTGTGTAAAATAGGCAAGTGGAGGTGTCCTTATATTGATCCTTACGATTATTTTGTTACCGTGAATAAAAAAGGGGAAGAGACAGGGAAAGCCTTAAAGAAAAAAGATCTCCAAAAAACTCTCAAAAAGGGCGAAAAAATAGAAAAAAGAAGCTATGACGGGTGTCCGCGACACAAGGGAATGTCTCAAGACAATATTCTTGACATGTTTGCCTAAGTGCCGTATACTTAAATTTTCATGGAGGAAATAACTCCCATTTTTAAAAGCCATTACAGTCTTGGGCGGTCAATTTTAACTCTCAAGATGCCCAAAGAAGTCAAGGAGGACGAAAGTTCTGATTCGGTTTTTGACATCTGTGATGACGCAGGAATAAAAGAGGCTTACCTTGTGGACGACAACATGGCGGGCTTTTTAGAAGCTTTTACCAACGCGGAAGCACTTGAAATAAAACTTATTTTTGGGCTTCGTTTAACCTTCTGCCCCGATAGCAGGAACAAAAGCGAAGAAGGCAGGCGAAACTCTTACAAAAACATAATTTTTGCTAAGAATGCCAAGGGGTATAAGCAACTAATAAAGATTTATACTTTTGCCGCTCAAGAGGGCTTTTATTACGAACCACGGATTGATTTTGAGCAGCTTAAACTTCTGTGGAGCAACGACTTGCTGCTTGTGATTCCCTTTTACGATTCGTTTCTGTACAATAATAAATATACGGATTCACAATGTGTCCCCGACTTTTCATTTACTGACCCAGTATTCTTCTCGGAGGACAACGATGTCCTCCTTGATAAAGACATGCAAGCAAGGGTATCTGATTTTTGCTCTGGTAAATACGAGATAGTAAAAACAAAAAGCATTTACTATAAGCACAAAAAAGATTTCTCCGCGTATTTAACGTTCCGTTGCATTAACGGACGCACTACCGTAGAAAAACCTAATTTTGACGGCATGTGTTCTTCTGAATTTTGTTACGAAAGTTACTTGGAGGCTATAAATGGATAATCATTTAATAAGATTCCAAAAGAAAAAATTTCTTTTTATGGACTTTGAGACTTTCAATGTCTGTTTAAGTGATAAATTTAACCTCCCTTGGCAGGTTGCCACCATCCTAGTTGAAACTGTAGAGGATGATAAAGGGCGCATTAAAAACCAAGAAAGAGGAAGGCAGGATTTATACCTCAAGTGGGATACCGATTTAAAAATAAGTAAAGAGGCTAAAAGAATAACAAAATACTCGGACTCCAAGTTTAAAAAAGCATGCAGACCCGAAGAAGAGGCTTTTCAGATAATTTACAACTTGGTGGAAAAGTGCGATTACTTAGTTGGTCATAATTTTCTCGGGTTTGATATTTATTTATTGAGGAATTGGTACAAAAAACACGGAAAAAACTACGATGATTTGCCTCATAAAACGTTAGACACTTTCGCGATGGCTAAATCGGTGGCATTAGACCACAGATATAAAAATAATGAATGCAGCTTGTTAGACTTTCAAATGAAAATGATAAGCATAAGGAAAAAGGGGATCAGAACAAGTTTGGGAGCTTTAGGGAAGTCAAACAGTATAGAACATGACTACGCGAATCTCCACGATGCACTTGTCGACCTTGAACTCAACATAAAAGTTTGGGATAAACTTAAGTACCAGATAGATTTTTAAATAAAAGTGTAATGTAGGTATAATACCTGCATGCCAAGCCTAGATTTTATATATGACATCACAGAGAAGCTGGATGAAGAAAAGCTCGATTACCTCGTACTCGCCATCAGAGAAGGGCGTAAAGAGGACAAAGTTGATGTGTTTTTTAGAGTGGATAAAGAAGCAGAGCAGGTTTTCATCGCTTCTCTCGACCGAATAAAAGAAATAATAAAAGAAAGAGATGACGACGATTGCGCCCCCAGCAAACCAAAAGCCAAAAGGAAAAGAAAAAAGAAGTAACTTTTCCTCAAATTTCTCACGACTCAACCTACCCCTTCACGGAGTCCGCTTACCAAGTTTTAAAATTGAAGACAGATACATCAACGACCTGTCTCTCCCAAAAGATATATCTACTTATGATTTCCTGAGAGAGCTTTGCATTCTCAGGTTCAAGCATTTGGGACTCGACAAAGGTGAATCCAAAAAGACTTACATTGATCGCATAAAGTATGAACTTGAGATTTTATCCGAATTGAACTTTGTGGAGTACATTCTTCTTGTATGGAAGGTTGTTTCTTATTGCCGGGAAAACGATATCCCTTTGGGGCTGGGGCGCGGTTCTGCTGCTGGAAGTATGGTGTTGTTTTTACTTCAAATAACACAAATAGATCCGGTAAAGTACGATTTGTTCTTTGAGAGGTTTGTTTCTAAAGCAAGGGCGAAGAAGAAGGTAGTAGACGGAGTAACCTACCTAGACGGTTCTCTCATGTGCGATGTAGACATTGATGTATGCTACTACAGACGAGCGGAAGTTCTTAAGTATCTGGAGAATGAATTCAAGGGAAGCACCTCTAAGATTCTAACGTTAAACACTTTAAGTGGTAAGTTGGTAATGAAAGAGTGCGGCAAGGTGGTTGGAGGTAAGGAAGAGTCCGAAATGAACACGGTTTCGTCACTCATACCAAAGGTTTTTGGTCAAGTAATGGACATTAAGGAAGCTTGTGACGAAGTGCCTGAGCTTGCAACATGGTGTGAGAAGAACCCGAAAGTTTACAACATAGCCCTTAAATTGCGAAATTTAATCAAAAACAAGGGGGTGCATCCTTCCGGAATCTTATTGTCCTACGACAAGATGATCGAGAGTTGTCCTTGCGAACTGGATTCAGGTAAGGAACCTGTGTCCTCTTTCGACATGAACTGGGTTTCCATGTTTAATGTTAAGTTGGACGTTTTAGGGTTAAGGACTGTTTCTGTGGTTCATGAGTGCTGCAAGATTCTGAAGCAGACCCAAAACATAGACATAAAACCGGAAGACATTGATCTGGACGACGAGTTTATTTACCAAAATCTTTTCGACTTAAAAAACCGGCATGGATTGTTTCAAATAGAAGCTGATGCCAACTACGAGGTGTGTCGCAAGGTTAAACCCAAAAACCTTGAAGAATTAAGCGCGGTTCTTGCTCTCGGACGTCCCGGCGCTATGCAATTCATTGATCAATTTGCAAACTATACAAACAACGGAGTCTATGAGGCCATTCACCCCTTCTTCGATGATATTCTGAAGGACACAGGGGGTGTCGCTCTATATCAAGAGCAATTGATGAAGATGGCAAATAAAATAGGCTTCACACTGGATGAAGCTGAAATTTTGCGTCGTATCGTAGGTAAAAAGAAGGTAAAAGAAGTAAGGAAATGGAAAAAGAAGATACGAGAGAAAGTAAAAGAAAACAGGCTTTCTTCCGAGTGGCTCGGCAGCAAGGGAGAGGTGGACGTCGGAGACGTTTTGTGGAAAGTTCTTGAAGATTCAGCTAATTATTCCTTCAATAAGTCGCACTCGATTTCCTATGCCTCTTTGGCAGCCATAACCACATTTTTAAAATTTAAGTATCCCAAGGAGTTCTTTTTAGCATTGTTGAAAATGACGCGGTTCGAACCCGATCCTATTGCTGAAATAGCAAAGGTCAGTCGAGAGCTTCCAAAATTCGACATGAAGCTTCTTTCGCCGAACCTTCTTAAATCGGAAATGGATTTTTCAATCGAAGGGGACAACCTTCGCTTTGGGCTTACTTCAATCAAAGGGATATCTGATAAATCAATCAAGAAACTTGAAAGTTTTAAAAATAAATACTCAACCAAGTTCGAAGTTTTCCAAGGGGCCAGCGAAGCGGGAATCGGTATTGGCATTTTGTCAGCCTTGATTCAAGCCGGAGCTTTGGAAGGGGAGTTTGATCACTCACGAAGCTATATAGTGGCCGAATCTCAACTCTGGAACCTCCTGACCCCAAGGGAAAAGGCTAAGGCTTTTGACGTATCGGAGGAAAAAAAGTGCGACCTTATGCAAATAGTCAAATTTTTAAATAAAGAACTGAAAGACGAGAAGGGACGACCTTTTATAAAAGACTCACGAATTGATACTATCAGGCGCAACTTTAAACTCTATAACGAAATTTACAAAAAGAACAAAAGGAATGAAGATTTTGCTAATTGGTATTACGAAAACTCTCTTTTGGGTTATACCCACGGCAAATTCTTGAGAAAAGTAAGCTCGGAATATTCTCATTTGGAGAGCATAGAAAGCGCTTTGAGCAAGGATGACAATAGCAGAGTTAACTTTATTGGGACTGTTGAGGATACTTACAGCGCAAAAAGTCGGAAGGGAACCCCCTACTTGCGCTTAACGATCCAAGACGAAACTGGAGTCTGCACAGCCATGATTTTCACCCAAAAAAACCGGGATAATATTGCCAACTGCCGAAGAGACAACGGGGGAACTTTACCGGCAAAGAAAGGAATCGTTATCGTTAAAGGAATGAAAAAGGATGGAGACACTATTTTCGCCGATTTGGTAAGAACCCAAGACCAAAAAATCTTTATGAAGTTAAGTGAAATAAAAAGCTTGACTTCCTAACCTAAAACCACAATACTACAAGCCGAGCTGGAAAAGCTCAATACTAAATAGATATATTATGTTACAGTTCTATAAACCTAATGCGAAAAACACCGGATCAGCCTGCTCCTTTTCCTACAGCAAGAAGGATAAGGCTTTGTGGGTAAACTTCGTTAAGCAGTCGTCTTGGAACCCCGAGTCGAGAACCGGCACCTTTAAGGGGTCAGGCCCCGAGAAGAAGGCAAACTCAAAGTTCAGCGTGACTGAGCTCGCGGGTTTGGTTCACGCCATTGAAACCAATGGAGAATTTGGTAATTTTCACGGAACCAAGGAGCGGAATACAACTTTCAAGTTCTCCCCCTATGTCCGTGAGGGGAGCCAAGTGGGTTATTCCTTCACTCTGGGTCAAAATAATACCGTGGAAGGTGTTAAAAAGTCCTTTCTAATCGGCTTCACCTTCCCCGAGGGGCGCATGCTAAAACAGTACGCTCTCACAGTCTTAAATAATTATTTTACGGACTGTATTGAGGAGAGTCAATACGGCACCTCCCACCCACCAGCTAACAAAAAGACTGAGGAAAAAGTAGAAACTCCTGCTGTTACCAAGGATAATAATCAAGAGGTGAATCTTGATGTTCCTTGGTGATGAAGAAACTTTTATTTCAAACTGACTCGAGTCTAGCGAAGACGGGTTTTGGCAGAAACGCCAAAGCCCTTTTATCTTATCTATACAAAACTAAAAAATACGAGATCGTCCAGTATTGTTGCGGAACGGATTATTCAAACCCGATTTTAAAAACAACTCCATGGAAATCAATAGGAACTCTTCCCGATGATCCCGCAGAGCGTCGTCGAATAGGCCAAGACCCCGGACAGGCTCGGTTAGCCAGCTACGGGGCCCATCTTATAGATAAAGTAATCAAAGAAGAAAAGCCGGATTTTTATTTCGGGGTTCAAGATATATGGGGAACAGAATTTGCCGTGGGAAAACCTTGGTTTGATAAGATTAACTCTGTGATTTGGACTACTTTAGATTCTCTCCCCATTCTTCCAACAGCCATTGCAAATGCCCCCAAAATAAAAAACTATTGGATTTGGAGCTCTTTTGCAACCAAGGCTCTTCACGAGACTGGACATAAACACGTTAAAACGGTTCATGGATGCATTGAGTCAGATAATTTTTACCGATTAGACGACGAAGAGAGGTTAAATCTCCGAAAAAGAAACAACATAGAAGAAGACGCTTTCATAATTGGGTTTGTATTCAGGAATCAGTTAAGAAAATCTGTCCCTAACCTTTTAGAGGGGTACGCAAAATGGAAAGCAGAAAACAAGCCGACTAAAAAAACCTACCTCCTTTTCCACACCTACTGGAAGGAGGGATGGGGAATACACAAACTCGCTAGAGAATACGGAATAGAGAAGTCAGAGATTCTGACTACCCACGTTTGTAAAAAATGCGGAGATTATGAAATTAAGGGATACGATGGCGAAGACAAAAATTGTCCTAGGTGCTCTTCGGAAAAAACCCAAGTAACAACTAACGTTGGATATGGAGTAAGAGAGGATCAATTAAATGAAATCTATAATTTTATGGACGTTTATTGTCATCCATTCACAAGCGGCGGACAGGAAATACCCATTCAAGAAGCGAAACTAACCGAGCTAATTACTTTGGTCACAGATTACAGCTGCGGTGAAGAAAGTTGCGAAAAAGGATCTGGCTCAATTCCCCTTGAATGGTCGGAATACCGCGAACATCAAACGGAGTTTAAAAAAGCGTCGACTTATCCCCATTCCATAGCTAAAGAGATAAACACGGTGTACGACATGAACCTTTCCCAAAGGAATGAAAAAGGGAAAATTGGCCGTCAGTGGGTTTTAGATAATTTTTCAGTGAATGTGATAGGAAAGTTTTTTGAGGACTTTATAGATAACACTGAAGCAAAGAGGTGGGATTTTGAGAAAGAAGATGACTCAACAGAAAAAAAGAGAAACTATCCAGACGCGTTTATTCCGAATATAGAAAGTAACTCTGACTGGGTGTTGACTCTATACAAGGATATTTTAGCTACCGAAAACCACACAAACGACGAAGGGTACAAGACGTGGATGACATCTCTAGAGAACAAAGTTCCTCGAAAACAAATTGAAGACTACTTCAGAAAAGTGGCGAGAGAGCACAACCAAAAACATTTTCCTGTTAAGATAGAAGACCTGTTAGACAAGGATGATGAAGGAAAACGTATGGTATATGTTATGCCGGAGTCGGCGGTCGACGTATTTCTTTCGACGGCCCTGTTTAAATCGATTAAAGAAAAGTACCCCGAGTACAATTTATACGTCGCCACGAAGCCCGAGAACTTTCATATTATCGACGGAAATGAATACGTGCACAAAACCATAGCCTACAGCCCCCAATTTGATAACACCTTGTATTTGGAGGGAATAGGGGACCATAAAGGGTACTTTGAGATAGCGCTCACCCCACACCTAACGACCCAGAGAGTCAGTAATTATATTCATAACGGAAAAGACAACATAAATAAGGAGGAATTATGCACGTTCTAGAATCATACGCGTTACAAAACGATTTAAAAATTGACACGGCTTTCGTTTACGAAAGATATTTCCCCTTGGCGATTGATAAATTTATAACAATCGACACCTCCAACTTGGGAACATCCGCATTGACGTACGACCACTGGCAACTGGTTGTTGACCTTATTTACCCAAAGCTAGAGGAACAAGGCATAAAAATTGTACAACAAGGAGGCAAGGACTGTGTTCCGCTTCGTAAGTGTTATATAACTCTTGGTCAATGCAACTTTAACCAAAAAGCTTATGTATTAAAGAAATCTCTCGTTCATGCTTGCCCCAATAACGAATCTTCTCACGTAGCCTCTATTTATAACAAAAAGTCTGTTGTGTTGTTTTCCGATAACTGCTACCCCAGTCAATTCCTTCCTTACTGGACGGACGCTAACCACTTGGAAATACTCAAACCTCCCAGTTCCCGTAAACCATCGTTCAATCCAAGCGAGAATCCAAAATCTATCAACACTATCAAACCTGAAGATGTCGCTCAAAAGATATTGAATTTGGCTGGAATATATACTTTCGTACCCGAATACAAAACGGTAAAAATAGGAGGCTCCTTGGGCAAAACAAGAATAGAGTCCACCCTTACTCACCTTTTAAATGTTGAAAAGTTAGGGGTCTCATCTTTGATTATAAGAATGGACTTAAACTTCAACGAAGAGGCTCTAGAGAGACAGTTGGAAGCCTGCACGTGTTCCGTTATCACCAATAGACCCTTAAGCGACAAGATTCTAAACAAATACCACAAGAAAATAGTGGAACTTGTTTACTATATAGAAGACGACAATAGCCCCGCTTTCATCAGAAAAGTAAAAGAAAAGTCAATACAATACTTACTGAGGAGCCGAAAAGAGGAGAAACAAACAAACGACTTTAAATTGGACTATTTAGACTACGGCCTTGTGCACCAGATACCCTCGCGATCCCGAGTTGATTTTGAAGAACTTAAAAAGCATAAAAAATTATATTACAAATCCACCCACTTTATCATCCATAACAACAAATTCTACCCAAGCACAGCCGCTCTTTCGAGGCTTGAACAAGGCTCTCTCTCCATGGAACATGAACCCCAACCCATAATCGACGACCCTCTTTTTTGGGAGGAGGAAGAGCACTTTCATTTTTTCGTCAAAAAGTAGTTGACACGCCACCCCAATTGAGTTAGTATTCAGGACGTATGGGAACTACTGTTATAAATAAGCCTCCAGCCACGTTCAAGCGTAACGAATACGGCTTGATGGAAGATAAAAACGTTAAATATATTTTTAGCGACGATGGATCTGTTAATTGGCGAAAGATGGTCAAGCCTGAGTTTCTGGTAGCCAATAGAGATAGAACCGATGAGACTGACATTTCCAAGCTTGAAGATCACGAGCTAATTATCCTTCTCGGAGGTTTAAAAGATTTAGCTAATATACGGGGTTACCATTCTGTCACCTACACGGTGACACACGCTTCCCCCGAATACGTATGTGTTTCGTGCTCAATAGTTTGGATAGGAAATTACGAGACTGAAAAAGGGGAGTCTGTACTCTTCCAAAGCGTGGCTGATGCAGGTTTAAATAACACAGAAGGCTTCGGTCAGATGTATCTTGCCGCAATAGCGGAGAATCGCGCTTTCTGCCGAGCAGTGCGTAACTTCCTGCGTATCAACATAGTAGCTAAGGAGGAAATTAAAAATGTGAAGATATCAAAACCTAACCCAACGAAGAACTCAGCCTCACCACACATATTCCTAACCAACCTAATGAAGGAAAAGAAGGTAAACTTTTCCAGTATTAAGGACAAAATGGTGAAGGAAGCAGTGGATGGAGCTAAGGAGTGGGGCACAATCAAGGATATTCCTCGTATTAAGATGTTTGAGATCATCGAGAGAATGCAAAAAGTAGATTAGTGTTGTCGAGATGCCAAGCATCTAACGAGGAGGTTCTTGCGGGTTCTCCTCTCTCTGAACAACACTTTGCCCAAAGAACCCGCAAAAAATTACTGGACAAGGGCGATCAAAAGTCCAACGAGGAGGTTCTTTCGGGTTCTCCTCCCTCTAAGTTTCAGTTTAAACAAAGAACCCGATTTTTTTAAACTTATGAACTTAGACTGCCATACACCCAAGGGTAAAACTTATATCCAGAAACAGCATGAGACAGGACTCTTAATCGAATCCTTTTTCGGCGTTAAAGTGAAGCACACAACCTATGATGCCGAGAAGCATGACAGCTACTTGTACAAAGACGATAAGTTGATAGGGGTTTGCGAGATTAAAAGCCGAGACTTCTTCAGCAGGGACGGAAAAAGTGACTTCACCCTTGCTCAACTTAAAAAAGGGGGATACCTAATAACGGCTGATAAACTCGACAATTTACAAAAACAAAGTCTAGAGAATAAAATTAATTCCTACGTTTTTGTCAACGCTTTGCGTGACCGAAAGTTGTTGTGTTTTAAAATATCCAACCCTAACGGGGATTTCATTTGTAATTTTACCAGAGACAGAACCGTTACCATGAACACTTGCAACGATTATAAAGGGACGGTAAAAAGAATAAACGCTTTCATTCCCGTCGTAAATAATTCCAGTTTTAAATATTTTGATATTCCTTTTTAACTGTTGTTAAGGCACACACCTAACGAGGAGGTTCTTGCGGGTTCTCCTCCCTCCAAACAATAGTAAAAACAAAGAACCCGTATTTACTGCCATTAAGGCGTCAAATACCTAACGGGGAGGTTCTCGCGGGCTCTCCTCTCCCCAAGTGGCAGATAGCCCAAAGAGCCCGCACTTAATTTAGCCGCTTGTCACAGATTAGGAGGTTTTTGCAGGTTTTCCTCACTTTACGGCAAGTGGTTAAAGACAATAAAACCTGCGATTTTATCATTATGCAACCCTTGGCATATTTTTTAGTTGACAAATCATTCAGGATGCGGTAATATGTCTCACATGAAAACGATCTTTTCACGAAAAGCCGTCAAGTTCATCGTTCCTTTTAACGAGGATATCACTACTCTACAAGAGAAGGGTCGGGGGTTTTACAAAGCTGTAAATAAGAAAGTCGCTCGGATGATCAATGACGGTAAGATAATCGACATTGGCAATAGGAACAAAGTTCTGGTTCAATATGAATGGGGGGCGGAGTGGAAGACGGAAGCTCAATTTATGAATGAATTTCTTATCGAAGAAGAGAAACCGTTTGAAGGACTAAAGCTGAGAAAGCACACCAGAACCATTTATCAAGGGGTGGTTAGGAAATACAACGGAAAAAGAACCAGAGACGACAAGAAGAAAGAGAAGCCGTTAAGAGAGACTACCTCCTTCATCGCCCCTAGGACTTTAAATTTGGTTTGGAGTGACAACTTCTTCAAATTCGTCGATGGTGACGTTAACGGAAACATAGAGTTTAAATCCTTAACCGGAAAAAAAGTACAGGTTCCTTACAAAAAGACCTCTAAGAAAGGCCGGATTGAAAAAAACGCTATCAAGTTTTTGCCCTACATGAAACCTGACGAGACATGGGGAGCTACGATGATTTTCTCCAAGGATCTCAAGCGTTGCACCATAGTTGCTTCCGCAGAGGTGCCTGTGACGTTTAAATACGAACCTGAAGGGTTCATTGGGGTAGACATTAACATGTCGGAAGTTTTTGATAATTGGCTATATTTCTCAGAGCCTATCTTCGGGCTTTCCAAAATACCCAAAAGCCAATATGTCGATACCATCATCAAAACAGAAAAAGCCCTAGAAGAACTTAATAAGCAAACAAAGATACAAAGACTGATTAAAGATAGACCAATAAGATCTCGAGAACGCGGCAAGTTGAGGTGGAAAGTGAAATGGAACCACAGGCTACATGAAAAGTATATTGAAAATGCCATTTTTCCCGGAACTGAGATGACCTGTGTTGACGCTCTTTGTACCTATGCAGAACAGAACAAAAAAGGAATAGCAATAGATTCCGTAAAGTCTGGAAACCAGAACGGAACTTTCGGCCAAGACAAAATTCCGAACGTGTTAATAGCCGAATGCGAAAAAAGAGGAATTCCATACATACTTACCCCAACACCCTACACATCAAGAAGGTGCATAGACTGCGGGCATGTAGAAGCTGAGTACTACGCTAACAAGGGGATAAAGCCCAATAAAGCGAGGGATTCAAAAACCAACATATTTACCTGCAGAGGCTGCGGCTCCTCCCATGATGCCGATTTCGTTGGAGCCACAAATCTTGCAGTTTGGGCCGAGTTTCTAGTAAGCGTAGATCAATGGCAAGGGGATCTCATGAAAGATAAATGGGCGTTAATCAAAAGAAGCTTCCTCTTTAAGGATGTTAAATTTCCCTAAAAAGAAAATAGCCAAACCAAAAGAAATCGAGGGTTCTTTAAAGAGTTCTCCCTGCGAGAGCGTTTGGTTATCCCCAAAGAACTCTTTTACAATCCTACTAATGGAGAGGTTTTGCAGGTTCTCCTCGTTCCAGAGATTGATTGGGCAAAGACCTGCGTTTTTTAAAAGCGCCTAATGGAGAAAGACAAAAGTAAAGGAGCGGGTAAAGGCGATAAACCCCGAGGAGGATTTTCTCACAGTTACAGGGACAATTATGATGTAATTAACTGGGGGGATGCTGATAAATGTCCAAATGTTCCAAATGCAAGAAAAAGTTCGAAGAAACCGAATTGATGTGGGTTAAAATCGAGGAGAAGATGGTATTGTTGTGCGATTTTTGCACAAAGGTAAAGAAATGAACAGGTTAGTTTTATTTATTTTCTTATTTGTTTTTACAGATTTAAGTGCCGCCAGCCTTGAAATAAAAGTTGTGCGTCAAAAGGTAGTTGAAGCCACGGGGCAACCCTACGGATCGCCGGGAGGCATCTACTTTGAAATAAAGGATGTAGATCCCTTTTTGCCCTACTGGATTCAGTACTCTCATGATTTTAAGACTTGGGAAGATTTATACAATTTTGGTAGCTTCGGAAATAATTTGACATCTCCCTTGTTTCATTGGGGCGAGCTTCCTCCGGAAAAGTGTTTTTTTAGAATTATTCAAAAATGGTGATAAGATTTTAATGTAAGGATTATCATGAAACCAATATCCCCTCTCGAAGAACTCCTTGGTCAGATAAGCAAATGGAAGGTGGAGGCCTCTAGCGACCACAATGACGGCTGGACCAAACAACACTACCAAAGAATGCTTGAGGAAGTCAGGGACAAGCTGAATCGGGCGTTGCCCGAAATAGAAGAAGGGGAAACGTTGGATAATTATGACTAAAAGAAAGAATTACGATATTCTTCCCGAGGAGTACGAGGAAGATTACATTGTTTGGTGTTGGTAAAATGGTGTAATTACTACGAGTAATGGTGTTGAAAACCCTGTCTGCGGCGAAAGCAACCAGAGGGTTCACATTGATAGAGCTGCTGGTTGTCATCGCTATTATTGCGATACTGGCGGCCCTTTTGCTTCCGGCGTTGGGATCGGCTAAGCAAACGGGATGGCAGGCCGCGTGCATAAATAATCAGCGCCAACTTAATCTAGCTTACGCAGAGTTCGCGGGAGATCACGAAAATAGGTTTCCTTACGCCTCAGCTTGGGCTGGTGAGCCTACCGGCATGTGGGCA
>Ga0207984_1000151_pt1 | contig 42213 bp, 31 predicted proteins | sample ETNtaG_30_FD_185760 | JGI IMG/M metagenome (GOLD analysis project Ga0207984, IMG submission 185760) | Marine microbial and viral communities from oxygen minimum zone, Eastern Pacific Ocean - ETNP201306PF43B (SPAdes) (version 2) | ecosystem: Environmental > Aquatic > Marine > Oceanic ...
AAACATTATTGAATCAAATGGACAAAACCTTAGCTTTGCTTGTTCATAAGGATTGTCTATTTATTATATCCATTAGTTTTAGCATTAGCATTTTTGGTAGTCCAGCTATTATAACCGAAAATAGTGATTCACTTGAAGTCTTCACTCTTTGTGATTCTGCTATGAACAACAGGTCTAGATTGGAAGTAGGTTTGACTTATGTTCGAAGCGGAAATCAAATCGCCAATAAAAGCGATTGTGAAAGTTGTATCGCTGAAACTATGTATACACTTGGTGTTATTTTTTACGAGAATGCACTGTACGACAGTTCATTGTATTATTTTGACAAAGTCCTGACCAATTTTTCAAAATTAAATAGTGAAGAGCGAAATATTGAGACAATTGATTACATTAGTAATGCTTACATCGGTAATTATAAATATAAAGAATCAATCAAATATGCACGATTAGGATTAAAGTATGCTGATTCTGTTGGACGAAATGCCTCAAAGGCTACGTTTTATTTAAGTATGGGCAACAGCTATGCAGAGTTGGGCTTATACAAGAAATCGACAGATGCCATAATGAGTTCTATTAAAATATTTGAAGCAGAAAAAGATAGTACTGGCATTAGTAATAGTTTAATTAGTTTAGGATCAATTTACACAAATAACAAAAATTTTACAGATGCGTATGAATATACCTCCCGAGCTCTTAATATTTGTATAAGGCTAAATGATAAGAGGGGAATATCGGTATGTTTGAATAATATTGGTATTATATACAGCTTTACATCTGAACATGAAGAAGCTCTCGAGTATTATCAGAGATCAATGGAAATTGATAAGGAATTAGGAGATAATGAGGGTGTTGCTATTGGGTTAAATAATATTGGTGATAGCTACAGGTATCTAGGTGATACCGTATTGGCTATAAGTTATTACGAAAAATGTCTTAAGATAGGAAGGCCAAATAACTACTCGGTTGTTGCTGTTGCCTTGTCCAACCTTGGAGAAGTATATTTAGCGCAAAGGAACTTTAAATTAGCACTTAGCAATGTTCTTGAAAGCCTCGAATTAGCTGAATTAACAGGATCAACGGAACAAATACTTCTTACTTTTGATATCTTACGTAGTATATACGCAGCAATTGGTAATTATGAAGATGCCTATAATTACCTTGTTAATTATAAACTTCTTTACGATACCGTTTTTGCAATTACTAAAAGTAAATATATTAAAGAGATAAAGGCCAGATATGATGATGAAAAACAGAAAATTGAAATTAGTAGCCTAAAAGACAAAAGTATTAGCGAATCATTATATAAAGATAGACTTACTTGGATAATCATTATTATATCCTTACTTATAATTGTGATGCTAATTATTAATATTTTAACGCGTCGTTCAAAAAAGCTTGTAAGGAATCAAATACTATATTATGAAAAGCTGCTTGAGAGATCTGAAGATTTTGTATTTGTCGTAGATGAGAAAGCAAATATTAAATACATAAGCCCTTCATACGAGAAGAAAATTGGGAGGAAAATCGAAAGCCGAATTGGAAAAAGTATTTTTGAGTTTCTTCATCCCGACGACATTGATTTTATTAAACGGGAATTCAAAGGTATCATAGTTGACAAACAATCTCGTAGCATCGACATTAGAATGAAAAATGGTTTTGACGAATGGATTTATGTACATGCATATGGCCAAAACTTGTTTGATGATGTGTTGATTAACGGAATAGTAGTTAATTTTTGGGATATAACACAAAGGAAGAAAAATGAGGAACTTATTAATAAAAGTGAATTAAAGTTCCGCCAGATATTTGATGCATTTCCTGATATTTATTTTCAAGCTGACTTGAATGGGGTGATTACTGAAATTAGCCCTTCGATTACGAAAATAAGCGGTTATACTCGTGATGAGATACTAAGCTTACCCTCAAAAGATTATAATAACTTTGTAAGTGATTGGGAAACTATTAGTGCTAAATTTGAAACAGAGATATCTGTACATGATTATGATACTAAGGTTACTACAAAAGATGGAAATGTTATTAATTGCTCTTTATCGGCTGAACTGATTTTTTCTGACAATAATAGTATACCAGTTGCGATTCAAGGTGTTATCCGTGATATCAGCAGCAGAATAAAAAATCAACAAAGCATTCGTAAATCTGAACTTAAACTTAAGGAAGCTAATAAGTCTAAAGAAAAACTCTTTTCAATTATTGCTCACGATCTTATAGGACCAATTGGCACTAACAAGTCAATTGTTGATTTGATAGTAGGGCAGGTTGATGAATTATCGCATGAAGAGATCATCTCGTTAATTACTTCGTTAAAACCTACATTGGATTCTACTTATTTGTTAATAGAAAACTTGCTGTCGTGGGCAAGGATTCAGCAGGATAGATTAAAGCCAAGTAAAGAGGACATTCTATTAAATAAAATTGTTGAGGAAGTAGTTGAGTTATTGAGCGACCAAGCTCAAAGAAAATCTATCAAATTAGTTATTTCAGGAGATAAAGCAATTAAAGTAGTTGCTGATAAAAATCAACTGGAAATTGTGCTGAGAAATCTGATATCGAACGCGATTAAATTTTCAAATTTAGGTGGAATGATTTCAATATCGTTTGATGTTATTAAGGAATTGACTGAAGTAAAAATTGCTGATTCAGGCATTGGAATGAGCCAAGATCAAATTGATAATGTATTGGCTGGCAAAGGTGTTACGGATATAATGAGGGGTACAGATAATGAAAAGGTACAGGCTTTGGGCTAATTATTGTAAATGAATTTGTTAATAATAATGGGGGAGCACTAAGTGTAGTAAGCAAAGTGGGTGAAGGAACTACTTTTAAATTTACCTTACCAATGCCTACCTAATATCTGTTTTATTTATATTACAAAATTGTCTTATTTGCCTCTGCCATTCTTTTCGAACGCCTAATACTTGTATTTAACTCAAATCCAATTAATATTATGAGAGCATTAAAATAAAGCCAAACAAGTAATATTATAAGTGATCCAATTGAGCCATAAAGGACGTTGTAATTAGAAAAATTCTCGAAATATAATTTCAGCAACAGTCCACCAACAATAAATAAACCTGTTGAAAGTACTGATCCGGCAGAAACAAATCTATATCTTCTGTTCTTATCTTTACGCTGTCCGAAATAATACAATATTGAAACGCTTAGTAATAAATTACCTATTATAATCAACCATTGAATAATAAGTATCAAGTACAGAGTTACTTGCCCAGTAATGATGTCATATTTGTCTAATGTGTTGATTATTAATTTGCCCGATGTAAGGAATAGCATTGAAATAAAACCTAGAAATGAAATTACTGTCATTAACAAAAAAGCATAAAACTTTTGTTTCCACCATGGCCATGTTTGGATTCTGTGATAGCTTTGATTAAAACCTTCTAGAATTGCATCAACACCGTTCGTAGCAAAATAAACAGTCAAAAGAAAAACCAGCGACATAAGTCCACTCTTAGGACGACTTATTATCTCAACGAGCGTTGATTTAATCATTGAGAAAATATTTGAAGGTATCAACTCATCCATTAAATCCAATAAACTATTTTGTAAATTACTCGTTGTTACATATGGTATCAGCGTAAATAGAAAAAGTATTAGCGGGATTAATGCAAGAAAGAAGTTATAGGCAATCGCTGCAGCGCGATAGGTGAGCACTCCTTTGAATAATCCACGAAAAAAGAAGACCAGTACATTATATAGAGGCATACCATCAAAACCAGGCAATACTATAAATCTCAGCTTTTTACGTATGCTTTGGTCTAATTTTTCTAATTTAAGAGTCAGAAATTCAAACTGTCTTTTCAAATTAATTTGATTTGATTAATTTTTAATTGTTTTCAAACTTAAATCAAGACTACTTATTTGATGAGTAAGTGCTCCAACTGAAATAAAGTCCACACCTGTTTCAGCATATTGTCTGATATTATCAATTGTAATACCTCCTGAAGCTTCAGTTTCAAACCTTCCGTTGATAAGAGTAACAGCTTGCCTTAATTCTTCTGGTGAAAAATTATCCAACATAATACGGTTAACAGCACCATTTTCAAGTACTTCGTTAAGTTCATTGTAATCGCGAACTTCTATTTCAATTTTCAGATTCTTCCCTTTGTCCTTGAGATAACGAACTGTTAAATTAATGGCGTTGCTGATCCCTCCAGCGAAATCAACATGATTATCTTTAATCATTATCATATCAAATAATCCAAATCGATGATTTGTACCTCCCCCAATCCGTACTGCTAGCTTTTCAACAGTTCTGTTATAAGGAGTTGTTTTTCTGGTATCTAGTAATTTAGTATCTAAATCTCCAATTTGACTATTCACTCTATTAGTAAAAGTAGCGATTCCACTCATCCGCTGAATAAAGTTAAGAGCGGTACGTTCAGCAGACAATAATGATCTCGAACTTCCTTCAATAATCATTACAATATCACCTGGAATAACAGAAGTGCCATCTTTTATTCGGACTTCAATATTAAGTTTATCATCAACCTCCTTAAAAACCATTGCAGCAACTTTAACACCTGCAATTATGCCTTCATCCTTAGCGATTAATTCAACCTTACCCTTAGCATTTTGAGAAATTGTAGCTAAAGAAGTATGATCACCATCTCCAATATCTTCTTCCAAAGCAAGAATAATTAAATCAGTTATTATTTTCCTTTCTTTATCTGTCATTATTTGAAACTCATTTTTTTCATCATTAATTTGCTTAACTAATATTTATTGTCTGCTTTAAATATTAGTAGGCATCCTCACATTGTATTCTTACTTTCCAATCATGGAACTGCAAAAGTAGTTTAAATTAGATTTCTTACTTTTTCAAATATTAAGATTATGCAATTCTTAGAATTAATACTTTTTAATATTTAGTATCAAAAATAGTAAAATAAGTATTGTTGTTAATTAGTAACTTTGACGTTTAATGTTTTATACCTTTGAATAAAATTTTTATTGATGTTTGGAAAATTACTCTACACTTATTTTTTTAAACTTATAGTTATTACAATATTGTTAGTTTCATGTGATGAAGCTGAAACAAAGAAGAGCAAAGATTTTCAACAAAACCTTCAATCATTTAACAGTACGATGACAAAACTTGACAGTACATTTGATCTAATGGATTCGATGCAAATAGAGGTTGATAAGGTTGAAGAGGAAAGAGCACTTGGCAAAATTAGCGACGAGGAAGCTGTTGAAAAACTAAACCAAATTAATAATACATTAGGAAGGAAAATTGCTAAAACATCTAATTTTCATCCGGTTAACGGATTGCCATCATGGGCGAAGCAATTAGGATTGTCAGAACCAATAGGTATGGTGCTTGATAAAGATTATAGTCAGACAACTTCAGAGAACAATGATAATGAGGGATTTAACTCTATAACGCTGGTCTACCACGGTAATTATGATGTAGCTATGAAACAATCTGAAATAATCGCCAAAAAGGCAAGAATCCCTATAAGTAAAGACTATGAGGACGCAATGATCCTGTCTCAGAAATATGATATTGAGACAATAAAAGGTGCGTCATATTTGAATTTTGAATTGGGATCGGATGATAATCCAAGATATAATATTTCAATAACTGTTAAAGATGATGGTACATTAACTATAAATGCTACTGATACTTATGCTTTAATGAAGCAACTAGAAGAAAAATAACCAGATTTGGCTTCAAAGTCTGGTAGTTTGACTAAGAACAAAATGAGTACTGCGAAATAAGAAGTTTTACTTATTAATTAAGAATATTCAAAAAGCATATTAATGAATATTGTAATTACAGGAGCAAGCAAAGGAATAGGGTATGAACTCTGTCAGAAGTTTATAAATGCAGGAAATCATAATATTATCGCTATTTCAAGGACTGTTGGGGCTTTTGATAATCAGATAGATCCTCCAGGAATTGACAAAAAACAAAGCTTTACTTTTCTAAATCTTGATCTAACAGAACCAAATTTTAAGGAAACTTTACTCCCAGAGATAGATAAAAAGTTAAAGAGCATTGATATTATTATTAATAATGCAGGTCTATTAATAAACAAATCTTTTGCTGACCTAACTGATAATGATTTTGATAGCATGTTTGACTTAAACGTGAAAAGCGTTTTTAGATTGATTCGTGATTTACTGCCAACTATTAACTCTGGAGGGCATATTGTTAATATCAGTAGCATGGGAGGTTACCAAGGTAGTTCTAAATTTTCAGGATTGTCGCTATATAGTGCATCTAAAGGAGCTCTGGCAGTTCTTACCGAATGTTTGGCAGTAGAATTGAAGGCAAGAAATATATCAGCAAATGCATTAGCACTTGGTGCTGTTAAAACAGAAATGCTCAGCACAGCTTTTCCGAATTATAAAGCTCCTTTATTGGCAGAGGAAATGGCTGATTTTATATATGATTTCGCATTAAACGGCAATAAATATTTTAATGGTAAAATTTTACCTTTATCAGTCTCTACCCCTTGAAAATGAATATTAAGAATCAATATATTGAGAAATAAAATCGTTACACATCCGGGAATTATTAAGAAAATTACTGGCAATAATATTGAAATTGCCATAATGGTTACTTCAGGATGTTCATCTTGTGAAATTAAAGGTGCTTGCGCTGTTAGCGATGTTGAAGAAAAATCTGTTAGTGTTAATACCGATAGTGCTGATCAATATACAATTGGCCAAGAAATAACTATAGAAATGAAACAATCATTAGGTACATGGGCTGTACTTTTAGGATACGTATTCCCATTTATAGTATTATTTACAGGGTTAATTATTTTTATCAATGTAGGCCTTGATCAAGGATTAGCAGGTATTTTGGCTTTATCGCTCCTACTGCCTTATTATCTGACATTATATTTGTTGAGAAATTTCCTGAGCTCAAGGTTTAATTATAATATCAGACAATAATTCTTCTAAATTAATTCAAATGACTAATTTAGAGCGGTTCTAAGCAAATATTCATATTTGCTGATAATCAAGCTTATATGTAGTTAATCAATATAAACAAAGGTTTGGATTATGGTAACTTACTGATTATATACACATTACACAAGCCAGATATTGTAATTTCTTTTTCCTCTGTATTTCTAATTATTATACTTTTGTTTTTTTTTAAATTGAACAACTTTTAAATACGGATTACCGTGGATAATATAATAGTAATTGCAATTATCGCACTTGGTGGGCTTGGCTTAATCGCAGCCCTAATCCTTTATTTTATTGCCAATAAGTTTAAAGTTTTTGAAGATCCCAAGATTGATGAAGTAGAGGAAGCTTTACCATCTGCCAACTGTGGTGGATGCGGTTTTCCAGGTTGTAGGGCTTACGCAGAAGCTACTGTTAAGGCAGCAAAAGATAAAGGAAGTTTAGAAGGTTTGAATTGCCCGGTTGGAGGTAACGATGTTGCACAAACTGTTGGAAATATTCTTGGCCTCGAGGTTGAAGAGACAGATCCAATGATTGCTGTAATAAGATGCAATGGTTCTAGAACTAATTCTCCGGGTAAAGTAACTTATGAAGGCGCTACCTCTTGTGCATTTGCACATGCACTTTATTCTGGAGAGGGAGGATGTCAATTTGGTTGTTTAGGGCTTGCCGATTGTGTTGATTCATGTGATTTTGATGCTATTCACATGAACACCGAAACAGGTTTACCAGAAGTAAATGACAAATGTACAGCATGTGGAGCATGCGTTACTGCTTGTCCAAGAGATATAATTGAACTCAGAAAAAAAGGTCCGAAAGACAAAAAGATATTTGTTTCGTGTGTGAATAAAGAAAAGGGAGCACCAGCCAAGAAGAATTGTATCGTTGCATGTATTGGCTGCGGAAAATGTGATAAAGTATGTAATTTTGATGCCATCACAATTACTAGTTTTCTTGCATATATTGACTTTACAAAATGTACACTTTGTAGAAAGTGTGTTGAGGTTTGCCCAACAAATTCAATTCATGAAATAAATTTCAGGCCAAGGAAACCAAAACCTGAAAAACCTAAAGTTGTGGCTCCTTCTGTTGATACACCTGGTGTGAAGAAACCAACTAACGAAGAATCTGCTAAACCTAGTGAACAAAAACTATCCAAACCAAAAGATGTTGAAAATACTATTGCAGAAAAGCCAGTTGAAAATATAGATAAAAAAGAATAAATCCGATTATATGGGAATATTGCGAACATTTGTTTTAGGAGGAATTCATCCCACAGAAAATAAGATATCCTCAAATGCACCAATAGAAACTATTAATGTGCCTGAACAAGCAATAGTTCCTTTAGGTCAAAATCTTGGTGCTCCATCCACACCTATTGTAAATAAAGGTGATATGGTTAAAGTAGGTCAGCTACTAGCTGAAGCTACCGGTTTTATTTCTACCAATATTCACTCTCCTGTTTCAGGCAAAGTGCTTAAAATTGACAATGCTCTTGATGGATCTGGTTACAAAAGACCTGCTATTATTATTAATGTTGAAGGTGATGAATGGGCAGAAGGAATTGACACTTCCACGGATCTGGTTAATGAAATAACTCTTGATTCAAAAGAAATAATTGAAAAAATAAAGAATGCTGGTATAGTGGGAATGGGTGGTGCAGCATTTCCTACTTATGTAAAGTTAATGCCTCCTCCTGGTAAAACAGCCGAATTTTTGATTATAAACGGAGTGGAGTGCGAGCCTTATTTAACTGCAGATCACCGACTAATGCTAGAAAAAGGACAGGAAATAATTATTGGTACTCGCATTTTAATGAAAGCACTAAATGTTGACAAGGCTTTTATCGGTATTGAGAACAATAAACCGGATGCTATTAATCATATGCGTGAACTTGTTCGGTCTCAAGATGATATAGAGGTGCAAACGCTAAAAGTTCAGTATCCGCAAGGAGGTGAAAAGCAACTTATAAAAGCATCCGTAAATAGGGAAGTGCCATCAGGGAAGTTACCAATTGAAGTTGGCTGTGTAGTACAAAATGTTGGTACTGCATTTGCTGTGTATGAAGCTGTACAAAAAAACAAACCTCTTATAGAAAGAGTTGTTACCGTTACAGGTAAGGCAGTTAAAAAGCCCTCTAATTTTCTTACAAGAATTGGAACTCCCATAAGTCAACTAATTGATGCTACTGCAGGTCTTCCTAGTAATACTGGTAAAATTATTGGTGGTGGTCCAATGATGGGGAAAGCTATTAGTTCCGTGGATATCCCAATAGTTAAAGGATCGTCAGGAGTATTATTGATGAAAAAAGAGGAGTCATCACGGAGGGTCGAAAGTCCTTGTATACGATGTTCAAAATGTACTTACGTTTGCCCAATGGGACTTGAACCTTTTCTTTTGTCACAAGCTGGAAAACTGGGTAATTACGAACTAGCAGAAAACGAATCAATCATGGATTGTATTGAGTGTGGATCCTGTCAATATGGTTGTCCTGCTGGAATTCCACTATTGGATTATTTACGATTAGGTAAGCTGAAAGTAGGGGAGATAATGAGAAATAGAGGGAAGAATTGATGATTAGCTAATAATAAAGTGATTGATAATAAGATCTAAATATTAAGAAATAAATAGAAAATAATAAATGAATAAGTTTACGGTTTCAGGCTCTCCCCATATTCACGGGGATGATTCAACCAAAAAAATAATGTATGGAGTTGTTATTGCAATGATTCCAACAGTACTTTTTTCGATTTATTTTTTTGGTGTTGATGCTACAAGGGTTTTCCTACTTGCAATTGTGGCGTGTTTATTTTTTGAGTGGGCAATACAAAAGTATTTAATAAAAGGCCCTTTAACAATTAATGACGGTTCTGCATTGATAACTGCAATATTGTTAGCCTTAAATCTACCATCAAACTTACCTGGATGGATGGTTATTATTGGTGCATTAGTTGCAATAGGTATGGCCAAAATGTCGTTTGGTGGACTTGGGAAAAATATATTTAATCCTGCACTTGTTGCACGAGTATTCTTACTTGTATCGTTTCCGGTTCAAATGACATCATGGCCCAAACCATCACCTATTACAAATGGTTTAGCTGATGTAATTACAGGTGCTACTCCTCTAGGTATCCTTAAAGAAGGGTTGAATAACGAAAAAACTATTTCGGAGCTTACCCCCAATTTACCTACATATACACAAGGGCTTATGGGTGAAATGGGGGGCTCAATGGGTGAAGTAAGTGCATTAGCATTAATTATTGGTGGAATTTATATGCTGTGGAAAAAAATAATTACCTGGCATATCCCAGTTTCAATGCTCCTCACTGTTGCAATCTTTTCAGGAATATTCTGGGGAGTGGATCCCGAACATTATGCTGATCCTTTGTTCCATATGCTAACAGGAGGTATGTTATTAGGAGCAATTTTTATGGCCACGGATATGGTAACCTCACCAATGACAAAAGGCGGTCAACTCGTATTTGGCTTTGGGGTTGGTTTATTAACAATATTAATTAGACTTTGGGGAGCTTATCCTGAAGGTGTATCGTTTGCTATTCTACTTATGAATGCAACAGTACCATTAATAAACAGAGGATTCAAACCACAAAGATTTGGGAGAAATTAACTATTGATAAATTAATCATTTTATATTGAATGATATATACTAACTAATAAATTATAAATGGCTAGTAAAAGAGAATCGAATTTTTTAAACATGGTGCTTACGCTTTTTATTGTCTCGGCTATTGCTGCTCTTGCTTTAGGAGGTGTTTATACAGTTACAAAGGAACCTATAGCTTTGGCAAAAAAGAAAAAGCTGGAAGCCGCAATTAAAACAGTCCTCCCTGAGTTTGACACTCTGCGATCTGAGAAAATAGCCTTAGGCGATGGCGAAGATTCACTTGTTTTATATTTTGCTTCTAAGAGTAAAAAAGTTATAGGTACCGCAATTAAGACTTATACAATGAAAGGCTTTAGTGGTAGAATCGAACTTATGGTTGGTTTTCTACAAGATGGCACTATTAATAATACGGCAGTTGTATCTCATAAGGAAACACCAGGATTAGGAGATAAAATGGATATTAGAAAATCGGACTTCCCAACTCAATTTAAAGGCAAAAACCCTAGTAGCTATAAGCTTGACGTAACCAAATATGGGGGTGATGTAGATGCTATTACAGCTGCAACTATTAGTTCAAGAGCTTTTTGTGATGCGGTGAAAAGAGCATATGATGCTTTTGAAAATCATGTAGGTAACGACAAGAAGTAGTAACTAAAATTAATATGTTTAAGACATAACTATGAATCAAATAAAAAATTTCACAAAAGGATTTATAAAAGAAAACCCGGTTTTTGTGTTACTTCTTGGATTGTGTCCAACATTAGGAGTAACAACCTCTGCAATAAATGGATTGGGAATGGGATTAGCAACCACTTTTGTACTTGTCATGTCGAATCTAGTAGTGTCAATAGTTCGAGATGTAATTCCTGATAAAGTTAGAATTCCATCGTTCATTCTAATAATTGCATCTTTCGTAACAATTGTTGAACTTGTAATGCAGGCTTATACACCTGGTTTGTTTGATGCACTTGGATTATTCATTCCTTTAATTGTTGTAAACTGCGTGGTATTAGGTCGTGCTGAAGCTTTTGCCTCTAAAAATAATATTGGATCATCCATAATTGATGGATTAGGAATGGGCCTCGGCTTTTCTTTTGCACTTACATTATTGGGAGCTGTTAGAGAATTGTTGGGAGCAGGAGCAATATTCGGATTTAACTTAATTGAAGGAGAATTGATGCTCGCATTTATACTTGCCCCTGGAGCTTTTATTGCACTTGGCTACTTAATAGCGCTTATTAACAAATTAACTAGTACCCAAAACTAACTGATATGGAATATTTTGTAATAATTATCGGATCTATATTTGTTAGCAACATTGTGCTTGCTCAATTTTTGGGAATTTGTCCTTTTGTGGGTGTTTCCGGAAAATTGTCAACATCAGTTGGAATGGGTGGCGCTGTTCTGTTTGTGCTCACACTTGCCACATTAGTTACTTGGATAATTCAGTATTATGTTCTTAATCCTTTCGGTTTGGGATTTATGCAAACTATTGTTTTTATCCTTGTAATTGCTTCACTGGTTCAAATGGTTGAAATTATCCTGAAAAAAGTAAGCCCCTCTTTATACTCTGCACTTGGTGTTTTTCTTCCATTAATAACAACAAACTGTGCAGTACTTGGTGTTGCTATTCTTACAATACAAAAAGATTTTAACCTATTAGAAGGTGTAGTTTATGCTGTCGCAAATGCCATTGGTTTCACATTAGCTCTTGTGCTTTTTGCCGGAATTCGTGAGCATTTAGATTTAATGGAGGTTCCGAAAGGCATGAAAGGTGTACCAATTGCTCTTGTTGTTGCTGGCATACTCGCATTATCATTTTTTGGTTTTACAGGACTAGTTTAAGTAGACAGTTTTTCAAATGAAAAGAATTAGATTTGCACAAAACCAATAGTGCAAATTTGCTTAATCTCAAAAATGGATTATAAAAATCTAATCAGATCTACTTTGAATTTATTACATCTGGATTTGTCTAAAAATCTGGAATACGATCGGTTGACGAAGTTAATAATGAAACGGGTAATTAAACCGGATTCTAATTGCATCGATATAGGTTGTCACAAAGGTGAAATTTTAGATATTATAATTAAGTATGCACCAAAGGGTAAGCATTATGGCTTTGAACCGTTACCAATCTTATTCGATAGATTAATTGAAAAATTTAAAAATAGAGCAACCATTCTTCATTATGCTTTATCAGACAAAGATGGTTTTTCAACTTTTCATCATGTTAAAAACGCTCCTGCTTACAGTGGTATTAAGAAACGGAAATACGATATTGATAAGCCTGAAATCGAAGAGATTAAAGTTGAACTCAATAAATTGGATGATATTATACCATCAGATCTCAAGATTGATTTTATTAAAATAGACGTTGAAGGAGGAGAGTTTGGGGTATTAAAAGGGGGTATTCAATTATTGAAAAAATTCAAACCGATTATTATTTTCGAGTTTGGATTAGGTGCTAGTGATTATTATGGAACGAACCCTGCTGATATGTTCTCTCTTATTACAATAGAGTTAGGGTTACAGATATTTTTACTAAAATCATTTATAAAAAATAATAAGGCACTAAACTTAAAGGAGTTTGAACAATGCTTTAATCATAATAAGGAGTATTATTTTATCGCTCATAAGTAGTGATTGAGAAACTCGCAATTTATCTATCTTTGGGCTAACAAATTTTTATTGCAAATGGAGAGTCAACCAATCATCAAACTTTCAAACCTTTCGGTTTTCCAAAAAAACAAACTGGTACTTACTAATGTAAATCTTGAAATTTTAAAGGGTGAATTTATTTACATGATTGGTAAAACCGGAAGCGGTAAATCAAGTTTAATGCAGATTCTTTATGCAGATTTACCAATTGAAGCTGGTGATGCTATGGTTTGTGGATATAATCTAAAAAATATTAAGCGGAAGAATCTGCCATATCTGCGACGAAAACTTGGTATTGTTTTCCAGGACTTTCAGCTACTTGATGACAGAAGTGTTAGAAAGAATTTGGAGTTTGTGCTAAAAGCAACTGGATGGAATGAGAAAAAAAAGATTGATGATCGAATCCTCAAAGTGCTTGACGAGGTTGAGCTAATTGAAAAACTCAATGTTATGCCTCACCAGTTATCTGGAGGAGAACAACAACGGATTGCAATTGCTAGAGCTTTGCTAAATGAACCTGAAGTTATGTTAGCTGACGAGCCAACGGGTAATCTTGATCCTGAAACTTCAAACGGAATAATGAAAATTCTTTTTAAAATAAGTGAGCTTGGCAAAACAGTAATTATGGCAACACATAACTACAATCTAATCCATAAATTTCCAGGAAGGGTTATTAAATGTGAAGAAGGAACATTAAAGTAAAAATCCAGATCTTAAGTAATCAAATCGATCAGCTTTTTCACATTATTACCATTGCAATAAATATTATTTAAGTTTGTTTTCCTCTCCTTAATATTTTCAGCTGTAAATTCTTTTCTAAACAATATTTTAATTTTGCGTTTCATTGTTACATGATTATTAGCAACTACACATAGCTCATCTAAATTACTACCACTCAGCATTTTATTGTTTACCAAACTGAACCTACCATTATATAAGTTGTTTAATAACTTAAGTTTTAAACCCGTTTTTTGCGCTGTAATTGAAATATTTACATGAGCATTCTCAATTAATTTTTGAAGTGTTTCATTATCAGGGTTTGCAACAAGCTCAATATTCTGTTCATCTGCCAACCTGTTTTTTAACTGTCTTGGGGGATTGAGTCCTGCTATTTTTAAAGGAACATCAAGTTCATTAAAAACCTGATCTAGCAAGAAATTTACAGCATTTTCATTTTCGGCAACTGATAGATTGCCATGATACAACACGTACTCACCTTTGCCAAGTTTACACTTCACCTCTTTAAAAGGGTGAAATGCCGGAATATAATCAACACGACTAAATTCTTTACTGAAATAAGTTCGATCATTCTCAGAAATAGCCAGTATCATGTCAGCTTTTTCAAGTATTTTTTGATATCGTTTAAGCTTCGCAGCTTCGTTATAGAAATAATATTTCTTAAAAATATCCTTTTCGGCTTTACCAAGGTTATAATAGTATTCGTGTTCAATATTGTGAGCACGAACCATCCTTTTTCTGGTTTTTAGTTTTGGCACATCAAGCAGTGCTGACGTGTGTAAACCTTCCATTAATATTGGATGATTATCTTTAGTAAGGTTTTTAATTAGCTGTTCCGACATTCGCGAGCTTACAATATAAGGTATACTTTTAAAAAGATGTTTTTTTGAAATATCACGCTTATAATACTCAACATTATGAAAGGTATCTTTCATAATCGAGTAATGCTCCCTTCCATATTGAAAACAGTGCATATGGACTTTCACACCATTCTCAGCAAGGGCCTTTGCCTTATAAAATACATCAATTATACCACCATAGTTGGCAGGATATGGTATATCGAAGGAAATAATATGTAGATGAATTTCAGACATATTTTGAATAGATCTCTTTAAGTATTTTTTCTTCGTTCTCCCAAGTTAATTTTTCGGCGGCAAAGCTACAGTTTTTTTTCCATTTCATCATTAATGCCTGATTTTTAAGCATATGATTAATTTTATCTGAAATGTTTCTGGGATTATGATCCGTGATAAAATCACCAACATGATATTTAAGAATTATCTTTTCGATTTCAGGAAGTACTGATGATAGTACGGGAATTCCCGCCTGGATGTAATCAAACAATTTATTCGGAAGACTGAACTTGTAATTAAGATTTGTTGGTTTATCTAAAGTTAAGCCCAGATCTGCAACAGCTGTATACTGCATCATCTGTTCATATGGCAAACGTGGTTTAAAAATAACCTTGTTCTTTAAGTCTAACTTATTAACCATGTCCTTGAGTAAGTTAATTACATCGCCACCACCAATTATTAATAATATTGTGTTATCAACAAACTGCATGGCTTCAACAAGTTCTTCTGCTCCACGTTGAACGTTAATCCCCGACCCCTGCAATATTATTATGTAATTATCATCAGGTAAACCTAAGGATTTTCGGGTTGCGGTTCTAAGTGATTGGCTTCTTCTTGGGATGTTTCGCACTACATGAGGACGAGTACCGTAATCATTGTAATATAAATCTGAAATTGAATCATTAACAGTTATTACATCAGTAAGATTAGGAAATATCTTCCTTTCTATAAATTTCCAAATCCCCTGAATATGCCTACGGTTAACTAATTCAGGTACTTCAGTAAAATACTCATGGGCATCGTATACTAATGGAATTTTTTTAATCTTTTTCACAAGATAGTTGGGAAGAAGAGTATCTAGATCGTTGGATATTAGCATATCCGCTTTTTTGAAAATCAGAAAAAAGAAGAGACGAAAATTAAACTCTGCATAAAATAAGGGACCTTTTTCAAACATTAATTTCATCCGGTGATAAGCATAGTCTCTATTCTCTAGTTCAGGACTATTGCGCATCTTTCTACCAATGAGTAACACATCACAATTCATTGTCAACAGCGTCTGGCAGACTTTATTTACACGCTGATCAGTTACCAAATCATTTATTACCGAAACAATTACTTTTTTGCGCAATATATGTGTTTGAAAAGTGTAAACTTAGTGACTTTTGATGAATAACATTCTATTATAAGTTTTATTGCATCATTTTACTATTTTTGAAACATAATGATTATTCATAAAGATTTTAGCTTAAATCCATACAATACTTTCGGGCTCGATATTGTCGCAAACCGTCTCGCGATAATTTCTACAGTGGATGATCTACATGCGCTTTATGATAATGGGGAATTGAATAAAAGCAAGATACTTATACTAAGCAAAGGAAGTAATATACTTTTTAGAGGACATGTAACAGGTTTAGTCCTGCTAAATGAAATTCAGGGTAAAGAAGTAATTGATGAGGATGAGGAGAATATATTTCTTAAAGTTTCTGCTGGTGAGTCGTGGACAGATTTAGTGGACTTTACAGTTAAAAATGGTTGGGGTGGACTTGAAAATATGACTGATATACCTGGCATGGTTGGTGCTGCTCCAATTCAAAATATTGGAGCATATGGAGCTGAATTAAAGGATGTTATGGTTAACCTCGAAGCATTTGATTTGCTTACGGGAAAAATTGTTGAGTTCACCAACAGCGATTGTAATTTTGGTTACAGGAGTAGCATCTTTAAAACTACCCATAAAAATAGGTATTTTATTACAAATGTAATAATCAAATTATCTAAAGAACCAAAAATTAATTTGAGTTATAAGCCTCTGGCAGAAGGGTTTGCAGGTAAATTAGTAAATGAAGTAACAATAAAGGATGTTAGCCGGAAGATCTCTGAAATAAGAAATTCAAAGTTGCCTGATCCTGATAAATTCAACAATGCAGGAAGTTTTTTTAAGAACCCATTAGTTAACAATAATAAATTAAAAAATTTAAAATTAGTTTATTCATCCATTCCTTCATATCCGGCTGATAATAAGTACCACAAGGTGCCAGCAGCATGGTTAATAGAGCAATGTGGATGGAAAGGAAAGAGAATAGGAAACGTTGGTGTTTATGAAAAACAAGCGCTAGTTCTGATTAATTATGGTAATGCCACCGGAAAAGAAATTCTTGAGTTTGCCAATTCAATTCAACAAAGTGTATATAAAAAGTTTGGTGTAAGTCTTGAATTTGAGGTGAATGTGGTTTAGTTTTTTGTGGTAAAGAATAATACTACCTAATGAGAGCTACTGTTCCACTGGCATGTTGAAGATAATGGGATGAGGGATGTATATATTAAAGCTAGAACTCCCCAACTTAATGGTAAAGTCGAAAGATCTCATCTAACTGATAAAGATGAATTTTATCAACTATTATCCTACACTGATGATATTGATTTAGATGAACAGTTAAAGAGTTGGGAGTATTTTTATAATTTCAATCGACCTCACAGCATTTGACGGGAAAATACCATATGAAGCTTTAAAATGCATAATAGAAGATGTGTAGAATGCTATTGAAATATTGAAACCTTTTTTAACACTAAAGCTAAAAGTTAGCAACATTACATCAGCTAATTATTATCAACAATATTTTGATTGAAATTAAACTTAGGAATGTAAAAAGTATCTCTTAACTTTGACAAACATTTATCCAACTAGGTATGGTGTAAAATAGATTGGTCAAGTAAAAGTTGGAAGTATTCCTGAATATTGGGATGGAAAGGCATCTGAACGAATAGTAGATGTAATCTATAATTCTTTATGTAAGTAGTATACTATGAAGATTTTAATGGTTCTCGATCATGAATTTCCACCAGACCCAAGAGTCGAGAATGAAATTAATTCGTTAACAAAGGCAGGGCACGAAATAATTCTTGCGTGTTACACTTTACAAAATAGGCCTACCTGTGAAAAATCAGGATCAACCAATATATACAGAAAACCCATCTCAAAATTCATATATAAGTCGAGTGTTGGGATTCTAAAATTTCCATTCTATTTCAATTTTTGGAAATCTTTTTTAGATAGCTTATCAGAAACTCTCGAATTCGATGCGATACATATTCATGATCTACCCCTGGCTAAGATTGGTTATGAGTTTGCCAAAAAGCACAACATCCCATTTGTCCTTGATCTACATGAAAACTGGCCATCATTGCTTGAAACATCGGAGCATGCGAATACATTTCTTGGGAAGATTCTGTCAACAAATAAACAATGGAGAAAGTATGAAGAGAAATATACTTTGCTTGCTGATTATGTAATAACCGTTGTTGAGGAAATGAAGAATCGCTTGTGTGAGTTTGGACTATCCAAAGACAAAGCAATAGTTTTAAGTAACACTTTTAATTTAGATAATAAATTTGAAATCGAGTCACAAAAAACCAATGAAAACACAATTCTATATTATGCAGGTGGCATCAACAAACACCGTGGCCTCCAGGTAGTTATTAAGGGATTAAAACAACTCGTAAAGCAAAATAAAAAAATTGAATTATGGGTTGTTGGTAGTGGAAAATATGTTAGTACTCTAAAGGAAATGGTGGATAATTATGACCTTAACAACTACATACGATTTTATGGACAAAAGTCATTTGATGAGACGATGGAATTATTAAGTAAATCGGATATTGCTTTAATTCCACATCTTAAATCCGAACAAACTGATAACTCATCGCCCAACAAACTTTTTCAGTATATGTATTTTCAAAAACCAGTAATGGTTAGTGATTGCACGTCACTGGAACGTGTTGTAAACGAAACTAATTGCGGAATTGTATATAAATATGATAGCCCTGAATCTTTTTCGAAGAGTGCACAATCAATTATTAAATCTGGATTATTAAACACCTTTGGAAGAAACGGAAGAAAGTCAGTGCTTGATAAATACAATTGGGATGAAAGTGCTATTCCATTTCTTGAAATGTATAATTCACTTTAAACCTACTTATTCTATATCAATATTTTTATACAAATATGATAGCTATTTATCAACAGAAGAAACACACGAAATAAATTATTTTAATCTCATATCAAAACCAGTAACTATTAGGCATCTATTTTAAATATAATAACTTAATACAATAATTCTATATTGAAACAATAACCTTATTCTTCTTTCATTTTCCAAATCCAAAGGCGAATTGTGCATATTAGCACATTGCTATTTAATCATTTACATCTCAACAACAAGGGATTAATAATGCCTTTTCAAATCTAATACGAACTCATTTTATTCATAAACTTCCAGTCACATTACCTGATTTGTTTTGAACACCTTACTAAGATAATTGATAATGGCATATCTTTGAAAATTTATAAATTGCATACAGATAATCAATAATACAATGGACAACAAAAATATTTATGAGAAATATGATTGGGAAAGTCTGAAAGAAGAACACCTTATTGGAAAAATCGGGAAAATTTTAGAATCAATACCAGATGACGTTTCTTCTATTGTTGATATTGGTTGTGGAAATGGCGTTATAACTAATATTCTTAATAAAAAGTTTGATATTGTTGCTGTAGACAGAAGCGAAAAGGCTCTTAAATATGTCAATACAAAAAAAATAAAAGCCGATGCGGATTCAATTCCTCTTGAAGATTCTTCTTTCGATATAGTTTTTTCAAGTGAGCTACTGGAACATTTGCCAAGTGACATATTAAAAGGTACTATTTCTGAGTTTAAACGGTTATCAAAAAAATACATCTTAATAACTGTGCCTAATAGCGAAAATCCTGACAAGCTTTCAATAGTATGCCCTGAATGTGGTTATTTATATAATAGCCCCAATCATTTAAGAAGTTTTGATATAAAAAAATTAACTAATTTTTTTCCGGAATACAAACTAATAAATACATTTACTTTTGGCAAGAGGGTTAGGTATTATAACAGAAATATATTGAAACTAAAAACCAAATTTGCACCTCCAAAATCATGGATTCCATATTATTGGATGCCAAAGGAAAAGCGCAAAACAACTTGTCCATCATGTGAATTCACTTTTGAAAATCCATATAAATTCAATTTACTCTCATTGGGTTTTGATTTATTGAATATAATCGCTTCTCCAAAAAAACCTTACTGGCTTTTTGCTTTATTCGAAAAAGTATAGTTTTATGCACTTATTTTATACAATGTAACTTTGGGTATAATAAAAAAACAATCGATATCTGGAACCATATATTCATATGTGGGTGTTGTGCTTGGGTTTATTACTACCGGCCTTCTTTATCCTCAAATATTTACAACCGAAGAAATTGGCTTGTTGAGAATATTGGTCTCATATTCTTTATTGTTTGCACAGTTTGCAGGACTTGGTATAAACACCGTGACAATTAAGCTTTTCCCTTATTTCAGAAATTATGAACGTAAGCACCATGGATATCTGGGGCTTGCATTACTTGTTTCAACAGTTGGTCTTATAATTTCGGTTGCAGCCTTTGTTCTTCTTAAGTCTTCAATACTTGACACTGATAATGAGGGAGCAGATTTATTTGCTCATTACTTCTACTACATAGTTCCTTTGATAATATTTACACTACTTTTCAATGTCTTTGATACATATTATCGTGTCCTCTACAATGCTGTAAAAGGCATTATTTATAAAGAAGTCATTCAGAGAATCTTAATACTTATCTTAATTGTCCTCTTTTTCGTCAACATCATTGATTTTCATCAAGCGGTAATCCTATATACGATTGCACTTATATCTCCTACAATACTTCTATTCCTTTCATTGATTTACAACAAACAACTTTTTCTAAACATTGATTTAAGCTTTGTAGACAGGAAATTGTCATATGAAATGATGAACGTTGGGGTTTTTGGAATCCTGGCAAGTTTTTCCGCTGTTCTGGTAATGACAATAGACACTATAATGGTTGAACGAATTCTTGGACTTAGTAGCCTCGGGGTTTATACGATTACATTCTTCTTTGGTGCATTAATACTCGTACCGCTACGTACGATGGGTAAAATTAGCTCTGTGGTTATTGCTGATGCATGGCGAGAAAATGATATTAATGTTATTAACCAGATTTACAAAAAAAGTAGTATCAGCCTTAGCGTTATTGGTTTACTCCTATTTATAGGCATCTGGGGTAATATTGACAATATTCTTCATATAATAACTGATAAATATTTGTCGGGTAAATATGTTATTCTATTTATTGGTATCGCAAGCTTATTTGATATTGCGCTTAGTATTAGTCCACACATTATAGTTAACTCTAAGCATTACAGATACCTTACATATTTCCTTATAATCTTTGCTATACTTCTTATTGTTTCCAACTATATATTAATACCAATATATGGAATTGTTGGCGCAGCTATTGCAACTTTGATTTCAAAATTTATTTACAATATTATTAAGTATTTATTTCTTTACAGTAAATACAAACTGCAACCATTTAACTTTAAAACCGTATTAGTGTATTTAATAGCTATTGTTGCATATGGAGTGTCGTTATTATTGCCGGAACAAAGAAATTATATTGTGGACATATTACTCAGAAGCAGTATTATAACAATAATATTTATGGTACCAGTTTATTATTTTAAGATCTCAACTGATATCAATAGTAAGATTGAAACCACAATTAAAAAAATAGTAACTATTATTTCATAATATGATAATTGTATAGTGTGGTATTTTTTTATTAGGAAAAAAGATGGACAGAAATTTAAAAATATGCTTTATAGGTAGTGGTACAATTTCAACTGCCATGGGCAATGTACTTGCTCAGAAAGGTAAATACGAAGTTTTTTTACTGTCGATCGAACGGGATGTTGTTGATTCAATAAGCAATGATCATATAAACCGTAAATATTTCCCAAATATTGATCTGGATAAATCTCTCAAAGCGACATTTGACAAAAGTGTACTCAGCGATTCTGATATTGTTTTTCTCGGAATTCCTTCGAATGTAGTTGTTTCATATATTTCAGAAAACAAGCAATATTTTGGTGAAGATGCTTTAATTGTTAATCTCGCGAAAGGTTTCGGGGATGGTCAGAAAATAATACCGCAGACACTTTCGAAGATTATTCCTAACCAGATTTTTAGCATGAAGGGTCCTTCCTTTGCAAGGGAGATTATAAATAATATGCCAACTGCTTTTACTCTTGCATCGAGAAGAGATAAACATTTTAAACTGTTTGAAACGGTATTTTATAATACCTCGATTCATCTAGATTTTTCAACCGACGTAACTGGTGTAGAACTAGCAAGCATTCTCAAAAATATATATGCAATAATGGTGGGCATTATCGATGCACATTTCGATTCACCTAACCTCCGGTCATTAATACTTACAAAGGCCGTTAAAGAAATGAGAACTATCATTTCTAAATTTGGAGGAGAGGAAGATACGATGTTCAATTATTGTGGTATTGGCGATTTCACGCTTACCGCTCTTAACGACCTAAGTCGTAACCGCACACTCGGACTTCTTATAGGAAAGGGTTTTTTTACTGATTATGTTTCGGGAAAAGTTGTGCTTGAGGGTAAGGTAGCGGTTAATATATTTGTTGAGGAAATAGCAAAAAAGCGAGGAATAAAAACAAAAGATCTTATGCTAAAGGAGCTTTACAAGGTTTTTAATGATGAGAAATACGACATCAATAATTTTGTATCCAATATTACTAAGATTTAGAGCTTTTAATCATCACTATTGAATTATTTTATTAATTTATCTTTCTCACTTTATAAATAATCTCTAATTTTGGTCTCAAAGTTGGATCATTGTTATCACTTGTGGCAAATGCCATCATCCTATATGGAAATTCTTCATTCAAACGTATCATAAAACCAAACCCATTATCAGGATCATTCAGAATATCTTCAATAATTAGTTTCACCCCCACATCGAGATAGTTTTGATCGGGAATGGCAGAGGGATATAGTTCAACTTGATTCTGTGTAGTAATATTTGGTTGATTATCCCAACTCACTTTATTTTCACTCCAATTAGAAGTCACTCTTTGAATCATGGAATAATTATAAGTGCCATATATATTATAAGTAGAATGTTGATCAGGTGCACTTTTTTTGCCATACAATGATAATCTGGCATCAATTATTGATGCATTTTGAGGTATGTGTGAAATGTCAAATTCTAATAATGCCCTCATAACACCTTCATTGCCACCATTCCATGTCTATGATGCAGCCCAAAAATATTCATAATCACCACCTGTAAATAAATCAATGCTGTGAATAACGGCATCTTTACCATTTAACGGGTCAGGTTGCATTGTCATCGATACAATTGTATCCATAACAACAACTGTGTCTATTACTACAACTGTATCAATTACTATTATAGTATCGATTATTATTATAGTATCAAATACGTAAACTGTGTCAATTATAATATTGCAAGGCATGCAGAACCCCCCACAATCAATCCCTGTTTCATTTTGATTTTGAATACCATCATAACATGTTTCACATATGTGATCTTCAGTTATAATAACTTGCTTACGACAGGAACCAAATAAGAGAATTAAACCATAAATGCAAAATAAAATTAGCAGTTTTTTCATTGGGTTAGGTTTTGAGTTATTAATACAATTGATTAATTCAATGATTTAACTATATCATGTAAAAGTATATATTTATTATTAAAATAAGATAGTTAATAACAAGAATATTTAAGTTCTCAGGTTATAGAGTTATCCTTGTATAGCTCATTTAATAGCATAGACATTTTCTCTGTTAAATATTTTCTGTCGTATTTATTAATAGCTGAGTTAGTAGTAGTAATTTCCCCTTTGTTAAACTGTTGATAGAGCTTAAGTATGTTATCCTTTAGATTGTCAACCTCATCGAAACCAAACGTGCTGCCACATGATGTTTCTTTAATCACATTTGCAGCATCACCATCGGTAGGTCCAATACATATTATAGGAGTGAGTGAGACTAAATACTCAAAGATTTTACCAGTAAGAATAAGCTTTGCATTTGGTGTATTATTTATAAGTAACAAAAGTAGAATTGCTCGTCTCTGTTCAATGATAACTTCGTCATGTGATAAATAATCAACTTGTTTAAGGAAATTTTTAAGACCAAATTTATTAAGAGACTCCACTGCAGAAATATCTATTTTACCTATATTGAGAATTTCAAGATCTTTAGCAAAATTTTTATTTTCATCTACTAATTGCTTAAGAGCGTCCCATAAGTTTTCCGGATTACGTGTTTTTGTTAATGAACCAATATGTGCAAGACTAAACTTTTCGCTTTTTGTTATCTCCTTAGTATTCTTTTCAATATCCTCAGTATCATACCCATTTGGGATAACTACATATTCCTTTGGCACAATCTGATTAAATTCCTTTGACATACCTGGGCTGATAACTGTAACAGTATCAGCGTATTCCAGCACTAATTTTTCTAGCCTATGATGAATTTTATCTGCGCGTTTGCCTAACTTAAGATCATTATAATAATCGATGTTTGTCCAAGGGTCTCTAAAATCAGCTAACCAGGGAATTCCGGTTTTCTGTTTCAGATGTAATCCAATCATATGCGCACTGTGAGGTGGGCCTGTGGTTACTATAACATCAATGTGATTTTTCTTTAAATATTCAGTTAATATCTTTACAGAAGGTTTTATCCAAAATTTCCGTGCATCGGGAATAAAAAAGTTACCACGAATCCAGATTGAAAGTTTTTCTATAACGCCGGATGAATAATTTTTCTCACTGAGAAAAGCAGTTTGAATATTTTCAGTTTTCTTTCTTCCAGTTAGCTTTTTATAGTAATGATAAGGTTCCCAAATCTTATTTTTAATAACCTTTACATTTTCAGGAATTTCATTTAATAGTGATTCATCAAATGATGGTATCTCAGGATTCTCAGGAGTAAAAACAATCGGTTCCCACCCGAAATTCCTTAAATACTTAACAAATTTAACCCATCGCTGCACACCACCACCTCCACTAGGTGGCCAGTAGTAGGTTATGATAAGTACTTTTTTCAATCAGAGTAGGTTATACGTTATTGTTTTCCCTTTTTGTTATTAAGTTTTTTATTTCAAACCCTATCCCTGTTATTAATAATAATATCAATAACAATGATCCGGCAAACGATATGCGTTCACCAACAACCCAAATACGTGGTTCGAATTTAAATTCAATTTCATGTTCTCCCGCTGGTACTGTTAACGCTCTGAGAACATAATTAGCCCTTAAATACGGAACATGGTATCCATCAACATAGGCATGCCAGCCTTTACTGTAATATATTTCAGAAAACACAACAAGCTGCTCTGTAGGAGACTTATAGCTGTACATGAGGTTGTTTGGCGCGTAGGAATTAAGAACAATGGAAGAAGTTGAATCCTTAATAAAGTTCTTTCCTTCAATTTGAGAGGCAAATCTAGTATCAACAATAGCAGCATTCTGTAAATTGTTCTTGCCCAACGCATTAATTTCCTCATCCGCGCTGTTTACCATAACTACATTATTCACAAACCATGCATTGCCAAATGCTGATTTATTTAATAAAGGCATCGCTTCAGGATTAACAATAACATATTTTGTGTTGAGCATATTAAGTACTTGTTGCTTTGTGAACATGCTATCAATCATTTGTAAAGTAACTCCTTTAGTAAGCACACTGGCAATCGACTGAATCTCTCCCTGTATATATCCTTCTATTATATCCTGATATCGCTGCAATTTAGCTCCATGATAACCACCAATACTCTTGTGAAAATAGGAGCAACTAGCATCATTAAAAGTACTACTAGATAAATCAAGTACTCTAAAATCTGGATTGTGATCGTTAAGTATGTAATTATCAGCAGCACTCGCAGTAAACGGAACATCAAATTGTTTTGCTCTGATAAAATTATCGTTGTTTAAATATCTGCGGTTTACAGAAACCATATCGATTATAATCAATACGCCTAATCCTGCTATCAACCAGCTTCTTTTAATTTTATTTAAGGAGTAAAGAAACACAAGTAAAGCAGCAAGTGTGACAAAAATTAGACTACGCATTGCCTCAGCTTTGAAAATAGCGATCCTTACATTTTCGAGACTTGTGAGGTAAATATTTACCTGCGCAGCGTTATTACCTTTCATTAGTTCAGCAAATTGTGCTTTTTCGCTAGTATTTAAAAAATCAAAAAATACAGAAGGAGCGATATAAAATAGTAGAACTATTCCACCTGTGAACCCAAATGAATAATACAATGAGTTCTTTTTTGTTTTAAGAATAGCAGGATCTGACACCAACTTTCCCAATGCTAAGAATGCAAGTATTGGAATTGCTAGTTCAGCAATTACCAGTATCATAGAGACTGCCCTGAATTTATTATAGCCTGGGATATAATCAATAAAGAAATCAGTAAAAGGCATCCAGTTCCTTCCCCAGGCAAGAAGGATTGACAGAACAGTAACTATAAGTAACACCCATTTTAACCTATTATTAACAATGAATAAACCCAGAATAAATAAAAACATAACAATAACGCCTACATAAACCGGACCTGAGGTCCCTGGTTGATCGCCCCAATAAGCATTACTTTGCTGTGCAATGGCATTTCTGTATGCAGGGTCAGCTTCTTTAATAGCATCTACATTTCCGAGTAATCCTGATGCGCCGCCTTTCACGTTTGGCATCATAAACGACCATGTTTCGCCAACTCCATAGCTCCATGCTGTAATGTAATCTCTATCGAGGCCACTAGATTTGTTAGCTGCATTTTTGGTTAATTCTGGTGTGCCACGCATTGTGTCTTTTCCATAGTCATATGTTGCCCATAAATTTGTCGTATATGTGGAAATTGCTAATATTGCTGCAACCAAAAGTATTCCGGTTGCTTTTAAAAAATGAACCATCTGTTTTTGAGTTATGGCTTCAATTAATTTAAAGATTCCATAAACAATAACAATTATCAATAAATAATAAGTTATCTGAAGATGCCCAGATTTTATTTCTAGTGCAAGAGTCACAGCAGTCAATAGCGCTCCTTGCCAGTATTTTCCTCTAAAGGCCAGTATTATTCCCGCCAATACAGGTGCCATATATCCTATTGCATGTGCTTTTGACGTATGACCAGCGCCGAGAATTATAAAGAAATAAGATGACAGAGCAAAAGCAATTGCCCCGACAAGACTCACCCAAGGATCAATTTTAAGCGCAAGTAATAAAACAAAAAAGCCAAGAAAATAAAGGAACACATAATTAGCAGGATAAGGTAACCAAAGTGTTATGATTTTGTCAACATGTGAAATTAAATTTCCAGAATATTGAACTGAAATTTGCCATGCAGGCATACCTCCGAACATTGAATTGGTCCAAAGAGCTTCTTCTCCTTTAGCTTCACGATGGTCGACAATTTCTTTCGACATACCCTTGAACATTGCAATATCATGTTGCTTTAGTTTTTTCCCCTCCAATAATGGTGAGAAATACATGAGAGTTATAATTAAAAATGCTATAATGGCGGTAAAGTATGCAATAGCACTTTTTTTGATTTTCCTTTTATCCATCATCAAACTGTTTACAAATATAGTTGTTGGTATTATAATTATTCATTGTCAACATCTTCAAAATCAACATACTCGCCAAAGTCTGTATCTTCTTGTGATTTTTTTGTCTGCTTTGATTTAATACTTACGTCCCCTTCTGTCTTTTCATTATAGTCGGTCTTTGGAAATCCATTCATTTGACTGAATTTATTCTGTTGATTTTTCATAAACCTTGTGATAATCCATGGTACAACATATCTAAAAAATAGCTTAAAGCCATAGTATATTATAACAACTACAAATAAAAATCTGAGCAAAGCCTCCATCAAATTGATTTTTTAATGCCCTGCGAATTTATTACTTTTTGCCGAACTGATATCTGAAAATTCCATCGTATTGTTAATTTGAAAGGTTTCAAAAAAGGTGAGATTGAAGTGGAAATTATTTTTAACTCACACTTTTGATTACAAAAATCTAATTTCAGAGGAACGATGGAACTGGGAATAGAATAACTCTTATAAACTAAAAAGGGAGATATGCTAGCATACCTCCCAAATATTATTATTTATTTAACCGCTAACTTAACTAGCGCATTTTATCAGAAACAGAGAGTCTTTTTCTTCCTTTTGACCTTCTTCTTTTAAGCACTTTACGGCCATTAACTGTTGCCATCCTTTCACGGAACCCGTGTTTATTTTTTCTCTTTCTTACCGATGGTTGAAATGTTCTTTTTGTCATCGCCTTATAATTTTCTTTAGGGAGTGCAAAAGTAGAAATTTATTTGATATCTCAAAACAAATTAACTACAAAAGATTTTTATTAATAGTTCGCTACCTTTGCTGAACTTAATATTATTTTTTTGGAGCATTTTTCAAGGTCTCCACTAGGAAATCCCAAAATAGTTGCACAGATTCAATATTTACCATTTCATCTGGTGAATGGGGATTACGAATTGTTGGACCAAATGAAATCATATCCCAATTAGGGTATGTAGCTCCAAGTATTCCACACTCAAGTCCAGCATGTATTACCTTAACTTCAGGAACTTTGCCAAATTTATTATTATAGACTTCTTTCATTTCTTTTAAGATAGAAGAATCAGGATTTGGTTTCCATCCTGGGTATGAACCTGAACTTTTTGCTTTAGCACCAGCTGCTTCAAAAACTTTTCTTATTTCAGCTCCAAGATTATCCTTATCATCATCTATTAAACTACGCTGCAAGCTGGCAAGTTCAATTTTACCTCTTCCTGATTTAACGATAGCCAGGTTTGTGGAGGTTTCAGTTATACCTTTTACACTTTCACTCATTTTAATCACGCCGTTTGGGCAGTTAGCTACAGCATTATAAAGATTAGCTTGAGTTTTTTCGTCGATAAGTTTCTTTGGCTTTTTAGCTTTTTCACAAGTAATAACAGCACCAGGATCGGCCTCTTTAAATTCATCTTGTACTATCGCTTCAAACTCAGTTACAAATTGTTCAAAATCAGCTTTGTTTGCTTCAGGAACAACTACAATTGAAAAAGATTCTCTCGGAATAGCATTGCGGAGGCTTCCTCCATCAATTTGCGCAAGACGTAGTCCATATTTTTCACTAGCCTTAAGAAGCAGGATATTCATTATTTTATTGGCATTACCTCTGCCATAATTAATATCAAGACCAGAGTGACCACCTTTGAATCCTTTAACACTTACCTTAAATGTTGTCATTCCTTCAGGGACATCTTCGGAAGTATATTTAAACACACCAAAAGTATCAATGCCACCAGCACAACCAATATAAAGTTCACCTTCGTCCTCTGAATCAAGGTTAATAAGTATGTCACCATCTAGTACACCGGCTTTAAGATTTTCAGCACCTGTCATGCCTGTTTCTTCATCCATTGTAATAAGAGCTTCAACGGGTCCATGTACAAGTTCTTTATCTTCTAATACAGCCATTGCAGCTGCGATACCCATACCATTATCAGCACCAAGGGTAGTGCCTTTTGCGGTTACCCAGTCACCATCCACGTAAGCATCAATCGGATCTTTTTCAAAATCATGATCGGTATCTGAATTTTTCTGTGGAACCATATCCATGTGGCCCTGTAATATTATACCTTTACGATCTTCCATGCCTTCAGTAGCAGGCTTTTTGATAATTACATTTCCAATTTCATCGACAATAGTTTCAAGGCCGAGATTCTCCCCAAATTTTTTCAAGAATTCTCTAACTTTTTCTTCTTTTTTGGATGGGCGTGGTATTTGTGTAAGTTCATAGAAGCTTTTCCAAACAGCTTCCGGTTTAAGTTTTAATATGTCTTTACTCATTATATTTTTGTTTTATTGATTATTTCTGAATATTAGGAAGTTCAAGTCCATACCCTTTTTTCTTGTCTTCAGCTTTAAGCAAAAATCCAAATACTACCGCTAAAATTGTAAGCCCTACAAATATTAACCATGTATTTGCATAATCAAACATGGGAATTTCACCGATAGTTCTTAATTCTTGTACTTTATCTGCAATCTCATTTGCAGGAACTCCACTATCTCTGAAAGCTTGAATTGCTGCATCAGTTTTTTCATTAATTCCCGGATTTGTTTTATCAAGTACAACTCCTAATAGAATCGGAACAAGCATCAACCCAATATTTTGAACGTAGAAAATTAATGCATAAGCAGAACCCAATTGTTTATCAGGGATAATTTTAGGAACTGAAGGCCACATTGCTGATGGAACCAGAGAAAATGCAATTCCTAACAAAACAACAGCTAAGATTGCTGTCCATGTTTCTGTAAGTGATGGAATATAAAAGATTGTATGCACAACTACCAGAAGTACAGCTCCAATTATCATAATAGTTGCACCTTTTCCAATTTTATCATATACATAACCAAACAATGGTGTTAATAACATTGTGCCAAAAGGTAGAATTGATGGTATATCTCCAGCTGTACCAGGGTCAACTCCGAATTTATTTACCATTAACCCAGATGAAAATTTATAGAATGGGAAAACTGCTGAGTAAAACAGCAAGCATAAAATTGCAATATACCAGAATCCTCTACTTGTGATAATAAGTTTAAGGTCGGATAAATGGAATGGATCTTCTTCGACTGCACTATCTTGTAACTGCTTGTCTAGCCTAGAATCCATTATTGTGTATACGATGAAAAGAATTAATGCTATACAAAGGGCAATTGTACCTACCAATACTGACGTTGGAATATCAATTGCATTTGCAATACGAGGTGCTCCAAAGAGAGCAATAAAAGACCCAAAACGCGCTAACGCCATTTCTGTACCCATGGCAAGAGCCATTTCTTTACCTTTAAACCACTTTACAATAATTCTTGAAACCGTTATCCCAGCTCCTTCTGCTCCAACACAGAATATTGCAAAGCCTGCTGCTGATACAAAAACTCTGGAATCAATACCAATTATTTCCGTTCCAATTGCAAAATTACCAGCAAATGCCCAGTATTTAATAATAGCGCCCAGAATCATCACAATTCCTGAACTTACAGCTGTGAATCTTATCCCCATCTTATCCAAAACGATTCCTGCAAAAATTAACATAAATGCAAAAACATTTAAATAGCCCTGGGCACCAGTTACAATTCCCCATTCTGAACCACTCCAACCATAAGTACTTTGTATCAAAGTTTGAAGAGGTGATAGTACTTCCATAAATGTATATGCTATTAACATACATAAGGAAACTAATACCAGAACAAACCATCTTACTCCGACATTATCTCTCAAAGACTTTTTAATTTCTTCTGTCATTTTCTAAGTTTTTATATGAACAGGCGAAATTAAGATAAATTGTTTAAGAAGAGTTATAAATAAATTAATAAGAGAATATGGATCTTGAATTAATTTTAAATATTTCGCGACTGCGGTTTTTGATGGTTACCAAATGTAAATAGTTAGATGTGCTATTGGTAGTATCCGTAATATCTTATCTGTAAATATGAACAAGTTTCTTGGTTTCAAAATAATCGTCTTTAAAATAGTCAGAAATATTATAAATCTTTTTCTTAACCTTCCTTATTTCATTTAATTCTTTCTGAATTTCTCCACCCTTTAAATACAGAATACCATTTGGAATTTGATTGAATGATTTGTTGTGAAATTTATAAGAGGTCCATCGTAAGAAATCAGGCAGAGATGTTACAGCTCTGCTGATAATAAAATCAAATGTCTGGTTTACCTGCTCAATTCTTTGTTGCTCCGCTTCAACATTTTTTAGTCCCAGATTTTGCACAACTTCATTAACTACTTTAATTTTTTTCCCAATAGAATCAACAAGAAAAAACTTAACTTTTGGAAAGAAAATAGCAAGAGGAATTCCAGGAAATCCGCCACCTGTTCCTGCATCCATTATTTCTGTATGACTTTTAAATTCTACAACTTTAGCAATTGAAAGCGAGTGTAATACGTGATGTAAATAAAAGTTGTTTATATCCTTGCGGGAGATAACATTAATCTTCTGATTCCATATCCTATATAATTCCCCAAGTTGAGTTATTTGCTGTTTTTGCAATTCAGTAAGTGTTGGAAAATATTTGAATATTATTTCTTGATTCATAAAATTCTAAAATTTAGATCATAAAAGTATTAAAATTGATATCAGTAAATTAAAAATAAGATTTAATAATCACAACATTGCTACAATGAACAAGGGTTAATCAAGGGTTAATAACAATGTTTTGTGTAAAAGTACGTTTTATCAGATAAGATAAAGCTAATTATTCAGGTACATTTGTTACTACCAATTGATTACAATCTTGACTAAGCCGAATAAACAAGTTACAAGCCTTCTTTTAGCTACTGTCATCCTTATGTCAGTTACAAGTCTAGTAGCTCAAAAAAGAATAGCAACACTAGAGTATATTGAAACCTATAAATCCATTGCTATTAAGAAACAAAAGAAGTATCGGATCCCTGCATCTATTACACTTGCTCAGGGTATATTAGAATCTGGTAGCGGAAATAGTAAGTTGGCACGTAAAGCAAATAACCACTTTGGAATTAAATGCCATAAAGGATGGACAGGCAAAAAATATCACACAGATGATGATGCGAAGAACGAGTGCTTTCGTAAATATAAAAAAGCTGAGGATTCGTATAAAGACCATTCTGAATTTCTAACACAAAGAGGCAGGTATTCATTTTTATTTGAGTATAAAACAAATGATTACAAGAAGTGGGCCTATGGATTAAAGCAAGCAGGATATGCTACAAACCCAAAATACCCTCAACTGTTAATTAAGATTATAGAGAAGTATAATCTGGATAAATATGATAAAAAGGTTAAAAAGAAACAAGACAAAAAAACAGATATTAAAAAGGAAAATTACATTGCCATTTCTACTGCAAATTTTAAGCAGGTTGACAGATGGTCTTCAGGAAGAAAGATATATGAAAATAATGGTGTTAAACTTATAATAATTGAAAAGGGTGACACATTCAATGGCCTTGCTGATGAATTTGATATTTACCGTTGGCAATTCAAAAATTATAACGATTTAGAAAAGAAACATGTACTAAAGATTGGTGAAGTAATATATCTTGAGAAGAAAAAACGGAAAGCTGATAAAAAATATAAGACTCATGTTATTAACGCCAGAGAAACAATACACTACATTTCACAACTCTACGGAATTAGCTTAAAAAGAATATACAAATTGAATAATCTCCCGAAGGGGATTCAACTAGAAGAAGGTAAAAAAATCAAGTTGAGATAGTTGAGGCACCGAAGTTAGTTTTGTTACTTTGGATTTCTATTTTTTCAAAGAATTCAATTGTTCTTCAATAACCTTTTTACGTGCTTCAGCATCTGCCTGCTTTTTACGTTCGTTCTCAACCACAGCAGATGGAGCGTTATTTACAAATCTGTCATTTGATAATTTTTTCATCACAGATTTTAAAAATCCATTTGTATAATTAAGCTCATTTTCTAGCTTTGCAATCTCTTCCTCTACATCGATATTCGAATCGATAGGAATATAGAATTCCTGGGCACCTACTGTAAATATAATCGAACCCTCAGGCTTTTCTTCAACAATTTCAATTTTTTGAACATTACCAATCTTTGCAACAACTGGAAAGTAAATGCTCTGTGATAGAGATCCATTTTTAACAAGCATTTCAATGCTCTCTTTTTGAGGAATATTCTTATCTTTACGTACATTCCTGATTCCAACAATAATGCTTTCTGCGCTTTCAAATGCATCAATTATACTACTGTCAAATTTAACTGCAACTTGAATATTTGAGATTATTAAATCGTTACCTTCCTCTCTATCTCTTAATAAATGCCAAACTTCTTCTGTTATAAAAGGCATAAATGGATGAAGAATCTTCATCAGATTCTCAAAGAATGTAATTGAACTTTCTAGAGTATCAGGATCAATTGGTTGCTGGTAAGCCGGTTTAACAATCTCAAGATACCAACTGCAAAAGTCGTCCCAAATGAGCTTATATATAGCCATCAATGCATCTGAAATTCTAAACCTTAAAAAATGATCTTCTATATCACTCAATGTACTGTTAAGCTTTTCATTGAACCACTGAATTCCAAGTTTATTATTTTCAGTTTGTTCCAGATCTGAGTCCACTTTCCATCCCTTTAACAGCCTAAGTGCATTCCAAATTTTATTACTAAAATTCCTACCTTGTTCGCACAAAACAGGATCGAAAGGAAGATCGTTTCCGGCAGGTGCGGTTAATAGCATACCTATACGTACACCGTCGGCACCATATTGTTTTATAAGATCAAGAGGGTCAGGTGAGTTACCAAGAGTCTTTGACATCTTGCGGCCAATTTTGTCACGTACAATACCTGTAAAATAAACATTTTTAAAAGGGATATCCTTCCTATATTCAAGCCCAGCCATTATCATTCGTGCTACCCAAAAGAAAATTATATCTGGACCGGTAACCAAATCATTAGTAGGATAATAATATTCGATATCATTATTACCAGGATTTCTAATTCCATCAAAAACAGAAATTGGCCATAACCATGACGAAAACCAAGTATCAAAAACATCTTCATCTTGCTTAATATCTTCAGCAACCAAATCTGGTAGGTTATGTTCTTCCTCGGCCTTTAATATTGCCTCTTCAATAGTTTTGGCAACAACAATCTCACCATTAGGTAAATAATATACAGGAATCCTTTGGCCCCACCATAACTGACGAGAGATATTCCAATCTCTAAGGTTTTCCATCCAGTGACGGTAAATATTTTTATACATTGGTGGATGAAACTTAATATCACCATTTTCCACAACATTAAGTGCAGCCTTACTAAACTCACTCATCCTTAAAAACCATTGTAACGACAACTTTGGTTCAATAACTGTATTGGTGCGTTCCGAATAACCTACCTTATTTACATAATCTTCAGTTTTGTCAAGATTACCTGCTTTTTTCAGGTCAATTAATATTTCATCGCGAACAGCAAAACGATCTTTACCGGTATATAATTCGGCACTTGTACTCATAGTGCCATCATCATTAAAAATATCAATTGTTTTTAGCTTATGCTTGATGCCTAATTCGTAATCGTGCACATCATGGGCAGGCGTGATTTTTAAGGCTCCTGTACCGAATTCCCGATCAACATATTCGTCAGTAATAATTGGAACAGCTCTATTGACAAGTGGAACTATCACATTCTTTCCATGAAAGGAGAGAAATCTTTCATCTTTCGGATGAACACAAACAGCAGTATCACCTAGTATAGTTTCTGGTCGTGTGGTAGCAATTGTGATAAAGTTATTTTCATCTTCAACTTTATATTTAAGATAATAAAGTTTTGATTGTAATTCTTTATGAATTACTTCCTCATCACTTACGGCAGTTTTGGCCACAGGATCCCAGTTTACCATACGGATACCCCTGTATACTAAGTCTTTATTATAAAGATCGATGAATACATCAATTACTGATTCATACAAGGAGTCGCTCATTGTAAAAGCTGTACGTTCCCAATCGCATGAGGCTCCAAGCTTTTTTAATTGTTCAAGAATAATTCCGCCGTGCTTATGTGTCCATTCCCAAGCATGTTCAATAAACTTTTCACGTCCAATATCTTTTTTGTTAATATTTTCGGCTCCCAGTTTATCTACAACTTTAGCTTCAGTTGCAATTGATGCATGGTCGGTGCCCGGAATCCAACATGCATTTTTTCCCTGCATACGAGCTCTGCGAATCAGGACATCTTGAATTGTATTGTTTAACATATGACCCATGTGTAATACACCTGTAACATTAGGAGGTGGTATTACAATTGTAAATGGTTCCCTGTCATCGGGTACCGAATGAAAATAGTTTTTATTCATCCAGTAGCTATACCATTTATCCTCTGTTAAAGCAGGATTATACTTGCTGGGCATGTCCATAGAAAGTCAATTTATTCTGAGAGGCAAAAATATAAAAGTTAAGGTTAAGTTTTAGATTGAAAAGATGAAATGCTAAAGTATTCTGGAACAAATTACAAATACTTTATTTATAAAATTAAATGTGAAAAATAATATGTCAACTCGTTGTTTTCTCAAATCCCAATATAGTTTTCGTACATAAGTAACACCACTAACTTAAATAAAGAATCAGATCCTCTGCATTTACTAAGGCTCCAGAATCTAAAACTATACTTCCAATCTGTGAATCTTCTGTGGCAGTTATTGTAGTTTCCATTTTCATAGCTTCAATAACAAACAAAGGGTCGTTCTTTTTAACTTTCTGTCCTTTTTCAACAAATACTTTTGACAATAATCCCTGTAAAGGGGAGGCGATTTGTTTTGGATCGGAATTATCAGCTTTTATATTTTCAATCACTTCGATACCCAAAGATGTGTCCTTTACCTCTATATTACGTGCTTGCCCATTAACACTGAAAAACAAGGTGCGAAAACCTTCCTCATTTGCTGGACCTACCGAAAGAAGTTTTACGATTATAGTTTTCCCTTTTGCAATTTCTACAAAAACCTCTTCATTCTCTTTCAATCCATAAAAGAAATTTAGAGTAGGGATCTTTGATATATTCTCGTAAATTCTAATTTTTTCACTATAATCCTCATAAACTTTTGGATATAGTTTGTAAGAAATAAAGTCGGTGATATTTAATTTACGGGTAACATTATTTTTGAATTTTTCATTAAATGTGATAAATTCATTATCGAAATCTACTGATTCTAGATGTGCATTGGGCAGGGAGGAATATGGCTTTTTATCTTTAAGGATAATTTTCTGTAACTCCGGAGGGAACCCTCCCTGAGGTTGTCCAAGATCACCACGGAAAAACGCCTGGACTGATTCAGGCCAGGAGATAGTATCACCTTTATCGAGAACATCGGAGGCTTTTAAATTGTTGGTTACCAGATAAAGAGCCATGTCGCCAACAACTTTAGAACTTGGCGTCACCTTTACAATGTCGCCAAACAACTGATTGACATCAGCGTAGGTATCTTTTACGTCCTCAAATCGGTCGGCAAGTCCCAGAGCTGTCATTTGAGGAATTAGGTTTGAATATTGCCCTCCAGGTATTTCATGCTTAAATACTTCTGCGGTTCCAGCTTTCAGACCTGACTCGAAGGGATAATAGTATTCTCTTACCACTTCCCAATAATTGGAAAATTTGTTGAGCTTGGCAATGTCCATTTTATTTTCCCGTTCATGAAATTGCATAAACTCCAACATTGAATTAAAATTAGGTTGAGCTGTTAGTCCTGAAAGTCCACCTATTGCCACATCAACAACATCAACTCCTGCTTCTACAGCTTTCAAATAAGTCGCTATTTGTAAAGCTGATGTATCATGAGTGTGTAGATGGATAGGTAGATTTATTGTTTCTTTCAGAGCTGTTATTAGTTCTGTGGCAGCGTAGGGTTTTAACAAACCAGCCATATCTTTTATGGCCAATATATGGGCCCCTGCATTTTCAATATCTTTTGCAAGCTGGAGATAATAATCCAGATTATACTTTGTTCTCTTGACGTCTAATATATCACCGGTGTAACACATGCTAACTTCTGCCAGACCTTTGGTGTTCTTACGCACATAACCTATACTTGCTTCCATTGCTTTAAGCCAATTAAGGGAGTCAAAAATGCGGAAGATATCAATTCCATGTTCCCATGCTTGTGTTATAAATTTTTCGATAAGGTTATTAGGGTAGGCAGTATATCCAACAGCATTAGAACCCCGGATAAGCATCTGTAACAGAATGTTAGGAATTCTATTTCGCAAAAAGTTAAGGCGGCGCCAGGGATTTTCCTGTAAAAACCTAAGGCAAACATCAAATGTAGCACCGCCCCACATTTCTATACTAAAAATCTCAGGATGATTTCTGGCAAAACTCTCTGCAACAGCCAACAAATCGTATGAGCGCATTCGTGTAGCAAGCAATGATTGATGGGCATCACGGAAGGTGGTGTCTGTATAATGTATCTTTTTTTCACTTCTTAACCACTGAGTGAACCCTTCTGGGCCAAGGTCAGTTAGTAAATTCTTTGTTCCTTTTGAGAAATTTTTACTTGCATCGAAATCAGGAACTTTTGGAGTTGTAAACTTGCGATTCTTATCAACAAACTTCACATCGGGATTACCATTTACGATAACTTCTCCAAGGTATTTAATGATCTTCGTTGCACGATCACGTCGTGGTTTTAAGACAAATAATTCTGGATTATCCTTAATCAGATTAACTGTTGCATTTCCCTCTACAAAACTCTTGTGGAGAATAATATTTTCCAGGAAAGGAATATTCGTTTTTACACCTCTGATTCTAAATTCAATAAGTGCTCTTGCCATTTTACGAACTGCTCCCTCAAGAGTATGTGAATGGGAAGTGATCTTCACGAGCATGGAATCAAAAAACGGGCTTATTTTAACCCCCTGGTAAATACTTCCTGCATCCAACCTTATTCCAAATCCACTGGCTATACGATAGGTCGATATTGTGCCATAATCGGGTTTAAAATCATCCCGCGGATTTTCAGTAGTGATGCGGCATTGTATTGCAAAACCGTTAGTTGTAAGATCTTCCTGTGAGTGTATTTTAATTTGAACATCACCCAGTTTATAACCGCCGGCAATAAAAATTTGTGCTTTAACTAAGTCTCTATTGGTAACCACTTCTGTTACTGTGTGTTCCACTTGTATGCGTGGATTTACTTCAATGAAATATATTTCCTTGTCTTCAACCAAAAATTCTACGGTTCCAATGTTGTTGTACTTAACTTCTTTACATATTTTTATAGCGTAGTCGTACAGCTTTTCCTTAACCTCCTTATCCAGGTTTAAAGATGGAGCTACCTCCACGACTTTCTGATATCTTCTCTGAACAGAACAGTCTCTTTCGAAAAGATGGACAATATTACCATGGTTATCAGCCATTATTTGTACTTCAATATGTTTGGGATTTCCAATATATTTTTCAATAAATAAAGTACCATCACCGAAGGTATTTCGTGCCTCATTTTGCGCTGACACATAATTATTCTCCAATTGCCCAGCCTCGCTAACTAAGCGCATACCACGTCCTCCACCTCCGGCTGCAGCTTTTATCATCACAGGAAAACCAATTCGCTTTGCCTCCTCAAGTGCGATTTTCGAATCGCTGAGTGGCAATTTGCTACTAGCAATTATTGGAACACCGCATTTTTCAGCTATTTCTTTAGCATTAATCTTGTTTCCAAGTAGATCCATTACTTCAGGTCGCGGACCAATAAATATGATCCCATTTTCTTCGCATCTTCTGGCAAATTCGGTATTCTCAGAAAGGAATCCATAACCGGGATGAATGGCATCAACATTCAATTTAGTTGCAAGGTTAATAATCTCTTCAATATTTAAATAAGGTTTAAGAGGATCTGTGTCGGCACCTATCTGATAAGCTTCGTCTGCTTTGAAACGGTGTCGTGAATAGCGATCTTCATAGGTGTAAATAGCAATAGTTGTTAAATTTATCTCAGTGCATGCCCTGAAGACCCTGATGGCTATTTCGCCTCGGTTGGCGACCAGTACTTTTTTAATTTCCATGATTGTTTGCCTAAAATATCTACAGATTTCCTCAAATTTACGAAGTATTTTTGTTTTTTCAACGAATAGATTTGTATGTTTATTAACACTAGCTATTCTATTTGGATTCCATTTAAATAATGCCCCTGAGAACAGTACTTTTACTTTTTGAAAACTATTTCTAAAAATAGATTTAACCGCAAAAAACTTAATGAAATGGGATTCACCTGTTTAGCTATTGATCAAAGGTCGGGAAATAAAATCTGGTATGTACAAAAATAATATCGGGCTTTGGAAACTTGATTTTTCAGGAAATACTATTTGGACAAATTATTTTGTCGCTTTTTTTTCTCCTCACGTTTTCTTTTCCTAATATCCTTTTTATCCGTACCCAGAACAGTTTTAATTTCTTTTTTGGGTTTATTATCCATTCCAGGAATAATTGTGCCCAATATACCACTCTGCAATGTTTTCCAAAGAAAATTACCTAACCCCTTATACATCACTCTATTAAAAAACATTGACTCAACACGATTTTCTTTATTTTTTGCTGGATTATTTTTATTTATTATCTGGTTAGCAGCCCATGAAAGAAATTTATTAGTCTTTTTCATGTCTTTTCTAACTACAATACCATTCAGGTCATGATATAGCATCGTCATTTCTCCCATTGAGTAAGTAGGATTTGCACGAGCCTTAAAACTTAGACCGTCCAGATAGCCACTTTTAAATTTAACTCCAATTGCAGGAAGTGTAACGTTGTTAAATAATTCCATATCCCCGTTGCCAAGCCATCCGTTAAATGAAAAAGTATCAGCAATACTTCTCATTGGGAAATAAATATTTACTCCCATTGGTATTTTCTTCTGAAGTTTAGCTTGCAATCTTATCGACATAACTGTACCTTTAACTATACTGTCAAATATCGAAGTGATGTCTTTGACCTTTACATTTAGTTTACCAAGTGTAACAACCATGGGTTCTTCCATCATGTCGTGCCTCTCAGCATAAATAAGTTCACTGTCATTAATGATTAAGCTATCTATATACAAATCCTGCTTAAGCGATTTTAACAATTGTTGGGGCAATTTGGGTCTTTTTTTTGTGTCAAATGGACGACGTTTGTCTTTGAATATACTGAGTTTCATGTTGTGGATCAAAACATCCGACATGAAAATTTTTGAGCTCCGAATTATATTTAGTGGATAAAGAGAGTTAAATTCTGCTTTTTCGATTTCACAATTATATATTTCATATTGAAACTCACTCAACTCAACCATACTACTTTGGCTATATCTGGGTGTAATTTTTAATTTTTTGAAAATGAGTTGATTTTGATTCATGTTAAAACTCATATCATCAAATGATAATATATATTTATCTCCAGGGAGTTGAAACCTTTCATCTGACATGTGAAAATCAAAATCTTTAAGCATTAACCTAAAACTTGATGAATCATCCTCATTCTTTATTAAAGCTATATTTTTTATTTGGACATTAAAACTCTTTGTTTGAAAAATTGTGTCGTTATGTTTTATATCAATTATGTTGAAAGCAAAATCCTTTACTAAAAACCTGTTTAGAATAGCACCGTTAATACCTGGTAAAACAATGCTGTCTATATTGAATGGAGTGGCTGGTTTGTCGACTTTTTTTGCCTTTGGAATGGTACTCTTGCCTGATGTCAGCAAATCTATTTTCGCATTTTTAATAACAAAACTTCCAACATCTACATACTTGTCAGCAATAAAAGAGATAACGCCAATATATCTTACTCGTAGGTTGGGTATGTTAATCCGGAATCCTTTTTTTTGTGACCACTTTTGTAGTTTGATCTGACTTATAAGTAAACTATCTGGTTCAATTTGTACATCTTTCAGTATTAATGTCATGGTAAACAGATTTACCTTAACATTACCAACGCTTATTTTATAATCTTTCTTTTCACTGCTAGATAAAGAATCCTCAAGTCGGTTTTGTAGTATATTTCCAATGATGAATTGGGCAACTAAGATTAACAAAACAAGCGAGGCAATAACAATGGATGTTATAACCAGTAATTTCTTGTACTTTTTAAGAAACAGCATGGGTTTTTGCATTGGTTTATGCAAATATAACTATTTTATTCTTAAGAGATTATAGCCTGCTAATTTGGAACGTAACGGCATTAAATCTTTGACTTTAGCCAATGCTTCGATTTTAAGTATCCCCATGAAGCAATACTTAGCAAGAACCCATAAACTAGTTCAGATGTCCATGCGCCAAAAACATCGGTTTTAAATACAAATATCAAAACATAAATGTAACTTACGTAAATCAGCAAAACGATTATTTCAATAGAGAGTGAAATAGTAGTTTTACCAGTACCTGAAACACTGTTTAATAATACAAATCCAACCGAAAGGAACAAAGCTCCAATGTTTACTATATATAATACAGGTGCTCCCATATCAATCAATTCCTTCTGATTAGTGTATATCTCAATAATCATTCTTGGGAAAAATAATCCAAAGCTTACAATAATGAGAACACCACAAAAGCTCATTAATGTAATTCTATAAATAAGTGAAAATACTTCATCCTGTCTTTTTTGACCGATTAAATAACTTAC
>Ga0207984_1000153_pt1 | contig 41842 bp, 33 predicted proteins | sample ETNtaG_30_FD_185760 | JGI IMG/M metagenome (GOLD analysis project Ga0207984, IMG submission 185760) | Marine microbial and viral communities from oxygen minimum zone, Eastern Pacific Ocean - ETNP201306PF43B (SPAdes) (version 2) | ecosystem: Environmental > Aquatic > Marine > Oceanic ...
AAATCGGCCCAAAGTTCAATATTGAAGGTGATAGGTCTCGTTTGCGAGGATCTGTTATGCGACGAGCATGTTTGATTAGGGAAATGATCGGGCTTCGGAAAAAGTGTGGAACATCAAATGTTCGTGACAAGCTGAACACTCCTGAGGTGGCGAGTGGTGGTTGAGGGAAGTTTTACGCGCTGAGTACTTTTCGTCCTTTTGCTCGCCGGTGGGATAATATTTTGCGGCCGTGCCGGTCTGACATTCGCTTGCGAAAACCAAATTTATTGCTTCGTTTCCGGCGGCTTGGTTGGTATGTTCTCTTCAATGGGCTGCTCCTTTCAAATTTTAATATTATGCTTGCGTGGAATGCGCTTTATAGTATGGCATCTTAGCGCGTTTTGTCAAGTTTTTTGGGTTGCTGAAGATGGGATTATTATGATATAATAATAAAGAATTAACTATATGTTAAAGATTGATGGTAATTCTTCAGACTTTGACGTTGATGTGGTTTTGATTTTTTACGGGGCTTTCGTTAAGGGGATTTACAGATGGAATTGATGTTTCAAAAAGAGGACCTCTCGAAGTATCTTCAGATGCTACAAGGTGTTGCCTCAGGTCGGAACACCTTGCCGATCCTTTCAAATATACTTATTCGTGCTGGAAACGGGAGGATTGAGATGGCCGCAACGGATCTTGAAGTTGGCATCAAAGTCAATGTTCCCGGAGAGATCACTGAAGAAGGTGATATCACCGTGTCTGCCAGAAAACTTGTTGAAATTGTACGCGAACTGGCTTCTGAGCATGTTGTGAAACTTAGTACGGTTGGGAATGATCGTGTGCAAGTTGAGTCCGGTGATGGTGTTTATAAAATTCCTGGCTTGCCTACAGATGATTTTCCCCCAATGCCAGAAATTGATGGTGATTCCTTTACCATTGCAGGGGAACTGCTGATTTCAATGATTGATAAGACGGAGTTTGCCGCTTCTACTGAGGAGGCGCGGTATTTCCTGAATGGCCTTTATTTCAGTTTGACATCCGAGTTGACAAAAGTTGTTGCGACTGATGGTCGCAGGCTTGCTGTTGCTTCTAGCGAAGCATTGCTGTCGGGTGAGGGCGAAGGGGAGTCGATTGGTGTTATCGTGCCGCTCAAGGCAATAAAGGAAATTGCCAAGATTTTTGTTGAGTCGCCGGAGGTCAAAATATCGCTCAAAGAAAATCAGATTCTTTTCGCAGATGATGATGCGACCTTAATCTCTCGGCTTGTTGATGGTGAGTACCCTCAGTATGAGAAGATTATCCCAGATTCGAATGAAATAAAAATTGTTGTTGATAGCGAGAAAATTTCAGGATCTCTTCGCCGTGTTTCCTTGTTTTCTAATCCCAAGAATCGGTTGCTGCGAGTTGATGTTAAAAGTGATGGGATGAGAGTCTCCGCCAAAAGCCCGGAACTTGGTGAAGCATTTGAAACGCTCGATATTTCAAGTGCTAATGGTGAAATAGATATTGGTTTTGATGCACAGTATATTAAGGACGCCCTGGCTCATATTACTCCGGGGGAGATCCTTCTTGAATTCAAAGACGCATTAAGCGCAGTCACGCTTAGGCCTGTTGAGTCAGAAGATCATCTTTGCCTTATTATGCCGATGCGGTTGGATGCTTAGGTTTATACCTTTCAGGGAATTGCTTGGTGCTGTCGTTCTTTCTTCTGGCTGTGTCTTGGTACTGAGGTAGCCTGTGAGGCATGAGATTAAATAGCCTTGTGTTGCGGAATTTCAGGAATTACGTTGACTGCGAAATCGAGTTTCCTGACCGTGTTAATCTGGTTGTCGGGAAGAATGCGCAAGGGAAAACCAACCTCCTTGAAGCAATTCATTTCGTCAGTACATCCAAGTCTCACCGGACTTTCCTTGATGACGAATTAATTAAGCATGATGATAGCTGGTTCTATCTTCGTGCCTGTATTGCAGATTCCTCGGATGTCGATGTTTGTGATGTCGATGAAATGACAGTTGAGGTTTCTAAAGAACTCCGTGGGAACAAAAAGTTCAAGGTTAATGGGACTGCGATCCCGAAGATTTCGGCATGGATAGGGCGTTTCCAAGTTGTTTTTTTTGCTCCTGAATCACTCTCTTTGGTTAAAGGGTCTCCAGTTGGACGGCGTCGCTTTCTTGATACTCTGATTTCTCAAATAGATAAGTCTTATTTGAGGCAACTTCAGAGTTATCAGGTTGCGTTGAAGCAGCGGAACCAACTCCTTAAGCAGATCCGTTCAAACTATGTGGAAAAGGATTTGCTTGAACCTTGGGATGGGTTGCTTGCAGAAGATGGGGTGTCTATAACTAAGATGCGGTCGTCTGTCATCCAGTCTTTAAGAATTCATGCTTGTGGAAAACATGAAAATTTGAGTGATAATTGTGAGCGATTAGATATTGTGTACCGCCCTTCAGTTGGTGAGGTGGTTGAATTGCCGCGAGACGACGCTGTCAACCAGTTCCTTGCTAAGCTTGAAGGTGCCCGTTCGTCAGACTATATGAGAGGAACGACATCGGTTGGTCCTCACAGGGATGATTTTGATTTAATGATACAAGGGCGGGAAGATTCTGCTTATTATGAAGCAAAATCATATTGCTCACAAGGCCAACAACGTACAATTGCGGTTGCACTTAAGTTAGCTGAACTTGAAGTTCTTCGGGAACATAGCGGTTCTACTCCCGTTGTTATGTTGGATGATGTTCTATCTGAACTTGATAGTATGCGATCAAAGATGCTTTTTGATTTGCTCGAGAGGCTTAATGTTCAGACTTTTATCACTACTACTGAAATAGAAATGTGGTCGAGTTCACATAAGGATTGCCATATTGTCAGAGTCCAAGACGGAAAAATCGTTTGAGGCTTTAGAGAGATTGGATCGAATCGTAGAGAATTTGATTCAAGACTATGGCTACGATTCAAAAATTTCAGAGGCTCGAGTGTTTTTGGTTTGGAAAGACATTGTTGGTGGGTTCATTGCCAAAAATACGGAACCTTTTTCGTTAATCGAAGGTAAGTTTCGTATTTGGGTGAAGAACAACGTACTCCTCTCTGAACTTCATCTGCTCAGCCGCAATTTAATTGAAAAAATAAATTCTAAGATTGGTAGAAATGTTGTTAAGGAACTGAGGTTTCAGTTGAAACAGTTTTCCTCTAGTCGTCAGGAAAATCAACCTCAGGGAATAGCAGAAACTGATTGCAAGATTGGTGGGATTGAGATAGGCCAAGAAGTTTCGCAGAAAATTAATAAGGCTATACAAGGTGTTGAAGATGTGGAGTTGAAAAGGGTTTTGAGGCGTGTTTTCGAAAAAATGGGTAAGCAAAACCTCCGCGTTGTAAGCCAGCTATCGTCTGAAAGGGGATGAAGATGTCAGAAGCAATGTCTTACTCAGCAAAGGATATTCAAGTTCTTGAGGGGCTCGAAGCAGTTCGAAAACGTCCGAGCATGTATATCGGAAGTACTGGACCATCAGGACTTAACCATTTGATAACTGAGTTGGTAAATAATTCCGTTGATGAAATTACAGCGGGCTTCGGATCCGAAGTCGAGGTTATTCTCCATCTGGATGGTACTGCAACAGTTCGTGATGATGGTCGTGGTATTCCAATTGGTACGCACGAAAGTGGGGTTTCTGCTTTAGAGGTAGTGATGACTACACTTCATGCTGGCGGGAAGTTTGATGGGCGAGAGAACGTTGGTTATAAAACTGCAGGAGGTCTCCACGGTGTAGGAGCTTCATGTGTGAATGCGCTTTCGGAATGGGTGAAAGTTCAAGTTAGACAAGAAGGCAAAGTGTATCAGCAACAATATCAGCGTGGGATTCCTCAAACTGGTGTTGAGGTTGTCGGAAAGAGCCGAAAAACAGGAACTATTACGACTTTTTCACCAGATTCGGAAATCTTTGAAACGGTTGAATTCAGTCATGATTTTGTGGCGGAATGCTTGCGTGAGCTCGCGTTTTTGAACCGCGGGATAAAAATTATTTTTCTCGATGAAACGGTGCTTGATGAAGGAAAACCCAAAGAGTATGTTTTTGAATATGAAGGTGGTATTTCTTCATTTGTTCTTCATCGTAACCAAAATAAAGAGGTCATTCATAATCCCCCAATTTCAATTGAAGGGGGTCGTGACGATGTGTACGTGGATATCGCATTGCAATATACAACAAGCTACTCGGAAAACATATTTTCATATGCTAATAATATTCGTACCAGCGAAGGTGGTTTTCATGAAAGTGGGTTTAAAAGTGCACTAACCCGAACTTTCAATGTATATGCTAAAGAAAACAATCTCCTGAAAAGTGGCAAAATAACACTTTCAGGTGATGATATTCGTGAGGGGATGACGTGTGTTATTAGTATCAAAGTGCCTGAGCCGCAATTTGAGGGTCAAACCAAGTCAAAGCTTGGAAACACTCAGGTTGAAGGTATTGTTCAGGGGTTTGTTAATGAAAAATTAAAGGCATATTTGGAAGAGAATCCATCCGTTTCAAAGAAAATTATTCAGAAGAGTATACAAGCAGCGGAAGCGCGTGAAGCAGCGCGAAAGGCTCGTGAAGTCATTCGCCGAAAGGGAGTGTTGGATGGTGCTTCGATGCCTGGTAAGTTAGCGGATTGTTCAGAGCGAGATCCCGCTTTTTCGGAGGTGTTTCTGGTTGAAGGTGACTCCGCAGGTGGTACGGCCAAACAAGGTCGTGATCGAAGAACACAAGCCATCTTGCCACTGCGAGGTAAAGGGATTAACGTGGCTAAGGCAAGACTTGACAAAGTGCTAAAGAATGAACAAGTGATCGATATTATCACTGCGCTTGGAACCGGGATTGGTGACGAGGATTTCGATATTGAAAAGCTTCGGTACGGTAAGGTTGTAATCATGGCGGATGCTGATGTTGATGGAGCGCATATTCGGACACTCTTACTGACATTCTTTTTCCGTCAGATGCCGCAGCTTATATCTGACGGCCACCTGTATATTGCGCAACCTCCACTTTACCAAATCCGTAAAGGAAGGAAAGCGCAATATCTTTATGATGAAAAGGATATGCGTGAGTTTTTGTTACAGTCTTCATTAGATACAACCGAACTGACAAATGTGCGGCGTGAAAAACCGTACACGCCAATTCAGTTTGACAAAGTTGTCCGTCTTATTCAGAGTGTGGAATTGGTTCTGGGTGAGATTGGAAGTAAAGGGATTGATACAGAGCGGATTTTCGACCAGTTTTTTGGTGGTGCGGAGAAAGTTAAACTGCTGTTTATTGAGACTGATCAGAGCACTTTCTATTGCTTTGAGGATGATGACGTTGAGCAACTGATTGCAGAAAATAGTAGCCCCCAGTTGGAAATCATGGATTCTGATAATGATGTTGAGGCGGATCTCAATGGCGGAACTGAGAATGTCATTACTGATGTGTCTGATAATGATGTTGAGGCGGATCTCAATGGCGGAACTGAGAATGTTATCACCGACGTATCCGATATGAAAGAATTGAACCAGTTGGAAACTGTAATTAAGGACTTAGAGAGCCTGCAAGTCATGCCACAGGATTTTCTGGTACGAAATCGGGGAAATGGAAGATCAAATTCAGCTGAGTCTCATATTTTCTCGTTGTCTGAAAAGGATCGACAACCGGTTTATTCCGATAGTACACGGGAGTTGCTCCAGAATATTATGACAGTAGGGCAGCGTGGTATTAGTATCACACGCTACAAAGGACTAGCTGAAATGAATGCTGACCAGCTCAAGGAAACCACGATGGACATTGAGAAGCGAATTTTGCTGCAAGTTAAAATGGAGGATGCTCTTGAAGCCGATCGGATGTTCACATTGTTAATGGGAGATAATGTTGACATGCGTCGTGATTTTATCGAGAGGTATGGTGGTCAAGTTCAACTCGATATCTATGGTTCATAAGATACCTGATTTGAGAGAATGGGGAGGACGAAAGAAATATGAAGTTACCGCATAACCGTGAAGATGAACAGATTCAGCCACTCTATATTGAGGATGAGTTAAAAAAGTCGTATTTGACATACGCTATGAGTGTCAATACCAATCGGGCTATTCCTGATGTTCGAGATGGGTTGAAACCTTCAACACGTCGCATTATTTATGCTATGGGAGAGATAAATCTTACTTCAAACCGCCCATATGATAAATGTGCTGCTGTGGTTGGTGAGGTGATGAAAAACTATCATCCACATGGGGATGGCCCAATCTATTCTACTTTGGTTGGTTTAGTTCAAGAATTCGCAATGCGGTATCCGATTGTTGATGGTCAGGGGAATTTTGGGTCGATTGATGATGATCCTGCTGGTGCTATGCGATACACTGAATGTCGATTGACAAAGATTGCCGATGAAATGTTGGCCGATGTTCATAGAGGGGCAGTCGGATTTCAACCCAATTATAAGGAATCTACCAATGAGCCGACAGTTCTTCCCGCGCGTTTGCCAAATTTGATACTTAATGGGACAACTGGGATTGGGGTGGGTTACTTGACTCGCATTCCACCTCACAATTTGAATGAGGTTGTGGATGGGATTCTATTGCTTCTCGATAACCCAGAGGCCTCAGTCGATGAATTGATGGAGTTCATTCCTGGTCCAGACTTTCCTACCGCTGGCATAATTGTGGGGCGAGCAGGTATTCGTGATGTTTATAGTACAGGGCGGGGATCAATTCCTGTTCGAGCTAGGGCTGTGATTGAACGCCGTCAAGATAGCAGGGAGCAAATTGTTATCACCGAAATGCCGTTTCAGGTTAAGAAAAATCAATTGTTGATGAAGATGTATGATTTGGTGTCCAGCAAAACAATTACTGGTATTTCGGATATTCGAGATGAATCTGATAGCAATATACGAGTTGTTATTGATCTGAAGCGTGGTGAAATTGCACAGGTTATACTGAATCAGCTTTTTAAGCATACCCAGATGCAATCAAACTTCAGTGCTATTATGCTCTGTTTGGTTGAAGGTGTGCCAAAAGCACTCAATCTGCCGCAAATATTAGCCTACTATATAGAGCATCGACGTGAAGTTGTTCGGGGGCGGACACAATTTGACTTAAGTAAAAGTGAGAATCGATCGCATGTTTTAGAAGGTTATCGTACAGCGTTAAACAATATTGAAGAGATCATAGAAATTGTACAGACAGCTGATTCACCAGATTCCGCTAAGAATCTCTTGATTGTGAATTATGAGCTCTCTGAAGTGCAAGCGAGCGAAATTTTGACGATGACCCTGCGCCAGCTCACCGGACTTGAAAGACAAAAGATCAATGATGAATATACTGATTTGATTGCGCTGATTGCTGAGTTGAAGGCTGTTCTTGATAGTGAATTGCTGGTAACTGATATCATTAGACAGGAACTGCTAGAACTCAAGGAAAAATATGGGGATGAGCGTCGAACTGAAATTGCTGGTGCAGTCAAGGATTTTGATATTGAAGATTTAATTGCAGATGAAGAGATGGTGGTAGTTGTTTCCCATTCCGGATACATCAAGCGTATACCAAGTGATACCTACCGGCAACAACACCGTGGAGGGAAGGGTGTTATTGGTATGGGAACTAAAGATGATGATTACATTGAACATATTTTTGTTGCTTCCGCTCATCAGTACATCTTGTTTTTTACCGATTATGGCAAATGTTATTGGCTCAAAGTTTTTGAAATTCCTGAAGGTGGTCGAACCGCACGGGGACGAGCTATAGTCAATCTCCTGAGAATTGAGGGGGATGAGCAGGTTACCACGTTTGTTCCTATACGTGAATTCGATCCGGAGAAATTTGTTTTCATGGCGACCGAAAACGGCACAGTTAAGAAGTGTAGTTTGGAGGTGTTTAGTAGACCGTATTCTGCTGGGATTATTGCAATTAATCTGGTTGGCGAGGATCGGCTCGTTGGTGTGCAGCTTATGGAGAAGGATTACCATATTGTATTGGTTACTAAGAAAGGGATGTCGATACGTTTCAGCGAAGGTGATGTTCGGAGTGTGGGGAGGCCTGCACAGGGTGTTCGTGGTATTCGTCTTGCTGAAGATGATAAGGTTGTTGGTATGGTGACTGCTGCCGAGGAAAATAGCACCGTGCTTGTAGTGACGGAAAATGGTTATGGAAAGCGTACATTACTAGATGCGTACCGGAAACAATCGCGTGGAGGAAAAGGGGTCATTACTGTTAAAACCAGTAAAAGAAATGGAGATGTTGTTTCGGTGAAGATGGTTAAGGATGGTGATGAACTGGTGATAATTAGTTCGAGTGGCATGGTAACTCGAATGGGTGTAAGTGCTCTACGGAAGATTGGTCGGAATACGCAAGGCGTACGGATAATGTCTTTGAATGTTGACGAGGTTGTGGTTGACGTCGGACAGATCTTGGCTGAAAATGAAGACGAATAAGGAAATCTACGTTCAACAGATTTTTTCGTCGATTGCTAAAAGATATGATTTCCTGAATTCACTGCTCAGTTTAAACTTGGACCGTTCTTGGCGAGAATTTGCTGTGCGATTGAGTGTCACTTCCACGGATAGTCGGGTTCTAGATGTTTGTACAGGAACAGGTGAATTAGCCATTGCTTACGCCGAAGAAATTGGTCAACACGCTAGTATCCTAAGTACTGATTTCTGTTTTAATATGTTAGCAGTTGGGCAAGAAAAGTTTAAAAAACGTGACCTCTCCTTTTTTATTCCAATCGAGGCTGACACCCTTAGTTTGCCGTTTCAAGATGGTGCCTTTGATATTGTCTCTGTAGGTTTTGGCATCCGAAATGTGTCTCACCTGCGAAAAGGTCTTTCCGAAATGATACGTGTTACTGCTCCTGGTGGGCGGGTGGTGGTACTTGAGTTTACACAACCGATTATGCCCATTGTCAAACACGTTTACTATTTTTATTTCAAGAAGGTCTTACCTTTAATTGGTAACTTGATTTCTAAGAACCGTGATGATGCTTATGGTTATCTACCTGGTTCGGTGATGGAGTTCCCTGATTGCTATCAACTCAAGGCGATTATGGAAGAGTGTGGTTTGGTCAATGTTAATTACTATCTTCGAACATTTGGTATTGTAGCTGTACATGTGGGAAATAAAGGATGAAAATTAAATGTTGGTTTCTGTCTAGCTTTAATGAATTGTTTGGAGATTTTCGATACTTATATAACGATCTGATTTCTGTTTTTTTCTTACGGATGGATTTTTTGTCGTGAGGATGGGAAATTTCTAGGGATTAATTGTGAAACGGTTTATTCTTGCCTGCTTTGTTTTTCTTATTACAACAGATTTGTTGGCTATGGAATATCTCCTTAAAATTCCACAACATTCTGATCGCCAACTCCAGATTTTGCAAGATCAGTATCTGTTCAGACTGCGTTTTCGCACCAAAGATTTTGCTCTTATCCAATCTGAGAAGATTTCTTCGGAGGCGGAAGTTTTGGATCAGATTTCGCCTGATTTTAACTATTATATCTTAGCAACTCAAGACTCCGATCGGGTATTTGCTGATGTTAAAGAATCCAAAGTATTAGAAAGATTCAATGGATTTGTCCTAATCAAATTGCATATAGTGTTTGAACCGATGTTGTTTAATGTAACATCCCATTGTGCAAAGTTGCCGATTGAGATCCAATTACCGTATAATCCTGTCGGATTAGCGCCGAGGTTGGCTGTAACTCCGGAACCGTATCAAGAAACTATTCGGAGCTTATTGCGTCAGCTTGATGCTAGTGCTTGGTTTGATAAAGTTAGGGCTCTTGTGGAGAATGAGGATTTGCAGCGGCCTGGTCATTTTTTTCGAAGTCGTTATGCCTTAAGAGTTTATGATGCCAAACAGTACGATGATTCGGCTCCGCCGGACTATGCTTGTGATAACGCAGCAGATTGGATTGCTAGTCAGTTTGAAAGCTACGGTTTGGCGGTGGAATTTGATTCTTTTCAACACACTCGATCCAGTATTGGAAAGGGTGTGTTGGGGGAATATACCATGCGAAATGTTGTGGCAACACTTTTGGGGAAGGGGGCTAATAGTGATGAGATTTATCTCGTAACAGGTCATTATGATAGTATTGCATCAAAGACGGATAGATGGGAACAGGATTGGAAGATTTTGCCAGCTCCCGGTGCTTCTGATAATGCTTCAGGTATTGCGACCATGATTGAAGCTGCAAGGTTTTTGAGTCAGATTGATCTCAATCGGACAATTCGGTTTGTTGCCTTCTCGGGCGAGGAACTTTTTCTTCATGGCAGTCGGCACTATCGCCAACTTATTCAGGCTCGTGGAGATAAGGTTATTGGTGTTATTAATCTGGATATGGTTGGTCATGATGGCGGAGGTGAATTAGATCTACATGTATTGGGAGATCAACAGTCGCAGTGGTTGGTTAAAGCGTGTCAAACTGTGGCTGCTCGCTACGATATTGAAGTTGATTTGCGTTTGAAAAACGATCCAAGTTTTATCTTCAGTGATCATTCTCCATTTTGGGAAATTGCTATTCCCGCTATTCAAGTTTCTGAAGAGTCTTCGTTAACTGATCCCACTGAATCAATTGAATATATCCATAGTGAGTTTGATGTACTTGATATGATAACTGTTCCGTTGGGGATGCTTGCTCTTAAACTAACAGTTGCAACTGTTGCTGAACTCGCTGGTCCTAGTGGGGAGGAATTCATTTTTGAACCGCAGCCAGACTCACCGATCATTCGGAATTTAATTGTCTATCCCAATCCAGTTAATCTCCAAAAAAGCCAGTTTGTTGTGTTGGATTTCTACTTGACACGGCCGGCTGAGGTACAAGTGACAATCCACTCTTCATCAGCGGAACATATTTTCACCTCCCAACCGTTTAGTGGGGGAATTGGTAGAAACAGTGACTTTGGTTGGAGGGGTAAGAACATGAGTGGTGCTCGTGTTGCCAGTGGCGTTTATACTTGTTCAGTTACCGCTACTGATGAAGATCATAATTCCCATGTTGTGGAGAGCAAGGTAGTTCTTATTCAGTAGTGTTTGAAAACTTTGTTTTTCCTTTCCCGTTGCTTGACAAAAGAAATTAGCTTTGTTAGAATCGGCGTCATCTTTACAACACTTTAATTGAGTCGCCCTTTACAAGAGTGATCAGTATTTCTCTGAGTATAGTGGAGGGTTTTTTTTACGATTGTCAAATTTCAGGAGAAACGAAAAATGTCAAAATTGGTTCCGTTGATAGGTTCAGGAGTAGCAGGCCCTTTGGGAGTTCTTCACCTGCCTCGGTTTTGGAGCAAGGTAGTACTGAATGCGAAAGGTAAGCTGGCTGATGATTATCCAGAATGTGGTGCTGGATATGATCAGATGGTTCTTGATGGACTTGGTTTGGATAAAGAATTAACATTAGGTTATTTGCATGAAAACGTTCCAACCTATCCAGAGTTTGAAAGTTGGGTGTTGGAACAGTCCGGAGGGAGTCTTGATCAGGACGCTGTTGATGAGCTGAATTCGGCCATCCTTGGATATAATCATGATGATGAAACACGCCAGTCGATTTTATCTGCGTCGGGAATTGGAGATGACGGATCAATTTTAGATGCTGTCAATCTGAATAATCTCGATGATTGGTATGAATTTCATGCCTTTCTGACTGGTTAGTAGGAATTGATAGGAGCACAATTTCAATATTGTGCTCCTATATTTTTGATTAGAACTTGGAGAATTGCTATGACAAATTCAGATTATAAAATTGGTTTTATTGGTGTAGGTAGAATGGGGTCGAACATGGCACGTCATTTGCACGACGAAGGTTTCTCCGTTGTCGCTGTGTATGATGCGAACCCGAATCAAGCCAAAAGCTTGGCTGATGAAATTGGAGCTACTGAGGCTGTTCAGCTTTCACAAGTCTCGCATCTTGCCGATTATATCATTACTGTAGTTACGGATGATAATGCGATGCGAGAAATTTTTTCTGAATCTACGGACGATAGTTTGATCAAGAATGCAAAAGGTGATATTTTCATTAATTGCGCTACAATTTCTCCTGATGTTCATGTGGAAGTTGAACAAATTGCTGAGAAATATGGTGCCCGAACACTTGAAGGATGTATGGCAAGTAGTATTACCCAAGCGCGTGAAGGTACATTGTACCTGATGTGTGGAGGGAAAGAAGAGACCTTTAATGCTGTTAAGCCGATTCTTGAGTCACTTAGCGTATCACTGCGTTATATTGGTGATACAGGGGCTGCTGCTCAGGTCAAAGCCTTGGTGAATATGGTTATGAATATTAATACGGCTGGATTGGCTGAAGGGTTAGGACTCGGTGCTGCGCTTGGTTTGGATCTCAGCGTGTTACAGGAAGTTTTCTCGCAAACAGGTGCTAATTCTCGTGTTTTGGAAACAGATGGTGAGGATATGCAAAACCGTGATCATGAATGTTACTTTTCTGCGGCTCATGCCTCCAAGGATTCTGGAATTGCATTGGATCTTGCTAAGAAATTCGGGTTGAATCTACCTTTGGCAGAGGCAACTAAAAAGCAATATGACCAAATGATTGAACTTGGTAAAGGGGAGCTCGACAAATCGGGGGTTGCCGAATTAACTTTTCCTGGCCGTTCTTAATACGTAGGTTAAAAGTATAATGCAAACAATCGTTTTTGAAGGACAGGATCGAATTGTCCTCCAAGAAAAACCGGTACCTGCCCTAAGTGACGGAGATGTGTTGATTAAGGTTGATCTGTGCGGGATTTGTGCGTCTGATATTGCGGCTATTAATGGTGAAGTTACTGATTACTCTCCTCCAGTAGTGTTAGGTCATGAGATAGCTGGGGTAATTGTTGAGAGTCGACATCCTGAAGTACAGGTGGATCAGAAAGTTACTGTTAATCCACTTTTTAGTTGTGGAGCATGTGATTATTGTCGTGTTGATCTGGACAAGTATTGTTCGCAGATCGAAGGAATTGGACATGACCTCGACGGCGGGTATGCTGACTTCCTGAAGTTCCCCAAATATGGGGTTGATACAGGTAACCTGATTACCGTTCCAGATTCTGTTTCACCAGAGAACCTAATGTTTCTTGAACCACTTGGTTGTTGTATTAATGCTATGCGTGAAACAATTTTGAGTGAGAGTGTGGCAATTTTGGGGGCGGGGCAGATCGGTTTGATGTTTGCTCAATTAGCCACACTACATGGGCTAGAGGTTTTTCTCCTTGAACCAGATGTTCACCGTCGTGATTTTGCAAATTCTTTGGGATTAGACCGTGTCTTTGATATTACTGATAACGAGATTAAAGAATTGATTGGAATTACTAGTGGTGGAGTTGATACGGTAATTTCTGCCACCACAAATAATCAAAAAGCGATTGATTTGGCTTTTCAAATTGTACGCCATGGTGGATGTATTAATTTCTTTGGACTATCAGCACATGATCAGAATCTAACGATCAATCTTGAAAAGCTACATTTTTTCGGTCATAAATTGATGGCCTCTTGGGCTTTCTCCCGATGGAGTTTGAGCCAAGCTCAACAGATGATAGTCAATCAAGAAATTCAACTTGAACCGATGCTAACAACTCGGTTTCCGATTTCCTCTGGGATTGAAGCTATTTCGCATGTTCGACACGGACGTGGACTCAAGACGGCATTGGTTGGAGGATTCGCTGCTGAGAATTGAAGGAACTAAGTTTTCACGCAAAACAAGTTAGGGAAGTCATTAAACCGCAACAGCTAAAAATTGTCCGTTGGCCAATGTAACAACTGGTTTGGTGGGAACAGAATTGGCAGGATCGGGGACTCTGTCAAGACAGAAGGAGTGTCCAGTTCACCGAAAATTAACTGTAGGACTTCTAATTGACTCAACTGTAAGTCTACGGTAGGTGTGTCGGTTTCAGGACTAATTTTAATCTTACTATTGCTGATGATTAGCGTTTGTACATCCAACTCATACTGAAGCCGAATTTTTCCCTGCCAGGTTGATAGGTTGGATGTACGCAACCGATTCTCCAACATTGGAACTAGCTTGATAAGTAACGACCTGAAGTTAGTGATTCTAAACATGAAATGACTTTGTACATCGGTCGAAGATGCAATACCCAGTTGGTCCAAGGCTCGGGGGATTTCGGCATAATTTTCCGTTCGGATTGTCTCTTGGCCAGCTGACATCCGATTTTGCAGAAAATGTTGCACCAATTTTTTGAGTGCCAACCAGCCTTTTTTCGAGTTTAATTGACATCCGACTTCTAGAATGTCCTTATGCCCACCTTTCAAATAAGCGACAATTTTCCCGTCTCGCTTGGCTACCCAAAATAGGTCAGGGTCTTGCCCTCGCCATTTAGGCTGGTTGTGCCAATAGGCTTGGTTCCGAACTGTGGTGCCAGTACGGCTTTGGTTGAATTGGCTGTAGATCTCCATGACTTCGGGCAGATCGGTTTCGACATTGTATCTCTCGATCGAAACCTCGTTGGTCGGCTTAAGTATAGGTAGGTTTGGCAAATCTATAGAACGGAAAGTGACTGGATAAGTGACCCAACCCGCTTTGGCATAGTGGTCATTGATACCAGTGAATAATAGTGACAGATCGAAGTTAGAGGTGGCTAAATAGTCAACTGTGTCTAACAGAACTTGTGAAGAATACCCCTTTTTGCGATGGTCGGGGTGGGTGCCTACACTACCCAATCCACCCATTTTTACAATAGTGTCGCCAATCCATATGGGACGTTCGAAAATTACTACTACACTAGCTACTTGGCCATTGATAAAGCAGGCACGCGTATTGTTCAAATTGTACCATGGATCAAATTTTACAATGCGGCTGAAAAAGTGGTCATCAGAGAATCCTTCTTCTGACCAATCGAAAGCGCACATGCTGCAATAAATTGAATCGTTGAGTTCCTCTATGTTTTGTGGCGCTCGGTAGCTGATCTGCATTTTTTGATCCATGCGATCTCGCATTTTCGGTGCTTGTTCATTCGATTGGCTGCTACGAACCCATTTGATGGAATGGGTCGATAATCTTAGCCAATAACGATTGAACTATAATATGTATCGTATTATACCAGAGGTTGTTAATTAATAGTAAGAGCCTGTTTTAAAGAAATTAAGGTTGGTTTCAGTATCAATTGAATTATAATCAATATTGTGTTCTTCGGGTTGGGACGTTCAGTTTATATGCAGGTTGAGTACTCGATGCCTGCTTGGTCAAGAAAGGGATTGTTCTACGGGACATCGTTTTGGTTATGGTTTTGAAAGTACCTCCTTTTGGGTTAGCTGCTATTTGGAATCGATTCTGCTACTGTTTTATTCCACCTCAAATCACTCCACGAAGTAACGCTGGTCTACATATATTAAGGGGAGCTAGGCAAAATAAACCGCTTTTCTTCTTGGTACCATTACGTTATTGGTACCATTACGTTAATGGTAAGAGAAGGTTATCCAGAGGATGGAAATCCTTGAGTGGCATACATTATCCCAAACCAAAGGTGATTGGATAAAGTATGACGCGCCACTTTACTGCATTTTGATTCTGACTCTCAAATGGGTTTCATGGCAGAATCATACTGATAATGTCGTAGTCGATAAAACAGTGGAAGTTGTGATTATTGAGTGTCGTTCCTGAATCGAAATGGTTGGTTTTTGGTAAACTCAGCGCTGGTTATTGTTGGACACCAATAGCGTTCAATATGTTCTACTACCAAATCTGTCCCACGGAAATGGCTAACGAAAGGATGTTGGCGAGAATTGTACATCGTGTCAGTCAAATCGCGCATTAGTAGTACATTCTGACCTTGGTAAACCAACTGGCGGATGGAAAATGGACGGCCAAGTACACACATGTTGGTGTGCACACCCATTACGATCACATTTTCAATCTGGCGTTGTTTCATTAGATAATAGGCTTCGTCACTATCAGTGATAGAATCAACTTCCTCTATCTCGATGATGTCAATCTGACGAAGGTTCATCGGGTTTTTTTTCGGATCGCATTGGGGGAGACAATCACATCCTCCGTCGGAATCATCAATAGGGAGTTCTACTTCGTATTTTGGGTTCAAGGAACACCAATCCTGAAGTGGTACCTTGGTAGGGATTTTAGGTGCGTTCTGAGCAAGTTTTCGCATTGGTGTGTCAGCGTAAAATTCCATGCCACTGCTTGGACAGTGAATGATCAGGACACCTTTTTTGCGTGCAATTTGAATCACGGTATTCATTCTTGTTGCCATCTCTCCAACTCGTCGAGTAGCACCTTCACACCAGTGTTTGGTCCACATATCGCAGATGACGATGGCTGTCTTTTTCGCATCCCATTCAGCGGTTTTCTTGGCGATGATAAACTTTTTAGGGTTATTTGGGTCGGGAACTTGCTCACGTGTCTGTAATTCTAATGTGGCAGCAGAGAAGGAAGTTGAAGCCGCAGCTAAGACGATGGCACTGGTAATAAAGCCAATATGTTTCATTTTAATATCCGTTCATGCGTCGAAATTACATTGTTGTTGTTTAGACCACCACTCATTGGTTGTTTTCAGGGCCTTTTGCTTTGATCAATATCTCAAGATGTAGTTGTTTATAACTTAAGAAATCATTCTCTTACTTTGACTAGTACAAGATTTTTAACTGTTCGTTTGGAAATACCGAGGGTAACGTTCTAATTGCCAATCCTTTTCAGGTTGAGTGCACGAAAATAATCATTTCCTCTTTTCTCCTGCTTGTCATGTTTAATTCGAGTTTAATATTTCAGTTGGTACATCATGGCCCATTAATTGATACAATACACCCTCGAATGTCTGTGCCAGAACATCATTCTGCCACATCCTATCTGATACATTATCTACTACATCTGCTACCCTTCATATATAAACTGGAGAGGCATTTCCCATCTTTTTCAAGAGGATCCACATATTTTTGAGGTTATCATACTCTAAATATATCTGTCAATAGTATCATCTGTGAGTTTGGTTTGAATAGAACGTGGAAAATATCAGTAGTTAAATCCGGTATTAGTACAAGTTCAGCTTAATTCTTTTGACTATTTTATTCTCATATGTTTAGATATTGAGCATGCAAAAAGTAATTAATTCGCAAGTACTAAGAGAAACGGTGATTGGCGCTGTTGAGTCTCAACAAGTGACCGACATTCATACCCACTTGTTTTCTCCTGATTTTGGTGGATTGCTTCTTTGGGGCGTGGATGAGTTGATCACCTATCACTATCTCGTTGCGGAAGTTTTTCGATCTGCTGATATCAGCTACGAAGAATTTTGGGCAATGACCCAAACTGAACAGGCAGATTTGATCTGGCAGACACTTTTTATCCAGAATTCACCTGTTAGTGAGTCGTGCCGAGGAGTGGTTACCACATTAAAGGAACTTGGATTAGATTTGGCCTCACGGGATCTCCAAAATTATCGAGAGTACTTTGCCTGCCAAAAGGTTGAGGATTTTATTGATATAGTTTTTGATGTTGCCAAGGTGAAATCGGTTGTGATGACTAACGATCCGTTTGATTCAATTGAACAACCAGTTTGGCTTGCTGGGCGGAAAGGGGATCCACGTTTCCGTGCGGCATTGCGTATTGATCCTCTATTAAATGATTATGTTGATGTTGGTTGTGACAAGTTGTCCGGATTTGGTTACGAAACTGATTTGGATTTATCGAAAAAATCGTTGAGTGAGATCCGACGGTTTTTGTCAGACTGGATTGATAGAATGAAACCGAATTACATGGCGGTTTCACTTCCTCCGGAATTTAAGTACCCGGAGAATTCCAGTCGAGGGAAAGTGATCAAAGAATGTGTCCTGCCAATTTCGCTTGAATATAATGTTCCGTTTGCGTTGATGATTGGTGTCACGAGAGCAGTTAATCCGCAACTCCGAATGGCAGGTGATGGTATGGCTAAGGCAGATCTTACCTGCTTGGAAAATTTGCTTGGAGAGAATCCTAAAAACAAATTTTTGACCACGCTCCTATCACGCGAAAACCAGCATGAGTTATGTGTGATAGCAAGGAAGTTTCCAAACTTGATGGTCTTCGGTTGCTGGTGGTTTATGAACAATCCAAGTTTGGTTGATGAAATTACGCGTGAACGGTTAGAATTGTTGGGATTAAGCATTATTCCACAACATTCTGACGCTCGGATTCTTGATCAGCTCATCTATAAATGGAAACATTCACGTCAAATCATCTCGAAAGTACTAGTTGATAAATATCAGGATCTCTTGGATTCTGGCTGGCTCATAACTCAGGATGAAATTGGACGTGATGTGGCGGCTCTATTAGGTGGTAATTTTGAAGGTTTTCTTCAATCTTAATTTAATCCGAAGATGTTTAATTTTGGCAATTTAATTAAGAATTGTCAAAGTTTGTGATATTGATTTCCCTTCACTATCAACACAGGTCAGTGTGTGCTCGCCAGCAATCGGTACCAGAAAGAATTTTTGGCTGGGATTGCCTTTGAAGACTAATTCTCCGTTGAGAAACCAGAAAATCTGTTTGATTCGGTTTGATACTGAGGCTTCCAACAAAATCTTTTGATATTTTAAGGGTATTCCTGGTCTTATCTGATGCACTGCTTCTGAAGATGGTGACTTAATGATAGGAACTGAACCGGAGATAATACCATTGCAATCTGGGTTATGTTGTGGGATTTTCGTGATCATATAGCCACTTCGATTAAGCCACGTTGCAATTTCGGGATTCCATTCTTCAAAAATTTTTTCATGGTAAGTTCGGCCAAGACGGCAATGCGAACACAATTGCATACCTGTTTGATTGTCAATTTGGATCGGCTTGTGGATTGAGCAAATCTCGGGAGAAGACACGCTGGAGATATAAAAATCCTTTTTTGTTTTTGGACAGAAGTTTGATTTTGTCATTCCACTTAAAGCACAAACTTGACGTGTTTGGACTCCATGGGGTTGGTCAAACCATCTAGCATTATCCTTGTCGACCACAGCATTGAAAATAGCAAATAGTATGGGGGCTGCAACTTCCGACCCAACTAAGCCTGCTGTCCCATGCCCATCGAAATTTCCGACCCACACGCCAATCGCTAAGTTGGGAGTATAGCCGATACTCCAAGCATCCCGATGTCCATAGGAGGTTCCTGTTTTCCAGGCTACTTTCGGTAAATCTGTTGTAGCTTCAAAGCTTGATGCTAGATCAGGTCGACGGACGTCCGATAGAATTTCAGATAAGATGAAGCTCGCTTCTGGGCTGAAGAGTTGTTTCCCTGTTTGGTGTGGGGTATTCCGAGATCTTTGATTGGTGTTCTGGGAGATGTCATTTGTCTTTTGGGGTTTTGCCATTTTATAAGCTGTTATCCGTCCATGGTCGGCAAGGGATGCATACAAATTTGTTAATTCTATAAGTTGAACCTCGGCACTTCCCAATATCAATGATAGCCCGTAATGCACTTTTGGCTTATCGAGGGTTGATATCCCTGCTCGCTTGAGGAATGAGTAGATACCGTTATCGCCGAGTTTGACACATAGGTTGATTGCCGGCACGTTCAAAGATTTTGTCAATGCCTCTCGCACCGTGACGTACCCACGGTTTTGTCGATTATAGTTAACAGGTCTATATCCATTATAATCGATTGGGACATCGTTGAGTAGACTGCTTGGTGTAACAAAACCACGATTCAACGCGATTCCATAGATGAAGGGTTTCAACGCCGAACCTGGAGATCTGGGTGCTATTGCTCCATTAACTTGACCATGGTTTTTCCTGTCGAAGAAATCATAAGATCCTACTATTGCTAGAATCTCACGTGTGTTAGTGTCCATGATGACAACCGATCCATTTGAGATATCTTGTTTTTGTAGTGGCGCTAGGTATTGACGTAAAATTTGTTCTGACTTGTTTTGCATATGAGAATCGATTGTTGAATAGATTTGATTTCTATCGGGATATTGCTGTTTCAGTAACCTTGAGATGTGAGGTGCATTAAACGGCATCCTATAGCGTTTAGTGGGAATTGGTTCGTCCATGGCCTCGTAGAACGCTTGGTTGCTAATCATTCTACGATTTAGCATCCGGCGAAGTACTTTAGCTCGTGCCTGCTTAGCCATAGTAGGATTGACATCTGGACGCAGATGGGTTGGCGAATTAGGAATTGCTGCTAGTAGAGATGCTTCTCCTAAACTTAAATGTTTCTGGGATTTATTGAAGTAGACCAAAGACGCCGCTGTTGATCCTACGATGTTACCACCATAGGGTGCTATATTGAGATAGTAAGTCAGGATTTCATCTTTTGAGAAATGACTTTCAATTTGGAAAGCACGGAACATTTCGGTTATTTTATTGATGATTGTGCGTTCTTTAGGTTCCATCATTCGTGCCAACTGCATGGTGATTGTGGAACCACCTCGCAGTATCTGACCTGACCTGATGTTAGTTATCAAAGCTTGAATGATTGAGAAGGGGTTAATCCCGGGATGCAGGTAGAACCAACGATCTTCATATGCTAGCACTGCTGATTGAAGTTTTTGCGAGATTTGATCAAGTAATGGTTCGTTTATTTGCCAAGTGTCATTTTTAGACAGAAATACACGCAGGATTTCACCGTTCCGGTCGAGGATCACCGTTGAGGATGGGGGGGCTAATTTCTCAATTGGTAACGGGTAGATGCTGTTTAAGAGCAAGAATCCGATTGGCAAAAGTAGTAGAAGGCTGCCCCACAAAACTTTGCTTTTCATATGCTTGATCTATTCCTATAGAACCTTTCGATATCAGTCAAAATCTATGGTAAAATAGTGGCCAGCTAAAGCGAGGAAATTCATGGGATTCATGGTAGCTAATGAATGTCCAGTTGGATTATACAATATAATCCAGTTACTAATCTAGGGTTTGATATGTCTTTTGATAGCTCAATGCTCCACATACTAAAATTCGACTTCAATGACAAACTCGTTGGAGGGACAATACGACATATTCAGCAAGTTGATGCCCATACGGTTGTCATCAAGATTTCAGGAAGAACTGGTACGCAGTTTCTGCTTCTCTCTGCCCATCCGATGAATGCTCGGGTACATTTCATTAATCAACCGTCGAAAGGACAAAAGCAATCTCATTTTGCTAATTTTTTGATCAATCATCTTGTTCGAGGTGAAATCACTCAGATTGAACAAATTGGTTGGGATCGGATCCTAAAGATAACGATTGACCCCTTTGTTGAGATTCTCAAAGGGGTTCCGAAGTCTCTAATTGTTGAGTTAATGGGTAAACACAGTAACATTGTTTTGGTTGAAGAGGATAGCCAGCAGATTCTGGAGAGCATCAAACATATCGATGACACGATGAGTCGTTTTCGTGTCGTGCTGCCGGGCGAAGTTTATGAACTTCCTCCTCAACAAGAAAAACTCGATCCAATTCAAGTTAGTCAACATGAATTTGTAGCAGCATTCCAAGATCAGCCTGATATTAGTTGGCGTACAATCATGAATGTGATTGACGGAATCAATCCGATATTGGCCAAGGAGATTGTTTACCGAACAGGTGAGGGGAGAACATTGGAACAACTCTGGGATGTCTTTCAGGGAATTCGTGCTTACTTTGATCCTGATCGGGCGGTTCCTCAAGTGACAATCAATCCCCAGGATCCACACGATGTATTAGGGGTATCTATACTACCTTTAACTCAGATCGAAAACAGCGAAATCAAGGGTTTTGATACCTTAAGCCAAGCACTTGATTTTTTCCATGATATGGTAGCTACGAAGGAAATGATTCAATCACAACGTTATACACTAAATCAGGTGCTTACCAAGCGGCGTGACGCGGTTGAACGAAAATTGGTTTCGCTTCGTCGTGATCTGGAAAATGCGGATCAAGCAGAGCAATACCGAGTGAAAGGTGAGTTGTTAATGGCTAACCTTCACCAAGTTGAACCTGGTCAAAAACGGATTATGGCGCAAAATTATTATGATTCGGATTTGAAGACTATCTCCATTAATCTGGATCCTCAGGTTAGTCCTTCTCAAAATGCGCAGCGATATTTTAGCAAATATAATAAGGCCAAGCGAGGAAAATCTGTAATTAATCAACTCATTGCTGATAACGAAGCTGAAATTGAGGTTTTAGATCACTATTGTTTTGGTTTAGAGTCATCTCAGACGCTTGATGATTTTCTTTCTCTTCGATCCGAATTCGAGAAAAAAGGTTGGGTCTCGGATAAATCCAAGAGAAAAAATGACAATCAAACTGTCGGTACATTTCGAAAATATATCTCTCCAGATGGGTTTCAAATCTATGTTGGCCGCAACGGTATGGAGAATGATTTGCTCCTACGAAGAGTTGCTAAAAGTCAGGATATGTGGCTTCATGCCAGGCAAATTCATGGGTCACATGTCATCATCCGTAACCCTGAGAAAAAACCGGGCATACCGATGCCGACATTATTGCAGGCCGCCCAACTGGCAGCAGTTTTTAGCAAAGCCAAGCATTCAAACCATGTTCCCGTTGACTATACATGGGCCAAGCACGTTGTAAAACGTCGAGGAATTGGTTTCGTACACTATACACACCAAAAAACTCTTAACGTTGAACCCAAGATTCAACAAACGGAAGCCAAATCAGTAGACATGTATGATGTCGAATCCCACTAAATTAAATTGTTGTAAATTGCTGAGATGACAAGACAAAGCCATCCAAAAATGAAGCTGATACCTCCAAGGGGGGTAATTGCTCCGAGCCAACGAACACCTGTAAAACTTAGTGCGTAAAGACTACCCGAAAAAAGTAGAATGCCGATAACGAACGACCAGCCAGCTACATCAAGGAATTGGCTTTTCCATTGGCACATGCTCCATGCCACAATGAATAAACCTAAAGCATGGTACATTTGGTAACGAGATCCGATTTCAAAAACATTAAGCATCTCGGATGAGATTCGTTTGCTCAGGAAATGTGTGCCAAATGCACCGGTTAAAACCGCTAAACTCGCAAACCCTGCACCTAAACAGAAAAAGAGACGAAACATGATTTCCTTCCAAAACCCGTTGTATATCTGGCATCATTCATTTGCTACGATTTTATGCCTAGACGGGTGTTGTATAGTGTATAGTGGTTGTCTGGTAAATTAATTGTCTTCCATCTTATGTTTTTTGACAATTAATTAGAGCATAAGGGAAAAATAAAGCTTTGATTGTATAAACTGATGGGAAACAAAATTTAGGAACATTTGGTGGCAGCCTCTATGTATATTGACTCAGTTGATTGCATTCCTGAGGTTTGAGCTTATTGTTTGACTGGCTGGTATTTATTGATACCTTACTTATATTAGTTCCACTGTTGATGTTTCTTCATCGTCCTGCAATTGTAACCGATACACATGTCGGAGGCGAAGAAGCTTTTTAAAGAAATTGAAATTGCATTCTTTTTGGCCCAAACTATTTCAGAGAAAATTTATGCTGTCATCTTTTGTTTCAAATGTTGGTGATATGGGACCTGAAGCTTGAATCCCTTATGGCTGCTATAACGTTATTATTCTAAACAGAGTATATAGTGCAAATAGGACCCCGCCTCTGCATAATACGGTGATTTTTCGCATGATGCGAGATACCTTAAGACTTTCATTTCTTATAATCTTTTTTACCGTTCTTTTTTTCTCTTTTTTGTATCCAGTTTTTGCTCTTCCCCCAAAATGGACGGCTGTTTCCAATGTTTCGCTTGGCCCTTTGTTATCTAGTGAACCTTCGGTTTGTGTTAGAGGCCGACAAGTGTTTGTGACTTGGTGCGATGACCGAATTGGTAGGTCAGAAATCTTTTTTCGTCAGAGTAATGATGGAGGTAACAGTTGGCGTCGTGAACAACGAATCACCAACACAATTTTCGATTCAACACAACCAGCTATCGTTTGTGATCGTCGTTTTGTCTATCTTGTTTGGCAAGAGGACGACCTTATTTATCTAGCGATTTATGATGGGTTTGACTGGACAAAAGCCAAACCTTTATCAGCGAATGTCGCTTCCCGTCCAAAGATTTCTGCAACTCAAACTTTTCCTGAGAATCTGGTTTATGTGGTATGGGAGAGAGTTGATGCCAGAGGCCGATCGATTGCTGAGATTACTTACAGTCAGGATCAAGGAAGAATTTGGCGTGCTCCTGAACCGATCACAAATGGAGCATGGGAAACAGCCGAACCGAATGTGGATAGTAGTTTTAGGTCAACTTTTGTTGTTTGGCGTGACCATCGTGAAGCAACCGCCCAAATTTATGTTAGACGATTCGACGAAACGATTGGTGGTGGGGAGTTCCGTCTGGCCTCACCGGGTAAGGCCAGACGACCAGGTGTTAAGGCCTTAGATCAGCAAGTCATTGTAGTATGGGAGAACCGCTCAAACGACATTGATCCAGCTAATATTTTTCACGTTAGTAGTTTTGATTTAGGTGAAACTTGGTCAGTAAGTCAACAAGTTTCACAAAACACTGCGGAGTCAATTCTGCCACAGTCGGTTTTTTTCTCAGATGAAATGGGTGTCTTTTGGCAGGATGGTTCCTCAGGAGACTGGGAAATCCATTTTTCATTATTATCGGATGGAGAGAGAGAAGAGGTGCGCTTTACCCAGAGTAATGGTAGTGCGATTCAACCGTCTGCAGGGGTAAGTCACGGCCAGATACATCTGGTTTGGGTCAATCGTGCAAATAGTAATCAGTCGTCAGTCGTTTATAGCCGGTATGATACAATCCCGCCGAGCACACCGGATAAACCTGAACATCTTGATTTGGATGCTCCAGAAGGTTTTGATAACGATTCAAAGCTGACATTCATTTGGAAACCAATAACCTTTGATAAGGATATCTGGGATATACCATCCAAAATAGTTTACCATGTCTTTGCCTCGGTAAACGGGGATGAGTATCGTTCAATCGGGACAACTTCCGACACAATCTTTGAGTTTGAAGGCAAAGATCAGAAAACCTACCGTATAAAAATACGATCTGCTGATCCCGTGGGAAATCAATCGGATTTCTCAGATACTACCTCGCCTGTTTTTATTGATCGGAATTTTCCTGCGGTGATAATTCATTATCCATTTTCGAATGCGACTGTGATTCAACCTGTTCCTATTATTGCTACCTGTCAGGATACTAATTTAGCTGTGTGTCGGTTTGAATTTGGGAGCACAATAGCACCAAACGATTGGACGTTACTTGGTAATCCTATTCGGACGCCGTTCGAAACTGAAAAGTTGATGGTTTGGGATACTCGCGGACTGAGTGGTGTTTACACCCTTGCTTTAACTGCAATTGATACCATAGGGAACCAATCGAGAACAGAAATATCAGTTGTTATTGATAACACTCCTCCATTACCAATAGAAGGAGGTGTTGTGGCTCCATTAATTAATCAAACTTTTGAGACTGCGTATCATGCCCCTGCTTGGTCGCCTGACGGCCATAAGATTGCCTTTTCAAGTAATGAGGGTGGGTCTGCAGATGTGTGGGTGATGGATTTACACAGTGAATCCAAATATCGATTGACCAAAGATTCAGCCATTGATACAAATCCCGCATGGCATCCAAATTCGGATCGTATAGTGTTCCAGTCACGTCGTGGGAAGCAGTGGGAGGTTTGGACAATCAAGTTGGATGGCAGTGACCATCGGCAACTGATTGAACATGGAGAGACTCCTGTTTTGTCACCGACTGGGCATCAACTCGCTTTTTCCAATAATCAAGATGGGGATTATGAAGTTTTTGTTGTTAAAAATGTAAATAAAGTGTTGGAAGGTGGTGTCCCGGATGTTTTTCGCGTTACAAAAAACAAAGCAGATGATTTATTCCCCGCTTGGAATCATGATGAGATGAAGCTAGCTTTTCAATCCAATCGGGCGGGTAGCTGGGGGATTTGGCAGTCGGATGTGAACAGTTTGGAAACATGGCCAATTCATCATAGTTTCGCTAATGAAACATCTCCAAAATGGTCTGAAGATGGTAAGAGAATACTGTTTTTATCAGATCGTATGGGAGATCAAGTAGTAGCTCTTGCGCTGAGCATATATGATACAGAGCCGGTACGCCTTACTCCGTTGGATTTAACGATTAATGGGATCGATTGGTCACCAGATGGACAATCGATTGTTTTTCAATCTCATGACAGAATTTATACTATGGAGTTAAATTTCCCGTCCCCATCTATAGAGGCAAAAATTGATCTTCCGTTTAACGGGGACATTTTGCAAGGAAGAATAGACATCTTTGGATTAGCCCGTGGGGACTTGTTTAAAACATATTACCTCGAGTGTGCGTCACTTGCTAAACCCAATCAGTGGTCGAAAATTGGGGGGAAGTCGACTGTACCTGTGCAAGAAATCGGTTTCTTGGATCAGTGGGATGCACGGAAACTACATGGTAACTACCGACTGAGACTTGTCGTCGTTTCCAGTGAAGGAAATATCAGTACCGATCAGATCACACTGGTTCTGCGTGATAAGCCTCCGTCTTTGGATATCGTGGCTCCTAGTGATAGTATGAAGACAAAAGATAGGATTGTCACGGTTAAAGGCCGGACGGAACCACAAACCATAGTGAGGATAAATAAACACCGAGTTAATACAAAAGAGGATGGATGGTTTGAAAAACCTGTTTTTTTGAGCTTAGGAAAAAATTTGATTACTATTCACGCTCGCCTAGCTGAACTGGAGACATCTGTTTTTCGAACAATTATACGGGATATAAGTGCACCGCAGCTTGTGCTTGAATCTCCTGTTGATTTTACTGTGAGTGAATTACCTTATACTACCATTTTGGGGCATGTGGATGATTTATCATCCAAACTGACCATAGATGGTATCCCAATACCAATTCAACCTGATGGGGACTTCAAGCGGATACAACATCTCTCCATGGGAACAAACCTGATTGTTGTTCGTGTTGTTGATCAATTTAATCGTGAAGTTACCGTATCACGTCGGGTTATTTTCGATGCTAAAGACAATATTGAGAATGATCTTAATCCACCAGCTATTACGGATCATTTTCCTCCGGAAGGTACGGTTTTTTCTAGGTCTGAAAATATTCAGATCACGGCTCTCTTGATTGACGATGTTAAAATTAATCCAAATGCAGTTCGGTTTCGTTTGGATGAAGATACGTTTATTTTTGATCCGATGGTAGATGATCCCGCCGTTTTTGACGACCAGATCTTTACTTTTAACCCAAATGATGGTCAATTCAGTTACTTTTCACAGAGTGAACTGATTGATGGGAAACACACTTTTAAAATCGAAGTCAGTGATCTGGAAGGAAATTCTGCGGTTCCTGTTGAATCACATTTTGTTATTGATACGCAGCCGTTTTTTGCCACGCTCTCGGCTACACGGGATAAGAATTCGCTTAATGTAGTTTTAATTGCTAACAAACCTCTGGAAGCGATTGCTTCTGTTAAGATTTATCCGTCTTTTTACTTTGGAAGTATGAGTTCAGTTTACTCTGTTAATCTCGACAAATTTTCAATAGATTCATCAATTGTTCGTTATCAAGGTGTATTTGAAATCCAGCCATCCCAGAGCAATTTTCAGCTTATGGCGAGTATCATCCCGAAACTTAACGAGTCTCTTGAAATTTCGGGTTTTTTCTCTGATAGGGACTCAATTTCGAATGCGCGAATATTGCCTTTTTCTCAGCGCGCTCATGGGTTATCTTCGCTCCTCACAGCAAAACAAATTTCAATTTATAATGGACCAAGTATCATTTTCTTTGATCAAAATTTTGATTCGTCAACACGAGTCATCCTAAGAAGTCAGGATGGAGCTGATGCTAACAAAATTCTATCGCAATCGCAAGACGCTCTTAGCCGAAACATGAAAATTGTGCATCCGGTTACGTTGGTAGAGTCAAAAGAGGAACAAGATGAAGTCTCCTTCCTGATTGCATTACCAGTTCCAAATTCAATTTCTGCTATTTCTCTCTTTCAGTGGGATAGACGTCTTCAGAGGTGGCAACCACTTGTTGGGGAAATAACTAATAACTATATTTCAGCCAGAGCGACCCAATTAGGAAGTTTTGCATTGCTAGAGGATGAAATCCCCCCAACTATTAGCTATGTTTCAGGGAAAGATAGCCTTATCATTGAAGCTATTATTGAAGATGAGGGGGCTGGAGTGAGAATTGTCGATTTACTCATTGATGGACGGAAAACTAACCCGATTTTTAACCATACAACAGGAAAGCTGACATATCATCCTAGTAATCTTAAACCTGGAAGGCACACGCTGAAAATTACAGCCACCGATCGTGCAGGAAATTCTGTACAAGATGAACTAGCATTTTTCAGTCGGAATATTTTCGCCTTCCTAGATGAGGTTGTTACTTATCCTAACCCGAGTTCGGATAAGGTCACTATTGATTTTAAACTTACACAATCAGCAGATGTGACATTCAAGATATATAGTGTTGCAGGGGATTTAGTTTATAGAAATCAACTTAAAAATGTTACCGGACACCAATCAAGTTTCACTTGGCGGTGCCAAAATCTGATTGAGATACCAGTTGCGTCTGGTATTTACATTTATGTCTTAGAAGCAATGTTGAATAATCAGGTTATCCAGCGTTCGGGCAAAATTGCTGTGTATCATTAATTATTGACGAGTAAAGACTCCACTTTTTCCACCTGTTTTTTTAGTCAAGTAAACTGCTGAAATTTCCATCTCTCGGTCCACCGATTTGCACATGTCATAAACGGTTAAAGCAGCTATTGAAACTGCTGTTAATGCCTCCATTTCAACACCTGTTCTACCAATGGTTTGAACCTCGGCCTCAATTTCAATACTTTGCTCAGCTTGGTTGATTGACAAATTTACCTCAACTCCGGTAATTGGGATAGGGTGGCAAAGTGGAATTAGGTCTGCTGTCCGTTTAGTGGCCATGATACCAGCAATCCGGGCCACTTCTAATACATCACCTTTGGAAAATTTGCGATCGGCAATCAATTGTAATGTTTCCACTTTAGCCAGGACTTTTCCAACCGCAACTGCAATCCGTATTGTCTCATCTTTCTGCGTGACATCAACCATTCTAGATTGACCCTTTTCGTTAAAGTGCGTTAGTTTTTCCATGATTATAATCCTAGCAAATCAGTCAGGGCAAAATCAACAGATTTTTTGTTGCTAATTGCTGATGACTGTGCTACTCTACGTGGGTTTCCATCATGGAAAAACGATTGGACGGGGTAGGTATCGGAAGGTAAAAAGATCGCTGTTTCGGTGAAATTTGTTGGGTTGATTCTACCTGCCGTGATGCGGCCAACATTAGTCTAGTCGGACAAACCACATCAAATCATTTGGATTTTCCTATCTTAATATTTTGATTTGTAGGGATGGGAATCTCTACCATCAGATACCTGCGAACTCAGTAGCCAGCATTTCTAACCTCTCAAACATGCTTAAGTTTTAGAGTGATGTCCGCGCCGATTAGCCCCTTTTTACCGTTCCGTGTTCTGGTTGACCAGTGAATTAATGATATTGTTCATATTCATTCGCTGGGTATTATCTGCGCTATTCTGACATTGTTGATCAAGGGGGTAGATCTTGTGCTTTAAAAGAGGGGTTTTTCGTAAGGAAGGAATTAAAAATTGTGTTTAAAATTAAGCTTGTGTTTTTAGGATTGTCTTTAGTTATAATAGCAAGTTGGTCTGATGCAGTTGAACACACAATTCAAGATTTGAAATTCAAGGCAGAGACACTGGAGAATATGTTGCAACTACCACAAGATGATTGGTTGAATCTGACGTTGATGGGAACAAAAATTGGATATGCTCATGTCCATGCGGAGAAATCGGAATATGAAGGTGAACCCGCTATACGAATTCGATCTGAGGTAGTGATGGAGATCAAGCGTACTGGTACAGATTTACGGTTAGCGATGACACGTATAGCATACTTGGGAACAGGTCTTGTGCCGCGCCATTTTGTGTCAACTTCAAATGAGACGGGACAGGAGAAACTGGTCGAAGGTAGAATTCGCAACGGGGTTCTCGAAATGGAAACAACCCTTGCAAACAATACGACTAAGGTCAAGAAAGAAATCCCCCCGGACACCATTTTCGATTTGTCTATTAGCTATTTTGTTAGTCAACAGGATATTCGTGTAGGGAATCACTATAAACTTAATGTGTTTAGCATGGATGTTCTGGAACCAATTGAAACAGAAATTCGGGTTGTACGCCAGGATCAGATTAATTACCAAGGTACGATGCGAGATGTTTATGTTGTTGATTACACTATGGATATTATGGGTGGACTGACAACTACGGAGTGGATCAGTCAGGATGGTACGACCTATCAAATGGAAACTGGATTGCTTGGCTTGAAAATGGAGTTGATTAAGACTGACATGGATACCGCGCTTGGTGAAGCTGGTGAGGTCGATGTGATTTTGACGACAAAAATATTTGCTCAGGGTGATCGCCCCATTTCAGGTAGTAATCATTTGAAAGCATATTTGCGGTTGGATAATGGAGATTTGGAGAAAGCAATCGTGCAAAATCAGCGCCAAAGGATAACAATAGGTACTGATTCTCGCAATGGAGAAATTGAGGTTTGGACGATTGAGCTTGACGCAATTCAGACACGTAATTTTCCAGTCAGAACGAGTGAGACCGAACCATATCTACGATCAACGGTGTACATCCAAGCGGATCATCCTGCCATTCGGTCTGCGGCTGCTGAAATCGTGGGAAGTCAGGGTGATGCTTGGCTCGCCTCCCAGAAAATTTGTCATTGGGTCTACAAAAGTATAACCGACAAAAACCTGAAAATTGGATTCGGGTCTGCTGTACAAACACTCGAGTCCTTGTCTGGCGATTGTACAGAACACACTGTTTTGATGATAGGTTTGGCGAGATCAATTGGTATCCCAGCTCGTGTTTGTGCTGGATTAGTATTTCAGGGAGACGCTTTTTACTATCATTTTTGGCCAGAAGTTTTTGTTGGTCAATGGATTGCAATGGACCCTACATTTGGCCAGCACTTGGCTGATGCCACTCATATACAGTTGGCAGGTAGTGGTCTTGAATCCGATTCTATGATTGAGTTTGGTGAGGGGGTTCTGAGGACGTTGAATCAACTCCATATTGAAATTGCTAATTAAAAAATGATGACCTAGGATTTCTTTTAATCGACGGTGAATAATTTTTACTACCAGTGACTTGAGGAGGGTTTTTGTCAAGCAATCATACTTGTTCGTTGCTCGTTTTTTTGTTAGTTTTAATAGCTCAATCGGTTATCCTGACTGATTTGAAAGCCCACCAAGAAAGTTTAGCCCCCCCCAAATCGGTCACTGCAGTACGTATTCAACAAAAACCACCTACGATTGATGGCCTTTTGGATGATGATATTTGGGAAGAAGCACCAATTTACGGTGGGTTTCTGCAGAGGGAACCTGAGCAGGGGAATCCCGGAACTGAGAAAACCAGTTTTCAGATTGCTTACGATGATGAAGCGGTTTACTTCGGGGTTTTATGTTATGACAGCGAACCCGAAAAAATTTCGGCTCGATTGGGTCGTCGTGATAGTCGGCTTGATTCGGATCGTGTCTCAATAAATTTAGATCCGTACCATGATCATCAAACGGGCTATTGGTTTTCAGTTTATGCTTCTGGAGTGCAATATGACGGTTCGCTTGCTGGTAGGCGAGGTTCGGATGAAACTTGGGATGGCATTTGGGAAGCTAAGACAGTGATTCATGATCGAGGATGGAATGCAGAGTTTAAGATTCCGTATCATGTCCTTCGATTCACACAGAAGAGACAGTATGTTTGGGGGATTAATATTCTTCGAGACATTAGTCGAAAAAATGAAAGAGACCTTTGGGTGTTAATTACTCGGGAGCAATCTGGGTGGGTATCGTACTTTGGACATTTAGAAGGTATTCAAAATATCTCGCCACCTCGTCATTTAGAGATAACTCCATATTTGATGGGGCGATCTATTCATGAAAATCAGACGAGTCTGTTTTCCAGTATTGGAGGGAATGTCCGTTATGGAATCACATCAGGTACCTCCGTCATAGCTACAATTAATCCCGATTTTGGTCAGGTTGAAGCTGATCCTGCAGAGTTGAATCTTTCTGTTTTTGAAAGTTATTATGAAGAACGACGCCCGTTTTTTGTTGAAGGTGCGTCAGTTTTTCAAATTGGTGATTACGAACTTTTCTACTCACGACGGATTGGTAATCGACCGGGACGATTTGAAATTCCGGGTGAGGGACAAGAAATTGATCGTCCAGAAGCCACTACCATCCTTTCCGCAGTGAAACTTACTGGTAAGACGAAAAATCAGACTACCTTTGGAGTTTTAAACGCTGTTACCGCTCCGGAGTACGCCAGGATTCAAGAGGAAGATGGAGCAACCGAAACAGATCGTTTGATTGAACCCCTGACAAACTATTTTGTTGGACGAATTAGTCAAGATGTTTTAGCTGGTGACTCTCGAATTGGGCTCCTCACTACTGCTGTCAACCGTCAAGATTCAGAGTCCGCATTTGTAGGTGCACTAGATTGGAATCTCAAGTTTCGTGATAACAAATACAATTTGAGTGGAACCCTTTCAACCAGCCGAACAGGAGAATCAGATGTTGTCAAGGAAGGGTATTTGGCACATTTGGAATTTGATAAGCGCCGTGGTTGGCTGGGGTGGGAAGTTCGGACTGTGGCCAAATCGCCTGGGTATGATGTTAATGATCTCGGTTTTGGCGATATTCGGGAATTAGGGGTAATAGAGTGTAGTTTTGATAGCTATATACGGCGTGACGATCCAATTGGTCCGTTCCAAAAAGGCTATGTTAGTATTGAGAGGTGGGTAGAGTGGAATTACGATCGAATCCGTGTTAGCAACGGAGCTGCATTTTGGGCTTGGGGTGAATTGAAAAATAACTGGGACTTTCGCCTCTCAGTTGATCGCGATTTTGAAAGTGTCAATGATGAACGGGATGTTTTAATGTATAGTCCTTCAGCTTGGTCAATTGGTTGTTACTTGGATACTGACGATCGAAAAGCAGTTAGTTTTGGGTTTAGTCCGAGATTCTCAAAGCGAGATAACGGTCTAAGCTATAGTCGTCGGCTTCGTCTCAGTATGGAATTCAGGCCCTCATCTAACATCGAGTGCCGTTTGGGACCTTCTTATAGTCAACGCTCTTCATATGCACAATGGATTGGTACGATTCGTGATGGCAAAGGAGACCATTATGTTTATGGTGAGTTGGACAGTACAACTCTAGATTTCACTACCCGTTTGAGCATGAGTTTTACGCCAAATTTGAGCTTTCAGTTCTACATGCAACCATTCATTGCAATTGGAGACTATCAGAACTTTAAGGAATTGGTCGAACCTCGAACATACGACTTTAAAGCGTACAAATTGGACGCAAATCGGGATTTTTATCGAAGATCACTCAGAGGTAACATGGTGCTTCGTTGGGAATTTCAACCGGGCAGTACCATTTTTGTCGTCTGGTCACAATCTCGTGAGGCAGAACAACAGAAAAGCCTTACATCAGAGGATCTTCGATTGCGTCCTCTGGATCGATTTCTTACTACATTTACTGATGAAGGGACAAATTTGTTCCTTGTAAAAGTCAACTATTGGTTTGGAGTGTGATTTATGCAAACTGGATATATTCTGTCAATTGATCAAGGGACTACTGGAACAACCATTTTGTTAATGGATGCAGAGGGAGAAATTGTTGGCAAAGAGTCTCGTGAATTCACTCAATACTATCCGAAACCGGGTTGGGTAGAACATGATGCAATCGAAATCTGGGAGGTAACATGCCAGGTTGTAGTAGATCTTGTCTCGGCTTACAATGCAAAAAACCAGATTATAGCTATTGGTGTTACTAATCAGCGTGAAACAACCGTCATCTGGGATAGACGAACAGGTAATCCAATTCATCCGGCGATTGTCTGGCAGTGTCGTCGAACCTCGGAGATTTGCTCAGATCTGAAAAAGCAAGGTTTGGAAGAAAAGATTAAGTCAAAAACAGGTTTAGTTACAGATCCCTATTTTTCCTCTACCAAAGTTTTGTGGATATTAGATCAAGTTGATAACGCTCGTAGCTTAGCCGATCAAGGTTACCTTGCTTTTGGTACAATTGACAGTTGGCTGCTTTGGAATTTGACTGATGGGACTAGTCATGCCACAGATCAAACCAATGCTTCCCGAACCATGCTCTTTAATATAAATACCTTGCAGTGGGATGAAGAATTGTTGGAGATTTTTCAGGTGCCGGTTTCAATCCTGCCTGAAGTTCAACCTTCTTCGAATATTTTTGGCACAACCAAAGGGTTAGAATTCTTACCAGATTCAATTCCAATTTCGGGCATGGCTGGCGATCAGCAGGCAGCATTATTTGGTCAGCTTTGTACTCAATCTGGAGTTGCTAAAAACACCTATGGGACAGGTTGTTTCCTCTTGTTAAATACAGGTGATCAACCTATTCAATCAGAATCGGGTTTACTAACCACTCTGGCATGTAGCCTAGATCAGAAACCCATATATGCACTTGAAGGAAGCGTTTTTATCGCTGGGGCAGCTATTCAGTGGTTAAGAGATGAGCTTCATTTTGTCGACTCTGCTGCTGAAACAGAAGTTTTGGCTGAAAGCTTAAATGACTCAGATGGCGTTTTTGTGGTACCTGCTTTCACCGGACTTGGTGCCCCCTATTGGGATCCAAATGCCAAAGGGGCTATTCTAGGCTTAACGCGAGGAACGACTCCAAGCCATATTGTTCGTGCCTCTCTGGAATCGATTGCCTTTCAATCTGCAGATCTTGTTGAAGCTATGATATATGATGCTGGACTACAACTCCATCAGTTGAGAGTAGATGGTGGAGCAGCGTCGAACAATTTCCTCATGCAATTCCAAGCTGATTTACTTGGTGTAGATATTGAACGTCCCTGCCATATTGAAACAACAGCTATTGGCGCTGCTTATTTAGCAGGATTGGGTGTTGGTCTTTGGAAAAATATTGATGAGCTAGTGTTGCATCGTCAGGTTGACAGGGTTTTCTCACCGCAAATGCCCGAACTTCAAAGACAAGATAAATTAAGTGCCTGGCGAAATGCAGTAAAGCGGGTATTATCATCCTAAGTTCCTCACTAACGAAATTCCGAGAAAAACTTATTAGTTGGTTTGAAAGCAACCAACGCTCGCTTCCCTGGCGTAAAACTAGGAACCCTTATCACATCTGGGTTTCTGAAGTGATGTTGCAACAGACCCAAGTCAGGAAAGTTGTTGATTACTATCAACGGTTTTTGGAAAGATTCCCTACTCTTGAACAATTGGCCGAAGCGGATTTGCAGGGGTTGCTTAAAATGTGGGAAGGGCTGGGCTACTATGCGCGTGCAAGAAATCTGAGAAAAGCGGCGAAAATTATAGTTTCAGATATGGATGGGAAGGTACCAACAGATTATAAGACTTTTCGAAAACTACCGGGAGTTGGGGATTACACTGCTGCTGCGGTACAGAGCATCGCGTTTGGTCATTCACATGCTGCTGTAGATGGTAATGTCAAACGTGTAATAGCTCGAATGTTTATGCTTGATTCGCCTGTTAACGATACTAGATTTCAAAGGTTATTCCAGGAAAAAGCGAGTTTTTTGTTAGATCGAGATCAGCCAAGCGCATTTAATCAAGCCATGATGGAATTAGGAGCGATGATATGTCGTCCCAAAGCTCCGTTATGTACTATTTGTCCTGTTAATCTGTTTTGTGCCGCTTTTCAAGCTGCTTGCCAAGATCAATTTCCGTTGAGTTTAAAACGTCGACCCATTCCTTCTTATCACTTGGTGGTAGCAGTGATTCGTAGAGACGACCAAATTCTGATTGTACAGCGTCGAACAGATGGTCTTCTCGGTGGTCTTTGGGAATTTCCATGTGGAGAGATAGATAACGTGGAAGAGCCTCTAGAAGATGTTTGTTGTCGGACAATTAAAGGCGGTTTTAATTTACAGATTGAAGTCACCAGCTTTTTAACCCAGATTAAGCATGCTTACACGCACTTTAAAACAATAATGGAAATTTTTGAATGTTGTTATCTCTCAGGTGAAATTGTACTTGACCAAATGCAGGATTATCGATGGATCAAGGTGGGTCAAATTGGTCAATATCCGTTAATTGGAGCTAACCATAAATTTTTATCGCTAGTCTAGATTTGAAAGATTGTTAATTCTTGCGTAACGAATTCCATGGAGCTTGTTCGTGAACCTCGATCAGTTGGTATCCTTCTTCACCTACGGATGGCCCAAGAATGGCAATCACCTTTGCTGGTCGGTCTGAAACGTTAAAAGATGCGTGGACAGCGTCGGCAGGGATAAAAGCTGAATCTCCTGCTGAGAGAATCCGCATTTCTGTTCCTAGCCACTGTTCGATTTCTCCTTCCACAACGTAGATGACTTCTTCCTGATCTGGATGTTTATGGAAATTATGCCCGAAAGTAGGATCGAGTGTTACCTCAATGACAACCAGATCTTTAGCTCCGGTTGTTGCTGGTCGACTTAGCCATCCCATTGTTCCCCAATCGAGTACGTCGCTTTCTCTATCGGCTAGAGTAATGAATTTTCCGCTCATGTTTTTTCTCCTGTATAGTTTTTATTAGTATGTCTGAAGCGTTTATGGTGAGAGTCGTTCGATGCACCAATTATCTGCCGATTTTCGTGTATATCGCAGTCGGTCACTGATTTGATTTAGTCGTCCTTGCCAGAACTCAATTATATTTGGATGAACCCGAAACCCACCCCAGTGAGGTGGGGCTAATAGCTCTTTTTTTTTGTACTCGATGAGTAAATCTTGATAAGTTTTTTCCAGGAATTTTCGATTTGGTACGACTTGGCTTTGTTTAGCAATTAGATCGATTATTTGTCTATTGATTGGGCGGTTATAAAAGTATGCTTCCAGTTTGGCTTGAGAGACTTGGTGAACTTGTCCTGTGACACGGACTTGGCGATCCAGTTCTTTCCAGTCAAACACCAGTGCGGCATGTGGGTTCAATGCAAGTTCTTGGCCTTTTTGGCTAGTGAGATCAGTATAGAAAACAAAGCCGTCATCATTTACTTCTCGAAGTATTACCATGCGAGCGGAAGGTAAGCCGTCCATTGTAGCAGTTGCGAGGGTCATTGCGTTTGGTAGTTCGATTTCTTCCTGCTTTACCTGTTCTAGCCAGACTTGAAATTGGATAATAGGATTGTCGGCGAGATTGCTCTCATACAAACCAGCGAGAGCGTATTTTTCACGAAGGCTTTTGCCCATTAACATTCCTTTCATTTGGAACACACTTGTAAATTATATAGGGAGATTTAATAATTTCAAGTTGAAAAATAGTGGAAGGGATTTTAGAGAAATGTATTTGTTGTGTATCGATCGAATGCATGCAATCGATTATGTATTTGTGTTAGGAAATGTTATGGTTGGTAGTAACATCGGATTTCAAAGTTGGCTGTTGGTTAATACAGTAGTTATCAAGTATTTTATTTGACATTCTGTATCCTTAAGATTAAATTTAGTTATTAAGCATTATGTCGTATGAAATCAGTGTTTTGATTTTGACACGAGATATAAAATAATTTTAATTTTTCTTTAAGATTTCGTGACAATATGAGAGTAGGATATGGCCCATGTCTCAGGAAATTGAGTCGAAATTTCATCTTGAATCGTTACGAATATTTGACCTGATTCGTTCACAAAAACAAATTGGATTCTGGATTAGCCAATCTTGAGATTTGTTTTGATAGTATTCAATATATGGATATTGGTCAAAGCCGCTTTTTTGAAGAGAATGAGCTAGAGCTAGAATTGAAAGAAGGCGATTCCAAGTTTCATTGGAAAATTACTAATCTATTGTCTCAACGGTATGCCTTAACTCCAAGTTTTCAGTCCAAGTATGAGCGTGGGGTTAAGCTTTTGAATGTGTTTGGTTAACAGATACGAATTGTATTATTTGTTTGATTGAGTGTGCGAGAGGAGTATCTATAATGGCAGAGGCATGGCGAGTTGAGGGGATCATGCCACGAAAAAGTTTGGAAGAATGTGCTCGTAGGATTATTACGACCCGTTTTCAAGAGATGATGTCTTTCAAGGAAGGAGCGATTGATGGTTTGGATATTGAGTTTGTACACGATATGCGAGTTTCTTCTCGGCGTCTTCGAGCGGCTATGGATAATTTCGCCGAATGCTTCTCCAAAAAGAAGTTCCGTAAGTACCTGAAAAAAATCAAAAACATCACCAGTACGATGGGAGCAGTTCGGGATCTAGATGTTCTCATCTCCAAGTTCAGAAAAGACGCGAAATCATTAACGGAAGATGAGCAAATTGGTGTCAAAAACCTTATGATCCAATTGCAGCAGAAGCGTGAAGAGGCAAGAAAGCCGATGTTGTTGATGTTTTCCAGTTTAGAGAAAGAAAGATTCGATAAAAAATTTCTGAAGTTTTTCGAAGTGTAAACGAGTAGATCAAAATGGCCAAAGCTTGGAAAATTAAGGGGGTGAAGCCCCAGAAAAGTTATCGAAGGAATGCAAGTATTATTCTGTCTGCTAAAATAGCAGAGGTATATTCGTGGGATGATTATATTGGTGATCCAGAGAATATTGAAGAATTGCACAATATGCGGATTTCTATTAAACGTCTTCGTTATTCTATGGAAATTTTTTCTGTCAATTACGATCAGAAATTTAATGAGTCGCTTCAGATTTGGGTTGACTTGCAAAAGTTGCTGGGAGAGATTCATGACTGTGATGTTGGCCAAGATGTCTTAACAGATTATTTGAAGGCTGACTCTCAAGAAGGTAGTGCAGATACTCTCGGTGTCAATGCGTTGATTCAACGATATCGTCAGACCCGCGAAGAAAGGTACCAAGAATTTCTAAAACTTTGGTCATCCCTTCAAAAAGAAGATTTTAGAGGGAATCTGCTGAGGATTATCAAAAAGAAGGCATGAAAATGATGGATGTTTTTTTGCCCATGATAGCTGTATTGTATATCAGTATCAGCTTGTTTCCAGTTGTTGTCAATCGCGTTGATGCAAATTATGTTAGAATCCCAAGGGCTTTTTTTATGGTTGCTCTCTTGCTTTTTTGAGTAGGTTATTGGTTTCCCACAACAAAAATGTTTTTCTTTGAACATCGATCTGTATGTCTTCCGCAAATTATAAGCGTTACGCAGTAATTGACATTGGAACCAATTCTGCGATTTTGTTGGTTTGTGATGTTAATCATAAAACACAAGAATATGACGTTATCCTTGATACTGCAGAGATTACACGGCTAGGTCAAGGTCTGTATCCTACCGGGTGCCTTCAACCATCGTCTATAGACCGTACTTGTGCCGTGATTCGGCAATACCTGAGACAAGCGGAAAACCTTGATGTTGAGCAAATAGTTATTGTCGGAACTAATGCTCTTAGAGTGGCTGAGAATGCTTATCGTTTTATTAATCTTGTTCAGGATGAGTTTGGATTGGATGTTGAGGTGATTTCAGCCCAAATCGAGGCACACTTTTCCTACCTTTCAGTCAAAGAGGATCAGACCTTCCAAAGCTTAAAAATACGTAAATTAATGGTAATAGATATCGGCGGAGGAAGTACAGAACAGGTTTTTTTCGATAGTGAACTGATTTGTCGCAGCGTTCCTTTTGGTATCGTCAGTATTACAGATCGGTTTATGAAAAATGATCCTCCAACTGAGCAGGAAATACGGGAAATCGAGTCGTTTATTGAGGAAACCTTGGTTAGCCAAGGTTGGACAACGCAATCTCAAGTGCCGGTGTCATTGGTGGGTATTGGAGGCACAATCGTTAATTTAGCTGCCGTTGAGTCTGAATTGATAGAACTGGACTTGTCGGTTGTTCATGGTCAAGTCCTTGATCGGAGACAGATTTCAAATCGGATTGATTTGTTTCGGTCGTTAACAGTTGATGCTCTGCGTCGCGTTCCTGGATTAGAGGTTAAACGGGCTGAAGTTATTCTGGCTGGGACGTTAATCTTACGTGGTTTAATGAATTACATTGGAGTTGACCAGATCCACGTTAGTACGCGCGGTATCCGATATGGAGTGATGATTGATCGGTTCTTGGCAGGAGGGGCTGATTTCTAGCTGAGACAAAAGTACGATGTCTATTTCAACTTATAAGTCTTCCTCTTTTTCTATTACATGTCTCCTCAGTTTGGTCTTGTACCTTTTTAGTATTCAATTGTCTGATGCTGTCCGTCGAGGTACAGTAGATACTAGGACCATGATTATGTGTTATGAAAGAGATGGTGATTATGGCAAGGCGGCTTTATGGTATGAAGCAGCGGCCGATTGTCTGGAGATCATTTCTAGGCCAATGATGTTGATTACGATCAAGTATCACCAACGTTATGGAATGGATAAGCTGGCTGAATCGGGTATTAAGGAGCTGGATCAGATTGATAAGCAGCGTGAACAATATCTTAGATCTGCCCGGCTATGCTGGGGGAAATCAGTGACGGCACAAGGGATGCTTGCCTCTGAAAAAAACAAAATTGACCGATTTATTGGGGAATGGGTGCCTTATTATCCGAATCAGTTTTATGATTTTGGTCTTTATGTTGATCTTTTTGGAAAGCGGCAGTACCTCTTCCTTCAGAAAGGTAATTATGAGGCTGCACTGAATCTTGAAGCGGATTCGGCAGAGATGTGTGCGGATCTGTATCTCAAAATAACAATTGCTTATTTTAAAAGTCAGTTGTTAAAAGGACATAGATCAGACGTTTGTAGATTGCTGATTTCGCAATACGAGGAAGTTCGTGATGTGCATCTCCAACGCGCAATTTTGTTGCGTCAGCTGGCAAGAAAAGGGAGTAGAATTCGACCATCAGAAGTCATGGTGCGTAACTTCAAGGTTCCAAAGGTGAGAACGAAGTTAACAAGTGATCAGGCGATCAACATAGCGAAGTCGTGTGTGTCTGTGAAGTCAATCTTAGCATCCCATCAGGGGGTTAGAGCATACCCGTGGTTCCAAGGATTTGCTTGGACGGTTAGTTTTTGTAACCATGGTTGGGGAAACTTGGTGACTGTAATTGTTGATGATGAAACAAGAGAAGTTGTTGATCTCGTCAACCAGAGTTGGGACTGAGGGGTATGTTTATTGTGGTACGGGATTGTTTTCTGGAATGGAGTTTTTGCTCTGAGTTGTTACATAAAAAAAAGGGGGATAGGTATATCATTCCCCCTTTTTAAAGTTAACAATGAATGTTAAGCTTATCTAGTTTTCAAATCTGCCCAACTGGCTGCTAACTTACCTTGTGCTTGTACAGCCGTTCCGCCTTTATGTGGATTATCACCAATATCATAAACGAGCACATTGTCATACCGCATTTGTTCGCCACCAGATGATCTGAACCCCACAGCTCCAGTTGCGTATTTCTTCTTTGGATCGGTCCAATCCCCGATCTTTCTCATTGCTGCTCCTGCAGGATCCTTCCAGAAATCTTCTGATTCTAAGACCCAGACCTTGAAATTAGTATCTTCGACAATCCATTTGGATCGATACCATACTTCAGGCTTTACTTTTAGCCCGCCAAGGAAAGGTTTAGGATCAACTGCCCAACCTTTGTCTCTGGTATGCCAGCGGACATTGTTAGGTGTGTGTCCGGAACCGTCACAAGAAATTTGGTGCATATAGAAATTATCTGTTATGTGCTGCCCGCCAAAAACGAAACCGGTGATTTTTCCTTTATCTCTAGCGAGAAAATCAGCTTCAAAAACAAAATTTTTGAAATCCTTTTTCTTACTGAAATTTGCGCCCCCGCCGTCAATGTCAACAATACCATTTCCCAGAGCTTTTAGTTTTACTTGCGGTTTAATGATTTTCCATTGGGCTTTAGGAAGCCATTTGGATTCATCTAATTTCCCGCCTTCAAAGTCTTCTTC
>Ga0207984_1000162_pt1 | contig 41128 bp, 34 predicted proteins | sample ETNtaG_30_FD_185760 | JGI IMG/M metagenome (GOLD analysis project Ga0207984, IMG submission 185760) | Marine microbial and viral communities from oxygen minimum zone, Eastern Pacific Ocean - ETNP201306PF43B (SPAdes) (version 2) | ecosystem: Environmental > Aquatic > Marine > Oceanic ...
CCTCGGCTTAGCCATGTTAACAAGGCTCCATCTTCATCATCCGGATGCGCGGTGGTATGAAGTACTGTTGCCGTAGTGTTTAGACGTTTGAGTGATTGCCAAACTCCTGCCGCACTCTGGCCTCGAACAGGATTAATTGCAACAGTGAAAAATATGCTAATCAAAGCTAACATAAGAACCGAACCTCCGTTAAGATATGATGTTGGTCAAGTTAGATATTGGTAACCCACAAGATGAGTTTCTGCTACGTCCGAAATTGCTTTAGCCCATAAAGATTCATGATCCTAGTATATCATTGGTGTTAATTTAAATGAATGAAAATGCGAAATTGACTCTCAAAAACAGACAAGCCAAAGTCAAGCAAACGTTAATCAGAAAAATATCAGATTTATACTTCGATATTGGCTGGTGATAACCAAACTGAAAATGCCCAAATCGTTAACACGGAAACCCATACTAATTGCTAAAGTCTTGCTTGAAATTAGGACCTGTGCTAGAATGGTCTTGCTTATTTCATATCGAGCGATAACATCTTACTCTAGAATTCACGTTCCGGGTTTAGGCAACACTTTAGAAAGGAATTGCTGTGAACAAACAGAAAGAACTTGCCTCGCAAGACTATAGGGAAATTGACCGAGATCATGTTTGGCACCCAATTTTCCAGCATCAAAATCTGGAACAGGTCAACCTCACTATATTTGAAGAAGCACAAGGCACAACAATTATTGATACAGATGGGCGTCAGTATTTAGATGCCTACTCAGGACTTTGGAACGTTAATATAGGCTATGGTCGACAGGAGATTGCAGATGCTGTTTATCAACAGATGCAAAAACTATCCTATTACCCACATTCACAAATCAATATGCCGGCAACACTGTTGGCAAAGCAACTAGCAGACTTGTTGCCGGGAGACCTAAATCACGTTTATTTTAGTAATAGTGGGTCGGAAGCTAACGAAACAGCTATTAAGATTGCGCGTCAATATGGACGTCAAGTGTATCCGGAACAAAACCGTCATAAGATTATTAGTCGTTATCGCGGATATCACGGATTTACTTATGGGGCCATGTCAGCCACGGGCCAGTCTCCACGCAGGGCGGCGTTTGAGCCGCTTGTCCCAGGTTTCAATCATGTTCATCCAACCTGTGTCGATGAAATTATTCGTACTATTCGTTGGGAGGGTGCAGAAACAGTCGTAGCTATTATAGCGGAACCAATTATCGGAGGAGGTGGCGTCATATTGCCTCCCGATGATTATTTTGCAAAGCTACGTGAAATTTGTGATCAACACGACTTGTTATTAATAATTGATGAAGTAATAACAGGTTTTGGCAGAACAGGAGCTATGTTCGCCTGTGAACACTGGAACATACAACCTGATATTATTACTTTAGCTAAGGGATTGACAAGTGGGTATCTACCACTCTCCGCCTGCGTGGCGACAACAGAAGTGTTTAATGCTTTTTTAGGGGATCCTGGTGACAAACAGGAGTTTGGTCAAGTCTGCACCTATGCTGGCCATCCCGTTACCTGCGCGGCAGGTTTGGCAAACCTAAAAATCCTAACAGAAGAACGGCTATGGGAAAACGCAGCGAAGATTGGAACTCATCTACTAGAGAAGCTGAAATTGTTACAGGACCTACCGGTTGTAAGCGAAGTTCGCGGCAAAGGTTTAATGATTGGAATCGAATTAGTTGATGCAAATCAAAATAACCTAGAAACAATGAGAACTAGCACCATCGTTCGTCTGGTAAAAGAGCGAGGTATTTTAATCGGGAAAATTAGTCATGCCGTTGATGAATCGGAGAATATTATTTTTATCGCCCCTCCGTTGATTCTAACACTAGATGAAGCAGATCGGATCTTTGAAACTTTAAAGGATGTTCTCACAAGCAGTAGCTATTAAAACAAACATGTTTTAGTCAATTCGGACTTGACATTCTTCTGCCGTTGCTTGAATTTGCCCCCACGTTTCCTCTTCAATAAAGATCCCATTTCGATAGCGCTGATCCCTTTCTCGGAATCCGCGTTCACCGGGTATATGGATCTCTTCCACTCCGGATGATTTTTGGGTGGACTTAACATGCTTAATAAAGCGGTCAACTTCTTGGCTGAAAGTTGAGAAATCTGTGAAGCTACCAACCTTGATAGTAATGACAAAAAAACCATTACCAATTCTGGATGCTCCTTCTCGACTGCAACCGCCACCCCCCAACGCACCTGACAAAATATCAACGATTAAACTGAGTCCAAACCCTTTGTGGGAAGCAATCCCACCCAAAGGTAGTAGTGCTCCTGGCGGAGGACCATAAAAATCATCGACGTTTGTTGTTGGATTACCTTCTGCATCAATAATCCAACCTTCGGGTACTGACTCTCCTCGGTTTTTTTTAATCTGGACTTTTCCCGATGCTACGACGCTGGTTGACATATCCAAAATAATCGGTTCTTGACCTACAACTGGTATAGCATAAACAATTGGGTTGGTTGAAAGTCTAGCTTCAATTCCTCCATGTGGGACAACACACTGACCTGAACCATGATCATTAACTGATATGATACTGATCATCTTTTGCTCTGTTGCAACTAGACCGTACCCCCCCAATCGGCCTACTTCGTTGCAATTTCGCACAGCCACCGAACTAATGTCAGTTTGCCCAGCTTTTTGAACTGCCAATTCCATCGCACGTGTTGCTATCACCGGTCCTAACCCCCAGTTTCCATTCAATACTGCTATAGATGGTGACTCCCGCTCAGTTTCCACTTTTGCATCTAACCGAATTGAGGAATCTATTATACCTTGAATATATTTGGGTAAATGGATGATACCATGAGAATCGTGACCGACCAGATTGGCATCAATCATTGACTTAGTTACGATCTCAGCCTCTGCGTTCGATACTCCAACGCTCTGTAGCATTTTTAAGCAGATCTGAGTTAGTCTCATCTCTGTAAAGATCGGCACATGAGTCTCCTTCAGTTTTGATTGATGATTAAAAAATATTTAACTATCTCCTAGATAGGGAGTTTTCTTGAATATAATTAGGTGTTGGCGGGGCAAAGCATCAATTGTTTCCACCCACTCCAAAGGATGAGGCGTAGCTTCTTTTAATACCTGTAGTTCGGTCATCTTGTGTAGACGTTTAATGGGTACGCTGGGATCTTCTGCCCGGTATTCGACGAAAGCGACTCGTCCACCGACTTTTAACGCGCGACAGATCCCTCGCATCATTTCATACGGATATGAAAGCTCATGGTAGACATCAACCATAACAACAAGATCTATCGAGTTCGGTGGCAATTTGGGATTGGTGATGGTACCAAGCACTGCCTTGACATTTGTAAACCCTCGATCCGCCATGTTTTTGACGAACAGATCAAGCATCTCCTGTTGAATATCAACCCCGTAGACCAAACCTTCAGATGACAATTTCCTAGCCATACGCCATGCAATGTACCCAGTTCCAACTCCTATATCAGCGACGACATCCTGTGGCTTTATATTTAGTGATTGGATTAGCATATCAGGCCGCTCTTCCAATTCACGTTCGGGACGTTCCAGCCAGTTAGCTCCTTGATGTCCCATGACATGTGAAATTTCACGACCAAAGTAGAATTTACCGATTCCATCCATATTTGGTTGTGTCAACTGCAAATAGCGAGAAGTCGAGTCAAGTGGTTTACTGTTCTTAATTTCAGCGATCAAGGGCGGTACATAAATAAGAATAAAAAGCCAGACGAACTTGAAAGTAAAACCGATTGGGTTAACATAGGACTTATTGATTTTCATCTGATACTTCCTTAATTTTTTTAAGAAAACGAGATCTAAATTATACCTGACTCAAGTTTTAATATTAAAATTTTCTGTTTTTAAAATAAGTAATTATATCAAAAATGTGGCAAGCAACTTTCGTCAGTTGCTTGCCACATTTTTGTCTTTGAGAAAACGCCAGCAGTAGCTTGGACAAAGTTAACAGCAAAAACCATCTTTTACCTGAACCCAAATGACAGCAAAATTCTAAGAAAACACACTTAATTTTTTCTGTAGCGCATCTATCTCCAAAGCGACATTTTGATCTGAATTTTCTTTCCTGCGATTACACCCTAGGCACAAAAATGCCCCTCTATATCATCATCAGTATCCATAAGGCAGGGCTTGCTTCTCCTTTTGGGTTAACGGCAAAATCTCGCTATCAATCACAGAAATTTGTAATCTGATACCATGTGTGTTTTAGCATGAATGAAACTAACTGGATTACGAGATTATAAGGGAAATCCGTTTATCTTAGTAGGCCGAAAACCATTTAAAAATGACAGATAAGGAAATAGTAACTGAGTTTGTCATTTTTTATTCACTTGAGGACTTTGTCCCAGAGTAATATTATAGGTTTCAGCCCATTCCCTTATTGGCCATTCAATGCCATCCGGAGCTGTGCGGCCTGTTGTATCCGTGCATGCGCCTAAAAGCTGCCTGGTAATGTCGTCCATTTTTGTTAATAAATCTTTTACTGGTTGTTGTTGTCCATTATAATGTCGCAAATAATAATCGGGTTTAATCCAGCGGTAATGGTAGCCATAAATGACTGACTTGGCGATTGAGTTAGTAAAATTGAGTGCAGGCGCATGGTAGGTGCGGCTCTCAAACAGGAAAGCATCTCCAGCTTTCAAAAGCGGTTCATAAAATTCCGTAGGGTCCGTTTGTTCAGCGGGAATGACTAATGGCTGAGTCAAATTATTGCTTCCTTCTACAAGCAAAGTCGACCCCGAATTTGCTTCCATACAATCTGTCAGACAGTAACCAATCTTTAAGCCAACACGAGGCAAGTGATCGTGACCCAAATCTAAATGTACCCCAACATCACGATGCCAATTCCTCTCAGAAACAAGTATTTCGTCCTGTGGATATTTATAAATTAAAGCGGTATTTGTCATGTGAATATTTGTACCTAGCAATTGAATAATTAAAGGCACCGTACTTGAATTTGCCACCAGAGACAAGTACGGCTCTTCTTGTACTATCCCGTGGCGTCTATGCGCATAAAAACCTTCATATTCCGATGTCATTAATTGATCGCCGGATTCAGTCAGAAGTGCAACGGTCTGGGCATCAATGGCTTGTGGTACAATCAGATACCCACTTCCGTCAAAATCCTGAAGCTGTTTTTCAGTTAACCGGACAAAATCCATTAAGATCTCCTTAGATCATACTAAAAATTATTTGTTGATCTCCTAAAATTAAACATAAATACGCATCTGTGGCTCATTTGACAGAATGTCGTGTTCTTTTGCCCATTCAGTTAACGGTAGATTTCCACTAATCCTTTTGCCGAGTAGCTGGGTTCCAACCTCGTCAACTTTATCGAACACTTCATCTGTTGTCTGGTAAACCGGTTCTCCCCACCAGCGATAGGCGTAGTTAGCCATTAATACCTTGGCAACACTATTGGTGAAATTCACCGCGGGAGTATGATAAATCAAAGTACTGAATAAATAAGCATCACCTGGATGTAAGGAGAGTTCTACTACTTTATCGGGGTAAATATCTGCTTCTGGTTGTTGAAGATCCTGTCTGTCAAAATGTAGTGGGTTTGTCAATCGATGACTACCTGCTACAAGTAAGGTGATACCAGAATTCGGTTTACTAAAATCAGTTAAACAGTAAGTGACTCTGATAGCAACCGTGTTTCGGATCGGATGATTTGGAGCGAAATTGTTTAGATCTCGATGCCAGTTCCGAAAGGATCTACCATCTCCGTCAGGATAAACAGGAGTAGATGAAACTGGCTGAGGGTACTTATAAATAAGGTTCCCACCACTTAACCGAATGTCTGACGAAAGTAGTTGCACTACTAATGGAACTGTATTAGAATTGGTAACGACTTGAAGCAGGGTTTCATGTTGGGTAAGATCAAAATAACGATTAAAATAGTAGTTTATTGGTTTAGAATCTTTGTGTGAACGACAGAGTTCAAATTCCATGAACCGATCACCTATGTCAACGATTTTCTCGATAGTATCCCGATCTATGGCTTGCGGTACAACAAGGTATCCCTTTTCATCAAAGTGGTGAAACTGTTCGTTGGTTAACCGAATAAATTCCACAATAATGCTCCTAGTAGTGTTGGTTTTTCTTTACTCTCAGAATCATGCTTTCTGACCAAAAAGAGGATACAAAATCCAAATTAATCAACGGCTGTTAGCAAAATAAAATCTAGTTTTTTTCGTATCAGCCTAAAGTTTTTGTTCCTCTTACCGATAAATAATCAAGAACTATTATATCTGTATCTTATTACGGGTAGCAAGTCCTACAGGAAATAATAAAGATACCTTGCAAATACCGAATTAACCACAAACGCTATACGGAGGTGATCTGTTATGAGATCCGCTGGCCTAGAAAACAGTGTTACTTCATTTTCTCTATCCACTCATCAGGCAAATACTGAACAATATCAACGTAGAGCTGATGAAGCTGAAAATTTTGTCGACGAAAGTCAAATGCCAGAAGCAACGCCACCTGAGGATGGGAGGTCTGAACAAGTTCCACCTCAAGAGCAACCCGCTCCTCAAGAAGCAAATCCTCAACAGGAGGTAGATTCTCCTCAAGAAGAAACTCCGCCTCAATCAGAAGAAGAATCTAACACTCAGCAAGAAGAATCTCAGTCTCGGGACATTGGCGGGAATTTGGATGTAAAAGCTTGATTTTACCAAGCTTATTCAGCAATGAAAGCTAAGGGAGAGTTTATTCGTTTTTCTGATGTCTAGGCAGGCAGAAATGAAACGACTTGGGGGATTCTGGTGAAAATCCAGACGCGAAAAGCGCTTACTAAAATTATTGCTCAGGAGAAAAATGGAGAGAAAACTATTGTAACAACCAACGGATGTTTCGACTTAATACACGTTGGACACCTACGGTATTTGAAAGCAGCAAAAAACCTAGGTGATCTGTTAGTTGTTGGGGTCAATAGCGATAATTCAGTTCGAAAGCTGAAAGGGGAAAAACGACCTCTTATCCCAGAAAATGAGCGGGCTGAGATGTTAGCTGGATTGGATTGTGTGGATTATGTTGTTATATTCCCAGAACTTGACCCGATTAACCTGTTGTCAGAATTCAAACCGGATATTCATGTCAAAGGTGGTAATTACACGGTTGAACAGGTTATTGAGCGGCAAGTTGTTGAAGAAAACGGAGGAAGAGTTATCGTTGGTTTAAACATCGAAGGGAAATCCACTACCAACATAATTCAGACTATTCTCGATCGATTCTAAAATACACAGAAATAATTTAAAGATACTTCCCTCTTCGTGGTTGATCAAATCTAGCTTGTTGCTGACAACAACAGGCTTCAAGTTAAAATATATTTCTCAAAACTTCACACTCTGTTCTATCAACCATTCCGGCGTATTCGCGCCACACTAAATCGCGCTCTTCTATTCCCCCACAGGTTTCAGTAAAATATTCCATCCACGCATCTAAATCTACAGAATCGGGCAGTATATCCCAAAGTTCCACTAAGCCAACATCGTTACTAATTAAGCTTGTACCGTTAGTCTCTGAAGTTGCCGTTTTTTCATGTTTGGTGTAATTAACGTCATCAGCCTGAAAGTAGTTTATCATATCCCATTCGTTCGATCCCAATTCCTTGTGCGATCCAATCCCTACTTTATTATTAGAAGGAAGAATGTAATCTTCATAAATCTGAAATGCATTCTGCTTAGTTCTAGGATAATATCGAGCTTTACATCGGATTAGCCATTTCCTTTGAATAATAGAAGATTGTAGCTCAAAAACGCGATGCTTTAATTTGCCTATTTGTTCTTCTTTTTGTTGAATAGTATCTTTGATTTCCTGAATTTCTGTTTTCAATTCTTCTAGGCGATGTATGTCTGTTCCTTGGATCTTAATAGCATCTTGAACAAGATGTCCTAACAGCTGGTTGATTTCAGAAACCTTAAACTCTTGTGGATTTTGTATCCTTCTTGAAAAAGTTTGTCGAGTTACTCCTAATTGATCTGCAATTGCGCCTCTTTTATTTTTCACACTAGAAAGCAGTTGGTCTTTATTTATTTCGATCATTGAAAAGATCCCCTAGGTAAGTCGATTTGAAAATCAAATATTCATTGGAATAACTTCAAAAGCACATGTTCTGGCATAACATTAGAATATCGGAACATTCTTAGTACTTCAGTACTTCGGAGGGGGATTGGAGAAACCCGATACCCTCAGGAAATGTAGTATATTTTCAAATTATGTGTGCCTTTAGATTTGAAAGCTTAGAAGATTATTATTGCTCGGACAAATTCTGTGAGTTATCGAGCAACAAACGTGCTATTGGAACGGAAGTTGAAAATCTGCTAAGTATATCGATTTTTGTTCTATGGAGTTTGAGGGAGGCATATAGTTTTTTAGTAAAGATATACCATGAAAGCCATTAATCATACTAAGCAGCTTTAAATACTATATAATTTCCGCTGAAAAATGACCCTGCGCGAGATAATATCATACCTGAAAAGTGATATCAAGATATTTATCTCCTGCATTTTTAACTTATTGAAACCTTGCGTCACAGTATCCAAGGGTGGGTTGACCAGCATTAAGTAGTTTTCTGTTATGTGAAGAATTAGATAGGCAGTCGTTCCACGAATTAGAATATGGAGAGAACGATGATAGTTACAATTACCATCCGATGCCTAGATTTCCAATGATTCGCGAGATTAGTTTATACACCATGCAATTCTAATAAAATTGAGAGTATTTACTAGGGATTAACAGCATATTGTTTGCATTGCGTCTTGCTTTCAACGTGTGTTAAAATTGAATTATTCTTCAGAATTACTAATTTCAATAATTTATGAGGTGAAAATGAACCGCGAATATCGGGTTGCTATTATGGGAGCAACTGGCGCTGTGGGAGCAACAATGATGCTACTTTTGCAAGAAAGGAATTTTCCTATTGCTTCGCTCAAGCTGCTTTCCTCTCATCGGTCAGCCGGTAATATCTTAGAATTTGGAGAAGAACCGATCGTTGTCGAAGAATTGACACACCAATCATTTGAAGACATTGATCTTGTTCTTGCATCTGCAGGTGGCTCCGTTAGTAAAGAGTTTCTCCCAACTGCTGTTGAAAAAGGATGTCTGGTCATTGATAACACAAGCGCGTTCCGCATGGACCCTGACGTGCCATTAGTTATACCTGAAGTCAATATGCAGGCCGCACTACGCCACAAGGGTTTAATTGCAAACCCAAATTGCTCAACTATTCAAATGCTTGTTGCTCTTAAGCCGATTTACGATAAGGTTGGGCTCAAACGGATTGTTGTCTCAACGTACCAGAGTGTTTCCGGTAAGGGGGGAAGTGCTGTTGATGAATTAATCGATCAAACAATTTCTGCACTGGAGGGCCATGAAATCAAACTAGACCAGTTTCCTCACCAGATGGCTTTTAACGTAGCTTTTGATTGGCCGTTTCTTGACAGTGGAGATAGTGAGGAAGAGATTAAGATGATTAACGAAACCCATAAGATTTTGGAAAATGACTCAATTGGAGTATCAGCCACAACGGTTCGAGTTCCTGTGCTTTACGCACATTCTGAGTCCATCAACATTGAAACAGAAGACAAAATCACAGTTGATCAGGCGAGACAGGTACTCTCTGAAGCTCCTGGTGTGGTACTAAATGATGACCCAAGTGAACGGGAATATCCACTTGCAGTTGGTGCTGCAGGGACAGATCATGTATATGTCGGCCGAATACGGGAGGATAAGTCGGTTGAAAACGGATTGAATCTGTGGGTTGTCGCGGACAACCTGAGAAAAGGTGCTGCCTTAAACACAATTCAAATTGCGGAAGTGTTAAACCAGAGTCAGGTCTAGATATTATTTAAATTCTAGTTAAATTAAAATATGGCAGAACGAGATTACTACGAAGTGCTTGGTCTTAATAAGTCAGCTTCGCCTGATGAGATTAAAAAGACTTATCGGAAAATCGCGCTTAAATTCCACCCCGATAAAAATCCAGGAGACCAAATTGCTGAGAGTAAATTTAAGGAAGCTTCTAATGCATACGAAGTGCTATCAGATCCCGAAAAGCGGAAGATTTACGACATGCATGGTCATGCAGGTATAAACAATTCAGGCTTTCAGGGATTCAAGAATCCAGAAGATGTTTTTTCTCATTTCTCCGATATCTTTGGACGCAGTAGCTTCGGCGGGTTTGGAGATTTCGGTGAGGCTTTTGGTGATGTTTTTGGCGGACGTCGTCCACCAAGTGGCGATATGGAGGCAAAGCTGCAAGTTTCTTTTGAGGATGCAGCACTCGGCACTGAAAAGCAAATCCAAGTTAACGGTAGAGCCATCAAAGTGAAAATTCCAGCTGGCATTAAGAATGGAGACAAACTGAACCTTAAGAATCAGGGACAGAATGTTGGGAACGGCAAACGTGGTACTCTACTACTCGAACTTTTTGTTCAACCACACCCTAACTTCCAGCGTGAGAATTTAGATGTGGTGACCACAACAAAGATCCCTTTCACACTTGCTGCTTTGGGTGGAAAAGTACGAATTTCTACCTTAAAAAATGATATAGAGCTAAAAATCCCAGCTGGCACACAACCTGGACAACAATTGCGCCTTCGTGGCCATGGTATTACAGATTATAGAGGAAGAAAAGGGGATCTACGTGTTCAGGTTAAAGTCGAAGTGCCAAAAAGATTGACAGATCGTCAAAAGATGATTCTTAATGAATTTTCTGAGACTTTAAAAGAATAAATATATTTTTAGGAAAAACTTTATGCTATCACTCTCTGAACGAAGTAAACAAGTTGCAGCATCTTCCACGTTGGCAATCACAGCAAAGATTAACCAAATGGTTGCTGACGGGTTAGATGTGGTCAAATTTGGTGCTGGTGAGCCGGACTTTGACACACCTGAGCATATTAAGGAAGCGGGAATCGACTCAATCCAAGATGGCTTCACAAAATATACACCTGTGGCTGGTATTTCAGAACTCAAAAACGCGATCGCAACCAAATTCAAAAATGATAATAACCTAAATTACGAACTCTCTGAAGTGATTGTTAACTGCGGTGCTAAACATACCATTTACAATATCCTACAAGCAATCTGCAATCCAGGGGATGAAGTTATTTTTGCTGCTCCCTACTGGGTTAGCTATATTGAAATGGTTAAACTGGCTGATGGGATTCCAATCACTGTTGAGACAACTGCCAATCAGAATTTCTGTTTAACAGCTAATCAAATTGCAGCAGTGGTAACAGACAAAACAAAGGCCGTTATTATTAACAGCCCAAGTAATCCAACAGGTACCATTTACACCCGTAAGGCACTTCAGGAAATAGCAGATTTGGCCGTAGACAAAAGGTTTTATGTTATCTCCGACGAAATTTACGAATCACTGTTATACGATGGACATCAGCATTGTTCGATTGCTGCCTTCAATAGTAACATTAAGGCGATTACGTTTGTGGTAAATGGTGTTTCCAAAGCCTACTCCATGACGGGATGGCGTATCGGATATACAGCAGGTCCAAAGGACGCAATATCAGCGATGAGTAGAATCCAGTCCCATAGCACTTCAAACCCAACATCCATCGCTCAAAAGGCCGCATTAATGGCCATATCTGGTTCTCAAGAAGCAGTCAGAAACATGTGTGTAGCCTTTGAAAAAAGGCGAGATCTGATCTGCGAACGATTTGATGAAATTGATGGTGTTACCTATGTGAAACCCCAAGGCGCATTCTATATTTTCCCAGACTTCTCCGGTCATTATAATCGTACAATTAACGGATTTAAAATTAACGGATCACAAGATTTGGCTAATTTCTTACTTGATTTCGTTAAGGTCGGTGTTGTCCCAGGAGATGGATTTGGAGCAGACAAAAATATGCGCTTGTCCTTTGCTACCTCTGAGACAGAAATCAACCGTGGACTTGATCGAATAAAAAAATCGTTGAATGGATAGTGCCATGCTAGATATACAAAGAACTTTGGTTATTATAAAACCTGATGCCGTTCAAAGAGGATTAGTGGGTGAAGTGGTTCGTCGTTTTGAACATAAAGGTTTAAAATTAATTGGATTAAAATTATTGAAGCTTCCTGCTGAAAGAGCCGAGGAATTATATCAACCCCACCGAGGGAAATTCTTTTACAATTATTTAATCAAATTTATGACTTCAAGCCCCATTGTTGCCATTTGCTTGGAGGGTGTAAATGCTATTGATATCGTTCGCATGATAAATGGTGCTACAAAACCTGAGGAAGCCCAACCGGGTAGCATCCGCGGAGATTTTTCAATCGATATCACACATAATGTTGTGCATGCATCAGACTCAGTTGAAAATGCTGAACGCGAATTAGCAATTCTCTTTGACCCAAGTGAATTAAATGAATACCAGCGAATCGACGATGAAATCCTTTATAGTCCGAAATGTTAATTAAGGAGATAGAATGAAGCTAATCCAATTTCATCAACCTGGTTTTGGTAAACGTGTTGGAGTCGTAACTCGAGACGAGGAAATTATCGATGTCACAAGTGAGGAAACGCCCGATGTTCTCCAACTCCTCCAGTTGGCTAACAATGAAGGAATTAGTATCGGTATAATCCTTGCTGATATACAGGAAAAAGTTTCACAAAACACTTTCACAGTGCCTGGACCTGATAACGAACAGGACAATGGCAAGATGAAATTAGCTGATTTGGATAACCATCCCGGTCCAGATACACTTCACTTCCTAATGCCGATAGATCCACCAGAAGCTTGGGGGTTTGGTGTCACTTATAAACGAAGTGCCGATATGCGTGACAAAGATAGTGACCAGGATATTTACAGTAGAGTTTACCATGCCGAACGCCCAGAATTGTTCTTCAAAGGGACAGCAACACGATGTATTGGCCCAAACGGTGCAATTGGTATTCGGAGCGACTCGACTTTTACTGCAGCTGAACCAGAGCTAGCATACATCCTTGGCGCCAACGGCGAAATTCTTGGTTATACAATTTGTAATGATGTCTCTGCATGGGATATTGAACGTGAGAACCCACTTTATCTGCCACAGTCGAAGATCTTTACTGGATGTTGTGCCATTGGACCAATGTTCGTCACCTCATCTGAGGTGGATGATCCTTATAACTTGAATATAAAATGCCAGATATTTCGTGACAACCAATCGATATACCAAGGTGAAGTTAATACTTCGCAGATAAATTGGAAATTTGACACTCTGACGGAGTTTCTGAGGCGTGACAATCCAATCCCACTCGGTACCGTTGTTTCAACTGGTACGGGCATTATTACCCCAGAAGACATGCCACTGGTTGATGGAGATATCGTTGATATTGAGATTGATAGTCTAGGTAAGCTTTCAAATCCCGTTAAACAGCTGTAAAACTCAGGATGGAGGTCGTCAGAATTGATCATTGATATACGCAATATTACTAAGACTTACCATATGGGGGATATTGAAGTTAAAGCCCTAAGAGGTGTTTCGTTCACTGCAGAGAAGGGTGAATTCATTGCAGTCATGGGAGCATCAGGATCAGGAAAATCAACGATGATGGATATTATGGGATGTTTAGCCTCACCTTCAAGTGGTGAATATTATCTTGAGGATGAGGAAGTTAGTAACTTATCGGATAATCGATTGGCAGAAATCCGCAATAGAAAAATTGGGTTTGTCTTTCAATCTTTTAATCTCCTTCCTAGAACAACAGCACTTCACAACGTTGAGCTACCATTAATATATGGAGGAACAAGTCGGAAAGAACGTAGAAAGAAGGCTTTTGAATCGCTGGAAGCTGTCGGTTTGGCCGATCGAGTAGACCACAAATCGAACGAATTATCCGGTGGCCAGATACAGAGAGTTGCAATTGCACGGGCGCTGGTTAATAATCCCTCACTTATATTTGCGGATGAACCAACGGGGAATTTAGATACTAAGTCCAGCGGAGAAATTATGTCAATCTTTGAACGGCTTAATGAGGAGGGAAGTACCCTTGTTATGGTAACACACGAGCCGGAAATCGCTCAACATGCTCAGCGTGTTATCCAGTTACGAGATGGATTGATTTCGAAGGATGAAAGAATTGACTCATCATGAGCCGGATTGCCATACGAACTCCATCACGACTTCATTTTTCACTGATTGATTTAAATGGAGGGCTGGGTCGGATTGATGGTAGTGCAGGTTTAGCAATTGCTCAACCTGAGTTTCGCATTATCGCACAAAAAGCAAATAGTGTTTTAATCAATTCTAACCAATACACTGTACGTGCGCAAGAAATCGTTGAGAAGTTAAAAAAAAAATATAATTTCCCTGGTATCAGCATTGAGATTCTTTCGGAGATACCAGCACACTACGGTTTTGGATCCGGGACTCAAATTTCTCTTGGTATCGCTCAAGTAATTAACGAACTCTATAACCTGAAGCAGAGCGTCCAAGAACTAGCAGTGGCCATTGGTCGTGGCGGCACATCTGGTATTGGGATTACCGCTTTTGAACAAGGGGGATTCATCCTTGATGGGGGACATAAATACCCAGACCAGAAATCATCCTTCTTGCCTTCGTCTGCTGCTGGGAAGGTAACCCCACCACCTTTACTGATTCGCTGTGATTTCCCTGATTGGGACATATTAATTGTTACTCCCGATTGCAATCAAATATCAGGTGAAATTGAGGTTAATCTTTTTAAAACGCTTTGCCCCCAACCAGAATATACAGCTAGTCGTTTATCGCATCTTATTTTAATGAAGATGGTACCGGCCATTTTTGAAGCAGATTTGCACTCTTTTTGTGATGCTATTAACCAAATTCAAACGTTTGGTTGGAAAAGGGTAGAGATCGACGCACAAGGTGCAGTACTGCAAAGTACCATTGATTTTTTACTTAAAAATGGGGCGTTAGGTGCCGGTGTTAGTAGTTGGGGGCCAGCTATATTTGCCTTCAGTGAAACCATGGATGAGCTCTACCAGCATACAAAGCATTTTCTGCGTTCGAACCATGGAAATTGCTTTATAACTAAAGCAGACAATTTTGGTGCTTCAATCGAATGAAAAGAATCTGGATTATTTGTTTACTGTTGATTTCTTTAATCATTAGTTGTCGTTCAGATTCTGATCAATCTGATATACTTTCTATTCCGCAATTCCGAATTTCTTTTCCGGAAGAAGGTAAATCCCAAATCTCGCGTATCCTTATTTTTATTGAAGGATACAATCGAAAGCTTTTACCCCAAGAATTCTTAGTTAAAGAAGATATGATGGAAGTTGGTCTCGATTTCACCATTCCAATTGATGCCGAAGAAATTCGAGTTGAGGCCTATGACAAAGACAATCGACTGATTTTCGATGGTGATGCTGAGGTCTCTTTTACCAACAACGTGCCGATAGATATCAATCTTAGTCCGATCATGCCGATGATTAAACTGAAGATGATTAGCAATGTTGTTAGTGCGGGTGAAACTTTTGGCATACAAGTTTTGTTGCGGTATGCAGAAGATGTATTTGCTGTCGCTTTTGAAATTGAGTATGATCCTGAATTCCTGCAGGTCACCGATGTAGTAGAAGGAGAATTATGGAATGACAAAATTCTAATGATATCCGATCATGAGTTCGAGAGCCGTCCTCCTGGAAAACTTAATATCGGTATTACGCAACTTGAGTCTGGTAAAATAAAAAACTCTGGTGAAATCGCGGTAGTTCGTTTTTGGGCTAAACAAGTAGGAGAAAGCACAATCCGTTTGATAGATAACAATCGGCTTAGGATTGAAAAAGCAAATGGAAAATTGATCGACAACTACGAATCAATTGCTGAGTTCATTGACCAAGCGAAAATCTCCGTTGAGATAAAAGAAAGATGATTAAGCGTTTATTTTTGAATTATCATTTGCTTGTGCTCGTTTTCCTTTTAAACGGTTGTATTGTCAGTCGAAGTTACTATGGGAATTGGGCATTCAATCGAGGTGAATATAATGAAGCGGGCTTTAACTTCAAAGCCGCGGTGCGGGACAATTCCAACAATCAATTGGCGTGGCAACGATTGGGGATTTCTTACTACAAGTTAGGGAAATATGAGGAATCAAGGTTAGCACTGTCACGTGCGTTCAGCCTTGATCACACGGATATTAAAGCTGGTGCATACCTAACATCAGTTGGGTACCGATTGCGGGATTATCAACTTGTTAAAGAAACAGCGGATCAGGTATTACCATACATAGATGATATTCGTATTCGACAGATTATTGATTTTTATCTACTTGAGTTGATGCCTGAAAAACGTCGACAAAATGTTAAAGTTATGCTCTCTGAACAGATTGAGGTTGACACCCAGTTGATCGCGGTTATGCCGATTGCCGATTTGATAGGAAATCCACGTTCTGCTGAAGTATCAAGGAGTATAAGTTATTTGATGAGCGAATTGTATGCTAATCCCAAAAAAACTGATTTTCTCATCGTTCAAGATATGATTAAAAAAATAGCTCCTGAGGAAAATTTAATTGACATCACTCTCGGTGCGGAGATTGCAAGTCGAATTGGGGCAGGATCAGTAGTCACTGGCACCTTGATGCAAACTAAACACGAAAACCAATTTCAACTAAATTTAACACTAGTGAAAGCAGAAATTGGGCAAATAAATGAATTCGATCCTATCATTGGTACAGTTGTTGATTTGGCAACACAAGTTAAGAATCTAACTAACGAAATTGCAAAAAAATTTGATAATGAAAGTGTACTTACACTTTTGGATTTCACCAAAGGTCGATATCATCTCGAAAAAGGGGAATACAATAAAGCCATTCAGAAATTTCGCCGTGCTAGTACTAGATCTGTAGGCTTTTCACGTGCAAGGACTTTTCTCGCGCAAACGCAGAAATTGGTTAAATACAAAAGAGAGTTCTCAAAAAAAACAAGTGCAGGAAAAATCGTTGAACAACAAGAACAGGCTTTCAGTAACCGCTTCAAGTTACTGAAAGCCATGGATTATAGCTTTGAACCATCAACTGTTCGTGGGAATGGTAACCAAAAATTCCCAGGTACTGATATCTCAGTTCGAGTTGAACTTCAATGAATAAGCAATGGTCTATGCACATTTTAGCCTTGACTCTTAGCTTTATTTTCTCAGTTGTATCTATGTCATCGAATCTCGATGGCTTTGAGCAAAAGTTTTTTTTTCAATATTGGAAGATTGAAAGGAAACAGGAAACAGTTAATTGGTTTCGTCAAAATTCTTTCCCGATATTTTTTCAGTATGAATTGGTTGATAACATCATGGTATCGGCATCTAGATCAATGGCAACAATGAAGAGCAACGATCAAACTCTCAGAGGACTGGGTGATACAAAAGTCAAATTCAACTATCAATCACCAACTGGATATTTCCGTGCTTCTGCAGGGGTCTCTCTACCTTTAGGAAAGAATATACTGAAAGAAGGAGAGATAGAGCTAGCTAACAAACTGTACCATGAAATATTTGAGGTTGATGTTGCACGTCTTGGACAAGGATTGAATCTAGAGGGAGCATTAATAGGTGCTGTAACGCTCAAATCAATTTTGTTGAGTGCAGGAATGAACTATCAGAGGACAGGTGGCTACCACATAATTAAGAATACATTTAGTTATAATCCTGGTGATCAAATTCAGTTTCTCTTGGGTGGTCAGATAGATAAGCATCGGATTACTTGTCGGAATACTCTCATCTACAGGAACCACGGTGTCGATCAAATTGGTGGGATCAAGTCGTTTGAACAGGGGTCTGAATTGGAATGGCATTCAAGCCTAATGGTAAATGTTTTGAAAACACAAATCAACTTTTTCCTTGATCATCGGTGGCGTAAACCAAGTCCGTCAGTTACCGAATTCAATTTTCAAATGGACAATGCCCGCAGAAATGCAAGGAAATTAGGTTTTGAACTACAGTATCCGATGATGCCAACATTGACCATATCGGCGAGATTCGCTGATTATTATATTGCTAGCGACGAATTAGGCCAAGGACGATCCTCCGCCCAGCAAATTAGCATGGGAAGCCGTTTTCAGATAACCGATTATACCAAGTTACGACTGGAAGGTCGATTTTCCATCGGTCAGATGGAAAATGATACCCTCAAACTAACTGGGCGAACCTACTTAGCGGTGCTCCAAGCCTCTATTTGACCTATCGACCGTGAATTTTTTGCAGGTTAATACGCGTATCTGTTGCATCAGAAACGGCATTTGTCCAAATGACATCCTCAGAACTTTGCAAACTCATTAGCGCGACATCAACCAGTGGATTAGACAACACATAATTCAACAGGAAACTGTCAATTTCAGTTTCCGATATCTGATCAGGGAAACTGTGGTGCATCAGACGTTGAAAGGACTGGCTTGTGGTTGACCGCATCAGTATAATTCCCATTCCCTGACTTTCAGCATCGGCTATTACTCCTCGAGAACCAAACGAATCGTAGGTACTCTGGTACATCAAATTATAATGAATTTGCATCATATCGAATTCATTGGTGGCAATTATTTGTTCAACACCTGTTGAGGGACCATCTGCAGAGAAACCAATGAAACGAATTTTCCCCTGATTCTTAAGCTTTTTATATGCTTCTATCCCCCCTTGATCCAATACCTGCGATGTTTCTGAAGATGTAAACCAACCACCATGAAATTGCAGAATATCAATTACATCTGTATTAAGTCGTATTAAGCTTTCTTCTACACTAGCAACAATACCTTCTAAATCATAGGCTTCTGTTTTAGTAGTGATGATAAGTTGGTCGCGTTTCCCAGAAATAGCTTTGCCAATGATAGTTTCACTTGTTCCTCCTCCATATGTTGGAGCAGTATCGACAAAATTCAAACCGGCATCAAAAGCCTGATGCAGTATTTCAATAATTACCTGAGGATCTTGGCCTAAACGGATGCGTCCACCTCCAAATCCGATTTCTGAGGCGTTGAGTCCAGTACGACCAAGCGTACGATATTTCATTAAATGAGTCCTTTTGAGATTAGGAATAAACAGCTAGAAACGACTTTTTAAGATAATAACAGACTCTATTTGAGAACGTCAATATAAGAGTTTTACTTGCAAAAGTGAAATGAATTTGGTTAAATGAAATGCTAACGTTGAATAAGCAGCAATTGATATGAAAAACAAAAGCAACTACTTAAAAATTGCACATCGCGGGGCTTCCGGCTACGAACCAGATAATACAATCCGTGCTTTTGAGAAAGCTATCAACATGGGTGTAGATATGATTGAGCTGGATGTGCACCTCTGCCAAGAAAAGATACCAATTATCATTCATGACGCTGCTGTCCAAGGAAATCTAGTTAAAGAACTAACAATCTTTGAACTGAAACAATTTGACGTAGGGAAAGGTGAACGTATTCCCACTTTGCAGCAAGCTATTGATTGTGTGAAAGGCCGATGCAAACTCTACATCGAATTAAAAGGGGAAAACACTGTGCAACCAGTGATTGATCTAATCAGTAAGAATGAAATGGACAATCAGATAATCATAGGATCTTTCGACACCAAAAAGGTTCTTCGCTCAAAAGAAATAGCGCCGCACATTCTTGGATCCGTATTAACCGGAAAAATAGGCATTGATTTTGTTTCATTGGCTAAATCTGCTAAAGCAGATATGATCCATTTCTGTTGGGAGCACCATCCATCCCCGCATACATTGTTAACAGATGAGTTAATGGAAACTTGTGCCAAGTCGGGGCTTCAAGTTATGATATGGCATGAAGAGAGACCAGAAGAAATTCGTAAGATTGTTAAACATAACATTGCCGGAATTGCCAGTAATTTTCCAGACCTACTGATCTGAGATTCTCAATCAAATGAAGCGTCGATCTTTTATCAAATTTTCCTCTTTTGCGCTGGCCGGAATTCTGACGCAAGCGTGTGATCCCACAAACTTCCAAACCTATGATATATCGATAAGATCAGATATGCAGCTAGGACACCTGATCTTTGAGAGCACATCCTTTCCTGAAGGAAACATATTTTCGACAGATTACCTTATCGTTGGCGGTGGGATAGCGGGGTTATCAGCCGCCTGCCAGATACGTAGCCGAGATTTTGTCTTGTGTGAATTATCAGAAAATCTTGGAGGGAGTTCAAGTAGTCAATCTTACGCGGGAGAAATTTTCTCTCAAGGTGCGCACTATGATCTAGCTTATCCTGACTACTATGGTCAGGAAACCTTGAGGTTCTTGAAAGATCTAGGTGTGATTTTCTACAATAAGAATGTTGGGTTATGGGATTTTGTCGATAGCCAATACCTTATTCCAGCTCAAGTTGAAAGCAACACCCTGACTAAAGACGGATTTAGAGAACAGATCTTAACCCCAAGTGAATTGAAAGATGATTTTCTCAAATTATTGTTCTCTTACTTACCGGAAATGAAAATGCCTACTCGTCTCATCAACAAAGAATTATGGGCATTAAACAAAATTAGTTTCACCAAATTCCTACAGAGATCTCTTGTACTACATCCCTCTTTTAAGGAGGGAATTGATTACCAGATGAAAGACGATTACGGAGCGGATGCTGATAAAATTTCGGCTTTAGCAGGAATCCACTACTATATGTGTCGTCCTTATTATACTAAGGACGTTAGCTTGTTTTCTCCTCCAGAAGGAAATTATTATTTCATCAAAAAAATGGTGAACACACTACCTAAAGAAAACATTAAAACGAGCCACTTGGTCCGAAGTATAAAAAAAACAGGTGGACACTTTGAGGTGCAAGTTATAAACATTAAACACGAAACAGTTGATACCTATCGAACCCAAAAGATCATCTATGCTGGACAAAAGCACGCGTTAAAATACGTCTTTCCACCAGATGGCTACCTTTTTAAGAACAATGAATACGCACCATGGTTAATTATAAATTTTGTCCTGAATGCTAAAGGCAAATCAGATTCGTTTTGGCAAAACGAGTTTCTTACGGAAGACCCTCACTTTATGGGGTTTATAGACAATGCTTCACAAGTACGAAGAAAGGAGAACTACAGAGTCTTCACAGCCTATTACTGTTTTGATTCTATACAGAGAATTCTCTTTGCTTCTATAACTGACAAGGCTCAGGAAATAGTTACGGAAACCATCAAAAAAATTTGCCTGTATTTTAATCAAGATATCTCTAGTCAAGTTGAAAAAGTTTTTATCAAGGTTATGGGGCATGCAATGCCTATTCCCAAAATTGGTTATTTGTTTAATGATAAAAACCTTGTCCGATCAGAGCCAAACATAGTTTACGCTGGCGTAGATAACAGCCGATTACCATTGCTCTTTGAAGCACTAGATAGTGGTATTCAGGCGGTTGTAGAATTAGATCTTGTCTAGTTTGAAAAATGTTTTTCCTCATTTAATCGAGTTCTTGAGTTTTTTCGAGATTACAAGGATGTGATCATCTAAAAAGCAACCGATTTCCAAGGTCTGTCAAAAATACTATTTTCTTGTATTACCAACACAAATCAAACAGAATTAATATGTTAGAAATTTGATAAGCTATATTGTATAAAAAGTTTTCATTATAATAATCGAAAGGAGATTTGTCATGATGTTTACTGATGCACAGTTGGCGCAATATGAAAAACACGGGGCGGTGACCATCGACAGTCCCTTTACGATAGAACAACTAGACCGTGCGGAGGCAGCATGGGATCGGCTGAAACAAAACGGGAGTGAGCCATATAGAGATCCGGATTATATTGAAGTTATTCAACACCCATACTTCGAAGAAGTCGCTAAAAAGCTACTTCGTGCTAACGCTGTGCACCTTTGGTGGGGCCTAGCTCCACATGAACGCCCACCAGCAAAACCACCATACGCAAGTAGTCGAGATCAATGGGCCAATGGATGCCACATAGACATTCAGGCGACACTAGAAGACTTCGAAGCAACACCTCGCCGGATGCGTGCTGAGCTGTGGTTCTGGCTCAATGACGTACCAGCCCATCGCGGTGCTATGCGTATACTATCTGGTAGTCATCGTCATATCATGGAACACTGGAGTCAGGTACTTCAGCCGGATCACAAAGCCCAATTACCCCGGGTGCACGGTTTGCGACCAGCCCCGGTTTCGAAGAATGCCCCCGCATTTCCAGAATATATACCAGATATGCATAGTGGTCCCCCTTGGATACAACAGGATCCAAGTCCTGCTGTGGCCCGCCGAGGCCAAATCTTAGTACTTTGTAGCGCTGGATTACACTCTGCATGGATGAATGAGGACAATGTACCCCGTAAGGCAATGGGAACATCGTGGGTAGCCACGGGAGTTTCCTGTGGGCTACCAAAGAATCAACGCGATGCGGTGATGGAATTTTTTCCAAGGTTACGGAGTAAACTTCGACCAGATCGCACTCACATCGTGCCAGATAATTTCGACTGGCTGTTCGAAAGTGACTACTATCCAAAATGGACAGAGACATTTTTAACATCCTATTAGGCTCTTTCAAAATTAAGTTAAGTCGAGGTTATGGAGCAAACATCCAAACTTCTTCTTTCTGCAAGGACATACACTCAATTACCAGTTGCAAGGAGCTCACCACTCTCGAATATATTCAATTTTCAAAAAAGCTGAATTACCCTCATGGTACCTCAACAAACATTTCACACACATAATTGCAGGAATGGTAGGCTTAAAAATGGACTTTGCCGTTCTTTTAATCGCAGGGATAATGGTAACATCCTTCACATTGGTCCCAAAATAGTCAAGATGTTTATAGCAGTCAATCAGGCGATGGTAATTGGCAAGACACCTTACTTTAAGACAAAATGTCAGGCGAATAGAATTGCATTACAGAAATTAGTCTAATGGCCAAGACTGAAAAAGCAAACAGCATTAGTAACATCCAACTTAGTTTTCGCATCATACTTCCTCCGATAGCTTGAGTGGTGTAAGTCTCCACCACTCAAGCTGTCCAAAAACCCCATCTGGGCTGTCTGTCTGTTATATCATTATCTTACGTAGGATAAGCTGGCAAAATTAACCCAAGCATCCCTACCATTAAACAAACTTACGTGGGCCCAATTGGAATCGTCTCGTACTTCTAACACTTTGACTTCCGTTCCTGCCGACATTGGTTGGGAGAATCGCTGCGGAGCATTGGCAGAATCTGCAACCCTTGCAATTGTATCGCCTACCATTATCACAGCATCTGGACCTTCATTCGTAGTAATGTTAACTATATGGGACACAACAAATACCATCCATAGCAACAAAGGTAAAAGGGCCAAGTTTCTTGCTAGAACCAACCCCCAACGAATTGATGTGGCAAATCCAATGGAACAAAGTAGGAATAATAATGCAGCAATACCGGACTGCTCAGCTGTGGATAACGATCTTCGCCACGAAAAAAAGCTGTCTAAAGTACTCTCTTCAATAGGCTTAGGCACCCAAGCGGGAAGAAGTGCTCGTGCCTGCTGTAGATTTTGTAAAGCTTGAGGATAATCAGGATCGATTTCTAGTGCTCGCCGAAAGGCCAATACTGCATTCCCAAGGTTTTCCGCTTGCAAAGCAGCAGTACCAATATTAGTATAAAGAGCCGCAGTCTCAACTCCTTGCTCAGACACCAGAGCGAAGAGATACTGTGCCCTCTGGAAATTTTCCATGCGAACTGCTCTTTCTGTTGCCTCCTGTGCTTGAGAATAAGCCGTAAATGCCTGCTTAATCTTGTCTTCAAGAGAACCTGACACCTCTACTGGAAACTCAGTGATGAGAGTGATTATGGAGAACATGATGAAATGTTTCAGGCATTCAGAAATTTTCACACCAATGTCGTTTTTATTAATCATCTATTATCTATTTCAAAACTTTATTTGAGAATGGAAGTAGGTATTCGAAAGAATTTGGTTTTCTCTTAATTATATTATTTTATCCCTTCTAACATTTCATCAGCTAATGTTAAGGCTCGGTTCCTAACATTACTATCGATTTTCGAGTTTACACCATCAGGTGCATATTCAAGTGCATCGCATTCAGATAGGACAGATTCATACTCCTTCCGGGAAACGACGTCTGCAACTGCCACCATACGTCTAAGCGCGTCACTTAGGTCTCCTGGACTAGTCGCAGTTGAAATTGACTCTCTTTGAAGTTGTAGCTCCTTTAATTTTCTAGTAACTGCAGGGTCCACATCTGCCCGCCGTTTTATCAATGGGGCAATGATCATAAACATGAAGGCCAAAGTATAACACATCCCTTGTTGTAGCCACCCTCCCAAGAATTGTCCAGATGAATGGGTCAGCAAATCAATGTCTTTGTTAATGGATAAATCAGCTCCACTTAGGGTGAAAGCAGGTCGTGTTTCTTTTGTAATTTGTTGGGAGTCAGGTTCTTTCTTTTCCAGTGTTGTCTCAACTTTTCTGGCTCGTACTACGTCTTGTGCAGAAACCATTTGTGCAGCTTTTACTGACAAGGCTATAGGGCGTGAGCGTGTAGTTTGAAATTCTTTCAGATCAGGATCAAACCACGAATAGGAAATGGGAGGAATCTCACGGACTCTATCGTTTAAAACTCGTATTACCAGTTCAAAACGTTTTCCATCACCAATGTATTCCCCCGCAATTTTACCATCAGGAATTCGAAAATCAGTATCAGGTAAATCATCTGCCACCGAAGGCAATGAAGCATTTTCAACTTCTGCACCTCCCTTCAAAATAAGTGTTACGTTAATTGGGTCACCAACTTGTACCACCGATCGATCGGCACTGACCTCTAAAACAACCCCCTTACCAACCGCACCCGCAAAACTAGTAGGGCGACCTTTCATCGGTACAGGTAACACCGTAAATTTCAGTCGCTTGTCATCGACCTTTAATTTACGAGACTGAGTTGCAGTACGTCTGCCAAATAGATCGCGTTGCCAACGTAAACCTTCATCTACATTCACTGAAGCAGGCTCAATATCGAATTCTCCAGGCTTCAGAGGTACCATAACGCGATCGACCTTCCACACGACATACGTTTTGTTTTGTTTCTGGTCTGATCGTACATTAGCTGGAAATGCCTGTTGTCCCGAATTAAGTAATATAGAAAATGTATTATCTTTCTGCTTATCTTCATCATCAAACTGGAAATCGTCCTGACGATCAAACAAAGGTACTTGAGCCTGTTGATTAATCAGGTTTTCGACACCGCTGGATTCTACCCACCATTCCAAACTAATAGGTATCCGTTGGCCCACATAAAGATCACTTGGAGGTAAAATTAACTTAATATGTTGGTTAGTAGCCCTAGGTATCTTTTCAACATCGATTCTTGCCCCTGATACTTGTTTTCGGATATTATTTTGCACAACCACGAATGGCCCAACTTGATAATTTCCCAAATTTTTCGCTAGAAAACGTAGATGATATTTGAATACTACGCTCCGACTCTGGGTCATCCGACCATTTATAATTTGAATATTGGAACTGACGTTAGGACTTACTCCGACAAGTTCCAAAGAAGCATTTGGTGGCTGTTCAAATTTAAGCTGCGGCTGGGGGGTTTCATCGAACCCTTCTGCTACAACCAGTAATTCCAAAGGAACTCCCGAATAATATGGGGGGCGTTGGGTCGTTTGAAGACTTGCTGATTGAGTCCAACCATGGATACTAGATAAGTCAAGTAATAATATCAACAACAGAACAACTATTATAGTAAAAAGCCTCAGGTTATATGTCTTTCCCATCACCAGTCTTTCTCCACAGGTTCATAACCAGCACTCCGTTTTTGTTTCTCTTCTTGGTCTTGACGACGTTGTGCTTCACGATCACGTACCCCCTGAAGCATCTGACTTAAATTCCCCTGATCTTGCTGCTGCTGATCTTGCTGCTGTTGATCTTGCTGCTGCTGATCTTGCTGCTGTTGATCTTGCTGCTGCTGTTGCGGAGGTTCTAATAGGGCAAGTGCCTGAATTAAGTTTTTGGAAGCTGCTTGTTGCTGGGGACCAATACCGTCAACAGAAATTTCATCTCTCGTCATCATGTATACTACATCATCCATTTTCAGCTTTGCATCACTGACCAAAAGACCTGCTTGCTGCATTTTCTCAACAACCTGCGCTGTGTCGACATCTTGACTTGAGTTTTGATTCGATTGTTGTGTTATACGTTCTGATTGTTTTGCTAAAGCGTCTGCTATCATACCGGTCACTGTGGACAGCGAACTTTGTTTTGTTGATAGAGGGCCTAAGCGTGAAACAGTTTCGGTTTTACTAGCAGTTTCTGCCAAGGTGATAGCATCTTGTGTTTCATCCCCCAATTCTATTTGCTTCTGAATTGTATCCCGAAGATGCTCTATTAAGGAAAAGAAAAGACGGCGCAATTGCTCTGTTGTTTCAATTGATTTATCTACTGAAGATTTAACTGGGCGCAACGAAGAAGTAGAAATAGCATTCACATTTTTTTTTCGAATAAGGTTAGCCAATTTTTTTTGATTGTTTTTAAATTGTTGCGACATTTTTTTCTGTAACCTTCTCGCTTCTTCCAAACGTGCTTTTTCCGCTTCTAGTTCATTGGCTTGATCGGCTTGAGACTGAACTGGAGGCACATTACTAATTTGGTTTTTACCAGAAGATGATTTTTGCCTACTCTGATTCTGAGCTTGATTGGCCATTTGTTCTTGCGTAACATCGATTTGATTTAAAGCAGATTCTATTAAGTCTTCTAAACGCACATCTCTTTCTATATTTTTATCTTGAAATCCTAGAATCAAAGGGATATATTCCGAGATCTGCTGTGAGAATTCGACTTTACTTAACCGATGAGCCATTAAATCAATGGATGGATCCAAATATTGTTGAATTCGTATTTGATCTTGGTACACCAATTCAACAAGCTGACGCAAATCCAAAAATATTTCGCGAGCATTAGCCAAGAAAGTAATTCCTTCATCTTGTAACCCAATGGCATTCTCATAGTAAGAACTTTCCAATTGTACAATTGCAGCGGAAAATTTCTGATGAGATTTCCCAACCCATGGTACTGCATTTTGTAAATTTTCAACCAGTTTCTGTTGCCTAGGATCCTCTGAAGTCTCTTGTTTTTTCTGGTTTTCCAAACCCGCGCTTAAACCTTGGAAAAGTTCGTGTATACGTTCGCTTAAACTAGTTTGGGCATCTATTAAATATTCTCCCGTTAACCAAGCCGGCAGAACCTGATCTGATTGTAGCGACAACTTCTCTCCTTTATTAGCCTTGATACCCGTTTGCTGAATTAATTCCATACTATCACTTAGCAACACATCAATACGTGCAACTGGATCAAGTAGTTGATCCCGCCCTCGTTTCAGTTCAGTAAGTGCAGTTGCTGCACGACGATATGCTCTTTCCACTTGGGAAGTCCGGAGGCGACGTCTAGCTTGTCCCATTCGCTCTTGACCTCGATGTAGATAATGCACAAGCCCTTCCAACTGCGCAACTCGCATCTTGTCCTCTGGAGTTCGATCGCTCTCATTTTTTCCGCGCAGGCCATCAACTTTACGAACCGCATTGCTAGTAAGTTGTTGGCTTTCTGATAGCACATCCAATTGTTGAACAGCCAACGATCGAAGCTTTCGTCGTGATTGTTCATTTGTATACATTTCCGTTTCTCCTAAATCCACTTCCTGACGAACAACATCTAAAAATCCCCTTTGTATTTCAATAATTTCATTAACTTTCATTAACAAATCATCTTTTTCAGCTTCCTTCAGAGAATCCGATAAGACCATAGCGCGTTTTAAAACAACTTCCAAATTGTGACGAGCTTTTATATCATCTCTTAAAGTAACAGCTTCTCTAAACCAGTTGGCAGCTCTATATAAAGATTCTAGAGCAGATTTTGGTTCAGTTTCTAAGACACTGTCGGCTTTTTTGACTTCCACCCAACCAAGGTTATAAGTGGCATTATATCGTACAATACCATCGGCACCAGCGTGTCTTCTCGCTTCTCTGAATAACCTATCAGCTTGATCCCATAAATTAGTGTCGAATTTTTGCAAGGCTTCATTATAAATAGTTCTAGGATCCTTTTCCCTTGAATCTATATCCTGTGCATCTTCCTTTGTCTCTATATCAAGGGATGCTGATTCATCAGAAGAAGAGGTAGTTTCATCAAACACCACAACTGGCTGTTTTTCATCTTGTTGTGCTAAGGTTTCAACTGAAAAAAGTGATAGTAATATAATTACGAGTCTAACCGTTCTATGCACGCGAAATGAAATTCCTGAACCGTAACTCATTTGTCCACTACCCATGGTGCTAATAACGGCACCCAACAGACTTAATAATGCTAGTAACAAGGTGACTTGAAATGAATCGTTCCGAACAGTTCTGCTTCGTCCATCCATTTCACCCCGAGTTAAACTTGCAATATGAGTATCAAATATAGATTTAAGATCCAATACACCAGTACCTGCTGGGATATAAGCGCCTTCTGTTAGCAACGCGATTTCCCGTAATAAGCTGCCGTCCAAACGACTCTCAACAATCTTTCCATCACTATCCCTTAGTATACTCCGAGCTCCAGTTTTCGGATCTGTTATCATTATGTCACTACCATTTTCATCCCCAAATCCAATAGAGAGGATACGGACCCCTCTTTCTGCTGCATCTTTAGCGGCTTCAACAGGGAAAGAATCGTGGTCTTCGCCATCTGTAATAAGTAGAATAGACCTCGAAATATCCGCGGCATCTCCAAATCCCGCTATGGCTTTACGAATTGGTTCCTCTAATCGAGTCCCTCCACGTGTAACAGTATGAGAACCAGCTTGATCCAAAACCAATCTTAAGAACCCAAAATCGGGGGTTAGTGGTGACAATACAGATGCACGACCAGCAAAAGCAATTAAACCAACTTGATCTCCATCTAAATAGGTAAGAAGATCGATTAACTCCGCTTTTGCCCGTTCCAGTCGACTGGGAGCAACATCTTCAGCCAACATGGATTTGGAGACGTCTAGACAAACCATTATTTCTGCACCTACTCTCGGTGTAGCAACAAATTGAAATCCCCACTGAGGTCGCATCAGTGACAAGATCAAGAAACATCCGCAAAGAGAAAGTAAGATGATACGTAAATACCTTCTAACTGGTGGAGAATTCTTTACCAAACGCGATTGTAAAATAGGGTGCATGAATTTGGAAAGGTCACGACCTAAACGACGCTCCAACCAGACCATTAAAAGAAGTAAAGATACAACTCCCCAAAATAAGTGGAACCATTGTGGCTCCGCAAAATGTAGATTGCTCATGGTAACCTCCGCAATACCGTCCCTGAAGATAACAAGGATGCTACAATCAGTATCAATGCTGCGAGCACAAAAACACTGTAATGTTCACGATACTGCAAATAACGAATTTCAGTTATTTCACTACGTTCTAATTCATCTATTTCTTTGTATACTTCTTTTAGCCCCTTAGCATCTCGAGCATGGAAATACTTCCCACCAGTTCTCGCAGCAATATCTCTTAAAGTTTGTTCATCGATTTCCACCCTAGCTCTACGGAGGGATACACTCCCATCCTGCATAGTTACTGGCATCGGAGCTAATCCTGTAATACCAGCAGCAATTGTATAAACTTTTATGTCATTTGCTGCTGCTAAGTCTGCAGCATGTAAAGGCTGTATCACTCCGGCATTGTTAACACCATCAGTGAGGAGTACTATCACTTTAGATTTTGATTCATGTTGTAGCAAACGTTCCACTGACAATGCTAGACCTTCACCCACAGCTGTAGCTGCCTCCGTTTGCTGAGTGGCCACTTTTATATCGTCCATTATAGCAACCAGATTGTTATGATCTAATGTCAATGGACAGATGCCATCCGCATAAGTGCCAAAGCTTACAATACCAACAAGGTCATTGGGTCTACCATTTCCTGTCTGTTCTCCTAGGACGAATTCTCTAAATACATTCTTAAGCGCTTCCAGTCGGCTTACGCTATAATCACCTTCCACAAAGTCCCGAGCATCCATAGAACCTGATCGATCCATGGCCATAATAAGAGCAATTCCTTCTCTTTTTACTTTTGTGGTTGCGTCTCCAGTTCGAGGTCCAGCAAGGGCAAACGCGATACACAATGCGGCTATTGAAAGTAAAACTGCAGGTAAATGTGAGAAATATACACGGGCTGTTCGCTGAGCCGAGTCCGGTAGCACTAGACTAGAGTAGGTTACTGAAGATGGAATATGAATCGCTAACCAATAAACCAAGGGTGCAAGAACACCAAGTAGTAGAAATAAAGGATCGCGGAATTCCCAACCGATTGGACTAATCATGCCCCATTTCCTTTTCTCCTTCAGCAACTATTGTTTCTTCTCTAGAGACAGAATTTAAAGTTGATTCTGAACCAGATCGTTTTCGTATGTTCAAAGATTGAGAAGCAGATGACTCATCCAGCATTGGAGCGTCTTGTTTTGTTTGTTCAATAAAATTGGTTGCTGAACGTAGAGCTTTATTAATCGATTCTGTATCTGGAATATATTGTGCAAACTTAACCTGATCTGCTTGACGCAGGAATTCCTGCAAGAAACTCTTATGTTCCAAAGTCAAATCCGGCGAAGTCGCGGCGACTTCCAAAAACTCTTCAGTCGTTAGCTCCGGTGCATGCAGATCGAAGCGGTCTTCCAAATAATGACGAACGATATCTGAAAGCTCGACAAAAAAAGTGCTTACTTCATTAGCCTCTGGGTTTTGCCCTAACCTCAATTTATTTAACCGGCTGTAAGCAATGTCAAATGCACTTCGCCGACGACTAAGAATCCGGTTTTTCTGCCAAACTCGCCAAGCAAACGGCAACCCTAGTAATGCTAAAACTAGCGCCGCAATTAAACCTATCCACAGCTTGGATTTACCAACTCCCAAAGGTGCTAACTCTCGCAACGGTGCTTTCATTTCATTCGACGCCCCTGTTGGAACGACAGATTCAACATTAAATTCAAGCCGCTCTGTTAACACCTCGTATGCATCTTCACCTTCTGGAGCCAAACGGTTTCCTGGCCGACGATCTACGAACTCAATCATTAATGGAGGTATTGCATGAGGTCCAGAACTAGGCGTTTGTAAGCGATATCGATGAATAGCCAAAGAGCGGCCGTCATTATCAATACTCTTCCTCGGCACAAAATCCACAATGTTGAATCGTTCCATAGACTGGCCAAACTCTGGCATTAGTAATTCAACACCTTCTTCCGCACTGACCTCAAGCGTTAGTGTCAAAATATCACCGATAATGGGTTTTGCAGGATGTAGTTTAATTGAAATCTTTACAGGACCTCGTTGGGTTGAACCTTGAATAAAGTCAGAACCTGTATCTTTAACATTGATGTCTTTTTTCCCATTTTCGCCATCATTCGTCCTTGTTAAATTATGATTATCTGCGTACGACGTATCACTCAAAAGCAAGGAAGTACATAAAACGGCAAAAGCAACTATTAAGAAAAAAGAGTTACGAAAGATCATCGACGTAACCTTTTCCCTCTCATCTGAAAAAAATTCACTAAGGGATCAACCACAGAGCCTGAAGCATCAATGTGTATAAAATCAATTCCTCTTTTCCGTAAATTCCGTTCTAAATTTGTAACTCGCTCTTTGCCAGCCGAAGACATTGATTCCGCAAAAGACCTGGAACTTGTATCATAGAGACGAGTAACATTGCTTTCAGAATCTTTGAGGGCAATTAAACCAACTCTAGGCATTTCTAATTCTTTCGGATCAGTAATAAGAACAGCAATGACATCATGTTTACGATTGGCTGTCATTAAAGCATGTTGGTAGTCGTCATCTAAGAAATCACTTACCAAAAAGCAGACAGATTTCCTTTTTGAAACTGATAGGAGAAATTCCATAGCCTGGCAGATATTAGTACTACTATCTGCGGTTCTTAAGCGTTTTTTGCCTTTTTCAGTTCGCCATGTATTGAATAAACGCTGCCATAAGCTGGAATCTCGATTCTCATTTCCCCCCCAACTTTCTGGGATATCCTGTCCATGTGCCAATACTTCACGTACTACACGTAGAGCGTGTTTCTGTCCTTTGCGTGGCGGAATAAATTGTTCAATGCCGCCATGAAATAAGCATAATCCCACTTTGTCGTCATTTTGAATAGCAGAAAAGGCAATCAGGGCACAAAATTCTGCGGCAACGTCACGTTTACTACGTTCACTTGTACCAAAATTTTGCGACGGTGAAATATCCGCCATTAACATCAAAGTGAGCTGTCTCTCCTCAACATAACGTTTTACATAAGGTTGGCCTACCCGCGCAGTTACATTCCAATCAATAGACCGAACATCATCTCCAGGAACATAGGGTCTTACTTCATCAAACTCGACTCCTCCTCCTTTAAACACAGAGATATATTCTCCGGCTAGAACGTCGGCTACCTGACGACCGGTGCGTATCTGGATTTCCTTAACACGTCTGATAATCTCACTTGCTAGCATGGGCAAACTCCAGAGTTAAGGCACCAAAACGGAATCAAGAATTGTCTGAATAATACTTTCAGGAGATTTACCCTCCGCTTCGGCCTCATAACTCAACATAATACGGTGGCGAAGTACATCCGGAACCAACGTTTTCACATCATGAGGAGTAACATAATTTCGGCCTTGCAGAAAAGCATGAACTTTAGCTCCCTGCATCAAGTAGATTGACGCCCGAGGGCTGGCACCATGCTCAAGCATGTTTTCCACATCAACCACCGGATTATCATCCGTTCCACCACGTGTAGCTTGAACTACATCCACAATATAATTTCGTACCTTTTCATCAACAAACACTTGATCAATCACCTGTCGGGCAGCAAAAATTTCTTCAGGAGATGTTACTTTATTAACAGTCGATTCGATCTGACTACCTGCCATGCGATCTAGTATCTTACGTTCTTCATCCTTATTCGGATACTCCACTTTAATCTTCAACATAAAACGATCTACCTGTGCTTCTGGTAAAGGGTAAGTTCCTTCTTGCTCAATAGGGTTTTGGGTAGCCAATACCATGAAAGGTTGACCCATTTGATACGTTTGGCCACCTATGGTTGCTTGATGTTCCTGCATGGTTTCTAAAAGGGCAGCTTGAACCTTAGCTGGAGCTCGATTAATTTCATCTGCTAAGACAAGATTAGAAAAAATAGGCCCTTTCTTTATGCTATATGTCCCTTCTTTTGGATTGAATATTTCTGTGCCAATCACATCAGCAGGCAACATATCAGGAGTAAATTGGATACGAGAGAATCCAGTGTCAACAGCGTCTGAAAGCACTTTAACCGCTGTTGTTTTTGCCAAACCGGGCATCCCTTCGATCAGTACGTGGCCTCCAGCTAACAATCCAGTCAGCAATCGATTAACCATAGTCTCTTGACCAACGAGCACCTTGTTGATCTCATTGATTAATTTGACTCCGAAATCTTTAAATTGATCACTATTTTTTTCAGTTACGACACTCATTTTCCTTTAAAACCTCGATAATCTAGCTATATTTTTACACATGTCTTACAACAACCTGATCTCTAATAGGAGCTTATGGATAATAATCTAAGTATCTTTCTCGCATTGACGGCAGGTTGCTAGTGTTTTGAAATGCATGAATTTATAAAAAAACAAGAAATTCACCTAATTTAGATAAGGAATTTCGGAACAATCAGTAGATATAAACCTCTAAAGTCAAAGAAGTTTGGAACCTGATAAATCCGTTACTTAAACTAGTTTGTAAATAATTGTATGAATAATGTTCTCAATTCATAAAAACAGAGTTACAAACCAATTTTGTGCAACGATTAAAATTTTTGAAAAGTTTACTTTTTAACTAGATCCCAATTATAATATAATTATAATGTAAATGAATATGTATCAGAATAATTTTAACTCTGACTAACCTACTGGTTAATGGAGAAGAGAATCCATGAAATTAGAACTCAAATCACGTGATTTCCCTGTATGGCAGGGAATTGTATCGCTTGAGCAAACTGACAATTGGGTCAAACCATGGCGAATACCGTATCAGTCTCAGAATCTCTTCCACCATCAACTATGTATTCGAGCTGCTATGCCAGCAGGTGCAAGGATTATTTTCCGGTCTGATACCAGCTATATTGAAGGAGAAATTGAGCCACAGTTGGAAGAAAATCAGATAGATCTATATTGTGATAAGATATTTATCAAATCAGTCAGTTTGCAGAAAAAAGATAGGTTTCTTTTTTCTGATTTGCCAAGCGGTGACAAATTAGTCGAGTTGTGGCTCCCGCAGAAAGGAGAATTGAGGCTCAAAGTTATCGAAATAGCCAATGGTGCTAGCTTAGCCCCGGTCGCAGACAGTCAACCTCGTTGGATTACCTATGGCAGCTCAATCACCCAATGTTCTGCTGCCGAATCGCCAAGTCAGACATGGCCTGCAATTGTTGCACGGCAATTGAATTTAAACCTAACTTGCCTGGGATTTGGAGGGCAGTGCCACCTAGACCCGATTATTGCCCAACTAATTAGGGATCTTCCAGCCGATTTTATTTCTATCTGTGCAGGCATTAACATCTATGGTTCGGCCAGCTTAGGCCCAAGAGCTTTTCGCCAGACACTGATCGGAACAGTCCAGACAATTAGGGAGAAACACATAGATATTCCGGTTGTCTTAATCTCTCCTATCTACTCACCACCTCGCGAAAAAGCAAAGAACGCGGTAGGATTCACACTTGAGGAGATGAGAGTAGAAGTTGCTACTGCTGTTGAGGATTTAAGGACCCATGGCGATCAAAAATTGCATTATGTGGATGGATTACAACTTTTTGGTGCCGACTTAGTCGAAATGCTACCAGATCAATTGCATCCAAACGCAGAAGGGTATAAAGCACTAGGTAAAAAATTCACTCAGCAAATAGCGAATAAATTCTTCGTTACACAATAGATTGATCAATCAAGCATATGTAAGTGGTCCAAGATTTTTTCTTTTTCAGATTCTAGTTTAGCTTTGCGCTCGTATTTCTGATCAATAACCTCTTTTGGTGCACGTTCAACAAAATTTTTATTAGCTAACATCTTTTCCACGTTCTCAAGTTCTGCAGTTGCTTTACCCGCCCTTTTCTGTAGACGTTCCTTTTCCTTATCGATATCAATGACACTCAACAATGGAATATATACAGTCAAATCGTCAATTATGGCGGTAGCAGAAGATTTTGGTCTCTCTTGATATTCTGCTATTGAGACTGTTGCAAATTTCGTAAATGACCGCAGATTTTCTTCAAGATATGTGTCCAAAGTTTGCCGTGTATCTGTACTGGGGGCTTGAATCAATATTTCGATCTCACTTGAAGGAGGAACATTCATTTCACCTCGGACACTCCGGATTTCGTCAATAACATCCATAATGACTCCCATTTTCATTTCAGCTGTTGCATCTTTAAGATTCTGATTCGGCTCTGGATAAGATGAAATGGTTATACTCTCACCGGCAATAGGTAATTGTTGCCAGATCTCCTCAGTTAAGAATGGCATAATCGGATGCAATAAGCGTAATGTTCCATCCAAAATTTCGATAGCAACTGTTTGGGCTGTGTACTTAGCAACCAGATCATCCGAATAATAAAGACGTTGTTTAATCATTTCCACATACCAATCACAAAATTCATGCCACATAAACTCATAAATAATGTGTGCGGCATCACTGAACCGGAATTGGCCAAATGCTTCGTTAATACCTTGTACTGCTGTGTCAAATCGACTGCGGATCCACTGGTCAGCTAGTTGTGGATTAATTTCAATTGACGAGATTGGATCATAGTCTTCCAAGTTCATCAACAAAAATCGCGATGCGTTCCATATCTTATTAGCAAATCGTTTTCCAGCTTCGATCTGGTATTCTGGTAGCGGCATGTAAGGGCTAGGGATGGCAGAGTACACGATAGCAAAACGAAAGGCATCTGCACCATATTTTTCAATTTTTTCTACTGGATCGATGGTATTCCCACGGGACTTACTCATTTTTTTCCCATGTTCATCAGCAACTAATCCATGCAAGTAAACCTGCTTAAAAGGCACATGTCCCATACATTCCAAACCAAGCATAATCATTCGCGAAACCCAAAAAAAGAGGATATCCCAACCCGTAACTAAAACTGAGGTAGGATAAAAAGTTTTGAGAAGATCTGTTTCTTCAGGCCAGCCCATAGTTGAAAAAGGCCAAAGTCCTGAACTAAACCAAGTATCCAAAACATCTTCATCCTGCTTAAGGTTTTCAGAACCACAATTAGAACATTGATCTGGGGTCTCAACAGTACAAGTGATACCATGGCAATCATCACAATACCATATTGGTATTCGATGTCCCCACCAACGTTGCCGTGAGATTGACCATGGCAAAATATCTTCCATCCATTGATGAAAGCGTTTAGTTTCACGATCAGGAATAAAAGTGATCTGGCCAGATTTAGAGGCTTCAAGGGCACGTTCAGCCAAAGGTTTCACATTCACATACCATTGAGGGGAAATGTAAGGTTCGATAATCTGATCACATCGATCGTGATGACCAACAGCATGCATATGATCAACAACTTTGAGTAGCAATTGTTGGGATTGGAGGTCTTTAACCAATGCCGCTCGACAGTCAAACCTATCTAAAGATACATATTTTTCACCTGCATTTTTATTTAAAGTTCCATTCTCATGAAAAATATTGATTGTTTCCAGATTATGTCGTTTGCCAATTTCATAGTCGTTTAGATCGTGTGAAGGTGTAACTTTAAGCGCCCCTGTTCCTGTTTCCATATCAACATATTGATCAGCAATGACTGGTAATTCCCGCCCAAGAATCGGCAGAATGACAGTTTTACCAACCAAATGCTTATACCTATCATCTTTTGGATTAACAGCCACTGCGGTGTCGCCAAGCATCGTTTCAGGGCGTGTGGTCGCAATGATCAAGAATTCGTCTGAATCCTTAACATCATATTTGATATGGTAAAAATTACCTTCAATTTCGATTGGAATGACTTCTAGATCAGACACAGCCGTTTGGCAATTTGGACACCAGTTAACCATATAATCTCCACGATATATTAATCCACGCTCGTAAAGTTTCACAAATGCAGTTCTAACTGCCTTGGATAGTCCTTCATCAAGTGTGAATCGCTCACGCTCCCAATCACAAGAACTACCAATTTCTTGCAATTGACTGATAATTCGCCCACGTGACTCATCTTTCCATTGCCACATTCGATCAATGAATTTCTCACGGCCGATTTCCTGTCGACTGGTTCCTTCTTCAATTAATGTCCTTTCCATAATCAATTCTGTTACTATACCTGCGTGATCTGTACCTGGCATCCAAAGCGTATTGTAGCCTTGCATCCGCTTCCAACGGATCAATGTATCTTGGAGTGTATTATCTAATGCATGTCCAATGTGCAAACTACCAGTAATATTAGGTGGGGGAATAACAATTGAAAAAGGTGGATTAGTAGACTTGTCTTTTGCATGAAAGTAATCTTGCTTAAGCCAGAATTGATACCATTTTTTTTCGATTTCTTGGGGTGAATAATTCTTCGGAATATCCGTCGTCATTCCATTTTCCTTAATCTAAAATTGAATATTTAGACTGTAATAAAAGTATCTCAGAAACAGGTCCGAGCAGGTCTTTGAATTGAAAAAGCTCTTCTCGATAATAAAACGAGAAGAGCTCAAATTATGTTCGAGCATATCTGGTTTAACCAGATATTAGGTTCTCAAGTGTTTTAACAGCCGCATCGCTATCAACACCATCAGCAACAATCTCCAACTCATCATTTTTATCAGCTGTCAGCATTATGATGCCCATAATACTCTTAGCATTAGCTTTCATTAATTCTTTTTGAAGAGAAATTTTAGACTCAAACCCCTTGGCAGCATCTGCTATTTTATTCGCTTCTTTAACATCAATTCTCACACTGACAATTATACTTTTTTTAGCCATTATCAATCTCTATCATGAATGTTAAACACTGAGACAATATAACGCAGCTGACACTTAACTGGATTCAAGTTGTACCATTCTTAATCTCCTAAAGTTTCATTCAACTCATTATTCAGATTTTTAGGCGCGTCAATGCCGAACTTTTGACTTAATAGATTTGCTACTGCGGTTTCAATCAGGTTTGAAATGTTCCTACCGGGTGCTACTGGTATTGTAACCTGATTAACTTTTGCTTCGTGAAAGGCATAAGACTCATTATTAAATCCTGTCCGATCGTACCCTTGGTTCTCATCCCACTCCTCAAGACACACAACTAACTCAACTTGTTTCTGATCTCCAATAGCGGTCACTCCAAATGAGGAAACCACGTCAATAATACCGAGTCCTCGAACTTCAATGTAATGTTTAAACAATTTTGATCTGGTTCCGAGGATACGAGGCCCAGCGACTTGTTTGAGTAGAACAGAGTCATCTGCAATCAAGCGATGTCCCTTTTGGATGAGCTCAAGGGAACACTCACTTTTACCTATGCCGCTCTTACCTAAAACTAGAACCCCGATACCAAATACGTCTACTAAATTACCATGGACACAGTCAACAGCCCCCAGTTTATCTTCCAGAAACTGGAGTAATCGAACGGTGAAAATTGTCGAACTCAAGGGCGTCGATAAAATTGGAACTTGATGTTGTTCTGCCAACGTCTTAACTGCCCCTGGAACACATAAATCCGAAACGAAAACTAGACATGGAATTGTATATGAAAAAAACAGGGATAGTACTTCGGATTGGTCGGAGGAAGAAAGATTTTGGAGGTAGGCAACCTCACCTTTCCCGAAAATCTGTACCCTATCAGAACCAAAGTGCTCATAGTAGCCGCACAAAGCAAGACCCGGCCGATTTGAATCAGCTGAGATTATTTGACGATTTAACCCCTCTTCACCTGCAATAAGATCAAGCTTAAGATCCCCACCGGCATGTTCAATTAGATTCTGAACAGTGATATGATGTGCCATTTCTAACTACTAATTTCCAGCGATCTACTTTTGTGACCGATTTGCACGATCCAATCTAATTCCATTTTCGCCGTCTTTTACTGGACGGGAGAATCCCAAGTTGTTCCCGATACTTAGCTACTGTTCTTCGCGCAGCATGAATACCCAATTCTCCTAAGGAATCTGATATCGCTTGATCACTTAATGGCTTCGCCGTATTTTCCTTAGCAATCATATGTCCAATTTTATCTTTTACTGTCGTGGTTGATATAGTTCCGGAGTCAGTTTCAAGTTCAGCACTAAAGAAGAAAGATAACGGATAAATTCCTTGGGGGGTTTGTACATATTTACTACTGGTTGCACGACTTACCGTTGATTCGTGAACACCAACGGTATCAGCAATTTTACGACGCACGAGTGGTTTTAGTCCATCAATGCCTTTTTCAAGAAAGCCGACTTGAACTGCAAAAACAGCCTCAGTAATTCGGGCAACTGTCTGCCGTCTCAAATCGATGTTCTTCAGTAAATCAATCGCTCTAGCTCGATAATTTCCAAGGAACTCCTTTGTTTGTTTATCGAGTTTCTTGGTATCATTGAGCATCATATCAACATAAAACTGATTTAAACGAAGTCGGGGCATTCCACTATCATTTACAACAGCTTTATACCCACTCTCAACTTTTTCCAAAACTACGTCAGGAATAATAGATCTTTCTGATGCCTTCTGTCCCTTACTAGACAACGGCATAAAGCGCCTTCCCGGAAATGGATCAAGTGTACTAATAATATCGCGAGCAGCTAAAACTTCTTCCGTTTTAACACGAAGAGCTTGTGCAACTTGACGAACCTGATTTTGCTTAAGAGCCTCGAAATGATCAGTAATTATTTTCGTTACCAATGGATCATCAATCCCATATGCTTTAGCTTGCAGGAATAGTGTTTCCTCTGTCGTCTGAAATGGCACTCCAACAGGTTCAAATTGTCTTTGCATAAAAGTCAATACATCTTCAACATCCTCAACTTCACAACCAACTTGCTTGGCAATCTCCTCAGTTGGATTTAATCTTTGCGATCGATAAGTGTTACCATCATCAATCGGTTCATAGATTGAAAGACACCCATCCTCATCTATGTTGCCGATAATTGTAACACCTATTTGATGCTCACGTTCGGACAGTGAGATTACGTCGATTTGGTTCAGCAGGAAATCCTGTAAAGACAAGTGATTTTCAAGATCTTGAAGTCGGTTTTCAGTATCATGGTGTTCAAAAGCCAACCTCTCACTTGGGTAAGTGCTGTCATCTAAAAAATCCTCCCAACCGAAGTCCGGTTCTGGATCACCAGATTCTATCAATTTATCTTCCGCTAAAGAAGAATCTGTATTTTCTTCACGGTCTTTATCAGGATCATCTATGCCCGAATTCGCTAGTTCTCCCGGTTCAGAACCCTGTTGATCTAATTCTTCTTCTAAACCTTCATCCAAAAAGGGATTTTCCTCCAACTGCTGTGTCAAATGCTGAGTAAGATCTAATCGAGACATCAGCAACATCTTGATTGCTTGCTGCATCTTCTGGGACAATTTAAATTGAAGCTTTTGCTCAACTCTTTGGCTAATAGATTGATTCAATCCCAGATTCATAATTCTGATTCCTATGTGACATCAATTATAATTTCAATGACGGCGGAGTTCAAAGTGTTGTCCAAAATATCTTTGACGAGCAATTTCATTTTTGATTAGCTCTTCCGGAGAACCAGCTAATGTAATTTTGCCATCAGTGATAAGGTACGCTCGATCAACAATTTCAAGCATCTCTGCAGCATTATGATCGGTCACTAATACACCAAGATTTCGTTCCCGAAGATGAAAAATGATTTGTTTGATGTCTTGGACAGCAATCGGATCAATTCCAGAAAAAGGTTCGTCTAAAAGGATAAAAGAGGGATCGGCCGCCAAAGCACGAGCAATTTCCGCTCGACGACATTCGCCACCAGAAAGCGTATAGGCCTTACTTTTTGCGAGATGCGATATGCCAAGTTCATCCATCAATTCCGTTTTTCTCCGTCGCCGCATTTGTTTGTCAATGCCCATCACTTCTAAGACAGACTCAATATTTTCTTCAACCGTCAACTTTTGAAAAATCGAGGTATCTTGTGGAAGGTAACCAATACCAAGTCGAGCACGTCTAAACATTGGAAACTTAGTGATGAT
>Ga0207984_1000163_pt1 | contig 41123 bp, 31 predicted proteins | sample ETNtaG_30_FD_185760 | JGI IMG/M metagenome (GOLD analysis project Ga0207984, IMG submission 185760) | Marine microbial and viral communities from oxygen minimum zone, Eastern Pacific Ocean - ETNP201306PF43B (SPAdes) (version 2) | ecosystem: Environmental > Aquatic > Marine > Oceanic ...
CAATCAGGATTGATCGCCAAGTAACAGCTGTTTGATGGTGCTGATTTCTCTGTTTCACATATGCCACCAATATAATTATCGATTCACAATTCTAACCTTATCACCATCTTTTAGCGAATGCTGACCTGAGATTACAACCTGCTCTCCGATTGAGAGACCGCTTCGAATTTCAGCAATATCATCCTTGGACAACCCCAATTCTATTTGCCTTCGCGCGCTGATACTGGAATCAATTATAAATACCGAATATTCACCCGACGCAATATTCCCAACAATAGCAGATTTAGATAATATAATGACCTCTTTACGGATTTGTAGCGGTATCGTTACTTTTGAAAACATGCCAGGTTTGAGCCGCAGATCAGGATTGCTAAGAACTATTTCCACTTTTGCAGACCTACTTGAGACATCCAAGACGGGACTCACTTCAGCGACCCGGCCAGAAAAGGGTTCATCCCAACTATCCACACTAATGCTTACTTCACGTCCAACTTCAACTTTAGGCAAGTCTGATTCAATGACGTACACCACGGCCTTAACTAAGCGCATATCCACAATTTCGCAGATAGGTATCGTAGGAGCAACTATGTTGCCTGCATCAAGATTTCGCTTTGAGATAGTCCCTCCAATGGGGGCAACAATTTTCGCGTATGAGAGCATTTTCTTGGCAAGATCAACAGAAGCTTGTGCTTGAATTACCAATGTTTCAGCAGACGCAATTTCAGCCTCCCAGCTCTTAGCATTCTCTAGAGCTTCAACTGACTGCAAATTTGCTCGTGCGGTTTCGACCTGAGATCGCATTAGAGATATATCTTTTTCCCATGTTTTTGTTTCGTTGGATAATCGTGCAAGCTTGACTGCTGCTTCGGCTTGTTTTACCTGTGCGCCAACGGCACGGATATCTTCCTCCTGTGGGCCTCTTTCAATAAGTTTTTTCTGTTCAATTGCAGCATCATATTGTGCTTTGGATACATTAAGCTGTGCTTGTACATTATCAAAAGATTGAGCACTTATAGCACCATCATTAAACAGAGGCTTCATACGATTATAGTTACCCCTAATGTTGGCTAGGTTTGCTTCTGCCCGATCAACATTAGCTTGAGCTTGATTTTTATCTTCTTCCCGTGTGCCACCTTGAATTTTTTCAAAATTTGCTTGTAGAGAAGCTAAACCTGCTTCGGCTTGTTCGATTTTTGACAGTGTCTGTTTTTGAGATAGATCTAAAACCTGCTGAAGCTTAGTTTCGGCTGCAGATAATTGTGCTCGGGCTCGTGCAACCTGCGCAGCAAGACGAATCTTTGCTAGTTTTTGAGCTTGAGTATAGTTTATCTCAGCAGCGTGATATGCAGCTTGTACTTGAAGAAGGCGCAACTTCAATTCTTCACTTTCAATAACTGCAACTATATCTCCTTTGTTAACAGCTTGGCCTTCACTAACGCGCATTTCAATAACTTCACCTACTACTTGTGACATAACAACCACTCGCGAATTGGCTTTGATCGACCCAGACAGCTCAAGATCCGTTTGAATATTACCTTTCTTCACTCTTGCGACTTCAACTGGTTTGACGTTTTCAGCTACAGATCCGGATCCCGTCTGATTCTTTGAACTAAGACCACCAGATTTTTGACATCCGATACCAAACCAAATAAAAAATATGGAAAAATAGAGGAGGTAATTTATTCTCAACATTATATTTGAATACTTACGATTTATGGTATGCCCCTTAGGAATCATACCATAAATTGGCTTTCATTTTTTTTCGATTGGTGTCCCAACAGCTTTTTGGAGGTTTGCACGTCCAACAGCATAATCACGAAGTGATAAAAGGCGACTGATTTTTGCTTGTGTTAGCGCTAGTTGAGCATCAGTCAACTGAACACTTGTAATTAACCCATTTTTATATTGCAAATTTGCCAAACGAACTCCCTCTTTAGCTTGCTCTATAGTTTCTTTTTGCACCTCAATCAGCGTTAGAGCTTCCACTAATTTTAAGTAAGCAGAACGTACTTCGAACTTAACAACGTCTTGTGTTTGTTCTTCTTGCAATGCGAGTTGTTCCACATTCAATTCAGCTCGTTGTACTTGAGCTTTAGTTACCAAACCGTCAAATATAGGGTAATTTAGCGAAAGACCAATATTCCATATTCGGTTCATGTTGGACAGCTTTTCGTTTTCATCAAGTTGATAGTTGGAAAAGAGTGAGAGGCTTGGTCGAGCATTTGCTTTTACCATTGCGACTTCTTTTTTCCTTATCTGTTCTAGATAATTCAGTTGATTGAGCTCCGGTCGGTTTTTAGTTGCTACTTGTACTAATTGGTGAAGATCCAATTTGATTGTTGGCTGATTAAAATCTCCTCGAATTCCAATTTTATCCTGTTGGTTAATATTCAATAAATTCTTAAATGCATCTTTAGCAATCAGAATTGCATTTTTGGCACGGATGAGTTCTGATTTAGCATTTGCAAGTTGAACCTTGGCACGAAGCACATCAAAATTGGTCGATGTCCCTGAATCAAATAGCTTCTGCGAAATGCTAAGTTGTTGTTTGGCCAAATCAACCGTACTTTGTGATACTTTAACGAACTCCATAGTAACCAGTAGACCATAAAAAGCCTGGGCCACGTCAAAGTGCAACTGGTTTCGCTGTTTCTTAAGCTCTTCCTCAGTGGCTTGAACATTCAAGTTGGCGCTTTGATAGGTATACAAGTAGCGACCTGAGGCAAACAGTGGTTGTTTAAAAGTCAGACCTGCTTGGAAATTGCGATGTGCTCCAAAAGTTATTTCAACAGGTTTGTTCCCAGGTGAAAACGGAGGGAGCACATTTTTGGCCAGTTCACCAAAATAGGTATAGTTTCCTGTAAAACTGATGGATGGTAAGGCAAAAGGTTTTGCAATACGCTGTTCTTTCTTGACTTGCTTCAGTTTTTCTTTGACAGATCGGATCTGTAAGTTATTTTTTTCTGCTAACTGGATACTTTCTGCAAGAGTCAAAATGGTGATGACATCCTGTGCAAACACAGGAGAAATGCAGAATAATACAAAAAAAAACAAAACCAACCCAGAATTAAGAGCAAACATCCACAATTACCTTAAAATGCGAAAGGGAATAAGCATCGGGAAATAGCTTTAAGTTAGCCAAAAAGCCAAAACCCGAATACTTACTCCCTATCCTATTCTTCAGTAGGCACAAGATTCGAACTTATTGCGTTGCAATAATTGTTCCCCACTCACCAACTGCCCAGAATGTACCATCCCCAGATTGCGTGATATCGGATAAATTGTTTGTTGTTGGGCTTTGTTGCATAAGCCAAGTAGTCCCACCATCTACCGTTTTAAGAATTACACCATTTTCACCAACAACCCAGCCTGTTTTTGCATCATTAAAAGAAACTCCATACAGATTCTTTCTAGTTGGAGCAGCTCGGAGCACCCAACTAGAACCACCATCCGTAGTGGAAAAAATTGCACCTTGGCTGCCAACAATCCATGCGATATTAGCATCAATGGCAAAAACGCCTCTCAATTCTTCAAAAGCACCAGATTGCACTTGCCAGGCTTTTCCACCATCAGTTGTCTTAGCAATCGATCCTCCTGCCCCAACAATCCAGCCAGTACTTTTGTTCACAAAGTACACGCCAAACAAGTTGTTGGAATCGACCGTAAAATCATATGTTTGCTGTTGGTACCAGTTTTTTCCTCCATCACTAGTATGAGCGATTTTCCCTGACTCACCTACACCCCAGCCATGAGTTGGGGTTGGGAAATGGAGATTATAGAACCCCATAGCGCTTTTCCAACTTGTCATCGGATCATCAAATACAATGCGTTTGGCTGTGCCATGCCCTTCATCACTTGGGTCATTGAAAATCTGCCAACTGTTACCTCCATCAAATGTTTCAATCAGTGTGGCATTACTGCCGACAACATAACCCTGAGTTGGTGAAACAAAGCCAACACCAAATAGCTCAAATACATTCCCACTGTTTTGTTCAAACCAAGTCTTACCACCGTTAGTCGTGCGTGAAATAGTACCAGACAGTCCAACCACCCACCCGTTATTGGCATCAACAAAAGTAATCCTGCTCAAATCAGCATTACTCGAGATGACATCCCAAGATGCGCCGCCATCGGAACTATGAAGGATGGTGCTGTAATTTCCAACAATCCACGCTTCTTTTTCCGAAACCATGTAAACTGAATTCAATTTGTTCGGTACGGGACGAGGGTTTAATGCGGTCCATGTTGCGCCGGCATCAATCGTTCGTAGTATCACTCCGAACTCAGCTGCAGCGAGACCAATATTCTGGTTAGCAAAGTGGATACCCCAGATGGGTTCTGGCATTCCATTTGAATTAGGCACATTGCTGTCTTCCGTTCGGTCTTCCCAATTTTCTCCACCATCTATGGTATGGATCAAAGCACCATTTCCGCCTGCAGCCCAGCCAACTTTACTTGTAAGCATACAGAGAGATGACAGGCTTGAAGCAGTTTTCCCTTTCTGGTCTACCCATGTTGAACCGCCATCTATCGAGTGAATAACAGTGCCAGCTTTGCCAACAGCCCAACCTTCCATTCGATTGTCGAAGTGTACGCTCAGCAAAGAATTATTTGTCGTATCCCGATTGCTTTGCTTCGTCCAACTGCGGCCACCACTTTCGGTGACCATAATAAGTCCCCCTTCACCTGTCAACCAGCCGTGTCTTTCATCAACAAATGATACAGCTTGCAAAACGGTGAAAGTACCTGTTGTCAATTTTTGCCAAGTAGATCCACCATCAGTAGTTTTCAAGATAGTACCATTTTCACCAACAACCCAACCAAGCTTAGGCGACATGAAGCGGACTTTCAGCAATTCAACTTTAAAAGGCAATGGTTGGTTAGGTTGATCAATCCAATCTTTCCCCCCGTTATGTGTATGTAGAATTGTCGAGTTTGAACCAACAATCCATCCATGAGAACTATCAACAAAGAAAACATCGTTCAAATTAGATTGCCACTTTGACCCTCGTACCAGATTCCAGCTGTCTTGGGCATAAATAATGTTCACAAAACTAAACAACAAAAAAACTATTGAACATATTGCGAACGTAGTTCTTATCCTCAACGTAATTCTCCTATTTCAATTATTATAGCAGCAAGGCAAACATTCATCTCAAAAAGGCATGTTAAAAAATTATACTATTCCAAAAGAAACGCAGTCAAGCAGATTTCAAGCCAACTCTGCACTATGCGAACGCACCAAAGCTGAAAAAATGAGGATAATCCCACACTCCCTACTTACAAACTGAAACGCCCATCAATTTCATATGATAGCCATTGGTACCGATTTGAGAACATAAATCTGAAACCCCATTTCACAGATCCCAAAATAAGCTGGTGGCTATCATCCTTTTTAGGGTAATGAGTTTCCATTTTTTCAGTACGTCTATAATGAAGTCAGGGGCTGACAATCCAACTGATGTCCTTTTTAATCTTCGTACTGACATTTACACAAGTGTTGTCCAAGACACAAAAGATATCTTGAAACCTCCACAACATCCATCTCTTAATATTTGTTCTTTAGTTTTGCAAACTAATGTTTCATCCATCATAATCCCATCTCGATATAGCGTTTTATTGCAATATCCTATTCTTCCACTTCACATCAAAATTATCTGACTCAAATTTCTACCATGTTCTTTAAATGCAAACGCACTACTTTTATCTATCTGAACTCTTCTTGTGAATCAATTCCAACATCACCTCTGTTTTCATGCAACAAATTTAAATCAACAACACAATAATCAAGAAATCCTCCGTCTCATGTAGTTTTACAACTCTAGTTCTCCTTTATAAATCGGATGGAACGCTTCACAAATTGTCTCTTCCAATTATCCTTATTTGGCCAATAGGCATAGTACAGCCACGCATGACGTGCCGCAACTGTGTCAGTAATCCCAATAATGGTTGCATACCATGCCTTCTCATTTGGTCCACTGGAAACGAGAAGTCGCGGAACTTCCCACTCTGTCATATTTTGACTTGAAGAATAAACAATATCGCCTTGCCAAGTATGCCATACCATCAGCCACTTTTTCAGATACATATTGAAAAGAACAGATGGGTTTCCACCTGGGTGACTCTTTAGACCTTTAATAGGATTTTCTTTCCCTCCTAATCCAGGTTCAGTGAATCCTCCTTGATAGTATTTAAACCAACTCCCTGGAAGTGCTCTGAAGTCATTGGATATCGCCATGTAGAGATAATGCTCTTGATAATAACAAACCCATCGAGAGTTTAAATTGTCATATACTACACAGAAATCCCCATTCCCCCCCCACATAGGTGTGGATGGCTTTCTCTTGGGAGATGTGATGATCTGGCCTACCTTGATCCACGATTTCCCATCATTCATGGATTCACATGTTGCTATTGACTTCCATGCTATCTTATTAGGATTTGGGTGCTTTCCCCATACATGATCTTCTGCATGATAAAATCCGAGCAGGTTTTGTCCCGAGAAACGATGGACAGACATCAACCATGCACCTCCATTGTCAAAGGATGTCTGTTTACCCTTGGACAACACTGGTTTAGTGGGATTCAACTTCATTGATTCCACAGACTTACCAACAGTCCTATAGCTAGATGATCCTGCCCAATACATCTGCAAAACATCCTCATTTTTCAAAATAGTAATGTGACCATCAGGAAACCATGGAGACACTGGCACTCTCGATTCCATGTCTTGGACAACCTCAGAATCACCCAACTCGATCCTGAATCCCTCAGCGTGTACGGGATTGCTTATATATACTAGGACGCTTACGTAAAAAATTACCAATCGCTTCAATACCATTTCGAGCTAACTCACTAAAATTAACAAAACCTAAGATTAAAGATAAAAAAACTTAGAAAATTATGCCAATTGAATGCTCAAGAAACCTAATTTGGCTCGATTATCTTAATCACAATTAAGGCAAAATTTCAAAACACACAATGCTTCAGTTCTACCAACCAATGCCCGCAGTTTAATAAATCATTAATCCTTGATAATCACATTACTAGGAAAATCTAGCCCCTTATACCATTTTTATCTTCACCCCCTTTACTCTAAAAATCTCATCGTGCTAGAATACTTCACGTCAATTCCTTACTGAGTGCGAGATTAGACCAAGAACACAACACAAGGAACACAATGGACACGCCATGGATACCAGCTAAATCACAAATTGTTTACCAGGCACAGCCTGACGAGAATGTGGCACAACCGTGCATCGTGCGTATGCTTGATGGCAACCTTATCATACTAGTGCAACAAAAAGGTAACGAACCAATTTTCATTCGATCCACCGATGGTGGAAGAACTTGGTCTCAACCTTACTCCGGCATATTACCAGACGGTGCTGGTGAAATAAGTACCCTTGGTGTTGGTCATAGCGGTCGATTAATAACAGTGTTGGGACATGCTAGCGAGAATTTAGGAACGTCTGTTGTGAAGAAACGTACTGTGATGTCATCGGATGGCCGGGAATATCTTACCTACGAAGGCTATCGTTACAATGGAAGTCTACACTTAGCTTACAGTAGCAATCAAGGAAAGACTTGGACAATGGGAAATGCGGTCGATTTCTCACCAATGGTTGCAGCATGGACCTGGGTTGGGGGAAGGATACTGGAACTCGGTAATGGTACACTGATAATTCCAGTGGCTGGCTATCTTTCTGAACAGGACATGGATGGTATCTGGCTAAGTACTGGGGTGGCCTTGAGCAAGGATGACGGTATCACTTGGGACTTATCGGTTATCGGTCGTGGAAGTTCTAACGACTGGATAATTTTCAGCGAGCCTGCGGTGGCCAAATTGGGGGGTGACATGCTAGTGGCACTGATGCGTACCGAGGATCGAGTAACAAAGCAAAATTCCGCCGACCCACAAAGTAACAGACACGGTTTGCATCAAGCCAGAAGCAGTGATGGAGGCAAGACCTGGTCATCTCCTATTAAGACGTTGGAAGGAACCCACTGCTCATTGACCCAACTTCTTGACGGAACACTGCTTTGTGGATGTCACCGCCCTCCTCGTCTAGCCTTAAGTACCGATGGAGGTGAAAGTTGGTATTCCAATATGCTCTGGTCAACTGAAACCCCAATGAAAAACTGGGGTTGGTATACCTCGGTAGAAGTAGTTGATACGAACACAGCTGTCGCTGTCATTAAACAGTATCCAGCTAAGAACATCATCCGCATTTGCTATCTACACCAACAAGGAACCTATCTAGAAAAGGAAGGGGATAATGTCAAATAAATTCAAACCAACCACCAAAATTCTAATAACTCTTGTGTTTCTTATTATTCTCACCAGTGGGTACTTTGGATCGATTGCATTGGCTGAAGGAGGCGAAGACTATCGGATATTTCTGCGATACGCTGATTCCACTGTGACAGAGACATCGTGGGAACCTACCAAGTCATGGGTTATTTATAAAGGACGCCCTGCAACCCATGAAGAACGATATCGAGTAATTCCATGTGTAGTTCGTATGCCGAATGGAACTATCATTGCCTTGGTAGAACCAGGAGGTAGCAAGCCTATTTTTATTCGCTCCACAGATGGGGCGAAAACCTGGTCTAAACCCTACCAAGGAATACTATTGGAGAATGTTAAAACAGTAAGTACTCTTGGTGTGCGTTGTGATGGTCGCCTAATGGCAGTCTCTGAAAAACCTATGCGATTGATTTACAGTAGTGACCAAGGCAGAACTTGGGAAATGGGCAGCGAAATAGCCTCCTCGCCCATGAATTCCGCTTGGGTGTGGACAGGTGGACGGATATTGGAACTGGATGATGGGACGTTGGTAGTTCCTGTAGCTGGCTATCTCCAGGCTGGCTGGCTGAGTTCGGGTGTCCTAATCAGCAATGATGACGGTAAAAACTGGATTTTTTCGATTATTGGCTATGGTAATCCTAGCAATATGATGATTTTCAGCGAGCCAGCGGTAGCTAAGATGGATAACGGAGGATTAGTGGCGTTAATGCGCACTGAGGATCGAGTATCAGAGTTAGTCCCCGGCGAACCGCGAGGTGAGCGAACTGGTTTGTATCGGGCTAACAGTTGGGATGGCGGCAAGACTTGGTCTAGCCCAGTTGAAACCTTAACTGGATCGCATTGCTCGGTCGTTCAACTTCCTGATGGAATACTTCTTTGTGGATATCACCGTTCGCCTCGTTTGGCCCTGAGCAGCGATAGCGGAAGGAGTTGGTATGCCAACATGCTTTGGAAAAACAAAAAGCCCAGAGCTGACTGGGGTTGGTACACCTCGGTAGAAGTAGTTGACCAAACCACCGCTTTGGTTTTGATAAAAGAGATGCAAACGCCCAATACTATTCAGGCTTGTCTACTATACCGCCAGCCTCAACACTCGCCTTAAAAAAAGTGCTTAGTGGTAACTACCTTTGCTATTGCCAACCCAAAACGATTGGTCTTTTTACTAAAATCTCGCAGTGAAAACAGCAAAAAACGACACCAAAAATTTGGGAAAGTAAGGAGAATTGGTATTAGCATAAGTCTATTAGATTTATCCATAGTGGGTATATTACTAAGTACCCTGCCTATTTTTTAGCCACAATCAAAGCTTATAATGTAATGAAAATAAAGTATGAATTAAAGAAATGCCAATGAAAAACACGGCAATAAGAGATATTTTACTAGAGGAACGCTATCGTGTTGGAAGTCCACGTTCAAAAGAACTATTCGAGCGTGCTTGCAAAACCATGCCGGGTGGAGTCAAAGGGGCATACTTTCATCAGCCATATCCTTTAACGATGAGCCAAGGTGACGGATGTTACGTGTATGATGTTGAAGGACGGAAATTTACAGATTTTGCCAACCATCATAGCACTATGATTCTAGGGCATAATCACCCAGCAGTTATAGAAGTGGTTCAAGAGCAATTGGAACGTGGGATCGCACTAGGCGCAGCCATGGGTATCGAAACAGAATTATCCGAGGAGATGTGCCGTCGTATATCTTCAGTGAATCGAATACGCTTTTGCAACTCTGGAACTGAGGCGACGCTACACGCTATACGACTGGCACGCGGTTTCAGTGGACGAACCAAAATTGCCAAATTTGAGGGAGGATACCACGGCAGCCATGACATTGTCGAAGTCAGTGTCTCCCCTTCTTTGGAAAAAGCCGGTGTTGAAACTATGCCTAACAGCATTCCTACAACTGGAGGCATATCCCCATATGCAACTGAAGAAGTCGTTGTTCTTCCTTACAACGATGAAGTTTCTATCGAAAAGCTAATAACCCGACATCGTGATGAGTTAGCCTGTGTCATTTTTGATCCTAAAGCTGGCGTACTTCCGCTACGTAAGGAATTTGTTCAGTTCGTTCGAGAGACCACAAGGGAGAACGACGTGTTACTTATTTTCGATGAAATTGTCGGATTTCGAGTAGGACAGGGAGGATTACAGGAATACTATGGTATCTTACCAGATCTAACGACGTACGGTAAAATCATTGGTGGTGGTTTCCCTGTTGGAGCGTTTGGTGGAAGAGCAGACATCATGGATCTATTAGACAATACTCACGAAAACACTGGATTTTCCCAGAGTGGCACGTTCAGTGGACATCCGGTTGTTATGGCAGCGGGACTGGCAACATTGAAACAATTGACACCTGAGGTATTTGCGCATCTGAATGAGTTAGGCAACCAGCTTTGCCATGGGTTGAATGACCTTTTTTTTCGCAAAAACGTATCAGCACAAGCCATCAACATTGGGTCAGTCTTCAGTATTCATTTCACTGGCGAAGTCCTGACAAACTACCGTAGTCTTGCACGTACCAACAAGGAAATGACACATCGGCTCTTTCTCTCCCTGTTAGAGCAAGGTTATTTCCTCAGCCACGGATTGTCAATGAACGCAATTTCGTCACCTATGAACCCTGTACATATTGACGGTTTGATAGAAGCAATAGGGAAGATTGTGTGCTAAACAAGATTGGTGATGAACGGATACACTACCTATAATCCAAGTAAATGAAAGTAGCTCTCAGACGCCTATTTTTTTAATGTTTATCGGTTAAATCAGCTCTGCTATAATGTCAGAAAGTTAAAGATCTGCTATAATGTCAGAAAGTTAAAGAATAGTTTAAACTTTCTTGAAGAGTTCAGGATTGTAGATGTTATTTCAAAAAGAATTCAAGCTAGTAAAACGGCAACTTGGCCTATTAAAGAAAAGATAAAGGTATATTAAGTTATTTAGGGAGGACACTGCTATGTATAAATCTGCGTTCTTAGGTTGTGGTGGACGAGCACGAGGACACGCCCAAGCATATCAGCATGTAAAAGGTGGTGAAATTGTTGCCATATGCGATATAAATGAACAACTTCTCAACAATTTTGGTGATGACTTTGGCATCTTAAAACGCTACACAGATCTTCATCAAATGTTGGATCAAGAAAGCCCCGATTTGCTGCATATTGTCACAGCACCCACATTGCGCGGAACAGGTCAACTGATCCGTCATTCGCTAATGCAAATTGCGTCGGACCATGAAGTGCCTGCGGCTATTGTGGAGAAACCAATTGCAGTGGCAGCAGAAGATTGGAAACAGCTAGCGGAATTATGTCAGAATACCAAGACGAAATTTTGTGTAAACACGCAACTTAATTTCCATCCGCGAAATTTGGAACTCAAACGTGATATAGCAGCCGGAAGAATAGGTGAGATTAAGTTTATTGACGCTAGCGCGCGCTCGACACCAATAGATCAAGGACCACACGTCCTCCAGCTAGTTTCTTCATACATCGACAATTCGCAACCCGTCAAAGTTTTTGGCCAAGTTGCAGATGGAAGTCCGTTGGATTCCCTTCAGCCATCTCCAAGCCACGCAACGGCATCAATAACTTATGCCAATGGCGTACGTAGTCTGGTTACCTTTGGAACTGAAGGTGCACCAGCAATCAGTGATAATTCAGGTGCACATCGACACAAACGGATTGCTGTTTTAGGTAATCATGGCTTTATTCATTGGAACATGGATGGTTGGGAACGTAACACGCCTGAGAATGGGTACGAAAGTGGTGTTCACAGTTACGGTGAACAGGATATTTTAGGCCAGGCTGGGCTTACTGACGCAGTTTTTGATTGGCTTGATGATGATCAAAATGTGCACCCAACTCATCTTGCCCAATCACTGGCAGAATTTAACCTCTTAATGGGAATATATCAGAGTGCTTTAACATACGCACCTGTTGAGCTCCCGTTTGACCCGCCAGACGGTTTAATCGACTCAATGAAAGAGATCCTGCTTTAATTTATTGGAAGTCAGTATCAAAAACTAGGCTGTTTGAACCGAAGAGCGACATAGATCGCAATAGACAACACGTCCGAGGCACCCTTTCCGGGTAATCTTCGAATTATGAGTCCAATTGATCAATCGTTACAACCCAAACCTCCACTTTGGCTGGTAATGGTAACAACCGCTATGGCCGGGGGCATGGGGTGGGGCATTCGCGGTCAGTATGGCCACGAGACTGGGGCTATGATCGCAGGTGTGCTAGTGAGCCTCATTTTGGTGTTCCTTTTTTGTCCAAATAATGCGTCTATTCATGTGATTCGAGCTGCTGCACTGGGAACGATTGCCATGGGCTTCGGAGGTTCAATGACCTACGGTCAGACAGTCGGCTTGACTCATGACACGCCGTTAGTAGGAAACTGGGCTTCCCTTCGTTGGGGGATGCTCGGCCTAGCTATCAAAGGAGGAGTTTGGATCGGATTCTCCGGATTTTTCCTCGGCGTAGGCTTAGGCGGTAAGCGCTATCGTCCCTTCGAGATGCTTCTGCTAGTCATTGGCATGTTGACTGCTGTTGTAGCAGGATGGTGGCTGTTCAACTCACCACACGACCCGGCAAACAAACGCCTGCCGCTACTATACTTTTCCGACCACTGGAACTGGGAACCGGGAGTTGAACTGAAGCACCGTCCCGAAATTTGGGGAGGACTATGGTGCGCGCTAGTCACAGGCATCCTGTACTCCACTTTAGCAAAGGAGGATGTCCTCGCAAGAAACCTCGCGTTATGGGGGATCCTAGGAGGGGCGCTAGGTTTTCCACTTGGCCAAGCGTTGCAGGCCACCCACGTGTGGAACCCGAACTTCTTCAGCGAGAGCTTCATTGGGTCGTTCACCCGATTTTTCAACTGGTGGAACGTGATGGAAACCACTTTTGGCACAATTATGGGGGCTGTACTTGGCCTTGGTTTGTGGCTGAACCGACGCCGAATTGACATTTCATCCGAGCCGGATGTCAGTCCGCTACCCGGCTGGTTGATCGGTGGATTAATGAGTCTTCATTTGTTCCTGCTGGTTTTGGTGGACTTTAGCAGTTTCTCTTGGATCGACGGTGTCTACGACCTCGGTTTGATGATGGGTCTTATTCCGCTGGTGGCCTGCGTGCGAGGCCGTTGGTGGCCATACCTGCAACTGCTCCCAATCACACTACTTCCCATTGCTGGAAAGACATTGCGCATGTTGGTTTACTCGGTGGCCAACCCAATCAACTTCAGCGTAGGTTGGCTAGCGTATTTCATCCTACCAATGCTATTCGCCACAACCCTCACGGTTGGTTTCGCATACAAAGCAAAACCAACCGGAGAGCATCCTGCTTTCATCCGAAGTGCACTCATATTCTGCACGTGGATTTACTTTTGGCTGAACTTCGCCTTCTTCGGTTTTCCACTACCATGGGCAGATTGGACAGGACGGACTCCCAACGCGATCCTATTTTTCATCTCGGCAATGGGACTCACTTTGACTGCTTTGTTCTTCGACCCTGTTGAGCGTCGTTGGTACTACAAGGCATGGAGAAAAGGCTGGAGTTGACTGGGTAGCCAAACGGGAGCATTGAGACACAGGTCAATATCGAAACCATGTATTCGGCCGGCTGAGGGACTTGAGAATTCTGTTGAGTTCATAGGGAAGAATCCACTTCCGTTACCCAGACCAAGAATGGGGCTACAGTAAATGTAGCTAAAACTGCCCTAGAGAGAACCTTCCTGTTATCACTTCTTGCAGCCCAATATTGACAAAAGCAGAGACGCCCCGTTATCATTATTGAATTAAAGACAAGACATTCGAAGGAAATTTAATGCCGCTAATTGAACCTGACGGTGGGGAATTGATTAATCTCATCGTTCCGGAAAATCAAAAATCAGCAAGTAAATCGGAAGCTGAATCATTGCCGAAACTGATCATCAACGAACATCATTTACAATGGATCCACATATTAAGCGAAGGTTGGGCGAGTCCTATTACGGGATTTATGCGTGAGGATCAGTTTTTACAAACAATTCATTTTAACACTATACGGCAACCGAATGGGACATTTGCCAATCAATCCGTTCCGATTACTCTCGATATCTCAGACCAAGATTACGATCGCCTGCAAAATACCGATGCAATTGCCCTGTTAAAATCAAATGGTGAGCCTGTAGCAATTTTACGAGATCTGGAGTTTTATACTAATCCGAAAGAAGAATACGCTGCCCGAACTGTTGGATTTACACACGCTGGCCACCCGACAGTTGAGCGAATTATGAAAATGGGCGCGCAGTTGGCTGGCGGAGATCTCGAAGTTCTCAGCCCTATTGTTTATAATGATGGGCTTGATCACTACCGTCTTTCGCCTACTGAGTTACGTGCAGAATTCGAAAAGCGTGGTGCAGACGCAGTTTACGCTTTTCAACTCCGAAACCCAGTCCATAATGGCCATGCTTTATTAATGAATGAAACAAAGGAGCAACTAAAAACACAAGGATACAAAAATCCTGTGCTTCTGCTTCACCCGCTCGGAGGATGGACAAAAGAAGATGATGTTCCTCTAGATGTTAGGATGCGTCAACATGATGCAGTACTTAAAGATGATATACTAGATCCTATCTCAACAGTTATTTCTATTTTTCCCAGCCCAATGCTGTACGGAGGTCCGACAGAAGTTCAATGGCATGCCAAAGCCCGAATCAATGCCGGGGCGAGTCACTATATTGTTGGGCGCGACCCTGCGGGAATAACACATCCAGAGACGGGTGAGCCCATCTACGATCCATTCCACGGCATGAAAGTCCTGCAGATGGCTATAGGTCTGGAAAAACTGGAAATAATTGAGTTCAAATTTGCTGCTTATGACAAGGTTTCTAGCAAGATGGGATTCTTTGATCCTAGTCGAGCCGACGATTTTCTGATGATCTCTGGTTCACAAATGCGCGAATACGCCCGAAACGGAGAAACACCTCCAGATGGGTTCATGGGTGAAAGAGCTTGGCAAGTTATTGCAGAATACTACGCCTCAATCAATTAAGCACAACTATTAGATTGGTGTTTCGAGTACTATCACAAAGGGTAAATTAAATGTCAATTAGGCTAAAAAGCAGCTATTCTAACATTGAAAGCTGGTTCCGTGGAAATTTGCACACGCACACTACAGAGAGTGACGGTTCCTGTTCTCCGGAGGTAGTCATTGCTGATTATGAATCTCGAGGCTATGATTTTCTCTGTATTTCCGATCACGATATTTTGGTAGACCCAAATCAATATCAGCAGGATACTTCCATGACACTAATCCCCGCAGTAGAAGTGACAGCACATGGGCCACACATTCAACAAGTCAATGCAAATGATCGTGTTGCTCCTAATCCGGATCGACAAGTTGTGGTGCGAGAGATCGTTGCCGATCAGTCAATCTGCATTTTGAATCATCCTAATTGGGGGGCACAATACAACCATTTCCCACATGATTTAATGGAATCACTGGATGGATATCATGGTATCGAAATCTATAATGGTGTTATCCAGCGATTGCACGGGGCGGCACTAGCCTCGGATCGATGGGATCGCCTACTGTCTGATGGTCATCGGCTTTGGGGATATGGTAATGATGACTCCCATCAACCGGGAGATGTCGAAATCGCATGGAACGTTGTACAAGCTGAAGATTGTACTGTTGAACAAATTGATGCAGGGTTGCGTAACGGCAATTTTTATGCTTCCACTGGTGTCACTATCAGTTCAATAAGAGCTAATGACACAACGGTCTATATAAAAACTAAAGACGCTCAGAGAATTCGCTTCGTCAGTAAATTAGGAGTAGTTCAGTCAATTGTTGATGAAGCTGAAGCTAGTTACACTTTGCCAGAAGACTCGACCCAAGCACTTAGCTTGAGTTATATCCGAGCAGAATGCTACGGATCAGGAGGAAGTGTGGCTTGGACCCAGCCAATCTTTATCGAGGAAAAAGCATAGCCCTATATAGCGCCTCGCGAACTTTTGTGCTGCACAATTTGAAGCTATAGTTTTTCAAGCTTAATTTTGTGGGAATTAATTGGCTTTTTATCAATGGATAATGGCCCTTAATTCCGCCTCTTTGGCACATATAATTCCCCTAATTCACAATCGTCTTAGACCTCAAAAAGCGAGCTTTTTGAGGTCTAACTTAATCCAACACCAGATTGTCTAGCATCAATTCTCAATATTTTTCTTTACAAATATAATACTAATCTATTAGTATCATGCGTAGTGGAATCTGATAAAAGAAACCTGCAGGAAACAGGAAAAATGACAGGAAGATCTCAGTTTAGTTTTTTTATTCTCTCTTTTATTTCTATTGTTCTGGCCTCGCATTATGATGCCGAGGCTTTTATCCAGAAAGAATATTCACTTCAGGAAGTGCTGAGCGAATGTTCTAATGTCCTTTTTGGTACAGTTACTGAAGTCGACCCAAAACGGATGACAGCTAAGGTAAAACCCGAGGAGAACTTAAAGGGAGAAACCAAATTTGGCCAAATTAAAATTAACATCGGTGTTGGACAAGGGAATTTCCCTCAACAACTTATTCGAAAGTTTAAAGTTGGAGAGCCAGTTATCATCTTTTATAAAGACGAAGGTGGTCGAATCGCAAGTGTTGGTCATATTGGTGGAATCTGGTTTCAGATCTTTGCACCAAAGCGCTCTGAGAGAAGTAAGACTTGGTGGAATTTTACGCATATTGAAATTTATATGCACCGTACCTACAAAGGGTCAACAGTTGATTTTCAAAGTCATCTCCGCCAAGTTTTTGCGGGAAAAATCAAACCAAAAGAAAAAAAAGAATCTCAATCTTATAATCTGGCAGACGCTCCAAAAGGAGCCATACGCGTTATGGTACTCAATGGTAGTCATTACGATGTTGAATTCACAACCTTAACTGATTTTGATCAAGTTGCCAATCACAAAATTGTTTACCAGAAAACAACAAATCGCGATCTACCTGGCATTGAAAAAGCAGACCTCTTGTGGATTGGTCAAGGAGTGATTAGCAACGACAAGTACCTTTTAACCTCCAAACAAGAAAAGAAGATTAAAGCCTTTGTCAAAAGTGGCGGAGTGGCAATAGTATCTGGCCAAGACAGCGATGATGGTCGTCCATGCGAAATCGGTTGGGTACCTGAGCCAATAAAGGGAATTGAAAGTATGGGGCGAAGTGACTTCAAAGCGACCGAGCATGCCGGATCTCTTTTCGATACTCCCAACCAGATAAGATCGGGGGAGGTATTTCTAGACGATACCTGGTCGGAATGGAGCAGTAAATATGTTATGTTGGCAACGACGAATGCAGGGAAAAATGTTGCTGTGGCTATGCTCAGATATGGACGTGGGATGTATCTATTAACTGGTTTTCAAAATGAAACGACTGCGAACGTATTTGTCAATCGTTTAATGATTGAGAATCTTATATACTTTGCCACTAATTGGCTTAAGGAATAAACTTAACGGAAAATCCTGATGAAAAAGGTTTTGATATTTCTAGCGCTTAGCGTGATACTTGCCAGTGTGACGGTACCCGCACAGGCAGTTATTCCCGCATTGGTTGGTCCTTTAGCAGCACTAATTAGTGTTTTACCTCAAATTCTTGCTGTTGTTGGTATAGGACTTTTGGCAATATTCAAAACCGGAACTTACCGCACGTTGCTCACTATTGCTTGGCAGCATAAAATCATCACAGCAATTATTCTCTTAAGTGCGACAATCAGTAGCGGATTCTTTATATATCAGGCGGTGTCGCCACGTCCAAACATAACAACAATTACATCGAAAAATCTGCCGTCTTCTAGTACTAACCAATCATGGGCGACCTTCCGTGGCGGTACCCACCGCACGGGGCACCAGGACAATCATCTAGGTCCAGCTGATGCAAATTTATTGTGGACATTTAAGGATCAAGAAGCGGTGGCGATGGATTTTTCATCTTCCCCAGCGGTTGTTGGTGACCGTTTATATATTGGCGCTGGCCGAGGTTCGCTCTTTCGCACAGATGGATTGGTCTATTGTCTCGATGTGAGGACAGGTGATGTGATTTGGAAATCACAATCGCATCAACAAATTTTTTCATCGCCAGCAATTGTAGGTGGGCGGGTCTACATTGGAGAGGGATTACACTACGATGTAGATTCCTGCCTGCGTTGTTTGGATGCAGATACGGGACAGGAAATTTGGAATTTCCAAACGGCAAGTCATGTTGAATCCAGCCCCTGTATCAATCAGGGGCGTGTGTATTTTGGGGCTGGAGACGATGGTGTCTACTGTCTTGACGCGCTAGAAGGAAAAGAGATATGGCACTATACTAATCTACATGTTGATATTTCTCCAATCGCAGTGGATGGGAATTTATACTTTGGTACTGGCTATGGCCAACCAAGAATCTATGCTGTGTCTGCTGAAGATGGTTCTGATATTTGGGTAAAATCTGTCGATCTACCGGTCTGGGGAAGCCCAACGATTAGTGAAGAATTGATCTACTTTGGTCTGGGTAAAGGAAATTTTGTTGAAAGTCATCAAGTTCCTGCTGGAGGAGTAATTGCACTCAATCTCAAAACGGGAGAAGAGGTTTGGTCATTCAAAACAGCAGATGCTGTTTTGACAGCGATCTCATTTATGAAGAATTACGTCTATTTCGGATGCCGGGATGGATATGTTTATGCCCTCGAGGCGAAGACCGGTGACATTTTTTGGAAGACTCCGATCGATACTCCCATCGTTTCATCACCAGCAGTTACAAAGGATTCAATCTATTTTGGTGGAACGAATGGAGTAATTTATTGTCTTGAAACAAAAACCGGTGACATGAATTGGTGGTACAATACCGATGATGTGTCGAGTGAAATTAAAATCTATTCATCACCAGCCGTAGCAAATGGGAAATTGTATATAGGATCATCAGACCGATATCTTTTCTGCTTGGGTGACGCTGTACCAACCAATTAAGCCAAGAATTATTTATACATCATCGTCGAGACAGAATATAACGACACAATAAAACTCAAGATCACTTTCAAGAACGCCCCGCTTCTTAAGGATTCAAAACAAAGTTTTCAAGCCTGCAAGTGTGCACTTTGTTCGATAACTAGTAGATTGTTGCACTGACCATCATGAACTCTCGCCTTGCTGCAAGTGCATTCGCAGCCCAATGATTGTAGTATAATTTCTTTTGTTGTTCCCAATATAGGAGCTCAAACCACAAGGAGGCGCTGTTTGGGAAATTAAACAGGATTCATCGAAACCTTATTCCCTGAAAAATTCAATAATATTTTTTAAAAAGGATAACAAGAATTTGATTGCATTCTGTTCCTGTATCAACCTCTTTTTCGACCGAAGAAGCGAAGCAAAAAACGCTTCTAAATTCAAAAAGGGCGCGTTTTCAGATTTTCTACTTTTCAAGGAAGTAGATGCAGACTGTACTCAAGAATCTAAATTTGTGGCTTCGACTCTATTTGTATAACAAAAAAAACAACTTTACGGTTACTTACAGGACCCAAAATTATGTCATTAGAAACCGTTGCAATTCTAAGTCCAGGAGACATGGGACATACAGTTGGACGTGTTCTCGTCGAACATGGACTACGTGTTATTACTTATTTAAAAGGAAGAAGCCAACGGACAAAGGTACTGGCCGAGAATGCTGGAATATTGGATGTCTCAACGCTTCAAACTTTGGTTAATGAAGCAGACATCATTTTATCCATCCTGGTACCATCGCAAGCAACAAACGTAGCCGAAATGGTATCGGAAGCCATTAAAGAAACAAACGCAACAGTACTATATGCTGACTGCAATGCTATATCACCCAAAACAACCTACAGAATATCAGAAATCATCACGAATGCAGGTTCAAATTACCTTGACAGTTCTATTATTGGCCCACCCCCTAGAACAAAAGGGTCAACTCGATTCTACGTTTCTGGTCCAGGGTTAGATTTATTTAGCAATCTCAACCAATTTGGGCTGGATATCCGTCCCTTAGGCGACAAAATTGGAAAGGCTTCAGCAATTAAAATGTGCTATGCCGCTTTAACGAAGGGATTGTCGGCACTTTGTATTGAGTTGTTGACTGCATCAAAACTCTTAGAGGTATCGGAATCATTAGCAAGTGAGTTTCAGTTAAGCCAACCCAGCTTATACAAGAGAATGGAGAGAACCATACCTGGATTGCCTTCAAAGTCCAAACGCTGGGTTGGAGAGATGAAAGAAATAGCGGCAACTTTCGCTGAGATTGGCCTCACTCCGAAGATTCTAGACGGTGCTGCGGATATGTTTCAATTTGTCGGTGACACTCGGTTAGCGGATCTGCAACCAGAGGATCAGGGTTCGTTTCCTATTATGGAAGATATAATTACTATTTTCTCTGAGTATCTTGACACCTAAAGGGACAAAGTGCGGGCTCAATTTCCCCTTTCATATTCCCCCTCATCCATTCAACCAGCTAAGTGTTGTGTTTTATTCAAAAACTATTGTGCGATTGTCATGAACTAGAACCTTTCGTCTGAGATGGTGCCATATCGTTCGTGCCAGAACAACCTTTTCTAAGTCTCGTCCCTTTCTAATTAGATCCATTACAGTATCTTTATGGCTGATATTGACAATATCTTGTTCAATAATTGGCCCCGCATCCAATTCAGAAGTCACATAATGACTGGTAGCACCAATAATTTTAACACCGCGTTTGTAAGCTGAATGATATGGCTGAGCACCAGGAAAAGCAGGAAGAAAAGAATGATGAATATTAATAATTCGATTAGGGTAGTTTTTAACAAACTCATTGGTCATGATTTGCATATAGCGAGCAAGGACAATGGTCTCGATATTATGTTCGTTCAAAAGCGCTAATTGCTTCTGTTCCTGAGAACGTTTGTTGGTTTTCGTGATAGGAAAGACGTAGTAATCAATACCAAATCCCTTCGCTACTGTCTCTAGATTGTTGTGATTGCTAATGATCAGAGGTATTTCAACGTCCCATTCTTTGGCTTGGTATCGGGATAAAATATCATACAAACAGTGGGATAGTTTTGATACAAAGACGGCAATACGAGGTGTTTCATCCGAAAAATATAGCTTCCACTGCATTCCAAATTTCTCTGCAATTTCGGATTGAAAACGTACTCCGAGTTCTTCTACAGGAAGATTAGTGTTATTCAAATCCCACTCGGCTCGCATGAAAAAAATTCGCTTTTTGGAATCAACGTGTTGATCAAGACGAATGATATTACCATTACTTCTGTAAATAAATTCAGTCACCGATGCGATTAACCCTTTTCTATCAGCGCAATATACCAGTAAAATTGCAGATCGAGTCTGATTTTGTGTTTTTCTCTTGTAGTTCATGAATTAATTACTCTACTTGTGATGTATTGTATTTCCTATTATAACGTACATTCAACTAAGGAATTCCTGACGGAAAATCAGCCAAATCTTTGACTTGTGGATCTAATCAGGCTCTCTTCTCTTAACTTGATGATATTTAATAGAAAGCTAACGCCTCTACCATACTTGGTATAACCAAATCTGGCTGAGACATAGACATCAGTAATTCTTTCTGTCTTCAACTGAACGATTCACAAGATGATAGAAAAGCAAATTCTCTCTGGCCCAATTATTTCAGTTTGTTAAACAACACGAAAAACTTTTCGGGTCTAGTGCGAATATTAGCCACATCGAGGGGATTTTGAAACTAATATTAGTTATTCTTAACGACAACAGTTTTCGTTTTAATTGTATTTCCAGTTTCAACCGTGATTATATATATATTGCTCACCACAAGGTTGTTTTTGTTGTCTCGACCATCCCACCAAAAAACGTGATTTCCACTAATGAGGCCTTTCCCTTCAAAACTGCGTCGCAAACGGCCAGCAATATTGTAAATCTTAATTGTTACGTTGCCAGGCTTATTCAATTGGAAAGAGATCGCTGTTTCTTCACCTCGATTAGGCGAAAACAACCTTGGTTGTGAGTTCAAACTAGTTATGGGGTTCTCAGCGTACTCTTCGGTGGAATTTTCTAGTTCCGAGACAGCATATTGACCAAGTTTTGTGACAGTTGTCGATATAGTTCGCTCTTGGTAATTCGATGTTCCACCGATTAATTCCCAAGAACCTAGGAGTGATTTATCATTACGATCATCCCATCTGAAAATACCAATTTTCTCGCTCATATCATGGATCGTAAATTCAATTGTTGCGGGTTTACGCGGATTAAGTTGTAAGTCGCGTGGAGCAAATTCGTAACCATGAGTTGTTGGATTGATAGTGACAATGGTTTGCTCAGTTAAGCAATTTGGTGGAAAAATGAGCCTTGCATGACCATCTAGGCTCTCAACATGCTCGATACGCTGATTGTCGACATAACCTTTGAAGGAAACTTGAATTTGGTGATTACTGGTTTGGCCCACTTGATCTTCTACAGTTAAACGAAGTGTGTATTCTCCAATCAAGTTGGGGGAATTCCATTCTGCTAGGGTTCCATCTAAAACGGCTTCAAGGAATCCTATTTTTGAGATTGAACGCCAAAGAACCGGGGATTTACCAGCTCCATACTCAATGGTGTATTTTTTAAAGTTGAGATCGTAGGCAGATCCAATAATACTGATATTTTGTGGAACTTGTTGTCCGGAAACTGGAGAGATGATTATTGATTTTGGTATAGTACTATCAACAATAACCCTCACCTGATCTTGTGAGGATTGGCCGGTTTTGTCAAATACCGTAAGCCGAATTTCGTGTATCCCGTCATTCAGTGAGGACAATCTCCAATTGGCGAGAAGGCTCTCTTCCTTTAGTCCTCCTAGTTGAGCAACGGTGATCGAGTGCCACTGATTTTCTAAACCGATAGAGCGAAAGTCAAGTATGTACCGATCGAAGTTCTCATCTGTAGCAATACCGTAAACTTGTACCGAACGGTTGATATATGTATTAGACTCTGGCTTAGTCAATGTCGCAGTAGCTTGCGTATCATCGAGAACTATTTCAATGGGTGGTATCGTCTGAGCAAAATTCCCCGCTTGGTCAAAAGCAGTTGCACGTATTTGGTATTCCCCAGCTATAAGCTGAGCGGCATTCCAGTCTCCTAATTTACTGGACACAAGTGGCTCAGCTGATCTGGAGATCTCAACCCACACATCATTAGGGGCCAAGTATTCGAGGACATAGGTGTCAAAGTTTAGGTCGTTTATTGTTCCAATGATTGGGATAATATCAGCTCGTAAAACATTCCCTGTTTTAGGTGAATCGATGACGACTGTTGGAGCAACATTGTCCAATGAAATTTCAATTTCGCTTATAGATCTATATTCACTATGATCAACCACAACCAATCGTAAAAAATACCTTCCATTATGGATTTCAGAGGTGTCCCAGCGGAAGATCTCTTCGCTATTGAATTGGAGTTGAGACTGGTAAATCAACTGCCAATTTATATTTCCTTCCACTGGTCGAAATTCAACGGAGGTACTCTTCAACTCTGTTTTCTGACTTAGACGTATTTTCGCCGTACCATAGATTCCAACTTCACCACGAACAGGTTGATTTATATCACGCAGCTGGGCTATGGGAAGTGCGGAGTCATTTTTCAGTCTAATTGAGATTGTCTGCGATACTCCTATATTTCCAGCTTGATCTGTAGATTTAGCACGTAAAGAAGAATAACCATCAATCTGTGATGTATCCCAGTTCAAACGCGGAGAAACAGTCGGTGAACCGTCAATTGGAAATTCCCCAACTCTTTGCCATTCTTTTCCAATAGGGCTATATTCCAATGTGCAATGTGTAATATGTTTTTCATTTAACAAAACCTCAACTTCTATGTTACCAGATATGACAGCCCCTTGTAATGGTCGAATTATTTTTACCTCTGGTTTGGTATTATCAACTTCAACAACCACGACTATTTCACTTTTGTGTTGACGGTCATAAGAACCATTTATTTGGTCAAATGAAACAAGTTTAATCTGATATTGACCATCATTTACAACGAAAGTGTTCCATCTATATAACAAACTATCTTCAACGCTATTTTCAACGCCAAAAACAATATCAGCATCATGAATACGGATCTCATAATGGGAAAAATCTGTTGAGTCGCTTGAGGTCCCCTCGATATCAAAAACCCCATTGATTACTTGATTTCTACTAGGTTGTGATATTAGCGAAATCGGAATTAATGAATCAACGACAAAATCAGATTTGGCACCAATCTGATCAATGTTTCCTTCCTGATCTATGGCTTGGACAACAAACTGGTGTAGCCCTTCCGTAAGCCCCACTAAAAAAGCTCGATTGTCAAAACCATGATCGTCCGTCAGCTTAAAATTACCGTTATTAACCTGAAATTGATAGCGAAAGTTTGAGCTACTGGCATCGCCACCTTCAAACCTAAAGTTTACACTTGTTTCGCCAACAGTTTCGCCATTCATTGGGCCACTGATAATACGTGTAGTTGGCGGTATGTCCTCGCGTTTAAATCGGCTCAAAGTTCCATCATCAAAGCTACTAAACCAAAAACTCCCATCCGTTGATTCTATAATGGCAGAGATGTTATTGCTATTAAGTCCGTCACTAGCTGTCAGTGTTCGAAAAAATCGTCCATTTTGAAAGATGCTCACGCCATCGTTTGTACCGACCCAAACCCGATTTTCTGAGTCAACGTATAATGTTTGCACATGATTGTCAATTAAGCCGTCAACTGTAGTGAGTCGGAGCTTTGGTGCTTTTTGCCTTGATCCCAAAATATGAATTCCATTGTCCGAACCAACCCAGATATCCCCGTTTTTTGTATTAATTATAGTTGAAATTCGTCCCATTTGTGCTCTAGATATTTCCTCTAATTCCCCTGAGATCTGATCATAGATCCAAAGGGAACTCGCCACTGCTTCATTACCGACCGTTGCCAAGTAAATCCAACCTGAAGGATCAGCAAATAGTTGCGTGATTGTACGGTTAATTTTTTTAACAATGTTGGATACCTGATGAAAAGTTGTACCATCGTATCTAATTAAGTCAGGCAAAAAACCAACGGGATCATCAAATAGTAGAACCCCGGTGCTAATCCAAAGGTGATTATATCGGTCGAAACAGATCGATTGAACTTCGTTTGTTCCACTTTCAACAGAAAATCTTTCCCATGAAAATCCATTAAATTTTTCAACACCTAAACTGGTTGCCAACCACAAATTCCCATGGGTATCCTGAGTGATTTCACGAACTTCTCCAAATTTCCTTTTAACTTGCACAACATCATCATCGTTTGTACGGAAAATTCCATTTTGTGTTCCAATCCAGATTATACTGTTTTGATCGGAGAACATCACATTGACGTGATTGCCTTGTACATTAGTCGAGACTGGTTGCCATGAGCGATCTGAAAAACTTAGCCCATTGTCATTAGTTCCGACCCAAATTCCCCCGTTGGAAGAAGATAGGATCGAGCTGACGTGGTTACTTGCCAAACCATTGGCTCTTGTCAGATTAGTCCAGCCTGAGAATCCCTGAAAACTAATGCCAGCATTTGTTCCTATCCATATGCTCCCTTGACTATCAGTTGTAATCGCCTTAATATTGTTGCCGATAAGACCATCCGCGGTGGTAACAATTTTCCAATCCAGACCGTCATAAATTGCAACACCTTTGTTTGTTCCCACCCAGATGTTGCCGTCGTCATCCTGCCCAATGGTCTGAATATAGCTATTAGGTATTCCGTCGTTCAAGCCAAACGTGAAATGATTAGTACCATCAAAATAACTTAAAAAGTTAGGGGTTGTATTATGAACAAACCAGAGATCAGAGTCCCTATCCTCATAAATGATACGAGTTTCTTCGTTTAAAACTATTTGCCATGATTTCCCATCAAATCGATTGGTGCCAAGTGGTGTACCAACCCATATCTCACCATTTTTTCGGTGAACCATGGTAAGAATTCTGTTAGACAATAATCCATGTTCAGTTGTATAGTGATCAATCCAGTCGATCCGGTTCAGATTTAGAACACCTCGGCGGATGCCGGTATCCGTTCCAATCCATATCTCGTTTTTATCCGCAAAAATGAGACAAGTGACTGTATCTGAAATGGAAATTGTTGACCAAAACCCGTTAAAAAAATTCAGGCTATGGTCTGTGACAGTCCAAATTTTCCCAAATTGATCTTCAGCAATTAAGCGGATATTGTTACTGCTTATATTGTTGCCAGCCCGTGTAAAGTTGCGGAAATTGAAGTTTTGTTGTGAATTGACAGATTGGCATACGACAAGCAATAGAAAAACAAATGGGATGGATACATATGCTAATCTTTTCCGCTTTTGATTGTTAGGATAAGTTTGCTTCATGTGATGAAATCTTGTACCATTTATCGGTGGAGGTTATAAACATGACATCAAAAATTTCAGTGAGTATATTTTTGGCTTTTATAATAGTCACTTTAGGCATTAGAGCTGAGGAAGATAAAATGAAAAATTTAAAAGTTGGTATGGTTGCTCCAGATTTCGCTTTGATAGGTAATGATGGCCAAAAGTATGAACTATCCCAGCATCTTGGTAAAAAAAACGTTATTCTGGCTTTTTATCCTAAAGATTTTACTGGTGGATGAACGGCGGAACTACGATCGCTCCGTGACGAGTTGAGTAAAATTGAGGCTACAGAAACAGTTGTTTATGGTATCAGTACAGATGATCAGGAATCACACAAGCAGTTTAGTCAAACCGAAGGGTTTGGATTCATACTTTTAGCTGATGTAGACCATATTGTTAGTCAACAATATAGCGGATTAAGAGACCAATCTTTATCCAACCGTGTTACTTTTGTCATTGATCGCGCTGGTTACATTCGTATTATTGACAAAGAAGTTGATGTGCGAAACCATGGTTCCGATTTGGTTCAGATGATCAAGAATACAACACAATACCAGATTAAAGCCGGACAACCGGCACCAGATTTTATTGCATACGATCAAGACGGCAAGGCACATCAAATTAGTAATCTCAAAGGTAAGAAGAACATAGTCCTTGCGTTTTATCCAATGGATATGACACCTGGCTGAACGATGGAAGTCTGTTCACTCCGGGATGAGCTGAATGATTTCAAAACTCTTGAAACTACCGTTTATGGTGTCAGTGTACAAAATCAAGAATCACATAAGAAATTTGCGGGTAAACATAATCTTGGATTTCCTTTACTAGTTGATACAGGTCGTAATATCAGTTTGCTTTACCATGCGATATCAAAACCGAAAGGCAATTGCAAGCGTATCACAATTTTGATTGGGAAAAACGGTGACATTGTTCAAGTGGATGACAAGGTTAGTGTGCGAAAACATGGAAGAGATCTGATTGATTATATCAAATCTCTGAATTAAGAGGACTAACGATTTTCAAAATGGACAAAATCAATCAGGAAGACTGCACCTAGAAGTACGCTTTTTTGGTTAGTATTTGCATCCGATGGAAATGTGATACCGAAATTGTCGGCGTCAGTGAAAGTTTCCTTCAAAAGCCCACTCCACTTTTTGGTGATATGCCCAATTTCTCTGCCATCTTGGTAGATATTGAAGGTCCATGGGTGGAACAGAGGACCAAAGAGCTGATACATTTCCTGTTCCGAAGTGTCATTTACAGAATATATTCGCCGCAAAATTGAAAATTGCCTTTTAATTGTTCCAACCAATTCCCCTTGATTGTCAAAGATTTCAGCAACATGGAAATAAAATCGGAATGGTCGGTGCAATGAAAGAACACTTGCACCTTGCATGTCCAAGATACGAATCCTAAAAGGTCTCAGTGCTTTCAAAAACCACCTCAGAAGAAAAGAACCTTCCTCTTCAGCAGCTAAGAATAGTGGGTTCCCATCCGAACTAAAAACTGTATAGCGATTTCTGGTTTCGAAGTCGGTAATGATTTCTCCCCATTCCTTCTTTTGCTGTATAGCGAGTGAATTGAATGATTCAAGTCTCTCCATAGATGACCTCCGGTTGACTCGATTGAGATAATATTGTATTTGATGGAAACAGGTGTATCATGATTTCTTTGGATTGATACAAATTTCATTCCTAGGAAGAATCTGCTACACTGCGGTTTTGGCCAGTTTGAAAGAGCATTAGGATATCATTCTTCAGTTTTGAGAAGGTACCGATTTTAATTGATTGGCGAATGCCCCGCATCAAGCTTATGTAGAAATACAGATTGTGGACTGTTTTTAGACGATGGCCCAGCATCTCGTTTTCACTATCAAGATGACGTAAATAAGCACTAGTGAAATTTTGGCATGTGTAACAATTACAATTAGGGTCAAGCGGTGTAAAATCGGACCGATATTTTGCGTTACGGATTTTAACCGTGCCAAAGCTAGTAAAAAGCGTTCCATTTCGTGCGTTTCGAGTTGGCATAACACAATCAAACATATCGATGCCACAACTAACACTGTAAATTAAATCCTGTGGGGTGCCAACTCCCATTAGGTATCTAGGTTTCTCTTTTGGAAGCAACGGAGCAGTGTAAGCAGTTGTCTGATACATCAACTCTTTTTCTTCTCCAACACTCAGTCCGCCAATGGCATATCCAGGAAACCCTATTTCGACAGTTCGCTCGACGCTTTCTTTGCGTAGGTCGTTGAAAAATCCACCTTGCACAATACCAAACAACAACTGATTGGCATTTTTGTGAGTTTCTTTGCAACGTTTGGCCCAACGGAGTGTCATCTTCATCGAATTTTCAATATATTCTCGATCAGTTGTATGCGCTGGACATTCGTCAAAAGCCATGATCACATCAGCACCGAGAGCGTTCTGAATTTCAATGGCGCGTTCCGGGCTAATCATGTGTTTCGACCCATCAATTCCAGATTGAAACTCAACCCCACTTTCAGTGATTTTTCGGCGTTCTCCCAGACTGAAAACTTGAAACCCACCACTGTCAGTTAAAATCGGTTTTTTCCATCCCATGAACTTATGCAATCCGCCCGCTCGCTGAATAACTTGATGTCCTGGACGCAGGTAAAGATGATAGGTATTACCGAGTATAATCTCGACCCCCATTTCGATCAGGTCCCGCGGTGAACAGGTCTTGACGGTAGCACGGGTGCCGACCGGCATAAATATCGGGGTGTTGACAACACCATGAGCTGTGCGAAGTTGACCTAAGCGGGCGCAAGTTTTCTCATCTTCTTTTATTAACCTAAATTTATTTTGCGCCATTTTTATTCACTTAAAATGCTAACAATTTTTTCAACTGGACTGCGGATTGGTTGATGGGATCTGATGTCAGAACAGTTCGAATGATAGAATCTGCCTGTGTTTTTTTGCCGAGGTGGTAGTAGCAGAATGCCTTCAGAATATGAATATCAGCAATCGAATCATAATCATGGCGAAAAAAGTAGTCTCGATCAGCAATTAATGCGTTTTCGATAGCTCGAATTGCTGCCTCAAAATCGGCAGGTTTTTGGCGCCGGAGAAAAAGAACATTGGCGAGCCCTATCCAAGCATCTGAATTTTGGGTATCGGCGAGAATTGCATCCTGAAAGGATCTTTGCGCCTTAGCGATTATTTGTGTATTAGTGTTGGGGACTTGAGACATACTGAGATGTGCCCATCCCAAACCATTATGCGCATCAGACAGGTTAGGATTAAGGCTAACTGCCCGTTCAAATGCCACGAGAGCTTGCGAAAAATCGTTTTGATTATATTCAACCCAGCCGTCCTCCTGGTTTTTGGAAGACAGGTTGGAATCAAAATCGCGGTCTGCAACACAACTTAAAAGAAAGGTCAAACAAACAAAAATAACTGTAATCTTACGCATGATAGAAACTCTGGCTCAATCTTAATGATCTCGTAGTTGACCATTAATTTTATCAGAGTCATAACTGATTTGCAAAAGGGTTTTCCCTTTGAGTTTGACTAAGGATTGTAATATAATGAATTGCATGTTTTTTCCCAATGTAAATACGGAAGTCCAAGGTAAAAAACTGATGAAGTTGAGTTCTGAAGAACTTGAACAGGAAAAGCTAAAGCCCGAAACACTCGATTTAGCTTTTCAACAGACAGGAATGGATAGATACGTTATTTTCGAGTCAGTTCTTGAGAAAAACCTTGTTGAGATCTCGTTCCCATTTTACGGGCCTCTAGATGAATATGCAGCTAAAACCGATTCTAACCACTTAGTAACCCGTTTATTAAGCCACAAATTATTACCAACCCAATCGTTCGGTAATTGGCGTCATGCTTGAATCTGATTGTATTTGCCACTACCTGGTCTCTGGCACACCATCCCCAAAATCCAAATATCAGCACATACACTCTGACATTTATAGACTCTTTTCGAACGGAGAAACCACACCTCTATATAGTATCTCCACAAATATTCCTCTAGTGGATTTCATTCAGGAAAATGGTTCATGGAAATTTGGTCAAGCGGGACACACCTGATGCTAAACGGCATTGATCTGAGTCAATTATTAAAAAAATATTCCGAGTTGGTCCTAATACCAGCCGGATCTTTGTTAGAATTAGGCACTTAAGAGTGCCTAATTGGTCTGATACCGCCGGCCCAAATATGGCGTTCTATTTTCTCTCGCTATTAGTTCAAGATATCTTAACCACATGCCGGGCACAGTATGAACAGATTGGTGATAGAACAGATCCACGTTTCTAAAGAAGTAATTTGTTATTGTCTAAATGGAGATCGTTTGGGCTAAATGAATCCAATAAAAATTATGTTGACAACTTGGGGAACTACTGGTGATGTCCGGCCTTTTTTGGCTTTGGCCAATAGGTTAAAAATTGCTGGTCATCAAGTTCAAGTTTGTGCTTCAAGCGTTTACGGCCAACAGTTTGAGAAAATCGGAGTTGGGTTTCGTCCGGTTGGTGTGCCATTCGAGAAAGACCGATTTGATCAGATCATGGACAGGATCACCAATATCCAGAACCCACTCAAATCTGCTTTGATGATTGCAAAAGAAGGAATTCTCAACCAGGCTGAACAATGGTATAATGATTGTCTTGATGCCATGACAGATTGTGATATAGTAGTCTGCCACTCGGCTGACATGCCGGGTCAAGAAGCAGCTATTAAAAAGAATCTACCTTGGATAACAGTCAGCTACTGTCCTGGATTTATCAAGTCCATTTACACTGCTCCTTCACCCGCACCGAATTTGGGAAGATATGGCAATTACTTGATGTGGAAGGTAGTCGAATTGATGATGTACCATCAAGCGGATCCTTTGTTTAACGCGTTTTTTGACTCTATTGGTGGAAAAAAGAGGAGTTTGATCGGAATTAAAGGTATGTATTCACCTCAACTTAACTTAGTGGCTTCATCCTCTTATATTACAAAACCGCCGCCAGATTTGCCGTCTTATCATAAATTTACCGGAGCTTGGTTTTTAGAAGAACCCGATTATGAAGTTCCGCTAGATTTACGCAAGTTTTTAGACCAAGGACCTTCACCAATTATTGTTTCCTTTGGTTCTATGGGAGGAACCAAAGGTTTGGAGACAACCCAGACTATCGTTGATGCTGTTCAGGTAACCGGTCAAAGAGCAATAATCCAAGCAGGTTGGGGGAAATTGGGTAGTGAATCATTTGGATGGGATAGCAACATCCTTTCTGTTGGTCATGTGCCGCACGATTTCTTGTTTCGGCAGGGTATATGCGTAATTCACCACGGTGGTGCGGGTACCACCCATGCAGCTTGTCTTGCCGGTGTGCCATCTATTGTAATACCACATTTAGCTGATCAACCATATTGGGGTAGTAGGTTACAAAAACTTGGCGTTGCTCCTAAGATTCTCCATCGGAAACAGATGACTACTAAGAGTTTAGCAGATCGAATTCTTCAAGTCATTAGATCCGAATCAATGTCAACTAAAGCCAAAGAACTTGGGAAGAAGATCGAAACTGAAGATGGCTTAGGTAACGCAGTAGAATTTGTTGAAGCTTTTGGGTACAATTTTCAGAATAATTAACAAAATTTATAAAGTGTAGGAGAAATTTTATGATTAAAGAAGTTCACCCCTCACAAATAAAAATCGGTTGGGTTGGTACAGGTGTCATGGGGCGTTGGATGTGTCAACATGTGATAGATCTTGGTTATACAGCAACGATATTTACACGCACTAAGTCTAAGGCTGACCCGCTATTGAAAGCTGGAGCAACTTGGGCTAATTCACCAGCGGAGGTAGCAGAAAGCTCAGATATTATCTTTACCATTGTTGGTTTTCCAGATGATGTGCGCCAAGTATATTTAGGTGAAAACGGGATTTTAACAACGGCAAAATTAGGGAGTATTGTTGTTGATATGACGACAACCGAACCATCACTGGCTGTCGAGGTTCATCAAGCAGCGCGAGCTCAAGGTATATCGTCAATTGATGCACCTGTTTCAGGTGGTGATGTTGGGGCTCGTGAGGCCCGTTTGGCAATCATGATTGGAGGTGATAAAGAAGTTGTTGACGCCATTCATCCTCTCTTTGAAGCCATGGGCCAAAATATTGTCTATCAAGGGGAAGCAGGATCTGGCCAGCATACTAAAATGTGTAATCAAATTACCATTGCTGGTACCATGATAGGTGTCTGTGAAGCATTACTTTACGGTGCGAAAGCGGGACTTGACCTTGAAATTATGTTATCAACAATCAGCAAAGGTGCCGCCGGTTGTTGGTCACTGGAAAACCTCGCTCCACGCGTTTTAAAACGCAACTTTGATCCTGGGTTTTTTGTTGAACATTTTATCAAGGATATGGGGATTGCATTGGATGAAGCCAAACGTATGGGCATTAGCCTTCCAGGGCTTTCGCTTGTTCATCAACTTTATCTGGCCACTCAGGCACAAGGCCACGGTCGTCTCGGCACACATGCCTTGATGCTTGCACTTGAAAAATTATCAGGCATAAGCTGATTTTCGTTATAGATGGCACCCCAGAAGATTAGAGATAATCTGGCAAAATTCCCCACTGATCCCGGCATCTACATGATGAAAAATAAGTCGGGTAAGATCCTGTATGTTGGAAAGGCAAAGTCGATTCGGCATCGTGTTCAATCCTACTTTCGACCATCGGCTAAGCCTCATGGTAAAACAGGGGCGATGTTGCGGCACGTTAAGGATGTGGAATATATTGTGACTGCAAACGTTATTGAAGCACTAATTCTTGAAAACAATCTGATCAAGAAACATCTACCACGTTACAACATTAAGCTCAAAGATAATGGGCACTATCCATACCTGAAAATTACTGTTGATGAACCGTTTCCTTCATTACAAGTTGTGCGAAATGTTGACAAGGATAGCGCAAAATATTTTGGCCCCTACATTAAACCACGTGCCATGCGCCAGACAATCAAACTTTTAGCAAAAATTTTCCCTATTCGCACATGTGAACTTCAACTTGGTGAAAAAGGAAACAAACACCGGCCATGTCTTGATTATCATATTAAGTGTTGTGATGCTCCATGTGCGGATCATATTGATACTTTCGCTTACAAGAGCATCGTCAAGAATGTGGTCCGATTTCTAAGTGGTGATATTAATCAAGTTGTCACTGATATTCGTGTCAAGATGGAGTTAGCCGCAGAAGAACTCAACTTTGAATTGGCGGCTAAATACCGTGATCAGATCAGCATGATCAAAGATGCAGTGGCTACACAGAACATTGATACACCGTCGGCCATAGATGAAGATGTAGTTGGTATTGCTTATCGTGACAGCGAAGCGTGCGTTCAAATAATGATGGTTCGTGACGGGAAATTGCTTGACCGTGAGCACCATTTCTTGACTAATGTTGAATCAGATCTTAAAATCGAGGCATTGACGGCATTCATTCAGCAATATTACGAAAACGTCCCTTTTATACCCAAAACTATTATCCTTCCAAACACTATTGAGATGCCAAATACAATCGGAAATTGGTTGTCTGAGAAACGTGGTAGTCGGACCAATATTCATGTTCCACAGCGTGGCCGGAAACACCAACTTGTTGAAATGGCAACCAAAAATGCGCGGTTGATCCTTGATCAGAAAGACTTCAATTTTGCTGTTATTAACGATGAGGATCCGGCTTTGCTTAATCTCCAAAAATTGCTTGGTTTACCACGACCACCTCAGCGTATTGAAGGATTCGATATTTCTAATCTTGGTGAGCGTTTTACTGTTGCCTCAATGGTTGTAATGGAAAATGGTGAGCCTAAAAAATCGGAGTACCGTCATTTCAAGATTCGGGGTGTTAATGGCCAAAATGATTATGCATCGATGCGAGAAGTGATCTCTCGAAGATTTCGGCAAACAACTGTAGAGAACCGTTTCCCGGATTTGATTCTAATTGATGGTGGAAAAGGCCAACTGAATTCCGCTTATCACGTATTAAAACAACTTGGGCTAGCACATTTTCCTATCATTGGATTGGCCAAACGATTTGAGCGTGTTTATCTCCCTGAACAGAAAGACCCAATTGCTATCCCTAGGGAAGACCCAACGCTCCACCTCATCCAGCGTATACGTGACGAAGCACACCGTTTTGCTCTTCATTATCACAGGAAACTGCGTGTGCAAAATTTGACACATTCCGTTTTGGACGATATTCCGCTTGTTGGAAAGAAGCGAAAAAAGGTTTTGCTGCGGCATTTCAGGTCAATTGATGAAATTCGTAATGCGACCATAGAAAAACTTCTTGCTGTTGAAACGATCAACCGCCAAGTTGCTGAAAACATCCATAAACATCTGAGCTATATGTGAAAGTTATCTAATGACTGAATGGCGCCTTAAACTTTTCGGTTGCGTGGTGGTCCTAGCGATAGTTTTCTTCCTACATGTTACCCTCCTTCGGTTTTCCCAGACTGTTTATCACGGTGCTCTTGAAACAATTGTTTGTATTGGTCAGGTAAAAAAACTTGACACCAACGAATCAGTTGATCAGATTGCAACCTTCCAGATTCTGTCCAGTCGATTCCGCGGTCAGACAGTGGAAGTTAACAACATTTGGATCGGTCGTGATTATAGCGATCGGAAACTGTATATCGGCGACCGCCTCTTCCTTGAGATTCCTCTTCGGCGATCTGATCAGAAATCGATCGATACTGTCCGGCTGCTGGAGTATTTCCGAACACCATATTTGCTGTACCTAACAGGACTTTTGGCTGTATTGATGATCATAATTGGAGGATCCAAGGGAATTCGTGCGATTGTAACCATGTTCTTGTCTGGTCTAATCGTTTTCTATCTGCTGATTCCACTCTTAGTCAAGGGTTATAATCCAATTTTTGTTTCTTTATCAATATCAGCACTTTTAACTTTGTTAACTTTTGTTGTTATCGCTGGCTTTAGTCGAAAGGTAATTTCAGGTGTGATTGGTACACTTGGAGGATTAATAATGGTTGCTGTCCTTTCAATCGTTGGGCAGAGGGCAATGTATCTCACTGGACTCGCTGAGGAATTTGGGTTTCTTGAACTGGGTATCGCACTCTGGCGAACACCAGGGGCACATTCGTGGAACTTCACTGATTTGTTGTCAGCAGGAATGATCTTAGGATCGGTTGGAGCCATGATGGATGTGGGAATGTCGATATCTTCTTCCGTACATGAAGTTAAAGAGGTGAATCCCAACGTTAGTGTACGGCAAGCGATTCGCATTGGCTTTAACGTCGGGAGGGATGTGATGGGTACTATGGCAGATACCCTGATCTTTGCCTATCTTGGTGCTGAAATCATAACTATGCTGCTGCCACGTATAGATTTTCCGGAAGTTGGTGTGTCTTATCCATTTCTCCGTATTGTCAATGATGAAGCAACTGCTGCAGCAATTCTTCAAGCCATTATAGGAACAATTGGTTTAGTCATGACTGTTCCTATTACGTCAGTTGTGGCTGGAATATTAACCAAATATGCAAAAGTTGATCGTGACCGTGTAGCTCAAGATATCCCCTCTACTGAAGAATTAGAAATGATGCATCGCCAAGAAAAAGAGAAAAAATCTCAGTATCTGGTGCCATTTGGTTTAGTAGTTGTTATTTGTAGTATTTTAGGGTTACAAAATTACGTTAATCATTCGGCGGCTACCGTTGTGCGAAAGGAGGATAGTAGTGGTAAATTGGTTTCGGTTTCTGAGTATGCGAAAGGAAAAGTTATCCGTCGACTTGAACGTAATGCTGAAACTGAATCAACAGTGCACGATATTCTGGAGATCGAATTACTAGCAGGAATCTATAAAGGACAGAATCTGATCTTGCGAAATGTGATTCAGAAAAAAATGCCGCTACTAACGATTCCTGCAGAACCAGGAGATATCGTCCTTTGTCGCGTCGGTGGATCTCCCGATCAAATCGGTTTAGTCAACCTAGTACAAGAATATGGGAGAGACCGGTTTCTTATTTGGATGTTTGGAGTAATGCTGGTTGTCATCATTTTAGTTGGGCGAAACGAAGGCGTTCGGACAGTTATTGCAATGGTTGCTTCGGGACTGATTATTTATTTTTTTATGCTACCACTAATTGCAGGCGGTAGCCCACCTGTTCTAATTGTGGTTTTAAGCAGTGGGATGATTGCCTTTTGCTCGTTGGTTTTTGTCATTGGTCCCAGTCGCAAGACATTTTCAGCTGTTATTAGTACAATGGCAGGAGTAACGATTGCCGGTTTGATTGTAGTGATTGCGCAGCATTATTTGCACTTCTCAGGTATGGAAAATGCTATCTCTGCTGATATCGTCGAAGCAGTAGGGATCCCCTTCGATTTTCGCCAATTGCTATTGGCTGGAATGTTAATCGGCTTATTAGGTGTTGCCGTTGATGGGGCTATTGAAGTTTCGTCATCAATGGAGGAAGTTCGCCGGGCAAACCCACAGATGTCATCGTGGCAATTGATTTCTTCTGGAATGAACGTTGGTACAGACATTTTAGGTACCATGGTTAACACGCTGTTATTCGCATATATTGGTGTACGAATACTGCTTCTCATGGCAATTATAGCACCTGATTTAAGAAATAGCTTATTTGCTTCACCAGTAGTTGAGTTGCTCAGCATTGGAATTACAGCTGCGGAGATTCTCAGGCTCCTTGCAGGCACACTTGGATTAGTTTTAGTGATTCCGATTACCGCCATAATTTCTGCGTTCTGGCATCGGAGAAGTTAAGCTTTTTCCTGTTGTTTAACTTGTTCCCAAATCTGATCGAGTGTGGAAAGGTCGTAGTCTTTGAACTTCTTATTGGTTCTTTCAAGTGCGGTTTCCATCCGTTGAAACCGATCTACAAATTTTCGGGTAGACTTTCGTAATGCTTCTTCGGGCTGTACATTTAGAAAACGGCATAAATTTACAACCGAAAAAAGTAAATCACCGATTTCCATTTCTATTTCGGTAATGTCGTCGTTTCTAATGCTCTCCTCGATTTCGTCAATTTCTTCTTGAAGTTTGGGTAAAACATCCTCTGTTTGGTCCCAGTCAAATCCAGCTCTTGACGCTCTTTTCTGGATTTTCTCCGCTCTTTGTAGACTGGGCAACGAATGTGGAATACCATCTAATGATGATTTTCGATCTTTGTTTCCCTCTTCACCACGTTTAATCTCTTCCCAATTCTCCAGCACCTCGTTTTCGTCGGTAGCAACAACTGATCCAAAAACATGTGGGTGTCTCCGGACCAGTTTCTCCGTCAAGTTTTCAATGACTTCGTCAACACTAAATTCATTCCGATCTGTGGCAATTTGCGAATGTAACATAACTTGCATCAACAAATCCCCAAGTTCATCACAGATTTTCTTCGGTACTTTGGCATCAATGGCTTCAATAAGCTCGTATGCTTCTTCAATTAAATCTGCCTTCAGTGACTCATGGGTTTGGGCTAGATCCCAAGGGCATCCGTTGTCGCTTCGCAGCATAGCGACAACATCCACCAGACGATCAAAGGACACGTTTTTCATAGTTGCTTAAGCCCATCCTTGACTTTCGCCGCCAACTCGAGCTTTGCTAATTCGGTCAAAGTATCCGCTTTTGCGGTAGGCAGTGAGGGGATTGGGATCCAGATCCATTTCTAATCGAACTCGTTCCAACAGAGGACGTACATCGGTCTCCGCCGCACGTTGCAGGATTTGTTCAGCATCAATAATTTCACCCGCTGCTTGTGCTTCAGCCAACGATTGGCGATCAACAATTAAAGCCTTAGCATAAGCCGTTTGGAGATTACAAACTGATTGGATACTGGCCTCGACCTTCGGCTTAAGGTTGTGGCTTTGATCAATCATATAAGCGATATCAGTTTCTACTTCTGGATCAAGTTCCGCCGCCACAAGTTCGTTATAGATCAAAAAAAGCTCCTGTGGATTGATGGAACCCACGGTTAAATCATCGTCGGCAAATTTTTTACAGTTAAAATGAAACCCTCCCAGTTTATTCTCATCAATTAAATAAGCAACGATAAACTCGATATTGATGCCAAGTGGATGGTGTCCTAAATCAATAAGTACCTGCGCTTTATTACCTAACTTTTTGGCCATTACGTAGGCGGTTCCCCAATCAGTTAAATCTGTATGATAGAATCCAGGTTCAAAGAATTTATATTCGATTAGCATTCGCTGGTTATCGTTTAGCGTGTCGCAAATCTCTTTTAATGCTTCTTCCATCCAATGTTTTCTCTGTCGAAAATCGCCTTGCCCAGGAAAGTTGGTGCCGTCAGCAAACCATAGGCTCAAATCTTGTGACCCGGTTATGTTCATTATGTCAACGCACTCAAGCATATGGTCAATAGCCGTTCGACGTATTGATGAGTTGGGGTTGCACACACTACCCAGTTTGTAAATTTGGTCCTGAAAAACATTTGGGTTGATAGCACCAATGCCAATGCCAAGTTCGGCAGCATACTGCTGGAGGCCATCCCAATCGTCTGTTTGGTCCCACGGAATATGGAGGGCCACTGTTGGAGATACACCCGTATACTTATGCACAGTTGCTGCATCTTCGAGTCGTTCCGCCGCATTTCGTGCAGCACCTTCCTGATGAAAAACACCGAAACGCGTTCCGGAATTTCCATACCCCCACGAAGGTGTTTCAATATGTTGCTTTTTTAAATTATTTCTAATTTCGTCTACATTGTGCCCCTGTTTTTCCAGATCATCTGCCAAAATATCATATTTGAGATCATTCATTACCTGTCTCCTTATTTTGTGTTACGTAACATATTTATGCGTTAATTTTGATTGATAATTCTTCGAGTTGGAAATCAGTGACGTCGGAAGGTGCTCCAGTCATCAGACAAGCGCCACGTTGTGTTTTTGGAAAGGCGATGACTTCACGGATATTTTCTTCTCCTAGCATTATCATTACCAGTCGGTCTAGGCCCGGGGCAATTCCTGCGTGTGGCGGGGTGCCATATTGCAACGCTTCAATAAAGTATCCGAACCTCGATTTCACTTCTTCCGGAGAAATATTCAGATTTTCTAAAATCTTTTGCTGAATCTCCCACCTATGAATTCTAACACTTCCACTGGCAACTTCATTTCCATTAATCACCAAATCATAGTGTTGTGATTGGGCTTTACCAGGATCAGTATCAAGTAATGGGATACTATCATCAGAAGGCGCCGTAAAAAGATGATGAGCTGGTTCATAACGATCCTCTTCTGCATTCCACTCAAATAACGGAAAATCAACAACCCACAGAAAGTCATATCGATTATGGTCAATCAGGTCAAGACTTCGACCAAGATGCAAGCGTAAATTGGAAAGAGAATCAGCAACAACCTTGGGTGTGTCGGCAACAAATAACATCAAATCCCCACGTGTAGCTTTCATTCGCTCTGCGATAGCATTAAGAGTTTCCTCAGTAAAAAACTTAACAATTCCAGAATCAAAGCCGTCTTCTGTAACCTTAATCCAAGCCAAGCCTTTGGCTTGGTAAACAGCTACTAGATTGGTGAGTTCATCAATATCTCGGCGTGAGAACTGATTAGCTCCAGCAGGAACTGCGAGCCCTTTCACCTGACCACCACTGCTCACGACACTTGAAAAAACTTTAAAATCACAATCAGCTACCAGATCAGAGAGGTCATAAAGTTCCATGTCGAAACGTGTATCAGGTTTGTCTGACCCAAATCTAGACATTGCATCTGCGTATGACATTCGATTGAACGGAACATTAACAGGAATATCAGCAGCTTCTTCAAAAATTCGTTTCATCAATCCTTCAGTGATTTCAATCACATCATCTTGAGTTGCGAACGACATTTCATAATCAATTTGTGTGAATTCCAGCTGGCGATCAGCGCGGGTATCCTCATCTCGAAAACACTTGGGAATTTGAAAATACCGGTCGACCCCGCTCATCATTAAAATTTGTTTAAATTGTTGTGGTGACTGTGGTAAGGCATAAAATTGACCATGATTTAGACGACTTGGGACAAGCACATCACGGGCGCCTTCTGGTGTACTGTTCATTAGGATTGGTGTTTCAACTTCTATAAAACCTTGCTCACTCATATAGTTTCTGCATGCTAACATAGCTTTATGCCGTGTTAGCAAGGCCTTCTGCATTTTAGGCCGGCGTAAATCAAGATATCTATGTTTAAGCCGAACCTCTTCCGCAACGTTAATATCGTCTTCAACAAGGAAGGGCGGGGTTTGCGCAGTATTCAGGATTTCAAGTTGATCTACAGCAATTTCAATTTCACCGGTTGGCAAATTCGGGTTTGTAGCTCCCTCACCCCGTCCGCGGATTTTCCCACTAACACATAATACAAATTCATTCCGAATTTGGTTAGCCAGTTCATGAGCTACCTGACTAATCATTGGATCAAACACGACTTGCGTGATTCCCGATTTAT
>Ga0207984_1000164_pt1 | contig 41084 bp, 37 predicted proteins | sample ETNtaG_30_FD_185760 | JGI IMG/M metagenome (GOLD analysis project Ga0207984, IMG submission 185760) | Marine microbial and viral communities from oxygen minimum zone, Eastern Pacific Ocean - ETNP201306PF43B (SPAdes) (version 2) | ecosystem: Environmental > Aquatic > Marine > Oceanic ...
CTTTCCTGAGTTAGTGATGGATAATATGCTATTTGAAACACCAATACACTCAGTTGATATTCTGCGTGCTATTGCCAATTCGAGTGTCGCTGAGGTCCACAGCATTGTACGCCGGGCCATGTCGCCTTATCGAGACGTCCACGGTGCCTTAATTTATTTTGAAAATGGTTGTTTAGTACACTTTATTGCTAACTACACTACTGATAGACGATTAGAACGGTATGAAATCCACGGATATAATATATCCGCTTATCTTGAAGGTATCTCTCAGGGAACCATCTGCTGCGATGGAAAAACCCACGAAATAGAAAAGGGAAACACCAGCAGTACATGGGAACAAAACCGCTATTTCATTAATAGAGTGAAGGACGATCTGCCGATAGATTTACCAGCTGCGAATTTGGATGAAGCGGTCAAAACAATGGCATTAGTTGAAACTATCAAGGCCGGTACACGCGATTAGAATTAAAGATAAAAACTGTTTTCTTAATCCTCAATAGCTCTTCTTTTATATCCATTCGGATAATATGGGTCTTGTTACTGATTCATTTCCGAAATTTTTGCTTTTAAGGGACGATGAACATATTCATTCAGCACTGCTATTGATCCAAGATCAGATCTATCCTGAGCTACATTAGCATAAGACGCTAAGGCCCAACAGGCAAATTCCAAGGCTATTTTCGCGTGGTAATTCGCTTCAGCTGGTTTTCCGTTGGTTTCAGCTATTGATGCTTGACGAACAGCAAATATCATTTCCAAATAGCCAATACCAAACTCCAAACGACCTATCCAGTAATCGATATACTTTTCTCCCTTCTTCTGTACCTTTTCCCTTGCACGTTTCACTCTTTTTAGTGCCTTTCGATATGTCTAACGTACCTCAAACAACTTGGCTTGAAAAGGGTGGTAAATCCTGTGTCGGTCGTGTATATATGTCAAACAGTTCCTGTAAGTAGTCACACAATTGTTCGGCTGCAAAACGCTCCAATTCATGAGCATCTTTACCTATAACTACAGCAACTTTCATGTTGTACCTAACATTCGGTTTAGCCTAAAAGTTTTGGATTTGTCAAACCATAGATGTTATTTCTAACCTGACTATGATCTTCTAATCTGATCGATTTGTTGGGAGTTTTCTGGTGAAACCAGTTATTATGAATCTCACAGTCTTGTTCAGGTTTACCCCGAATTACGATCGCTGTTTCGGGACACCGGAAAGTATTGTGATGAATCTTGAGCCAAGTACCCGCAATATTGGTATTGTCTTGCCGATCACGTCCACCATGCATATCAAAACAATGGCTCAGTGAATGTTTTATCTCAATATTATGCCTAGCTTCATAACCACTATCCGGCCTACCCGTTCCAGCAATTGAGTGCCGGTTATAGTTAAACAGGTTATATTCAATTAATGAAAACGATCGGTCATGACAAATCCCATACCCCAAACCGTTGTATTGATTGTGATGAATAAAATTGTGATGAATGTGGTGGTTACTCCCAGCCTGGAGATTGATAGCCGCATGGCTCCAACCGCCGATCTCACAATTGTCAATTTCTAACTTAAACTGATCGCAGGAAATGCCATCAGAAACCGGGAATTTGTAGTAATACTGATGACCTCTCCTTTCAGCGAACGATCGATGATGGTGTTCCAAGCATGGATCGGGATTTGGGCCACCGAGGCGCAATCCCGTAATCCGAACATTAGGCCCCATAGCTCGAATCAATGGTCTGGTAGCAAAACTATTACTGAATATCATCCCGCCTTTGGCTCCGTCTTCTCCACGATTGCTGGCTAAAGTCACCTCCTCCGGTACTTCAAGGACCACATTTTCAACATGGACTCGTATAGTACAATCGATCTTTGCTTTACCATGAAGATAAACAATATCACCAGGTCTAGCATTTTTTAAGGCATCAGACAATGCATCCAAACTTGTGACGGGATCTTGGGTTGGCTCAACTAGATTGGCATAACCAATTCCTCCGCCAATTGGACCGGATGTATTCGGTTTCGCACCATATACATCGCCATGAATCTCCCTCCAAGTCTGTTTCAGCTTCGGTTGTTTGGCATTGAACATTTATTAAGTCCCTAACAGGAGAATGTGTCTATAGAGATAAGGTTACTCAAATATTTGAGCGGCTCGCAACCGATGACCTTTGGCAAAGTAAATGTCCCAACCCACTATCGGCCCGGCGATACTGAAACCATCTTCTTCAACAATCAATTCTTCTATAGCTAGCGAATTCGGATCTAAACGATAAACACAAGATGTGGTAAAACCATAGATTTTTCCATCCGGACCATTTTGCAATCCTAAATCAAGTGGTCTGCCATTTGGAATTGAAAGAAGATCTGTAAATTCTCTGGCTTCCGGATCAAAGACAAAAATTTCAGCCGGTTGGCTGCCACCATGTACGGTCCCATAAAGCCTGCCATCGAAGCCAGTTAACAAAGCATTGAACACGGACACCGGCCGGTCAAGTGTCCCTTCCCAGATTTTTTTTTCAGCCTGATAGTTCCATAAAAAAAGAACTGCCTGATCGACTTTTGGACGTGTTCCACTTCCTCCAAAAATACTGGTGCCAACTGCAATCAATTGCATTTTTTCTAAATGGGCTAGTGTATAGCAACTGGCATCTCCACAGATTTGGTAGTATGCCTTTCTGTTTCCAGTCTGTGGATCATAATAAGTCAACGGTCCTCCCCACCTCCCGTAATCAGGTAATGAGGCTAGCCAGACGCGGCCAAGTGGACCAGCTAACGTTGATCTTGGACGATAAGAGATATCATCCATACGCCCCAAATCCTGCGGGTTGCTCTCTGGTTGATCTCCAAAATGGTAAGGGCGATTTGGATCATAAACAGAAACCTTGGCAGCTGGATACGAAGAAATGTAGAGATTTCTACCAAGGTTGGCCATTGAATATGCTTCCCCAGTTGCAGAGGAACATCGCCCTAAATCAACCAATTGTGCCTTTTTTCGATCGTAACGAAACAGATGGAGCGGCAAGATACTGGAACCATAAATACACCCATCCGCCCCCTCATGGAGGTAAAAAACATCACTACCACTGACTTTATAGTCCAATTTAAAAACTCGTGAATTCCCATCCGGTGCGGTAATTTTCAGTTCACGATAAATTTGATCACTCGCATCGGCAAAACCAAAAGTACTTCCGTCAGGAAGAGTCGGTTGAGATAAAGGATTCACTATCTCATTGACTGGAACAGCTTGGTCTGCAACAATTTGAAAATCACCCAAACTGGATATGATATAAAGGTTCCCGTCTTCCCCTTTCTGTAAGTCAATGGTGTCTTCCCCCTGTGTTGTGACTGGCCCAACTACTTTTTTATTACCAGTTTGGGGATCAAATAGGACAACATGCGGCTGTGTTTGCCGAATTAAGCATGCAACAGTTCCATCTTCGTTCACCAACGGATAGTTGTACATATCAACATCGTCCATTCGTCCGTAGCGAATGAATGTATTAGTTTGGGGATCATAACAGGCTAGATCTGCTGTGCCATAACTGCCAATCCATAGACGACCTTCAGCATCTTGGTCAATGCGGCAAGGAAATGTTGCCTTACCTGGATTAATTTCTCCCAAGTCACTTAATGTGTTCGATTTGGGATCAAAACAGAGCAAATGTCCCGCATAGGCCGCTCCAATGTAGAGTTTCCCTTCACGGCTCATGTACGTAGCCGTCGGATAATTTGAGTTTGGCACTTTGGATAAGAACTGCTGTAGGTTTCCAGTGATTGGATCAATCTGTAAAACAAATAAATTATCTGCCTGCTGCCCCATGGTTGCGTAGAGGCAAGGCTGTTCAGATTCTCCATGTCCTGGATGCAGTCGCACCCAGTTGACAGATTTGACTGGAATACCAATTTCACGAATTGGTGACTCATTCATCTTTATTACCTCCTTTGCTCTGACTTTGGCTACCCCGGTTTGAAAAGCTATGATCCCAATAATGGCAAAAAAAATTCCAACCAATTTCATGATCTTTTTCTGATTTTATTTGAATTAACAGTAAAACATTTCTCTCAATAACTAGCTAGGAAAATACAGATAGAATTAATTGTTAATAGTAGGAAAATTATCATAGTTGATCCATGGGCGAAAGCTGCATAATCATCTTGCGTTCATAAATCAAGATTACGTGTATTTATGATTATATAAAAAAAACGATTAGGGTGTAGGCTAGAATAAGCTAGGTTCTAGACAATGCCGAGAGGGAATTTAGAAAACAACTAATTAAGGAAGGAAACCAAAACCATCAGGTTGATTCTGGGTTAGATAGCAAGTTACGAAAAAAACGAGAAATCAGATTAGATACCTACAGGAAAGATTAAGATAAAAGGAAAGATGTAAAATATGGGAAACTTATGCTCTGCAGGACAAAATACTACTCAACAAACGAAATAGACCGCCCAGCCAACCCACAAAACTCTAAAAGCGCCAAGGCAAAGAACCCCTAGATTGGGGTTACAATCTAGGCAAAACAAAAAATTAAACTAGCGCATTAACGAGTAGTCCTCCACCCCCAGCAAAAGCCATTGATAAACCCTGCGTGGACGTCCCAGCAGAAGAGACAGCCGCAGGAGCAGATACAGACATAGCCGCATTTGCAGATGAACCTGCAGAAGTGGTCGAAACTGAACCCATAGCAGAAGAGGCAGACGTTCCAGTACTTGTTGTTGTTATTGTACCTGTGACACTCGTTGAAGCTGAAGTTGCTGAAGCTGCACCAGCTGTCATCCCAGCAGAGGTCCCCATACCAACTGAACTTGCCGAGGCTGATCCTGCAGTCATCCCAGCAGCGGCTCCCATGCCGACAGCACCAACTTCTGACATTTTTGATCCCTTTCAATCTTCACATTGATTCTAATATCTGAGGATTATAACATGGGTAAAATCAAAATGCAACTGCTAAGAAAAAATATTGAGGAATTTTTTTATGCAGTCGATTGTTAAGTGCTCTCACCTGTTTACGCTGAGTTGAGATCAAGAGAATACATAGTTTTTTCCACAGATAGACTATACTAATTCAACACCATTTGAGTCAGATAGTGTCGGGTTCCGTACTTGGTATTCCCGTGCTTACGTCCACCAATTCACTGTCACATTGCTAGACATTTGTTAATAATTTGATGATCAACAAGTCTAATGCGCCCTATTTCAAAATGGCAACACGCTAAAAGCCGAACAGGCTCTGAAGATCGGAAATTTTCCACGACTTCTTGGAGACCAGTACTGATTGGATTAATACTTATTCCAATTAATAGTTTTGGAATATTATTAATGCGGATCAGTCCAACCTTTTCAGTTCCGTTTTACAATGTGATTTTATTTCTCCTAATACTTATAATTGCTAACGGTTTGTGGCGAAAATTTCGATTAAAATCAGTCCTCAGCCCTTCTGAACTGTGCGTAATCTACGTTATGTTATCCTGCTCGACGGCACTGACCTGCAATCATCTACTTACCGAGTTGATTCCTATTATTGGGCATGCGGCTTGGTATGCAACAACTGAAAATGAATGGAGATCCCTGTTTTTTAGATACCTTCCAAATTGGCTGACAATCAACGATATTCGGATCCTACGGGGGTATTATGAAGGAGGCTCAAATTTCCATGTAGAAAATCACATCAGGGGCTGGTTATTTCCAATCATTTGCTGGACCACTTTTTTAACTGCCTTGGTGTGGGTGATGTTATGTATCAACGTTATCATTAGAATTCAATGGACTCATAGTGAAAGGCTCGCTTACCCGGTTATTGAACTGCCACGGGAAATGGTAGTTCCGAATAATCCAATATTCCGAAATCAACTGTTTTGGCTCGGAGTCCTAATAGCAACAACCATTACAATGATCAATGGTTTGCACGAGATTTTTCCGGCCATTCCAGATATTCCCACTAAGCGACGCAACATCAATTATCTACTGACCACTCCCCCATGGGACGCCCTTAAAAGTTACGGTTATATTACAGTATCCTTTTATCCATTTATGATTGGTCTTGGATTTCTGATGCCATTGGATTTGTCTTTCTCATGCTGGTTTTTTTTCGTTGTCAGTAAAATCACACTTATCTTTACCACTATGGCAGGCTGGCAGTCACGTCCACGTATGCCTTTCTATGACGAACAGGCATTTGGAGCCTTTCTTAGCATTTGTGTATTCGTCATGTGGAGTTCAAGACAACATCTTCACCAAATAGTTTTGAAAGTTTTTAGGCAATCAAGGGTTGATGACAGTATGGAACCAATGTCATATCGTACTGCATGTTGGGGAGCGATTGGCGGACTAATTTTTCTTATTTTCTTCTCTGTTAAAGCAGGCATGGCATTGTGGTTGGTTTGCCTGCTGTTTGCAATTTACTTTGCGCTTTCAGTATCGGTAACTCGATTACGGGCAGAATTGGGATTTCCCGCACATAGCCTGTGGCATGCAACTCCCTATTTTGTTCTGCTTCCTACTATCGGATCAGCCAAAATTGACCCTAGGAGTTCAACAATATTTGCTATCTACCGCTGGTTCAACTTCGACTGGGCAAGCCATCCAATGCCACATCAACTTGAAGGATTCAAATTTGCTGATCATACAAACACAAAGCAGACAAAACTGACACTGGCCATTATGATAGCTACAGTTGTTGGCACTCTTAGTTTTTTTTGGCTGTGGCTGTATCTCATTTACAAAGAAGGTGCGCAGTCGTTTCGATTTAACCAACACACCAATTTCTATGGTGGAGTGGCTTTTCAGCAATTACAACAACGTCTCTATCAGCGATTACCTTCTGATTATCTGGGATTAACGTTCATTGGTCTCGGATTTTGTTTTGCGACTTTTTTAGCCTTCATGAGAAGACGTTTCATTTGGTGGCAGTTTCATCCACTTGGGTATGCCATGATTAGTGATTGGGCAACACTCAGCATCTGGACATGTCTGCTAATTAGCTCTGTCATAAAATGGTTTGTACTCAAATGGATGGGGCTATCTGGGTATCGGCGTATAATTCCATTTTTCCTCGGTATTATCTTGGGGGAAATGGCAGTTGGCGGAATTTGGGCAATTACCGCCGTTTGGAGCGGTGAATCAATATACCGGTTTTGGCCATAGTCAGCCTATCCCGTAAAAATATAGATCAGCAAAATCAAATTATCACAAAACATTTTGATTTTGCCATCTTAATGATTAATCGAATACAAAGACATCTTCTTTATGACTCTAACCCACAATCGATCCTATTGCAGATTTTCTTTAAAAAAACTGATCGCAGGTGCAAGGTCGACCTCGTGTTCACCTTCAAAGTAATCAAGCTCCAGTTTTGAAGAATGACCTGAAGCACTATAAACTTGCTTCAGATGGCTAAATGCTTTCTTAGCATCGGTATCGATAAAACAAGTATCATCAGAAGCAACTTGCACCATACAGGAACGAGGAGCGATTAAGCCGGCAACATCAGCTATTTTGCCAAATTGCTTCAATCCAAACATAAACTGGGAACCACAGGTGTTTCCACGGCCACGATCACCTAGCGCATCTTCCAATGTACTCAGATAACACACAATTACAGCTGCTTTTATCCGTTGATCTATAGCAGAGACATATGTTGTCATTGTTCCCCCGAATGAACATCCCATGCAACCAATACGTTTTTTGTCAACGTCAACCCGAGATTGTAAGTAATCTAGACACCGTTGAGCATCGCAAATATTAAGTTGTAGTAGCTGATACCCAAAATAACCGAAGGCGAAGTAGGCTACGTTACAACCGTCTCGATTAGAACGACGAACCCATTCATCTCGATCTCTGCGTTCTCCAAAACAACGCCAATCAGGTGATATGGTAATAAAACCGTTCAGTGTTAACTCGACTGCGAACTGTTTTTGGTAGTCTTCCTTCAACCCAACAAGAGGATCTTTACCCATACCATGCCCATGTGAGCAGAGTACTGCTGGACATTTATTCCTTTGGCTCGCTTTGTCAGGAATAAGAACATAGGCAGGAATGGAGGAAAAGGAATCGGGGTTAAAGATAATTTTTTCACGAATATACCCATCCATCTTTGTATGTTCTAGGATTTCAACTTCTTGTGGAACTCGCTCAGGTTTGGGGCCAAGATTTTTGATCAACGTGCGTCGAAACGTCTTGCGCCAACTCCGATGTTCTTCTTCAGAGGTTCCGTCAAAACTTAGAGTAGAAGGTTGGCTTAAAAGCTGATGGACGCTACTTTCAGCGGTTAAAAACCGAGATGCTGTCTCTGACATTGTTTTACCTCATTTGTAATTAAAATCGATTAATTCCTATTTTTAAAATGGTGCTCCCATTTTTTTGTTGATCAGTAGTTTTTTTGCCTGTTAAAGTATGAGATAATGCGCTGGTTATCTGTTAAACTTGGTAATTGTAAGATACACCGTACACTATCCCTACTTCAATACCACCAACTTAGAATAGCATTTAGGTAAAAACACCGGAATCATTTTTCTAATTGGTGATTTAAATAGGTTTGGTTTGATCTATAAATTAACCCAGAGAACTGATATAATCTTCGTTATTATGACAAGTGTTTTGAATCATTTTTCTTGGAATTCTTATAGCATAATCTGAGTTGTTCCTTTCCTAACAAGAAACCTTGGTTTTACATATGGAACCCTGAAAATGTAACAAGGAAGTCAGATTTTATTAAATATCATGGACGTGAATCTCAGGACATTTGGTTTCTGAACCAACTGTTGTTCAAGGGTACAATTTGAGATTAGTATATTTCAACGGTCTGATTTATCAATTAATTTGCCAATTACAAGGGAGAAGATAAGTTTCATGCCTAACTTCAAGCCAGTTAAAGTAGTAATTGTTGGTTGTGGAATGATTGCTGAAGTCGGATATCAACCTCGATGTCAAGCTTATCCGCAAAAAATTGAACTTGTCGGTTATTACGATCAAGATATTAATCGAGCTAAGTTATTAGCCGAAAAAGGTGGTGGTAAAGTTTACCACTCACTTGATGAAGTTCTGAATGATCCCGGCGTTGAAGGCATTATTAATCTTACGATTCATACTAGTCATTATCCGGTATCTTTAGCGGGACTGAAGGCAGGAAAACACGTCTATTCGGAAAAGCCAGTTGCGTTACGGGTAGAAGAAGCGGATGAAATGGTAGAGACAGCCGATCAAATGAATGTAAAATTCGCTTGTGCTCCAGTGGCTATGCTTGGATACGTTCAACAAAGTGTTTGGGGAAGAATTCGCAATGGTGAGATAGGGGAAGTGGTGTCAGCTATGGGAAATTTCGGTGGACCTCTGGAGTATTGGCACCCCAATGCAGATCTGTTTATGATGGAAGGTGTTGGCCCTTTCAAAGATGTTGCCCCCTATCCACTGACAGCTATGACAACTATGATAGGTCCGGTAAAACGAGTCTACGGACTAGCCCGAATTACTATTCCTGAACGCATGTTGCACGCAGGCAGTCGAGCTGGTAGCAAGTACCAAGTTACCGAAAAAGACCATGGTATTGGTCTGTTGGAATTCGAAAGTGGGGCTTACGGTTTACTGTATCATAGTTGGACGGCACGGTCTGAATTGCCAGCTTATGAAATCCACGGGACAAAAGGTTGCTTTTCTATTCAAGCTCACGATGACGGCCGTGGAATACAAAAATCCACTCCAACAAATGGTTGGGAGAGCGAAGATTCTCCAGAGAAAGCCTATACTGGCTTGGATTGGGGAAAAGGACCATCTGACTTTGCTGATGCTATTCGGCATGACCGACCGGTTCGCTGTTCAGGCAAACATGCTAGGCACGTGCTGGAGATTTGTGAACGTGTCTTTGAAGCTGCTGACAAGGGGATCCCCGTTGAAGTTAAGAGCCGATTCCCTGCACCAATACCGGTTGGAGATCCTACGCCGTGGAGTTGAACTTTGGTGTAAAAAACTGATCAAGGCCAATAACTTCCGTTGATTAATAAGATTCCAATCAAATGACTTTAGTTTATATCCAATACTATTTTAGTCTTGAGGACTGCTCCAATGACTTTTACTATGAATAAGATCCAAATGGAACTTGAAGGCAAATACCTCGGTTCTTTAAGAGATAGTAACGAATTACTGTCTGACCGTAAGGCCTTACGTCAAAGGATGGAAGAAGACGGCTATCTACTTATCAGGCGCTTGCACGATATACAAAACGTGCAAGCTGCCCGAAAATTCCTACTAGAAAAATTACACGAGAATCAACAAATCGATGGTTCCTACCCCTTATCAAAAGGCGTAGCAGCTGACGGGAAACGTGGAATGTTCATGGGAGGAAACAAGTCGATAACACATCATCCAGCCTTTTTGAATTTGGTAGAATCTAGAGAAATCATGGATTTTTACCAACACTACTTTGGTGAAAAAGTGATGACTTATGACTACAAATGGTTACGTGTCGTTGGTCCAGGAAGCTTCACTGGGGCTCACTACGACATCGTTTATATGGGCCGCGGTACTCCGAACGTGTTAACTTGCTGGACACCTATCGGGGATATCCCCTTGAAAATGGGGCCTTTGGCTATTCTTGTTGGGTCACATCGCTTTGAACACATGAAGGAAACTTATGGTCAGATGGATGTTGATCGCGATCATGTAACAGGCTGGTTTTCAAATAATCCCATTGAATTGGTTAATCAACATGGCGGACAATGGCAAACCAACTCCTTTAAGATGGGGGATGTGCTAATTTTCAGCATGTTCACTATGCACGCATCTTTGGACAATATGACCAGCCGCTTCCGGTTAAGCACCGACACGCGTTACCAACGTGCCGATGAACCGGTTGACGAACGCTGGATTGGTAAAGACCCTAAAGCGCATTATGCATGGATGAAAGGGGAAACAATTCCCATGGAAAAAATGCGGAAACAATGGGAAGTCTAATATGCTTTTAGTAATCTAAATCAATTGGTTTGATGAGCTTTAAAGGTTTGTTTCTGGGTTCCTAATTTTTCAATTGACAACTCAACGACATCACCATTTCTCAAAAACTGAGGCGGGGTCATACCAGCTCCTACTCCTGCAGGTGTTCCTGTCGATAAAACATCACCGGCTTCCAATAACATGAATTGAGAGAGATAGTGGACGAGAAAACTGGGACTGAAGATCATGTTCTTTGTGTTGCCGTTTTGCTTGATTTCTCCATTGACCTTCAGTTCCATGGCTAAATTATTAGCATCTCCAATGTCGGATGCAGGGTGCAAGTACGGTCCAAGCGGGTTAAAAGTTGGGCATGATTTCCCTTTGGTCCACTGGCCTTCACGTTCCAGTTGAAATGCTCTCTCGGAAACGTCTTGCGAAATGCAGTAACCGGCAATATAGTCTTCAGCCTCTTCTACCGAATCAAGATATAACGCATCCTGGCCAATGACAACTCCAAGTTCCACTTCCCAATCCGTTTTTCGGCTACCTCTAGGGATGACAACATCATCGTAAGGCCCAATCACTGCATTCGATACCTTTTGAAAAATAACAGGTTCGGGAGGTGGTTCCATTCCAGACTCTTCAGCATGATCAGAATAGTTCAATCCAATGCACATTAAAGTGCCGGGACGAGCGACACAGGAACCATAACGAATTCCGTCTGGGACATCTGGTAGACTTCCTCCTCCATCATCTACAAGAGATTTTAATGCTTCTAGCCCATTATTGTTGAAAAACTCTCGATTCCAATCTGCGAAATGAGCTGAGCAGTCTTTTTTTGCCTTACCAATTATTACTCCTGGTTTTTCCTGGTCTTTTTCCCCAAATCTAAAAAGCAACATAACATGTAATCCTTTCTACAAAAATATTATTTAAATACTCAACTTTAATTTTCTACTCTATCGATAAATTGTTCGCCGATACTGCTCTATCATCAATTTCTAACAAACCAAATCAAGTAAAAATGACCAGAGGACTTTGTCCCACTTCAATCACACAATAAGTTGTTGCCAAAAATGTGCCGTCGAGGAGCAGTTCTAATCCGGAATATCCGGTATCCCTAGGGCACTTTTGTTACTAGGAGACGAACTCGGTATTGACCTTCATGTCCATTAACAATGTCTCCGTATTCTCCAATCCAAGCGACGGAGGCGCCTTTAGTCAAACTTTGATGCGCCATGTCGCGGCAAGGTAGTGACCAATCTGCCACCGCCCGCATATTGAGGCATATGACTATCACCAGTAAGTGATCCAGGCAATTCACCTTCAGCGGAAACCGCTTGCCAAATCCAGATATGGGCTTGGGATGAGGTGCCATAAATTGATTACACAATGTAAGATGCCGATTACCGGAAATGGGAATAATATTGTTAGCAGCATCGTGGCAGTGAGTGTAAACCGTTCAATTGAAAAGGTGACCATGTCTGACTTTTATCCAAGGACATTGACTGACGCATGATTCCTCCACCTGAGGAAAGAACAATGAATTCTAATCAACGCTAGGAAGCGTTGGCAATTTAGGTTTAACAGCGCGATGGTCTGTTCGCTTAGCCTTTTCCGTGGTGCGGAACTCACGTATGAAACCCAGAAGATTTTCAGCTGCTGCGTCAACAATATCCTTGCCCTTTTCTTTAGTGGCAAGGGTCGCAGCACCGGAGACACCATGTGGGGTTGCGCCACTAGTCCATTGCACAACTTTAACAGGCCCCCAACCTTTTGTCAAGTCAACGGAAGTAAAAGCCGATCCTTCCTTTCCCGCGGCTCCACCGTAATGATCAACCGCTTTTTCCATTTGTACTCGAGATGCGTCTAGGTAAAGATACGCGGAGGTTTCTAACTCACAGGCGTGTGCCGCACCACCAGCACCTGATTCCCGAATTTCTTCAAACACCTCAACCACAAGATTTGTCCACATCGTGGAAGCAAACAGTGCATCTGTTTCAATCGTCGCTCGTCGGGCAATAAATTCACATAAATGCTCGTTGGAACCGTGGCCATCGACAATCAGGATACGATCAAATCCCGCATGGGCCACGCTTTTGCATACATCAAGGCAGTACTCGATGAAATGATCGTAATGCACATTTATGGTTCCAGGAAAATCGAGGGCGTGTTCATTATAACCATAAGGAATCGTTGGCATCACAAGTATTTCACGAGGAGCTTGTTTGGCTGCTTCGAGGCACACACTACGTGCCAGAAAATTATCCACGTCAAGCGGAAGATGATGACCATGCTGTTCGGTACTTCCTATAGGTAGAAGTATCACTTTCTTGGCTTTGACAGCTTCATTGATCTCCGACCACGTTAAAGAATCATATAGGTATTGATCTAATGAACTCATATTTTTCTCAGTATTCAAATTGGCAGGCATTCACCGACATACAGAGGTGACTGGCTATAAATTTTCTTGGTAAAACTATAAATCACTACCGAATAATTTGTCAATTTCATACAAACGTTTCACCTTGTCCTGTTCCTAGACGCTTAATAACAATTGCTGATTGTTATCTTCAGGATCCAACTCGGTTTCTAACACTTCTCGCACATGCCGTTCAAGCCGATCTAAATCCCAATTTCCTTGATCCCGAATAATTGAGCGAAGCAACGAGGGAATACCGGATATACTGTCCAAGAGATCTTTTAACAGTTCCGTATGTTCTCGTATTTGGACAATCTCATCCGGACTCCGAGTCAAGTCACGCAAAATAGCACCTTCTCCCCTGGAAGCGATTATTGGGTTACTAAATCCTTCAATATATACGTTAGTTCGTTTCCCCGGCCCACGTTCTTCTTCAATCGGTTCTAAACCTATAATTGATTCCGAACGGAAATATTTACCATAACCTAACTGTATCATAACGCCTGGTTCAACTTTCATTGACTTAATCCTTTCTGTTTGCCAGTTTGAGTAAAATCATTATAGAACAGGATCGGAACCGCTTCAACCATATTTACAGTCAATAACCTCTTGGTTCAAACACAAATGGCATAGAGCCGATTCTCGGCAGGCAATGTTAACAATTGGGAGTAATGGAGAACCTGTATCGTTTCATCTTCACCAACTGGAGTGGGACTTTCAATCACGAAATCGGCAAAGTCTGGAACATTAAAAGCCACGAAGGCCAACTGTATGCTATCTACATATCTCGGGTAATGTTTACTTAGGTCAGGCAAAGCGATCGGCCCGGTATCGATTTGGTAAAAATTACTTTTTCGGTTGGTATTGAGAGTCTTAACCGGACATTCAATAATAGCTCGTAATTTTGTTTTCTGATTCCAAATCTCCGTTTGTGAAACAATAGGGTCAAACTTGTATGTGGATTGACGAACAGTTCGGTTGCTCGTCAATTCTTTGATTTCCTGACCCTCAATCAAATGGTACTTTTGCCCATTCCACATTTCTTTAACCGGCAGACAGCTTTTATATTCGGAAGTTAAATGGGCTTTCCTCCGAAAAATAATACCGTCGTCAGGCCCAAAAACAGGGAGAAAATCGTAGTTGTCTTGGTTAAACAGATTTTTCTCGGCAAAAGTGTTTTCGCTTTTACAGGATCCTGCTTGAATGTAATCTTTACACTTACCAGTTTCTTCGTCAATGATGCGGGTGCGAGACTCAACCCAGAATCGAACCTCGTTTCCCGGCCCGTTGCCAATTAAAAATGAACGTCCATAGTCGAGAGGTACCATGATTTATTTCCTCAATTTTTAAAATCGCTACAATATATGGAGACAATAGATATTCAACAATTTTGTCACTTTAAGAGGGTTAAGGTCAATGAAAAAACTTCCATTCCGTTAAACTGGATTTAGTTAAGGCTTACGTATTTGCGGTAGGCTAAAATTTCGAGTTAAGATATTCCTTCATGAAAACAAAGAAATTGACATCATCAACCTGTTAAACAGTTGGTAGTGTAAGAAATGTTCATGCTATTCGATTACTAAATTGATTTAATTAACGACCAAAAAACTGGACTAGACTGGATGTAGGCTAGTTATGGAAATTGTCCACGGGATTGAGGCTCCGCACTCCAGCATTCAGGACTCACATCTTGCATCCAATGCCGCAACACTAACTAAGAATCAGGTTTTGCCACAGAACATAGTGCGATGGATGTTAGCCCAACATAAAAACAATAATATCAAAACTTCCAGAATTAACAATGATCTAATTGACAGGTTTCATACTCTTTGCAGTTGGATGGACTTGCAGCATACCCAGATCAAAGGAAAAAACTAAAACAAAAAAAGCCCCGAATGGAGGCTTTTTTTGAAGTCTTTTTTTAAACTAACGCATTTTAAGCGTTGCCCAGGCTGTGGAAAGGTTAGTGTTAATAACCGACTATCTTGGAGTTTTGAGCTCTGCCCAAAGTAAAGGAAGTTTATCTTGAACCTGAACGACGTAAGCTTGGCCAATTTCATGTTCCGCTGATTCGGTCCAATCTATGGCCCACCCGTTGGCTTCGCCCTCTTGAAAAGCAGCGATGCTAATAGTTTGTCCAACTTTAAATGAACCAGCGTACTTACCAAAATCCTTAAATGGAATGGCTAACTCCAACGAATCTCCGTTATTTTTCCATTCAAAATCTTTGGACAGGATTTCCTCCGTTTCGAGATGAAGAGCATAGTTACTTCCAAACTCAACCTGTCCTTTATCCCGTCCTATTTGAATATAAAATTCCGAACCAATCGGTCTTTTGACTTTAGTAGGCTTGCCTTCATATTCTTTATTTGATATTCCTGTATTAACTTTATTGTCAACATCAATCAGCACATGATAGTAGTATCGTTTTCCATCAAGTGGTGTGATTTCACCGTAGGCAACCTGTAGGAAACAGAAAGTATTACCATTAGTTGCAACCTTCAATGCTTTGTAATCGCCGCTGGGATTGTTGGCTTGATCTTCTGGATCTTCTACTGAAACTGGGATTTTTTCCCAATCTTTAAAGTTGCCATCGATTACAATATCATCTGCTTCGACGGCGAAGGCCTGTATGGATAAAACAGCGCTCAAAACACACAATATCAACAACATGAACCTAATTCCCATTACCCCTCCCAAGATATAGAATACAGCATACCATATAGAGCAGATCAAATAGAACGGAAAAACAAACGAAATTAGCTTTTTGAAATATAGTCAACAAAATTTTGAATTGAACATGGCCTTAACATAAAAAACGAGTACAATTTAGATTGGTTGAAGCGGAGGAAAAGCCTGCATTCATTGTGGTTTTCCCAATCAAAGTGAAACTGAATCCCATCACACTTCATATGCACTTTGAACGTACCACTTTTCCCTTTATGATGTTTCTTGTTATTCTTTAAAAAGAGGCTTAGACGCCTGAACCATAGATGTCTTTAGCTAAATAGATTATAGCAATACTCCATACGATAGTATCATCTATTGTGGAGTAGACCATTGATTTCATCTGTGATATTATTGGATTGTTTTGACTTGAGTCAGTTTCATGTCGATTGTATCATCAGCGCAGTTTGGAGAGCAGGTCTCATCATGGAGGTAGAAGAAGGAGCGTATTATGTCAGTGGTTCTAAGCCAAGATGATCTTGACTTCTGGGAAGAAAACGGGTTTGTGGTGATACACAACGCGGTCCCAGATGAGAATTTGGAAGTTGCTGTGAACGCAATTTGGGATTTCTTGGATATAGATGCCCATGATCCTGAAGATTGGTATAAGTACCCACCCAGAATAGGAGGTAAAAATGATTCACCAATTTCTCAAGCCGGTATGGTGGAAATTTATCAGCATCAAGCATTGTGGGATAACCGTCAATATCCGAAGGTGTATCGAGCATTTTCAGAAATATGGGAAACGGACAGACTTTGGGTTTCGCTAGATAGAGCGAACATGAAACCTCCCACTCGTCCCGATAAACCGGAATGGGACAATCGTGGTATGATCCACTGGGATGTAGACACGTCAAAAACACCGATTGCATTTGGTGTACAGGGTGTCTTGTACTTAACTGATACAGCAGAAAATCAAGGTGGTTTCCAGTGTATACCGGGTTTCCATAAACAATTTTACAACTGGGTAAAAACACAGCCAGCTGATAGGAATTTCCATAGTCCTGATCTAACAGACTTGGAAGTAAAACCGATTGCTGGCCAAGCTGGCGATTTGTTGATCTGGCATCGGTTACTAGCCCACGGTAATGGATACAACAGATCAAAAGAACCTCGCCTGGCACAGTATATTACTATGTCTCCAGCCAAGGAAGGCAACCAAAATTCACGTCGTCAAAGAATTCAGGCTTGGCAGGAACGGCGACCTACATCGGATTGGCCTGGAGATCCTCGGGAATGGGAACATAAACATGGAACAACCGCTGAATTAACATCATTAGGAAAAAAGCTATTAGGTGCTGAATCTTGGTAGCACCTAAGGCGAATACAAACACAGGTAAAACAAACAGAGAGAAAGTTGGACCAATCTCAAGGGATAAAATATGGATCAGAAAGAATATCTTCTTAATGATCAGCAAATGAAAAAATTCATTCGGGATGGATATGTGACTGTTCAAACTGACCTGCCAGTAGAATTTCATGCAGCTGTTTTTCAACAGACAGAAAATGTATTTGAAATGGAAGGAAATCCTGGCAATAATCTGTTGCCACGAATTCCTATGATTCAGGAAGTATTTGATGATAGGTGGGTTAATGGTGCTTTAACCAGTGTTCTGGGAAAAGATTATTATCTACAGCCTCACCGCCATTGTCATTATAATCCACCGAACAGTAACGGTCAGAACTTGCATCAAGATGGAGGGAAGCGTTGGTCACACTATACACGGTGGCTTCTGGCACTATACTACCCACAAGAAACACCCGAAGAATTGGGGCCAACAGGTATTATTCCGAAAAGTCATTACTATGGTAACAGGGACAGTATTAATGATGAGAATGAGATCCCACTCTGTGGTAAAGCAGGCACGGTAACGATTACCAACTATGATTTGTGGCACCGGGCCATGCCCAATAGCAGCTCTAAAAAGCGTTATATGATGAAATTTCTTTTCGCTCGAATGTCCGAACCGGAAATTCCTTCATGGAACAATCAGGATACGGAATGGGCATCTGCTGATATATCACAGTCGGATACCGAAAACGATGTAAAAATGTTTCATCAGGTCTGGGAATGGCACTGTGGACAGACAAATGGTAACGGCCATTTCCCTTCCTCTGTTACAATGCCGGATTCCACCAAAATTCGGGAGTTGGTAGAAGCATTAGGACAGGATTCAGAACCCAAATGTATCGATACCGCTTATGCGATCAGTGAATTCGGGGCAAACGCTGTTCCTGCTTTGGTGAAACAGTTAGAAAGTGAATCTGAGGATATACGTCGATACGCTTTTTGCGCTTTGAGTGCTATTGGAAAACCCGCAGTTAGCGCGTTGATAACTGCAACCCAACACCCAGATTGGTGGGTTAGAGCTAGTGCGGCAGAAACTCTCGGTAATATCGGCAACTCCGCGCAGGCAGCCGTCCCATCGTTGATCCGAGCTTTACAAGACGAATCCGAGCAAGTTCGACAATTAGCAGTAGAAGCGTTAGGTACAACTGGCCAACACGACTCAACGGCTGTGCCGGATCTAGCATTGTCACTACAGGATGAAAACGAAAGAGTTCGTCGCAATAGTGTGTTAGCCCTAGCCCGTTTGGGACGATATGCCCATCAGGCAGTTAATGCCCTTCAAATGGTCCTTAACGATGATAATCGATATGTGCGTGGTGATGCAGTTCATGCATTACGACGAATCGACACACCAGAAGCCCGAGAAGTGCTGATTCAATTTTTGCTCAAGTCTCGGTGGTGCCCATTAACATCAAAAGAAAGCGGATATTGATAAGATTATAGATTCTTAAGTTAAAGCTGAACTTAGATCTAAAAGCTGCAGGATTCAACAATGGAAAGAGTCGGTTTTATTGGAATTGGCAACATGGGGCTGAGAATGTCGAAAAATGTCCTAAACGCAGGATATGATTTGACTGCCTATGATGTTAGAGAAGAAGCCTTAACGGAACTAGCAGATTTGAAGGCGCATATAGCGAAATCCCCACGCGAGGTGGGAGAAGCATCAGATATTGTATTTATCATGGTACTCAATGGCCTGCAAGCTAGAGAGATCGTTTGTGGGAACCGTGGATTACTAACCGGAATGAAGCCTGGCTCTACCATTATTTGTACGTCTACCATCATGCGTTCTGAAATAATAGAAATAGCTAGTGCTGTTGACGATCAAGGTATTTACTTTGTGGATTCTCCTGTAAGCGGTGGTGTCCCAGGAGCTACAGCTGGCACGTTAACCCTAATGGCGGCTACCAACAAAGATGTTCTTGACCAGTGTATGCACATACTGAAAGTTGTAGGCCAAAACATTTATCACGTAGGTGAAGAGATAGGGATGGGGCAAACCGTCAAAGCCGCCTTGTCAGTACTGACCGGAGTTACATATGCGGGTATCTTTGAAGCGCTTATTCTGGGTGTAAAAGCTGGGGTAAAACCAGAAATATTGCATCAAGTGATCAGTACAAGTGTGGTGGGGAGCTTTCTTTTTCGAGACACAACGGAAAATATAATGGATCGAAATTTTACAGGACAAAGTCACATTGGAACGATGGATAAAGATCTGGGAATTGCCAAGAGTATGGCAAAGGATTATGGGGTTCCCCTATTTACCACCAGTGTTGCTCATGAACTGTTTCAAGCAGGAAAAACAGTCAACCCTGATGAAGACAACTGGACCATAATTAAGGTTCTGGAAGAGATAGTCGGTGTAGAAGTCAAAAAGACAACCCCCTGAGGACTTTATTTATGCCCAGACAATACAATAGTTGCGTAGCTCTCACTAGTTAATATCCTGAAATTTAAAAAGCTACCATATGATCAACGATAAATTACCAAAACTTTCTGATCAACAAATTACTGAATATTGGCAAAAAGGTCATCTGACTGTAGCTGATGTTTTTGGCGCTCAGACGATATATAATGCGATACAGGACATAGAGGAATGGAGCCGACAGTTCTTATCACAACTCGATGATGATAAGAAGAATTATTTTCTTGAAAAGGACATGCCCGGTCAGTTTCTCAGGAAACTTGATAATCCTGTGTATGAACGAAAAGTATTTCGAAAAATGGCCAGCGATCAAACTTTGGTAGATTTTGTGGAACAATTAATTGGCCAAGGAGTCTATATCTATTTCAGCCAAATATTCTGTAAATCACCTCTGGGAAGCTCGCCTAAATGTACACACCAAGATAACTTCTATTTCGGACCAGATGATCACAACGGTATGGTAACAGCATGGATTGCGCTTGATGAATCGACTATAGATAACGGTTGCCTCTTCTTTGGTGAAGAAACGCATAAAGGCCCAGTTTATCCCCACATTGCACCGGCAGGTGAACCTTTTAATTTACAGGTTCCAGCGGATATAGCTTCAGAACATTCGATGACACCCGCTCCGGTACCAAGCGGAGGCGTTTCCTTTCATCACGGAAACATATTCCACCAATCTTCGGCTAACCAAAGCAACACATGGCGTCGTGCAGCAGCATTTCACTACGTCAACCGAAAAACACAACTTGTAACCCCCAGATTGTCCTATGACACTTCCATGGTAATCCAAATTACGTAATTAGGTCTTGGCTTTACTTATAGTGAATTCATCAGGATATTAAGTCTTCCAACCTAAATAGGAAGCATAGATGTCTGTCACCCTTTTTTCGTTTTTTGACGGAGTTGTGAATACTCAGGAAATTCTAACCCATTTCCTGGAAAACGGTTTTGTTATTCCTGAGAATGCGCTAACGCCTAACGAAGTAAAGTATTATGTTGACCTTTTCGATCAAGATCGGCAGAAATGGGGTCGCCCAAACTTATGGTATCCTTTTGGTACATACTAAACCAGAAATTGTCATGCACTTGTTATTTCACCAGAGTTCGATAGACTTCTACGTCATGCCAATATTCTCCCTTTAATTGAATTTCGGGGGAATCAACCTGCTTCTCCGAACTCTGTCTCCGCCATATGACACCATAAAATGGGGAATCAAACCAAAGTTTTCATCGGGATCGATCACATTGGGAAAAACACCCTCTTCGCACGGATTATATGCAACTGATGGTTTACTTAACAGACGTTAACCAAGAAACGTACTGCTTTTCGCTTTCTCCTGAATCAGCCAATGCTCTTACCCTGGACACGGCAAGTCAATTGGATCGAAACGGCATTGTAGATTGTCATGGGGGTAGCTGGTACAGTGGTATTGTTTAATATTGCTGCTCTCCATACAGCAGAGCGTAAAACTGTACAGGCTATGGTCACCATTCTTGTACGTTTCTGAGCAATTGGTCCATTATACCACCTAAATTCTGGTACTATCACCCGGATCAGAAAACACTAGAACTTTATGGTAATCTCAACGACACGACAAGAATATTTCTGACGGCCTTCGAATCTGAAAGGAACGAGAGTACAATTGTTGAAAGTGTTTTGAATAATTGGAATGGGCTTGATTAAGCGTGCACCGAGTGACATACTACGCTTCAACCGAGGAGAAGAATTTTCTGTAAAAAAAAACATAATGCGCATAATCTGTGGTCTATTGATACTAGTTTGTATATCTTGGTGTGGACCAGTTTACGCTGAGAAGTTAAATTTGAGTGACAGTCGTATTATCAGCGAAATTGGAGTGGGTGTTTTGGGGAGCATTTCTGGATGGTCAGTTGGTGTCCTGTTTCCCAATATTGCTTCCGTATACTATCCTCATTCTTTCTGGCATCGTGCTAATACGTATCGCCTGACTTTGACAGTTTTCTCTGCACTGACAACATCAACGTCCGTTTATCTTGTTGGAAACACGGGTCAGCAAACTGGCTCTTTTTTAGCCGCCCTGACTTGTTCCTCCATAGCAACATGGTTAGCTACTTCAGTTTTGGAACCGACAAAATTGGCCAAGCTGAATGGTTCTTGGTTAGTTCATGCTGGATCTGTGGCCGGCGCAGTTATTGGTTTCCATTTAAGACGTCAGTCTAAAAAGGAAAGGACAATAACAAAACCAGCTCCGCCAATCCAAGTAAAACTGCTGAAAATGCCTTTTCAAACATAGATAAAAACCCTAAAATTTTTTACTATAATCTCGAATTTAAGTTAAAATTTTATTATATAAAGAGTTTTCCAAAAATTAGTACTATCTTAAGATGTTGAAACTAGGAGAATATAATGGAGTACACATTCCACCATATCCATCTTCGTTGCGAGGATATTGAAGTTGCTGTAGCTTACTACCAAAAGATGTTTGACGGAACAATAACAGAACGAACAGAAGTTCGAGGCTTACCTATTGTTCGGATGAAAGTTGGTGAAGAGAATATCTTTCTATCACCCAAATTTGGTGATATGAACGTTGAACCTAATAGCGATAATCCACGCTGGGGTGTTTACCAGCTTGCATTTATGGTTGAAGACCTTGATGCAGCTGTAAAAGATTTGCAAGCAAAAGGGGCGGAACTTGAAAATACTAGGCCTAATGGGTTGCCGCTAGCTTTCTTTAAAGGCCCCGACAATGTACAAATTGAACTAGTCGGATCCTCTTAAAGTTATTATTGAGATTGTAGAATCCGATTTTCGTAATTTGAGAGAATCAGTTTCTACAATCTTAATTGGGGCTTCGTTCTACCACAATTGGCCTATTGACCAAAAAAATGCCAGTGGCGACGAAGGTAGCGCCTACTAATAACGAAATTGTTATCGGTTCGTGGAAAAAGAGGTGTCCAAAAAGGACTCCCCAAAGCGGCGTAGTGAAAAAGAGCGATGACAGGCGACTTGGTGGGTAGCGTTTCAGCACGGAAACCCAAACGATAAAGCAGAACCCCGCCACCACTATCCCTTGGTATGCCAACCCAAGAAATGAGCTATAGGAAAAGCCATAAGCTGCTTTCCCTCCTTCGAAAAACCAACTCAGTACAAAATAGGTAGGAACACCAATCGCCATTTGCCCGAAAAGCAGTTGAAACTGGTGCATCCGTGACATAAAACGCTTCAGAAGTATATGGATCATGGCCAGCAAAAAGCCACTCAAAAGAATTATCAGATCACCTAAGTACCTAGTACTTAAATTGGTTTCTGATTTACCATAAAAGATAAAACAGACACCTACAAATGCTACTGCTAAACCAATGGCCTTGAAGGCAGTCAACCGATCGTGCTGAATAAAAAAATGAGCCAGAAGAGCAATAAATAGTGGGTAGGTATTGAGTAATAATGAAGCCCGTCCGACCTCTGTTAGTTTAGTTCCCCAGTTAAATGAGATGATCTGCGCTACAAAAACCGTACCTAGCAGAAATAAACGACTATAGTTTTCTGGCTCAGGTCGTAATGGGATTCTTCTAATAATAGACCAACTAGCGACAATTACGATACCTATGGTGAAGCGTATGGCAGCAGCAGCGATGGGTTGAAATTCTTGCAGACCAAATTTCATGGCAGGTGCGTTACCTCCCCATAAAGCAGCCAAAAATAAAACTAGGAGTATTACGTGTTTGGGAGTTTGAACGTAAAATTGCTTAGTCATACAAAAAAAAGGCGATCATAGTATTAAACCGAATAGGCTACGGCTACTTCCGTTCAATACTGTGAACCGTAGCAGATTTTGAAATAGCTGCAAATGTTTGGAATATGTATGTTGGTTTCAAACCTGACGCGGCAGAAGTTGATGGTTAAGACAAAATATCGTCAACATGTCAGCAGACTTATCAATGTTCCATTCAACTGGATAAAGTCGGTAACATTCGGTTGTAATGTGAATTGTACCAATATCCCTATTTTCTAGGATCAGGTTTTTCCACCAAATGGGTATCTTCGCTCCCAAGGAAACCTGAAACGGCAAGGACTAATATCAATATAATTTTGATCGCTTGTGCAAGAATGTAGCTCCGGTACCAAGGAAACAACCAGAGTCTTCAATCCAGCGATCCTCGCCCGTGTAACCGCCTGTGCTGTTGTCCTACTGACCAATCAACCCTCTCCATCAATACTGCTTGCTTACCAAGTGTGGTTACAGCCAAAGTTGATGCTAACTCGTATACACCATCACCAACCAGAGAACGTCTGCGCCCAATTTGTTCATCCATTTTAAGACATTTTTTTGTGGATTTCTTCTTTGATTGGTCTTCTAATTATAACTTGAACTCGCAATTTTCTGAACCTTTAAGATTGTCACTGAAAACAATTATTGATATAATTAAATAGTGGTCTTTTATAATAACTAAAATGTAGGGATTAGAATTCAAATTGACAAAATCAGTTATCCATCACCTTCAACAGTGGGATTCAAATCTATTCATGCGAATCTTCAACATGAATGGCGGGAGGTTGGTTAACAAATCCCTATTCTGGGTCTCCCGAAGTGGTGATGGACACTTGTACATTCTAATTATGTCATTACTACTGGTTTTTCGACCTAATGAATGGAAAATTATCTTTGTTTGTGGTAGTTGTGCTTTTATGGTAGAGCTCTGTCTCTACTTTCTGGTCAAGAAAAAGGTCAAACGCGATCGGCCTTTTGAAAGAATCGAAGGAATCAGCTTCTTAATTCAGCCCCCCGATCGATTTAGCTTCCCTTCCGGTCATACTGCTGGTGCGTTCATGGTATCCATCGTCCTAGGCAATTTCTATTCAGTCGTCATGTTCCCAATGCTGGCGTGGGCAACAGTTGTCGGTTTTTCCCGCATATATCTTGGAGTACACTATCCAACAGACGTTCTAGCTGGAACGTTATTGGGCATTGCTAGTGCGATGATAGGTCTTCATTTTATAACCTAAAATGTAATTCGATAAAACGTGGGTTTTTCTGATCCTCACCGTTGTCGTGTGTTTTTTTGAGGTTGAGTTTTGTGGCCGACAATATAGCAGTGATTGCCAGGATATCAACCCTGCTATGTTATACCCGTACCAATTTATTAATCAACTGCAGTTACTTATTTTATTACGGCAAGAACGTTAGCCTGCCCATTGAAGTAAAACAAAAACTACAATCGTGCACCGACGATAAAAACCGCTCATTGCTTGGGGATGAGCGGGAGCCAAAACGGGTTTAATTCCCAGTCATGGAAAGAAGTTCCCGGATCCTACAATTGGGAATCCGTCCAAAACCCAGAACTGACAACAGATATCATTAATAGCTAAACATCGATCAATTAAAGATTAGTACTGAGATAAGTACGCTATCATAATTCATCTAAAAAAACCTGATGGTTTAAACAGTTCTTGGATGGTAGTGTATTAATTAACCAAACAGTTTAGAGGCTAAGCATCTGCCTTGGTAAAGGTGGGAATTCTAAATGTTGTCGATTTTTCGCTGAGTGGTAAACAGTGGTTTCTTATTTTCAAGTCATGATTTAGATTGAAAGGAACTCAATTTGGGTGTTTCTTTGCCGGCATTATTGCTCGGTATTTGTCTGTTGATACTGGTTTGTTTTATTGTTTCGTATGCTGAACTAGTCATTTCCTATATTCAGATCGGTTTTTTACAGTTTCCTCCAGTTGTAATCGGCCTCTTCTTTTTTATTGTTATCATTAATCGCTTAATGCCGCGTCTGAATCAGCGATTGAAGCTCTCCTCGCGTGAGTTGATGCTGATTTACTGTATGATGCTGATTGCTTCTTTAATTTCCTCACGTGGTCTGATGGAAAAATTGATTCCTGCACTAGTGGCGGTCAACTATTTCGCCAACGAGTCTAACAACTGGGCGGATCTCTTTTTCCCTTTTGTTAAGGATTGGCTGGTCCCTTTTGATCCTAATCGAAAATCGGAGCAAAAAACGGTAATTGATTTCTATGAAGGAACAATCGATTCAATCCCATGGGGGGAGTGGGTGTCTCCGTTGCTAGCTTGGGGGATTGTGGTGTTTCTGGTTTTTTTCGCGTTCCTTTGTTTGGCAACCATCATCAGGAAACAGTGGGTCGAAAACGAGAAATTGTCTTTCCCATTGGTACAGCTACCATTGGAATTTGCCAACCAAGAACGTCGTTTTTTTAGCAATCGCCTAATGTGGTTGGGTTTTACTCTACCCACTTTGGTCTTTAGTCTCAATGGACTCCACTCTATTTTCCCACAAGTACCCAGTTTACAACTCAGATATGTCCTCAACGATTATCTGAACGAACGGCCATTTAATGGTATTTTTTACACCCCGATTTTCCTATCCCTAGCTGGAATTGGTTTTTTCTACCTGTTACCAACACAATTGCTGTTTAGTCTGTGGTTCTTTTTTCTGTTAACGCGGATGCAGGATGTAGTTGCCGCCCTATTCGGATTTCGGGTCAGCAACATGCCTTTATATCCAACTCGGCTGTATATCGGTTACCAGATGGCAGGGGCCTATATAGTATTAGTAATCTACTTTGTGTATACCGGTTTCCCCCATTTGAAGGAGGTTTTTCGCGCTGCCTTCAAGTGGCATCGAAATACAAGTAGTGAAATGAAAAGTGAAGACGAACTGCTGCCCTATTCAACCGCGGTATGGGGACTGATTCTCAGCCTGCTGGGGGTGGTTCTGTGGATGACCTTTGCCGGAGTAAACCCTGCTTTTGCACTGCTCCAAGTGGTAGTCTACATTGGGGTTGTAGCAATTGTAATGGCCAGAAGCACAGCTGAGGCCGGAATGCTGATGACAGAAACCTCTTTTCGCCCAATTGATATCTATCAGATCTTCGCGGAAAAAAAGACACTAGGTCCGGCCAGTTTAACGACTCTCTCTTTTTTTGATGCTATTTTCACCCGTGACCAACGTGGATTGATCCTAACTACCTTCCTAGATAGTTTGAAGATTAGCCAGAGTATCAAACTCAATCGGCGGCTCCTGTTGGTTGTTATATCGCTTTCAATTGTTTTAGCCTTTATTTGCGCTGCGTTAATTCATCTCTGGTTGCCTTATCGACAAGGGGGGAATTATATGTACTCTTACGTCTACCGTGCCAATCCCATTTGGGCCTTCCAAGATAACGCCTCCTCCCTAGAAGGACTACAGACAACCTCCAGCCTAACGGCATTAATTTTCTTTATCGTTGGCATTAACGTCGCCACTGGATTGATTGTGATGAGGTCCCTTTATTGGTGGTGGCCGCTTTACCCACTTGGTTATGCTTTATCAGCTTCTTGGTCGTTGATTGTTTTCTGGTTTCCTATTTTGGTGGCGTGGCTGATCAAGACACCGATTTTGAAGTACGGTGGACTCGGACGTTATATATGGTTGCGTCCATTCTTCCTCGGCTTGATATTTGGCGAGTTCAGCATGGCTGTTGTCTGGACAGCGGTCAGTTGGATATGGGGAGTGCCTGCCCCATTTTTCCCTTGGCCCTAAACCAAATCGCCAGCTATTCGGAAACTGATATAGTTAAGACGACAATGTGGCCGTTGAGCAGCGCGATTGGCGCATCGTCCGCTAAATTTCCCGTTGGAATTCCACGACCCTCCACGGATTACCTTTCGGTTTCCGTCTTGAGCGCCTCTTGGTGCGTGAGAGGGTGCATATCTATAGGTCTGAGGATGAAACCAATCCCAGCACCACTCGTAACAGTTCCCTGCCATGTCGAAACATCCATAGGGACTTATTCCGGACGGATATTGGTTAACATCGGTTAATCTTTTTAGCTTGGTGTTGCCAAAATTGCCTTTAGACGGATCCCATTTAGAAATTATTGTGTTGTCAATCAGCTCTGCCCAAGGATATTGTTGACCAACATCACCACGCGCAGCCTTTTCCCATTCTGCTTCAGTGGGTAATCGATAGGTTCCTTGAGTTAATTGGTTCAGCCAATCTAGGAATTTTTTCACCTCGAACCAATTAATGCCAGTAACCGGAAAGTGTGGCTGGTTAAAACGTGGATCATCCATGTAGGCTGGTGTTTGGTAATTGGTGGCAACCACAAACTGATGATATTGGATGTTGGTGATTGGATACTGCCCTATCAGGTAAGTGGGTAACGTTACTTCTCGCTGTGGTTCTTCCTCTTCCGATTTGCTGCTGTGAGTATCAGGGATGGTTCCCATGAGGAACCCTCCCTCTGTTACCTTCATCAATGGATAATCAATCTGATCAATAATAATGCTTGGTTCTTTCATCTTCCTAGATGGTACTGATAAATTAAGACTTGGTCAAGACCTTCGAAGATTGGGATTGCCGTTGACTGTCAAATTCCTGTAATGTACAATTCGAATTCATGCGGCGGACCATACTCGTTTTCAGTTTACTACTGATTTATCGAACGGCTCTGCCGGAGATCCCTATATCTATTGATGGCCAACTCGTAGTAACAACCATTCAGGTTGGTATCCAAGCGTCGGTAGTAGAGATCTACGCTGCTGAGGAACTTCAGATTTGGATTAAGCAGCTAACCGGCACTAGGCCATCAGTCATCACCACCAGCCAACTGCATGCGACACCTACCCTAATTTCCATCGGTACACCCGAATCCAACCCAGAGGTTAGAAAACGACTGAATCTGCCAATTGACCTAGGCAACGAGGGTTACAGGATCAAAAGCTTTGAGGCTGAAAATAGGATCATTGTCGGTGCCCATTCAGCCAATGGTGTTCTCTACGGCTGCTACCACTTGCTAGAGTTGATGGTGTCCGAGCGAACTGAACTTGCTACAGCCGATTTGGATTTTATCTTTTCTCCGCGTCCCAATTTGGCTCTCTCCTCAGTCGACCAGAAATCACGTCCTTTTTATCCCATTCGAGCTGTGCTGGAAGTCAACGATCCAGATTGGTTGGCACGGCATCGGATCAACATGAGTGGTGGGGAAGGGGTTTGGAACGGAACTGGCATTGATGATGGATTGGGAACAGCCTTTCAATATGTTGACTCAGCACGATTCGAATTGTTTCAAGATCTAACAGGTCAGGAACGCCGACAAAAGATCGAGACTTTACGGAATCGGTTTGACTTACTGCATCGACGAGGTATCGATTCCTTCCTATTTATGTATGTCACTGGTGAACCAACAGAAGCGCTAATCCGGAATCGTCCCCAGTTGCTAGGGGAGCCTGTTCCTTATGGAGGATCAAGGAACAGTGTTAGTTACAAGCCACTCTGCTGGTCTAAACCGGAATTACATCAATTGGTAGCGGATTTGGTAGAGGAAATTGTTGTGACTTACCCCACTTTGTCTGGGTTTCATCTCCGCTGTTGGGGTTACGAAACACGATCCTGCCAAGATTGTCCACAATGTGGAGGACAAAGCGAGTCGGGACAAAAATTGCTGTGGAAACTGATATTCACCATCACCCAAACTGCTCTAAAAGCTCGTCCCGATTTCAAATTTTATATCTCAGGATACGACAGGTTTTGGTTGAAAGATCCCGATAGTAGTTACGCTGCACGCTTGCCTCAAGGGACGGTCTTCTCGCAAAAATGGGGATATGATGGTGAGCCCACCGACCAACCCAACCTCTCAACTAAGTTGTTGAACAGATTGGGGGGGTTGGAACACCAACTAATCATTTTATCACATGAAGTAGAGGAGGTAATGCCATTATGGATGTTGGAAGGCGACTTGTTCGTTAATGGTGTTCGACGTTTTCCCACCACGCATCGGCAACCTGGATTAGCTGGTTTTACTGTACAGGGAGCAGAAGTAGGGTTGGGTCAGCTAGACCGTTTGCTCAGTGCACGAATCAACTGGAATCCTAAGCTAGATCACCTGCAACTAATGCGCGATTTCTTAACTAACCGTTACCAAATTGAATCGGCCAACCTAATACTGAAATCACTAAGGATTAGTGGTTGGGTATTATCCAATTACTTCACCGATTATGCGGGAACACTGACTGTTACCGGTCAATACGGTACAGGGTCTGCGGGTTTTGCCACTCGATTTTGGGATATTATTGGTCAGTCTGCAGTAACTGATATCTTCTCCATTCCAGATGGACAGCAAGCAGATTACGCTGTTAATCGTTTAGCAGGTCTTCTTCCGCAGATGCAAGAAGCCAGTAATTTAGCTAATATGGGACTAACAAAAATGAACCCAGTCAATGTAGAAACAACATATAACCTGAAGGATACTCAGCGTTTGTTGCAGATGTGGACTGCTTTCTTTGAAAGCCGGTTGAGTTTAGCAGAGGCTGTTCAACTAGGACATAAAGGAGGAAAAGTACAACAAGTTCAAGCCAAACTCAACAGTGCTGCAGAATATACCCGATCAATGATACCATTGATCAAATCCATCGACAAATTTGTTCCCGTTTTTGGTTACTCGCGTCTTACTGTCGAAACTAGCTTGGTAGAAAAATTAAACGCTGAAGTTACGCTGATTGATAATTTCACGCCGGAAACCATCATACACCCAGTTGAGGCTCACTCTCTTAATCAAGTTGAAATGAAGATATCAGGTCTTCTCAATTTCCCTAACCCTTTGAAAGACAAAACGACCTTCACCTACCAACTTAGCCGTACCATAGATGACGTTTCAATCTCAATCTACACTAAATCCGGGCGGCTGATTTGCCAACTTCAAGACTGTTCTAGTCGAAAAGGCTATAATGAACAAGAATGGGATAGTAGAGATCAGGATGGGCACCAATTAGCCAATGGTATCTACTTATACAAAATCTTGGTGAAAGATGACGAAGATCGATTACAAGCTTACGGCCGGATGGCAATCTTGAGATAAGGTTTTCATGTATTGTTCTTAAGATCATTGATTTAAATGACCTAGGAAAGTAGGTAAAAATCAAAATTCATCCACCGATTTTATACCATGATCTTAAGATTGGGATGCTTCATAATTGTCTTTACTGGGCGTTGAAGACAAGCTTGCAATCAAGAAGGAAAACAGTGTGTCTTGAACTTGATCGAGATCTAAATATTTGACTTAGATTGACAACCATCAACGTTCATACAAGTGCCGGTCACCAAACTGGCACGTTCAGAAGCTAAAAACACTACTACGTTAGCAATTTCCTCTGGTTGGCCAAATCGGCCCAATGGCATATCATTCTTAACAAAGTCAGCGATTTTTTCTGGATCTTCTTCTTGTCGTCGGGCCCAAACTCCACCAGGAAACGCAATCGAACCTGGTGCAACACTGTTGACCCGAATATTCTCTGGGGCAAATTCGCATGCCAATGACTTTGCCATACTGATCTCAGCCGCCTTAGCAGCATTGTAGGTAATATGGCCTCCTCCCTCACGACCATAGATAGAAGAGATCATGGTAATAACCCCACCTTTTTGCTTTTGCATTATAGGAATAACAAATCTGCTCATTCGAGCGGCGGAAACCAGATTCAGATCAAGTAATTGATGCCATTCCTGATCAGAAATCTCAAGTGGTGGCGTCAAGCGGCTCCCACCAACATTATTAATCAATACATCAATTTTTCCATATCTTTCCAATGTGTTAGAAAAGAACGCTTTAGCTTCTTCACCTTCTGTAACGTCAGCAACTGTGCTCAAAACATTGACGCCATGAGTTTCCATCTCCTTAGCGGCGTTTGTCAATGTTTCTTTTGTCCTCCCACAGATACTTAATTGTGCTCCTTCCTCTGCAAAACCAAGTGCAATTGCTTTGCCAATTCCGCGGCTAGCACCAGTAACCATAACCACTTTATCCTGAAGTTCAAGATTCATCTATTCTCTCCATATAGCATGTCCATTTTGACAATAGCATACCACTGTTTAGTGGGATGCTGAAGGATACTTTAATAGTTTCTATTAAACAATCAAAACCCACTACTATGATAGCTGAACGAATCATCTTAGTACTGCCTGAAAAAACATCACTATTGTTTCTTAGACTCGTTCAGAATTGATAAAATCAGAGAATATAACTTGTTTGTTAGAATGCTTAAAACACAATGTTCTTGCCAGCGTTACTCTTGCAGGAATATAATATCAGTCACATCGATCAAATCTGAAAATCATTTCTTTATAAAGCGGAAACACTCATCAGGAGAAACAAATGAGAACGGCAAATCCTGCTTTAAATAACAACACTTTTAGTCAAACTGGTTATGTTTACCAAACTGATGACAAAATGTCAATTCAGGGGACAGTTAATAAAACCACTGTACTCTTATTTATCACGATGCTAGCTGCTGCCTTTACTTGGTATTTGACTCAAATAGATTCTAGTACCACGAAAGTTCTAATGGGGCTAGGCTTTATCCTTGGTCTTATTATGGCTTTCATTACATGTTTTAAACCAGCGTGGTCACCTACTACTGCGCCTATATATTGTTTATTTGAAGGCTTATTTTTGGGAGGTTTCTCTGCTTTTATCAATGCTGCATATCCTGGCATTCCACTACTGGCAGTTAGCCTGACTTTTGGGATACTTTTCAGCCTGTTAATGGCATATAAGTCTGGTTGGATTCAAGCGACCGAGAACTTTAAACTCGGGGTAGTTGCTGCAACCGGTGGGATTTTTCTGGTTTATTTGGTTTCTTTTATACTAAGCCTTTTCGGTGGTGGAATTCCCTTTATCCATAGTTCTGGTCTGATCGGCATTATATTCAGCTTTTTTGTTGTGGGTATCGCCTCACTAAATCTTGTACTCGATTTCGATTTTATTGAACAAGGTGCGGAAGACGGAGCCCCAAGGTACATGGAATGGTACGCAGCTTTTGGCCTGATGGTTACTCTGATTTGGCTTTACATCGAAATCGTTCGCTTATTGGTTAAACTTCGTAGTAGAGATTAAGTCGTTTACTAGTACCATTCTAATCTAGGGATTTCTTTTTTCCCATCGATATTAGGAGGGATTAAGAATCCAGTGAAAGTGAAATCGTATCAACCGGACGGTTCCAAAGGAAGATTACATTTTTCAGAAATCCAATTATGTAAAGGGTTTTACCCTGCTCCCTGATACGAGTTATCAGTCATTTTTCCATTTTGGACACACATGAAAAACTCTTACCTAGTTCACCGTTAAATGGGCAACTCCCACCTTTTCCGTTCTCCCACCTTTTCCGTTCTGTAGTCCTTCTTGATCTTCAGCCACTCCTTGGAACGAGACAATTCCAATTGTCTTTGGGTTGTGGTATCTTGAGTCAATCCAAAATCCTACCATTCCACCTTAACACCATAACACAATTCATATGCCATTCAATCAGGGCCACAACCACTGGTCACATCAAGGAATATCAATCACGTCAATAATATGCCGATACATTTACCAAACTAGTATGTGCCTAACTAGACCAACTTCATTAACCCTCCATGAAGGAACTAATAGAACATTCACACAGATCAATAACAATGGATGTCTATGGTGGCAGGAAACCGTTGGAAGTCTTACTGAATGGAGTATGTGAAGAAAATTTAATAATTGTGAGGTCCTAAAATGATAAAATCAATTAAAGTCGAACCCTTTATCAGAACTTCTTGAAGAAAATGATGTCAAGTAATTTATCACCAAAGGGCCTGAACTATGTACTTGAAATCAGTAATTAAATATCTGATATCTTTATTTTGGACTTCAGTGTGTTTTGATGAAATAAGAACTACCCTGGTAACATAGTGTATCCATCTCCTACAATCATACCCAAAACCGCCCATACACCACCGATAAAACAATCACCAAGAATCAGTCCGAAAAAGAATGGTTTCGCCTGCCGGAACTGTTTCAAACCTCCATACTTAAGCAACGTAGATTTGACTAACCATCCGATAAAGATTGAAAACCATAGGTTATTCAGTGGCCATTCTCCCGGCGAAGAAACAAATCCGATTGGATGTAACGGCCACCAGATAAAATTGTTACGTATCCAATATAGACCAGTCATTATAATTGCGCCAACACCAATAAAACCGAGGTTCATCCAATTGGTTTCGGTTGGCAATTGAAATTGTGTTTCCAACCATCGAAACGGAGTTTGTGGTGCAGTGACAAAAGTCCAATGTTGCATGTTCAATGCGCCCGTCTGGTAAACGATCCACAGAAAAGTTATACAAGTCAAGCCAACTGCTAAGGTCAATGCAAGTACTATTGACATAAGCAATTGTTTTCCGTTAACTTTAGCCGTATCTGCCATCTTGAATATGTTACTAACATGGGGCATCAAGAAACCACGCTTAGTCCGAAAAATTGCCGCAGGTATGGTCAAAACCGATAGGTTATTTCGTCCAATGCCTCCAGATCCCAAGGCAGTATAGTAAAAATCAAGAGCACGGAAGGAACTGTTGATGTGCAAGATGCCACCGGCAATTACCATATAGGTTAGCATTATTGAAGAAATTCCCATCAAGATAACTACACCGAAACAGAGAACCAGGGATGCGCCTGCCAAGTGCAGTAAAATAGAAGGAATTAAAATACCAAGTAAAAGACATGGAAGGATCCATGGTTCCGAGATCGGTTCACTTGGGTCTAACTTTTTTCGACTAAAAAATGTTCCTAGCATTCGAAGTAGATGGTGTCTTCCAACCCAAACAAAGTAAATTACGGATACAATATAACCTCCCATCTCCATGTGTGAAGCATAAGTACGACTACCATAACCCATTGATACTTCCATCGGTACAGCAAAAGCGGTACCAAGGACCAATTGCAATCGGTAGAGTAAGAAAAAGGCCCAAATGCTTAAGGCCACGTCCAAGCGAATTAGGTAAGTGAATCCGATCATAGAAGGAAAAAGGTATAGCCATAATGGAAGGACTGCGCTCCACGGTTTTTCACTTAAATAGGGGTCTAAACGTAGTTTTAAGGGAAGGATCGGGAAAGATGGAAAATAAAAGTTCAGACCATTGCAAGCGTGTATTAGGACTGGGATTGAGAACCCAATCCATAACAACCGATTCTTAAAAAATGAATTGAAATAGTTGACCGATGCAGGTGGAGATACCATCTCATTCGGTAATTCTGCCAGAGGGAAAATATATTTTTCACGTTCGATCCACTGTCGACGAAAAATCACACTCAAGGTGATCATCAATAACCACAAACCACCGATAACACCCATCCAAAAGATGAGTGGTTTGATCCAAGAAAAATAGGGTATTGGCATTCCTTCCGGTTTTTTTTCATAGAAAAAACGAACCGCATCAGAGTCTACGGGTGCTAACCAGTTTGAGAAATAGGGTCCGAAAAGTGTCTGCCAATCGTTTTCTGGTGTGGCGAAATATCGAAAACCAACCAAGAGTGGAAACAACCACCTTGCTAATCCAACTGTTGGAATCCCAATTGAGACCAACATCATACACCAGATGGTGATCAATTCTGTCTCACTCAGTATCCACTTGTGACGAATAACTTTCAAAACTGGATTAACCAACAATAAAGTTAGAATGAGCAGAAAAACTGATCCTATCGGAAAATGATTTCCTGCCAAAAAAGTACCTTCGATCAGGAAATCATTGTAAGGTACTACAATACAAAACAAGACAACACAGACCAAACCAATTACTACGGAACGAGGGGAAATATCGTGTTGAAAGGTAGACTTAGACAAATCCATTGTATCCTCTCCATCTGTCAAAACGAGAATGATACCGTTGAGATCTACTTTACTTCCATGAATCTACTAAACGTTCCAACAGAACAATCTGGAACAATATCAATGAGAAAAATACTTCGACAGGATCAAGAACTTAGTTCAAATGGTTTAATGTTTACGTAACCATTTTGCTTTTACAAATACACAGATATAAAAAGATTACTTAACTTCTTAGGTAAAAGGTGTATTCTTAAATGTCCGAACATAGATGGCAGTTTAACTATTCAACCTACTGACTCAGTCATATTGGAACTGATGACGGCGAGTTATGGTTTATATCTTGTCATCTGTTTGATATCTAAAACGTTTCAGACAAAACACACCAAAACTAGGAGAAAAAATAAGTGAAATACAAGATGCTCTTTTTAATTAGTATGTTGATTCAAACACCGTATTTAGACAGTAAAGGTCTACCACCAGCTATCAACCTTAATGGGGTACCAGCTACATTCGCAGATGTCAAATATGGTTCACATGAAAGAAATTTACTTGATGTTTGGTTGGTAAACAGTGATGTTCCAACACCAATTGTTGTTTTTATTCACGGTGGCGGTTTTACCGGAAGTGACAAGTCTCAAGTGTATAAATCAAAGAATATACCCCGATTTTTAGATGCGGGAGTTTCCTTTGCAACAATCAACTATAGGTATATGAATTATACTGATGTTCGCACCGTGATGACATGCCTTAATGACGCTAAACGATCATTACAGTTCATTCGTAACAAAGCTGATGAATGGAATATCGACAAAAGCAGGATTGGTGCTTATGGAAACTCTGCTGGTGCGGGTACTTCACTCTGGCTTGCTTTCCAGTCTGATATGTCTGATCCGAATCATTCAGACCCAGTCTTAAGGGAATCTACCCGGTTAAAGGTGTCAGGAGCGTTTGCCACCCAAGCCACCTATGATATCCTAAAGTGGCCAGAAATTCTCCAGATTCCGGTCAATTTGGAACTACTTCTCATGTTTCTCAGCGCTTATGGGTTACAAGATGTGTTTCTCAACACTCGACAAGGTACGGATTCATTCGACAAAGAGTTAGATGCAATCCGAAAAGATGTGGATCTTCTCGGTTTAATGTCGTCGGATGATCCACCTATTTATGTTTCTAACGGACTGCATGGAGGAACACCAGAAGGGCTTGATCATTTGCTCCATCATCCTCTCCATGCAGTTGCTTTAAAAACACGGGCAGAAGAAGTTGGGTTGGAAGCCATAGTGTACGCTGAAAAACTCGGAATCGTACCAGACGGAGAAAAACAGGAAACACTGGTTTCATTTTTTCTCCGGCATTTGACAGACAAATAGTAAAACTATGAGGCTTAATCCCTTTTATCCCGTAAATTACCTCGCTAGAAATAAAAAAAGCAGGAAAAGATACCTAATGGACAGAAGTATCTACCGAACTTTGACGTTGACAATCAACTTGGTTTCGTTTCTTTTTTTGACCAGTTGTATCAATGAAACTGTCCAAGAAGGAAAAACCATCTTCCAATACGAGACTTGGGTTGGACTTATCTCACTAGTAGGATCGATCTGTATATGTATTGTCGGACTCATCGGAGTCCTAACCACAAGTTTCCCCAAATCTTTTGGTTGTTGGCTTTGCCTGATCATCGGCCCAGGTCTACTGTTTGGATTGGTTCCGGGATTACTCACAGATCAACTTGTGGTAAGTAGCAATGGCTTCACAACTGAACACCAGCAAGAAATCATTTTTGAAGAAACTAGTAAAATCTCGATCAAGAAAAGGAATGATAATAAGAAAGCCGGATACAACCTCCACTTCGTGATGAAGGATGGTAAAAAGAGAATCGTAAAAAGCACTGATCTAATAGTTGAAGCTCTTCCGATAATAACCAAGAAAGCTCAGGCACAAGGTGTAGAGGTTCAGCGACTTGCTGATTAAATGAGTTCACGTTTGATAGTGCTGATTGTCTTTGTTTTTACAACAGTATTATTGACTATATCATTCGTAATTTGGGATAGTTATATGTATGAATGAATCCTCGTCACAACAATTCGAACCGATAATCTGCAACCTCAAGCCGGCTGGCCACACCACTAAAACGCATAAATTTCCGATTTCAGTCAAAAGTGCCTATTTACCCCCATAAATACCTTATGAAATATTGTTCAAATACAAGATTAAAAATACAGAGAGGTATTTAAATGAGACAACAATGGTATACCGAAAGCGGCAAGAAAATCCATCAAACTCGATTGAGAAGAGAGTTTTTTTAGACTATGTAGAGAAGTCGTTAAAATCCTTACCGCGTCAGGGTTTCAGGGCTGAAAAATGGAATTGTACTAATCGGTAAATCCGTATCAACCGGAAATCCCCACTTGAAAACAGTCAGCGAGCGCAATTCACGAACCCAAATTCGATTGTTGGTAACCGCCAGGTGTGCCCAAGTTGAGTCATCGCTGATTTTCCGTGAGTCTAATAACTCAAATTCTTCTGGATTAGCCTTAATAAGCAATAGAACACCACGATCATTCAAGGCAATAATCAGGTTATCTTGCGCTATCATGCTCATATATTCGCCAAAACGTTTGGAAGTTATCCATTCCCGTTTTCCCGTCTTAATATTAAAACAGGCCATTCTACGGTTTCTTAAATGTAGGTAGACATGATCAGAAATTATGATTGGTGATGACATGTAGCCCTGCGCGGGATCTTTCCATTTCTCCTTGATGTTCCATGAGTTTTCGGTCTTATTTAGCTCAAAACCAAACGTCGCTCCACCATAAGAACTGGTAAAAACCAAGTTTTGGTGAATAGTTGGCGTCAAGATGTTCATTCCACGAAAGGCCGGTACATTATGTGACCAAAGTTCATTCCCCGTTTTCAGGCTTACCCCAGCCAAAACGTTGCGGGTTTGTACAAGAATTTGCTCTTGATTGAATATGGAAGTCAGATAAGGTGAAGAGAAGGCACTATTATACATCCCTCCATCATCCCCTAAGCTCCGCCAAATGACTTCACCAGTATATTTGTCGATCTTAAAAAGGAAGCTCCAGCCTGAACATAAACATGCTGATCTATTACCAAAGGTGAGGAGACAAATCCAAAATTAGGCAGAGGTGTAGAAAATTGATCAACAAAGTCCAATTTCCAGATCACCCGTCCATCTTCTGAATGAAGAAAAAGCACATCACGCATCCCCGATACGTATAATCGCTCTCCGTCAAAGGCAGGTGTGGAACGAATCCAAGCCCCTCGCTTACCAGCAAAAAAGGGAACTTTAATTTTTCCTTCCCAACTCGTCTTCCATAATTCTTGACCATTCTGTCGATCGAAAGCGCGGACAACCTCATACTTCTTATTTTGAGTCTCCGTAACGAAAACCATGTTTTCACTTAAGATCGGACCACTATTAGGAAGGACCAAGCGCTACACGCCAGAGTGTGGTTAAATGTTTTTCATCTAAACTAGTTAGCCATTGACCATTTTGAACCTTACCATCCCTAGTTGGCCCTCGCCACTGAGGCCAAGAGTCCTGCACAACAGAAGAAATTGGCATTATTAAAACAGTAATGACAAAGAAACGTATACCCCACATCAATTTGGCATGTTTTTCGTGTTTTTTGTTCAACATCTTAACTTGATTTAACCATCCGATTATTTTGCAATTTGACATTTCTGAAAACAGAATTGCCTTATAAAATTAAGGGTAACTTCTATAAACTGCCCGAGTCCAATTTTATTCCATTGCGTGACCATCTCTTTGACTCTGGACGTTATCCTGAAAACTAAGGAGAATTATAATAAAGTCCGGTTAAAAATCTCAGGCAGATACATGGGATTTCGGCCGTGCTTTAATCGAAACGTATATTGTGATCTAACGTTTAAATATATTGAAATTGAAAGATATGCCTTAATAAATTTCGTGAAGGAATTATCGCAATCTAAAAACCACCTGTATGCGGATTCCTATTTTTTTCAAGTTCTTATAATAAAAGTTAAGCGAGGTTTGGTCTTCGAGTTTGCCACCATTATCCGAAGTAATGAACACACAGAACACACACCATCGAGTTCAACATCTGAGAAAAATCCCAGAAAAACAGATTCAAACTACAATTGAGCAATATCTCGGTATTCTCGAAAAAAGGAAGCTGTTAGTCTACATTAAGAACAACAGTGGTGGGCTAAAGACTGAGAACGGTAGTTTTATCCGTTTTGGTAAGGCGGGATCCCCAGATTTCCTATTGTTCCTGACAGGTGGACAAACGATTCATCTGGAAATTAAAACACCCAAGGGAAGATTGTCGGAATCACAGAAAAGGTATCAAGGCCAAGTTGAAGCTCTCGGTCATCAATACATGGTCGTACGTAACGTTAATGACCTAAATAAGCTACTGCATAATTGAGCCATTTTTATCATTAACATTCAAGACCAAAGGATGGAAACAATTTTTCCATTAATGGCCTATTGCTATATTCTTTCTATCAAATCAGAAACATGGTGAATCAACCTAAGAGGATGGATCTCGCCCCAGACTGATGGAGGTTGTTTCCTAATTGAACCTGCATTAGGGCACAGGAATCCCAGAAACCTTTAGCTGAATCTGGTAAATTGAAGTGGTAGCAGTGATGAAAAGCGTCTTCCAATCATCCTCTCCCCACCCCAAATTAGCTGTTACCTCTGGAACCTGAATCACACCAAGATGCGTCCCTACTGGATCGAAAACCCAGATCCCTCCCGGGCCTGTCAGATAGACATTTCCTTGTTGATCGACCTTCATTCCATCCGGCACACCATTTTCGCCCTCTTCCTCGGCGAAAATCCGGCCATTTGCTAAGGTTCCATCGGACTGAACATCAAAGGCCCGAACATGCATTCGCGCAGTATCATCAACATATAGAACCGATTCATCGGGTGAAAAACAGAGACCATTCGGTCGGTCAAAATCATCAACCAGAAGTGTTAACTCCTGACCATCTTCTGATAAGCGATAAACTCCCTGAAAATCAAGTTCCTGCCCACCTTCCTCTCCATACATGGCTGTCAAACCATAAGGAGGATCAGTGAAATAAATACTACCATTGGATTTAACGACGACATCGTTTGGGCTGTTAAGTTTTTTCTCTTCATAATGTGAAGCAATAGTTGTGACAGTACCATCCGATTCGGTTCGCGAGACACGGCGATTAGCATGTTCGCAGGCAATAAGTCGCTTTTGTTTATCATAAGTCAATCCATTCGATTTACCCGAGGGTTGACGAAAAGTCGTAATCCCCGAATCAGATGTCCATTTCTTCATCTGATTCGCCGGAATATCACTAAAAAGCAGAAAATCCCCTTCGGAATCCCATATAGGACCTTCAGTAAACACACAACCTGTTCCAATTTGTTCTACCTGAGCTCCACTATCAACTAAATCCAATAATTTAGCAGAACGCACATCAAGACTCATATCTTTTATATCTCCTATAATCAGTTATTGACAAGCAATAAGGTGAGAGAATTTGTTTGGTTGAGTAACTCTTCTAATCCGGCATGCCATGCTACCACATAATAATTTTGCTTTCATCTTTTTATTCTATTCAAAATTGCAAA
>Ga0207984_1000165_pt1 | contig 41012 bp, 42 predicted proteins | sample ETNtaG_30_FD_185760 | JGI IMG/M metagenome (GOLD analysis project Ga0207984, IMG submission 185760) | Marine microbial and viral communities from oxygen minimum zone, Eastern Pacific Ocean - ETNP201306PF43B (SPAdes) (version 2) | ecosystem: Environmental > Aquatic > Marine > Oceanic ...
CCTGACCGAGCGCCTGCTGCAATCAGCTGAGAAACTGGCGCTGGATATTACGGCGACCGATCCAGACGGCAGAACCCTGGCTGTTGTCTACGCAGACGGCTTCAGCGTCGGGCAGGAGTTAATGTACAAGGGTCTGGCCGTCGACAAGACCGAGCCCAGCAGTTGGTGCGACTGACTGCGTGTCCGGCTTGCGTGGGAATAGATCGTGAAGCTGGCTATGAAATCCATTGATGAGTGGTTTGAAGAATATGCTGAGAGCCGCTGCAACCCCACCAACAAATCGATTCACTGGGTCTGTGTGCCTGTAATTACCTACACATTGTTAGGCTTGTTGTGGGCACTGAGCCTTTATGCCCTGCTGGAATTTTTCTGGTGGCGCTGGTTTTCTACTTGACGCTGTCGGTCAGGATGGCGTCAACGATGCTGCCTCTGGTAGGGGCCATGGGCTGGAGCTTTACACTGTTTTCCCGAAAGATGCTGGTCATATTCTATTTAGTGGTGTTTGTTCTGGCATGGGTAGGGCAGTTCATTGAGCGTATCATCGAGGGTAAGAAGCCTTCTTTCAACGCCCTGATCACAGGACACTTCTCAGCTTTGTCATGCTGACGGTACGGCGATCCTTTCCAGGCAAGGAAAGCAGCGAGAAGTCATTCAGCAGCAAGCGGGGCGCTCCACTGCAGTTGTGCAGAGGGCCGCGCTAATGAGTTCCAGTTGATTGCATCGGGGTTGCCAGGATCTCGTCTACCCGGGTGCCGCGCCAGCCCTGCTCGCGTTTTCCCCAGTAGCTGGCCTGCAGTCGACGGGTGACAGGACCCGGTTCGCCGTTGGCCACGGGCTGGTTGCTAATCCGGGTCACCGGCATCACACCGCCCGCCGTTGTGCTCGCGAACACCTCGTCCGCCTCGGCCAGCTCATCGGGGTGAATTTTGCGCAGTTCAAATGGAATATTTTCAAGCTTACACAGCTCGGACAATGCGCCGCGTGTGACGCCTTCCAGCACGTTGTAGTCAGGACTGGCAACCCGTCCGTTCTTGACCACCAGCAGGTTGTATCCTGAACCTTCGGTCAGGTATCCATCCGGGCCGCAAAGGATCGAGTCATCGCAGCCTTCATCGAGCGCCTGGAAGCGGGCCTGAACGAGATCGGCACGGTTGTAGTTCTTGATCCTTTGGTCGACGGCCCTGGAGGACACGCGCTCGAAACTACTGAGGTAGAGGTTGGCACCGTTTCGGCACTTCTCCTCTCCCCAGATCCAGACGTAAGGTATGGCATAGGCGACGAACGCACTGTCGGACAGGCGGGGATCGACGGTACGACTTGACATTACACCGCGTGACATCTGCAGCTTGACGTAACTGTCGTCGAACCCTGACCGCTGGACACACTCGGCACAGATCTGACGGATCTCATCACGGCTGTAGGGGCTTTTCAGCTGGAAGCGGTCGCAGGAGCGTTGAAACCGGTCAAGGTGTTCTTCGAGCATGAAGAACCAGTTCTTCCAGGTCGAGGTCACATCGTAAGCAGTGTCGCCCCAGACGAAGCCGACATCAAAGATCGACATCTTGGCATGCTCTGGTGAAACAAACTCATTATCGATAAAAACGATTCCGTCAGGCATGGCGATCCCCTTCTGTTTTGACGTAAATACTCAGTCAGTCGTGGTCTCTATGGGTGGTTATCTCGGGCAGGTAGAGCCACATCATAACAGAGCCCACCAGTCCCGGCCCTCTGTAAGGTCCGGTCGCAGTCCGGCGAGCTCCCGGCGGATCTTCTGGCGCGCACCGCGCGTGCCTACCGCCACCAGCAGCAGATCGAAGTCCAGCTCAGCCAGGGTGCCCGGCGGATAAACCGGGGTGCCGTTTCGGGTTGTTGCACCAGTGATGTCGACCACGGCGACGACCGTGTGTCCACAGGTTTTCAACCAGCGCAACCACGGTCTGCCGCCGCGCAGGCCAGCCCATAGGACTACTCTTTTGGGCTTTCGAAGTACGGTCGATTTCAGAAAATCCCGTCGGCAGCGATCGAAACCGGCGCGCTGATAGCGGGCGTCGGTACGGGTCAAACGACCCGCGTGGTCACGAATGGCGACCACCTTCCGTTCGACACTGGCAATCCGGTAGCCATCAGCGACCAGTCTCAGCCAAAGGTCGTAGTCCTCCGGCATGTTGCCTTCTCGGTATCCACCAACCGCGCTCACGGATGCCGCCCGAAAGGTCACTGCGGGGTGCAGCAAGGGGCTTTCTACCAGCAGTTCCCGGTGCAGGTCACCCAGACCGTTGATCCAGGCGATGTAATGCTGCATACCCGTGGGTATAGGGCCAGTATCGACGAACAACGTGGCCCGGCCACCGACGACGGCGAGTCCAGGATCGGCCTCAAGTACGCCGACCTGACAGTCGAGCCGGCCAGGCTGGGCAAGGTCGTCAGCATCGAGCCGAGCGACGAAACGGCCCCTGCAGCGTGAGCGGCCCAGCTCCAGTGCCGCTACCAGACCCTGTGCATCCTGCCTCAAAGACCGCAGTCGTGGATGAGGTGGCAGTGCCTTTACGCCACCGTCGCTGCTGCCGTCGTCCACCACGACGACTTCGTCCTGGTCGCGACACTCGCCGAGCGCCGACGCGACAGCATCGGCTACCCACGGTGCGCCATTGCGCACCGGGATCAGCCACGAGCAACGCAACATCCAGCCTCGGTGATGGGGGTCGCGATCAGTTCAGACTCAGTAGTTGTGAAACCCCAGCAGGCCATCGACCTCATCCAGTTTCTCTACCAGCGCTCGCCCGACGAGATTTGAGAGTGTCTCCGTGGTGCCGCCACCAAGTGATCCATAGCGGGCACAACAGTACTGTCGAGCCACCAGAAACTCTTCGACGAAACCATAGCCGCCGTGGATCTGCACCGCCTCGCTGGTGACCCGAAGCGACATCTGGTTGCAGGTCATCTTGGCCAGAGCAGCGAGGATGGGATCCGGGAAGGGATCGGCACTGGCGCAGGCGCGGTACAGCAGACTCCGCGACGACTCTATGTCGCGGTACATCTCGGCCACCTTCCAGCGCATGCCCTGGAAATCGCCGATTCGCTTCTCGTACGCCTTGCGGTTGCGCATGTAACGGATCGATTCCTCCAGCGCGCCCACCCCAAGGCCGAGAGAAATACTGGCATTCATGCAGCGCTGAATATTGAAGGCGGAAATCAGGTCGCGAAAGCCACCGCTGTCCACGAGCAGGTGCGATTCGGGAATTCTGCACCCGTCGAATACCACCTCGGAGAGGTATTCACCTCCGATCGTGTGGTAGGCCGTGTTCACGGTCATGCCGGGTGTGTCCCGTTTGACGTAAACCCCACCCAGGCCGTCGATGCCCGGTATGTCACCGATTCTGGCGAATACCACGAACCCCTCGGCGACGTCGGCTCGGCTGATCAGTGTTTTGGTACCCGAAAGAATCAACTCATCGGCACTGCGAATAGCTTTAGTGCGGATCCGGCCAAGGTCGGTGCCGGCGTCGGGTTCGGTCATGCAGATCGAAAGTACTGCGTCACCGGAGGCGACCCGGGGCAGGATATCCTGCTTGATGTCCTCGGGGGCAAAGTGGGCAATCATTCGGGTCTGGGTACCGACCTCGCCCAGCACGGCCATCGCCGTGACATAGCAGACCTTGGCCAGTTCCTCCAATACCAGGGCAGCGTCCAGCACCGACATTGCCAGCCCCCCGTAAGCCTGCGGTACGGACATGCTCAGTACGCCGATCTCGGCCAGGTCGTGCATGTTCTCCCACGGAAAAGCACCATCCTGCCACTGACGCCAGCGGTCCCGGAAGCGTTCCTGTGCCAGGCGACGAACGGACATCACCATCTCACGCTGGGTGGCGCTCAGCTCAAAAGAAATCGTGTCGTCAGTCATCAATGTGTCCCCATACACCAGGGTGGTCTTTCAGGCTGTGGCCAGTGAAGTCTGGATGTCAGCAATCAACTCGTCGACAGTGTGCTGGACACTCACACCAGCCTGACTGAGTGCATCGACCTTGGCATCAAAACTGCCGTGATGGCCGTGCACCAGCGCGCCGGCATGCCCCAGTGTCTTTCCTGCAGGTGCACTGGCGCCCGCGACCAGGCAGTGGCAAGGCTTGCCGAACCGTTTGTCTTCGATCGCTTGGGCGAGTTCCTCTTCTTCCATGCCGCCAATCTCGCCGATCGCCACAACTGATTTGGTGCGCGGATCAGCGCCGAAGTAGTCTAGCAGTTCCGAAAACCGGGTCCCCTTGACTGGGTCGCCACCGACGCCGATCCACGTGCTTTGCCCCAGACCTGCACGGACCAGTCGGTGACAGACCTCGTAAGCCAGGGTGCCGCTCTTGGACATGACTCCGATGGGCCCGGGGTTGAGCGAGACGTCGGGCATGAAGCCGAGCTTGATCACACCCGGAATCGTAACGCCCGGTGTGGACGGGCCGATCCATATTGCACCCCGCTCCCTGGCAAATCGCATGATGCGGGCGCTGTCGTGAACCGGCACACCTTCGGTCACGGTCACAAGGAGTTTGATTCCGGATTCAAGTGCCTCACGCGCCGCTTCCGCAACCTGCCGGGCGGGCACAAACTGGATGGCGATTACTGCTGCACTTGCGGCTCTTGCGGCTGCGCACGTGGAATGAATGTCGATTCCGTCGACCGCCTCACCGGCACGACCGGGCGACACGCCAGCCACAATATTGGTGCCGTGTCGCCGCATCAGGGCCATATGGCGCCGGGCTGCGTGCCCGGTCGCGCCCTGGACCATGACCGGTGTATCGGCACAGAGCAGCTCAGAGAGGTTCATAGGCTGCTCGTTGCGAGTAGCTGATCGACCGCATCCAGCGCCGGTCCAAGGTCGGGATAGACTGTGATATCGAGCTGCGAACTATCCAGAATCCTGGTTGCTCGGGCCGCGTTGGGTCCAGTCAGCCGGGCGATCACGGGTAATACCGGTGCCGACAGCTCATCCAAGGCCCGCACAAGCAGTGCTGCAAACACAGCCAGGTCGGTGATCCCGGCGAAGATGTTGACCAGGATGACCCGGGTGTGGGATGCGCAACAAAGCCAATTCAGCACATCGACCAGCCGTTGCGGATCATCACGCAGACCGCCGGTGCGAATGTCGCAGAAGTTGTAAGGCTGTAGGCCTCGTGTTTTCAGTTCATCACAGAGCATCATGCTGAGTCCTGCGCCAGTGGTCAGCAGTCCCACCGCTCCGTTTGGATCGGTGACGATGAAATCGAACCCGTGGTGTTGTTTCAGATGGGCCTCCGGGTAGTCCACTGAACGATCTTCGATCAGCGACTCGATCTGTGGTTGCCGGCTGAACGCGTTGCCGTCGAGCACCAATTTGGCATCACCAAGCAGGCAGCCGCCGTCAGGCAGTATGAACAGTGGATTGATTTCGAGCAGTATCGCTTCCAGGTCGAGAAAGGCAGCGGCCAGGTCTTCAAGGACTTTATGCAGTGCCTGTGGATCCCCCTCCAGGGTGTCGATTAACGGTGTGCCGGCGGCGATTATTGCAGCGCGTTCGGGCAGCGCCGATGCCCGGTGCAGCGGTGCACCGTCGGCGACGGCGGATTCGATCTGCACCCCGCCAACGGGCGAGACCAGGATGTCGACAAGCCCCGTGACAGTGTTCAGAGAAAGGCTGACGTAACCTTCGTGCTCGAATTCAACCCTGGATTCCACCCTGCAGCCGTGTACCGGCAGGTTGCCGATAGTAAGGCCCTCAAGGTCGCGTCGAACCGGGTCGAGAGTTTCCGTCTGTTCGCAGGTCCGAATGCCGCCCGCGTTGCCCCGACCGCCGGTCGCCGTCTGGGCTTTGACCATCCAGGGTCCGGGCGGCAGTGTGCGCTTCGAATAATTCTGGCCGGCCTTGAGGTAGATACCCGATGGGGCCGGCAGGCCGTAATGGCCGAGCAGCGTTTTGGCGTCGTGTTCGAGCAGCAGCATCCAGGGTTCCCCTGAGTTCCTCCAAAATTCAGTATCATTCACGCCGGAATCGATGCCTGATACACACCATGGGCAGATCGTTTCGAATCCGGGAACGAGCAATGCTAACCTGCGCGTTGCATCAGTGCGATACTGCTTTTAATCAAGGGGAGAGACATGCCGAAGCTCAATGGCGCTGAAGCGATCGTTGAAGGGTTGCTCGCACACGGTGTAGATACCGTGTTCGGTATTCCCGGTATCCAGCTGGATCCGCTTTTTGACGCGCTTCACGCGCGCCAGGGGCAGATTCGGACCCTGCACACCCGTCACGAACAGGGCGCTGCTTTTATGGCCATGGGGTATGCCCAGGTCAGTGGAAGAACCGGCGTCTTTGCGGCCGTGCCGGGGCCCGGGCTGCTCAACGCGATGGCGGCGGTATCGACAGCCGTAGCCGGAGGACTGCCTGTTCTGGGTCTGACCGGGCAGATCCCGTCTTATCAGATTGGTCAAGGCTTGGGTATGGCTCACGAGTTGCGGGATCAACTGGCAGCGGCGCGCGGCGTTGTCGAGTGGGCGGAGCGGGCTGATCACCCGCATCAGGTGCCGGCACTGATGGAGGACGCGTTCCGCGCGATGCTGAGCGGCAGGCCGGGCCCGGCGATTCTAGAAATGGCACCGGATCGCCTGGCACTGTCAGAAGAAGTCGCAGTACGTGAGTCGCCAGCCGCTGAGCGGGCACCGAGCCCGGATCAGGAGTTGATCAACCAGGCCGCAGTCCGGCTGAAGAACGCCCGCTGCCCTGCCATCCTGATTGGTGGGGGCACACTATCGGTGACAGGGCCGGTAAAGCGACTGGCCGAGCAACTACAGGCACCCGTGATCTCGACAATCAGTGCCCGGGGTGTACTGCCCGACGATCACCCATTGTCATACACGATACTGGCCGGCCAGCACATCTGGGAGCGCGTCGATGTGGCGCTGGTGATCGGCACGCGGTTTACGGCACCGGCACTGGCCTGGGGCCGCCAGGACGAGGTGGATGTGATCCGAATCGACATAGACCAGGAGGCCGTCAGCCGGCCGGTTTCCGCGGCTGTGGAGATCGTGACCTCAGCCGACAAAGGTCTGCTGGCGCTGCTCGACACTCTCGAGCCGGGTTCCGTTGACCGGGGTGCTTACCTCGCGTTCTGTGCCGAGGCCGACCGATCAGTGCAGGAACAGCTTGCCACCCTGGGGTCATTGCCCGAACTTTCCAGCACCCTGCGTTCAACGCTGCCGGCAGACGGCGTCGTTGTCGCCGACGTGACGCAGCTGGGTTCATTTGTACGTTACGCGATGCCGGCTTATGCACCACGGACGATCATGGGTCCTGGTTTTCAGGCGACCCTGGGCTACGCGCTGCCGGCCGCACTGGGTGTCAAGACCGCTGAGCCAGGACGGCCCGTGGTTGCAGTCTGTGGTGACGGCGGGTTCATGTTCACGGTGCAGGAACTCGCCACCGCCGTTCATCACCGGATTCCGGTCGTGGCGGTGGTCCTGGACAACGCAAGTTTCGGCAACGTCAAGACCATACAGGCCAACAGTTACGGTGGGCGGCACATCGCAGTCGACCTGACCAACCCTGATTTCGTAGCGCTGGGCAGATCCTTTGGAATCGACTCGTGCCGTGTTGATTCCCCGGATGCGTTCGGGGAGGCACTGACACGGGCGCTTCAGGCCGATTCACCTCAGTTGATCGTAGTGCCTATCGGGGAGGTGCCGAGCATCTGGGACATGATCAAACGACCCCCGTCCCAGGGCGTCCCGCGACACTGAGGGCGCCGGGCAGGACCTATGGGCGGGTGGCCGAGACCCGGCCATTTCGGTTGATTGTCTAACGCATCACGAAAGGGTTGGCCGGGTTCGACTGCTGGGCGATCCACACGGACTTGACCTGCATGTAGCCCTTGATTGCCTCAAGCCCGCTTTCCCGGCCGATACCGCTTCTCTTGTAGCCGCCAAACGGTGACGTGAAGCTGACTGCCCGGTAGGTATTGACCCAGACTGTGCCCACCCGCAGTTTTTCCGACATCCGGATTGCGCGGCCGATGTCCTTTGTCCAGACCCCAGCGGCAAGGCCGAAGTCCACATCGTTGCCAATCGAGATGGCTTCTTCTTCAGTATCGAAAGGAATGACCGAAAGCAGTGGCCCGAAAACCTCTTCCTGGGCGATCCGCATTTTGTTGTCGACGCCGGTGAAGATCGTGGGCTCAACGAACTGCCCGCCTTTAGCTTCAGGACCGGTATAGGCCTTGCCGCCGAGCACGCACTTGGCGCCGTCTTGCCGGGCAATATCGATGTAATCCATGATCTTCTGATACTGCGGCGGTGTCGTGACCGGCCCAACGTGGGTATCAGGCGACATCGGGTCCCCGATGTGTGCTGTTTTGGCGACTTCGATCAGCCGTTCAACAAATTGATCGTGGATTGAGCGTTGCAGCAACAGGCGCGACCCCGCGATGCAGGTTTGCCCTGTCGCGGCAAAAATCCCGGAGATGGCACCCATGACTGCTGATTCCAGGTCTGCATCCTCGAATACAATGTTGGGAGACTTGCCACCCAGTTCCAGCGTGACGTGCTTGAATGTTTTGGCTGCCGACTCATAGATTTTCTGGCCAGAGAGGTCTGAGCCGGTAAAAGCGATCTTGGCAACCCCGGGATGGGCCACCAGTGCAGCCCCGGCATCCTTGCCAAAGCCGGTCACGGTGTTGACTACACCAGGTGGAAACCCGGCCTCTTCGATCAGGTTCATGAATTCCAGCGTTGACGCGGATGTGAATTCCGAAGGTTTGACGATCGCGGTGTTGCCGGCGGCTAAGGCAACAGCCAGTTTCCAGGTCATCAGCAACAGTGGTGAATTCCAGGCGGTGATCATGCCGATAACACCTAAGGGTTCGTAACGCGTGAAGTTGAAGATGCCATCCTTGTCGGTAGGAATCACTGCACCTTCGACTTTGTCAGCCAGGCCGCCGTAGTACCGGTACCATTGGGGCATGTAGTGCGTCTGGGCAGACATCTCTGCGATCAGCTTGCCGTTATCGCGCACCTCGATCTCCGCCAGGTGAGTCGCATCGCGTTCGATAAGATCTGCCAGTTTGTACAGCAGTCGCCCTCTTTCGGTAGGCTTCATCTCTGCCCAGCCGGAATCGAAGGCGTTTCGGGCCGCATCAACAGCACTGTCGACGTCCGACGCGTCACTATGGGCAATGCTAGCCCACACCTCGCCAGTGTAGGGATTAACGGTGTCAAAGGTTTTTCCCGAAGACGGTGCCGTGAATGTACCGTTGATATAGTTCTGATAACTGTGCACTGTGCTCTCCTTTTCTAGCCCGTGGTTAACTCTGAAATTCTTGCCTGATCCGATCGCCGTGTTGATTGAGAGTGGGGACCTCCAGCGGGCGATCACCATCGATCGGAACTGGCAGGGCAGCCAGTTCGATTGCCGTACCGCCGTAATTGACGATCTGTTTTTTCAAAAATTCATGGTTGGACAAGTCTTCGACGCTGCTCAATCGGCCGTTGGCGATTCGCGCGCTGTCCAGCAGTTCCATCAGGGCCTCCAGGCTCATCTGCCCGAAGACCGAATTGATAGATTCATCCATCTCAAAGCGATGACTGACTCGCGCGGTGTTGTTGATGAATCGGTCATCGTTAGCCAGGTCCGGTTGTTCCAGAACGATCTCGCAGAAGATCTGCCACTCGCGATCGCTCTGAATTGCGATCAGCACCTGGTTTCCGTCCGCAGTCCGGTAAGCACCATAGGGCGCGATCAGGGCATGCGTCAGGCCCATGCGTGCAGGGGCTCCACCCAGGTACCGGTGAGCGAGCAGCGGGAAATTCATGAAGTCCGCCATCACATCGAACATGGATATGGATATATCGATACCCCTGCCTGTGCGGCCACGTTGGATCAGCGCGCGCAGAATGGTTGAAAAAGCAGTCAGGCCCGACGAGATATCACAGATGGATATGCCGACCCGTGCAGGATCGGCCTCGGTGCCGCTCACAGCACAGATACCGCTTTCGGCCTGCACCAGAAAGTCGTAGGCTTTTTTCTTCGCCGCCTGGCCCGTTGACCCATAACCTGTGATTTCGCAGGTGATGAGCGCGGGGTTTTCTGCGCGCAGAGCCTTGCCATCGAAGCCTCGCCTCGCCAACGCACCCGGTGCGAGGTTGTGCAGGAAGACGTCGGCCTGCATGACCATGTTGTGCAGAAGCATCGCGTCTTCAGTCTTGTTGAGGTCTACGCTGACAGACTCCTTACCTCGGTTGAGCCAGGCAAAAAATGCGCTTTTGCCATCGGCGCCGTTGTCGTAGCCGCGGGCAAAATCGCCCTCGGTACGTTCCACCTTGATGACTCGAGCACCGGCATCGGCCAGCATTAGGGCGCAGTATGGTGCGGCGACCGCCTGATCCATCGAGACGACGAGCAGGCCTTCGAGTTCCCGGTTCAAGCCCATGTCTCAATGTTCCTTGGTGTTGAATCAAACGGAAATTCAGTCATCCAGAACCACCTTTTGTTCATCACTGTTGCTCATCGGTAAACCGGAATTGGTATCTGGATACGATATCAATCGAGTTAACCAGTGTCAGGATTACTGCCATAATATTCTACGAAATTCCTGAGCGATCTATGCGGCCTGTGACCGGATATCGGCATTGAACTGCCGCATTCTGTCCAGTGTCTCGGCCAAGGTTGCGGAACGAAAGTCAAAGATCAGCTCGTGTACGCCGAGCTCGGCATAGGTACCGATGTCGTCAACGATCTGGGAACGGCTGCCCGAGAACGGTCGCCGATCCTGCGCTGCTTCTGCATGACTTCCCTTGTCGTATAGGGGTGCCTTGAAGCAGATTGTCAGGTCGGCGTAGTCCCGCCCTTGGGCCTCGGTCAGTCGCCGCAACTCCTCACAGGCACCGGAGAACTCTGCCGGTCGTAGCGGCACGGCCGGGTTCGCGCCGACGGGGTGCCAGCCGTCGGCCAGGCGGGCGACACGCCGAAGGGCAGGACGGCTGTGTCCGCCCACCCAGATCGGTGGATGTGGGTTCTGTACCGGCTTAGGCAGGGAATGAAGAGCATCAAAACGGTAAAACGCGCCTTCAAAACGGGCGGGTTCCTCCGTCCAGAGAGCCTTGAAGATCTGCAGATACTCGTCGGTCAATGCGCCGCGCTGGGCGAATTCACGGCAGCCCAGCGCCTCGATCTCCTCGCGCATCCAGCCCACGCCGATCCCAACGGTGACCCGGCCTTTTGAGAGTACGTCAATAGTCGCCAGCATCTTCGCCGCGAGGACCGGGTTCCGGTGGGGTACGATCATGACACTGGTTATCAGTCGCAGGCTGGATGTCCGGCCGGCGATAAAGGCCATGAGTGAGAGTTGCTCGAGTGCTTCGGCCTCCCCAGGGAATTCTCCCCCGACCGTGTAGGGGTAACTGGATTCGACTGCTACGGGAAAGACGATGTGATCGGCGATCACCGTAGAGTCGAACGCCAGGCGTTCAGCTTCGGCGACCATTGCCACAAGTGAGTCAGGATCCGAGGTCGGGCCCCGGGTGGGCAGGTAAAAGCCGTAGCGCATTTTATTGTCTCCGTGTATCGGACACTGGCGGTTTCCAGTGGAAGCCCCGGTGTGAAAGTACTGTACCTTCGAGGTCTGGGCAACCACCGGTGCGGGCACGGAACCGAAGAGTACAATGCAAAGATGGTTCGTAAAGAACAAAAGCCTGGCCGTAAATCAAAAAGTTAGCCCCGGCCGGTGTCGTCGTTACTCAAACGCCGCGCCGAGAAGGTCAGCACAGTCCATCGGCAGGCGGTGACCTACCTGGAAGCCGGGTTACCGGGCGAGGCTCGTCGGATTTGTGAGGCGTTTCTGCAGCGCTATCCCCGTCATGCCGGGATTCTCAATCTCGGTGGTGTGGCCTGTTTTCAGTGTGGCGAGGGTTCCCGGGGCATCCAGATGCTCGAAGCTGCACTCGTGGAAGACCCCGAATTCACGGATGCTTTCAACAATCTTGGCAACGTGTTCAAGGCACTCGGGCGACTGGCAGAAGCCGAACAACAGTACCGGCAGGCGATCGAGATCGACCACCATCACGCGGATGCTCATTTCAACCTTGCAATGGTGATCGAGATCGGTGGCCGCCTCGCCGAGGCTGAAGAGGCGTACCGGACAGTGCTCAACATCCAACCCGGATTCGTGCCGGCCTACCAGGGTCTTGGCAATGTTCTGAAGATCCTGGGGCGGCTTGACGAGTCGCTGGCGGTCCACAATCAGCTGCTGGCGCTTGCACCGGGTCATGTCGATGGGCACAACAACCGCGGCACTGTCCTGTTTGAGATGTCCAGCCTTGATGCTGCGCTCAAGGCCTATAGTGAGGCCCTGTCGCTGCAGCCCGGCCACGCAGATGCCGCCTACAACTCGGGTGTCGCCCTGCAGGAGATGGGCCGGTTCGATGAGGCCATTCGGTATTACCGGCAGGCACTGGAGGCGCGCCCTGGGTACGTCGAAGTCCATGTCAACCTGGGTTATGCGCTGCACCAGACAGGAAAGATCGATGAAGCCCAGGTGGCTTATGAAAATGCCATCAAGCTGGCACCAGATCACGCCCAGGCTCACGTTAACCTCGGGGACCTTTATCTCGACCAGGAAGATCTGGGGTCGGCAGGAGCGTTGTGCGACCGGTATCTCGACGCTCACCCGGGAGATTCCGCGCTGCTGGCGTTCAAGAGCATTGTCCTCGATGAATTGGGCAATGGGGACGCCATGCGGAAGCTTGTGGATTACACCAGTATGGTTCAGCCGGTGTCGCTGGAAGATCAGGTGGGTACTACAGCGCTCAGGAACCTGAACAGTATTCTCGCCGACCACATCTGTGCGCATCCGTCTCTCGCAGTTGCTCCGACAAGCCATACGACCCGGAAGGGCAAGCATACCGGCGAGTTGCTGACTGGCGACCCGGGCCCCATTGCTGAACTTGAACCGTTGCTGCGTGGTGCGATCGAGGCATTCTGTGCCGAATTGCCGGTGGCGGCCGATCATCCCTTTGCGATTCGTCGACCCAGCGATTATTGGTTGTCGCTCTGGGCGGTCGTACTGAACGCCCAGGGTCACCAGGTGCCACACATTCATCCATCGGCCTGGCTGAGTGGTGTGTATTACGTAGAGGTGCCGGAGATCGTGTCTGGCAGCGACGACCATGCCGGCTGGATAGAGTTCGGCAGCCGGCCGCAACATTTCCACGCCCGGTCCGATCCCGCGGTACGGTGCTTCGAGCCCAAAGAAGGGTTGCTGTTGCTGTTTCCATCCTATATTTACCATCGAACGGTCCCCTACGGCGCTGAGCAGCGGCGGATCAGCATGGCATTCGATGTCATCCCGGCTTGACCCCAGAGCGACGCGGTGTGATTCAGCCCACTCTCTTTATCCCGCACGGAGGGGGACCCTGCTTCTTCATGGACTGGACGACGGGTCCGCCGGACACCTGGAATCCCATGGCCGATTGGCTGCGTAGTCTCGCCGCCGATCTACCCGGTGCTCCGAAAGCGATCCTCGTCATCTCCGGTCACTGGGAAGAAAACGAGTTTTCGGTAAGCTGTACCGGTCAGCCGTCGCTGATCTACGACTACTACGGTTTTCCGGAGCACACTTACTCGATCAGCTATCCCGCGGCCGGCGCACCTGAACTCGCTGACCGCGTCCAGGCGCTGCTCGTGGCCAGCCACATCCCCTGTGTAAAGAATCCTGTTCGCGGCCTGGATCACGGTGTGTTCATTCCCTTGAAGCTGATCTTTCCGGAAGCTTCGATTCCGGTCGTGTGTCTGTCACTGCAAAACGATCTCGATCCGGAACGACACTTGGCCGCAGGCTTGGCACTCTCACCGTTGCGCGAAGAAAATGTTCTGATCATCGGCAGCGGCATGAGTTACCACAACATGTCCGGTTTCAGGGTGCAAAGTGGAAAACTGGCCATTCCTGAGTCTGAGGCCTTCGATGACTGGCTAAAGGCGAGTTGCGAACAAAAGGACGAATTGCGTCAACAGCAGCTTTTGGCCTGGGAGGCAGCGCCCTTCGCAAGGGCCTGCCACCCCCGCGAAGAACACCTGCTCCCTCTGATGGTCGCGGCGGGTGCGGCTTCCGGCAATTCCGGAAAGCGAGTGTTCAGCGACGTGGTGATGGGTGCGCAGGTTGCCGGGTTTCGATTCGGTTAGACGAGCGGTGCTCGCCAGCTTGGACTTTCGGCGGACTCTGCACTTCAATACCCTGGCGACCGGATTCAGGATCTGGTCGCAATCAGATCGATGCAGGTGATCTCGTTGCGCGAGCCCAGTCGCATCGCAGGGCCCCAGGTGCCGGTTCCCGGAGACACGTACAGGTGGCAGTTTCCACGACGGTGTATCCCATGAATGATTCGGAACTGCTGGCGGACCAGCCAGTTGAAAGGAAAGATCTGGCCATTGTGCGTGTGACCACAGAGCATCAGATCGACTCCGGCATCGACGGCAGCTTGCCAGCCTAGTGGTCTGTGATAGAGCAGCACTTTGAAACAATCCGGTTCCAGGTCGATGCTGCCGAGTTTATGCTGGACTTGATCTTTGTCTTCGGCATCATCGATGCCAATCAGCTGCAGCCCGTCTTTATTGACACTGCGGTTACGAAGCACGATAACTTCCGCACCTTCGAGCAGTGGGACTACCCGTTCCAGACCGGCGTAACGCTCATGATTGCCGATTGAAAAATACACGGGTGCCTGCAGGTCTTTAAGGGCGACGATGTCGTCAGGCCCGGCCCGGCTAGAGTCCAAAAAATCCCCGGTGATCAGTACGATATCCGGGTGCAGTGCATTGATACCGTCGACGATCTTCTTCAGGAATGCGCCACTGCGCGAACCGACGTGCACATCGCTGATCTGGACGAGGCGATAGTCTCTGGGCAGTTTGCCAGCGTGGATTTTCAGATACTTGCGCGAGATGCCCTGCGCCGTGGTAAAGGCGTAGGCCACCAGTGAGGTGCCGATCAGGATGATGACGATAGCGGCCGCGTAATCGTTCAGCGCAAACCCGAGTCGAGCGAGATCGTAGACAAAACACAAGCTGAAAAAAACAAAGCCGACACCCATCCAGTTGAAAAGAGCGAGCTCGAGTAGCCGACTGCTACGTCGAAACGACAACCACAGGACTGCTGTCACGAACAACCACAGACACACGATGGAGGACAGGTTAAGGAGAACAGGCTGACCCAGCCACTGCGTCAGCCGTTGTATCGGGTAGACATAAACAAGGTAAGCCGAGAGCAGTACGAATGACCAGAAAAACGCCCCGCGCCTGAAGTTTTTCCAGAGCATTAAGCGGCTGGGCTCTGAGCAGGGTCGTGTGTGATTTGGATCAGTTTGGCGCAGGCCTAAAACGGTGCCGAAGGCTGAATCTGGGGCAGTCTTGGGTATATCCCGTCATCGAGGCGATCACCGTGGCTCAAGCCTGCGGCACGCATCTTTTCAGAATGATCGGGATCCATGCCATAAGATCGAAAATTTACCCGCACATCATCTCCCAGCCACTGCGTGTTGAATACTTTGAGTGCACGATCCGGTGCCAGTGCGCCGGAACCGCCATGAATGATCCGGCCATTGAAAGCAACACAATCGCCAGGCGCCATTTCCCAGCTGATCACCCTGAATCGATTCCGATCTGAATCGATGTCGGGGAACGGTTCCCAATCACCGGAATAACTAACTCCATCGACGTTCGGCTCTTTATCGGGGTTCAGTTCACCGAAGTTTTGTTGCCGATAGTGGTTCGGCCACAGATGAGAGCCCGGCACAAAAGCCAGCGCACTCTCGCTGGAAACAGGCACCAGTGGCATCCAGATACTTATGGTATCCAATCCTCCAGCGGACCAGTACGGTTCGTCCTGATGCCAGGGTGTCGGGAATGTGACACCTGTCGAGCGGACAAATATGGCGTCGAAGAAGAAGTTCACACTATCGGTGTTAAGAAGCGTTGTTGCGACATCGACACAGGGGCTGTGGTACACGAACTGTTCGTATTCCGAGATTCGTCGCCAGTTGTCCGAATCATAGAAAACGGTGCGGTTGTCATCGGTACGGTCCCATATCCGCGAGCGCCTTCCCGGATCTGATAGATTTTGCTCAATGCCGGCGGTCAGCAGTGATATCCACTCGTCGTCGAACAGTCCGTGCAGGCAGACGACACCGTCTTTGCTGAACTGCTGTTTTTGTTCAGCTGTAATTGAAAACGGCAGCTGTCGGTTCATGGTAGCGATGGCGAGCCTAAATCGGTGGCTGTTGGTAAATTGTAAACAGGGCAGGCCCGAGTGCCTAGTCATGAGGAGGCTCCTCGACCTGTCAGTGGCTAACCTCGCCGCGGGCCGGATAGTCTTTCTCGATGACGAAGGCGATAGCCTGCAGGATGTCTTTGAAAACAGGCCGCGCAAATGGCATGGTCTGAACGGAAGCGAAGTACAGCGTATGGTCGGGCCGAACGAGAAACAGGCCGGGCTCGGGAAAGCGCTCCGGTTCGTTCATACCGGCGGAAGACTTACCACGGCTGGAGGAGACATAGAGCCCCCACTCCCGGGCCTTGTCGGGGGTCAAGCCAAAACCGATGTCCAGTTTGTCGAGCTTCCAGTCGGCCTTGGCCTGTTCTGCTCTTGTCTGATCATCACCTGAAAGCACCAACACGTTGACACCGAGGTTAGCGAAAGAGTCAATCTTTTCGCTAAGGTCAGCGAGGTAATGGGAGCAGATCGGACAGTGCAGGCCGCGATAAACGACGATCAAGGTAAAGTGATCTGGTGTCTGGTCCGCCAGTGACCAGGTCCCGCCACCGGCAAGCGATACAGTCAGATCGGGAACAGGTTGACGTGGAACCAGTGGTGTCTGCATGACAAGGATCTCTTATAAGCTTGGCAGTGAAATGTACTGGAGAGCCTGCATCAGCTGACCTGAGCCTGATTGCATTGCCGCGATGAAAAGCGTGAAAGCAAAGGTAACCAGATTGAAAAATATCAGTGTGGGGCAGTTGTCCGAGTCGCTCCCTCATGTTCTGCGTCCAGCGATTCGGGGTGTGGTAGTGTGTCCAGGGTCGAGCCCCGGGACAGCATGTCCTCGAGCACCCCGCTTTCCATGCCGATCTGCAGGGCATCGTTGAAACGGTTGAAGAACCCGCATAAAGCGGTACGCAGAGTCAGTTCGACGATCTGTTCTTCACTGAAGTGCTGCTTCAGTCGGTCGAAGATCTCGTCACGCATCATCTGAGAATTGGTCGTGACCTCAACTGCAAAATCGCGAACCAGGCGATCTACCTCGTCGAGCCCTTCGCAGTCCGGTTCGAGGATGCCGGCGACCGTCTCGGGTGACAGACCCTGATCGACCAGCCGCGGGGCATGGTGAGCGACACAGTAAGTGCACTCGTTTAGCCTGGAAACGGCAACTAAGGCAATCTCCAGGTAACGCTTCGACAGCAGGCTTTCGTCAGCCAGGTCGAGCAGCAGGCCCATGATGTGTTTAAGGGCCGGCGGACGGTGTGCAAAGACCTTGACCTGGTTGAGAAAAGGTCCGTACTCATTCGAGTACCGCTCGTAGACAGGGCGGACGTCCTCTGGCACTTCATTGATGTGAATGTCGCGAACCCGGGCCATGGTATTTCTCTCGTTGTGGTTTTATGTTGTCAGTTCTGCATTATGCTTGCCGACGTATCGTGACTGTCATTCTAACGCTATCGGAAAAACCGGGTCTTATCGTGGCGGAATTCGGGAATCTGCCACTGGTGGGATTCTTCCCAGCGGCGAGACCTCACACCAGCGCTTGTGCGGTTATGCAGGAACGCTGACGTTGTTTCCGCAACGGCCGAAAAGGGATCGGTAGCCAGCAGAAGATTACGGATCTTGTAAGGGCGTGATCAGTCTTTGGGCTGAACAGACTCCGGCAGTATCCGGTAAGTGACCCGGATATCCCCCTCGGTGTGGTCGAAGGGTTTTCCCCGGTACTTGTCGGAGAGATGATCGATCATCTCGTGCGCACCCTCTTCGGTGATCTCGACGACCTTGCCCCGGATCTGGATATAGCGGTAGGGGTTATCGGGATCTGAGATCGCCAGCGCCACCTGCGGCAAGCGCCGCATGGCCTTGTCCTTGACCCTGCCGGCAGTGCTGTTGATGACGATGTGCGTGCCGTCATAGTCAAACCAAAGTGGTGTGCACTGGGGCGTGCCATCGGCAAGGACCAGTGCGAGGTGGGCAAAAGCCTTCTTCTCCCAGGACATCAGATCGGCAGCACTCTCGGGAATCATGTTCGTCACTCCTTTATGTTGGGTCAGGGTCGATTCCGTGTGTGGCAGGCACAGCACGGGATTCGGCAAGGGTAAGGATAATCGACCTGTTTTGTGAAAGTCGACTACCAGCAGGCCGGGTTCATCACCTGCGTCGTGTGTCAGGTTGTGGACAACCTGGGATCGGCGGTGGTTCCGGTGTACACGCGGGGCAGCAGGCCTGACTGAAACCAGTTGATAAAGGAGACTGCACTGAAGACCGGTATCTCGAGTTCACGGCGCAGGTCGGCAGCGTAGGGTCCCATGTTGGTGCATTCCAGGACCACTGCACCTACGTCGGGGTGTTCAGCGATCAGCTGACGACCGCTCTCCAGAAGATCGAGACGGCAGGCTGTGATATCCATCCGGGTCCGGTTCTCCAGAATACAACTGGAGAACTCTCGGCCGTTCTCGGTGCCGATCACCGGCGTGTCTTCTGGAGCGCCGGCGGCGAGCAGGTGATCAGCACTGAGATCCTGGCTTGAGACCGTCATGACCCCCACCCGTCGGCCTGCGGGCAGGAGCTTTTGTACCAGTGGCACCTGCATGAGAGAGGAACTTGCCACGGGCACATTGACTGCACGGCTGAGCGGTTCCTGAAATAAAGCCAGGAAGCCGCAGGTGGTGGTCAGCCCGTCGGCACCATCGGCGACCAGTTGACGGCCCGCCTCGACAAACGCATCCAGCAGTCCCTCCGCCCGGTCACACACCACGCGCTGCGGTGAGGCACCCTGAACCACGCGGTAGAACACCGGGAACGGCCAAGTGCCGGCATTGCCGACATCGCCTGGGATCCGCGGGAACACTGTATCCAGCATCAGGATGCCGACACTGGCGCCGTAGACTGTCTTGCCACCGTCGGCAAACTGGCCTTCGCTGGTGTGTTGTTCCGACATCGAAGATCTCCGAGGTTAGGGGCGCCAGGCGGCATCACTTCAGAATCCGACCCATTGGCCGGTTTCCGTCCGGCCGGGAGAGGACCGGGCTTGTTTATTGGCGATCTGTATTAGAGTGTTGTCTGCCTCATTATATAAAACTGTCTGTAGAAGTCCCGGCGGTCGGGTTTCTTGTCCTGGGGTGGCGCTGCTGTTATCCTACTGGGGCTTTCCGTTGGGGTGCCGTAAGGCTGAGAAGCAGGAGCTGACCCATCGAACCTGAACCGGATAATGCCGGCGAAGGAAACGGACACCCGCCTTCAGTTCAAGCGCGGTCTCGGATTTCCAAGCCGGGTCGGAGGTCTGAGATGTGCGCGTGCATACCGAATCAAGAAATAGCACACGCCGTGGACAAGACGGTGGTTCGGAGTCTGTCGGCTGTGCCGCCTGTAGAACGCGACCAGGTGTTTTCCGTGTGCCGAGCCAGCCTCCACCCTGCCGATGTACTCGTTACAAACCATTCGCGTTATGAGGTCTATCAATCGCCATGAAGAAATTCATTCTTTTCACTTTACTGGTCTTCGCTCAGCCATTGGCTGCCGCAGACAAATTCTCTGTCATCCTCGACTGGTTCGTGAACCCGAATCACGGCCCCATCATCATCGCCCGCGAGAATGGCTACTTCGCAGAACAAGGGCTGGAGGTAGATGTCATTGCCCCGGCAGACGCCGCAGACCCACCGAAGCTGGTTGCCGCCGGCAAGATGGATCTGGCCATTTCCTACCAGCCGCAGCTGCACCTGCAGGTACACGAGGGATTGCCGCTGGTGCGAGTTGGTACCCTGGTGGCTACGCCACTGAACTGCCTGCTGGTAGTGGAAGACGGCCCGGTCAAACGCATCGCTGATCTCAAGGGTCGCAAGATCGCCTATTCGGTCGCGGGTGTTGAGGAAGCGCTGCTCACCGCTATCCTGGGGCGCCATGGCCTGGCCCTATCCGATGTCGAGCTGGTTAATGTGGGCTGGTCACTCTCACCGTCGTTGATGTCAGGTCAGGTTGCCGCGGTGATCGGTGCCTATCGCAACTTTGAACTCAACCAGATGGAAATTGAGGGCATCAAGGGTCGCTGTTTCTATCTCGAGGAAGAAGGGTTGCCGGCTTACGATGAACTGATTTATGTGGCCAATAGTGTGGACCACGACAAAGAGGCGATTGCACGTTTTCTGGCTGCCACCGAGAAGGCCACCCAGTATATCGTCAATCATCCCGAGCAGAGTTGGAAGATCTTCTCCTCGACCGCGAAGGAGCTGCAGGATGAGTTGAATCGTAAGGCCTGGGCCGACACGCTACCGCGCTTTGCATTGCGTCCGGCTGCACTGGATGCCGGCCGCTATCGCCGCATGGAGAGGTTTCTCAGTGAGGCCGGTTTGGTCGAAGGAGTCAAGGCCGTCGACGCGCTCGCCATCGACGTGACCGCTGACTGACGCTGTGGCACCTGATCGATGGTGTTGATCATAAGGTGACTCAGTCGCAGGCCAGTGGCGGAATACGGATCCGCGGCAGTTTCAGCCACGGGGAACAGCCGCTCTTTGATGAGCTGGATCTGTCGCTTGAAGGTGGCCAGTGGACATGTCTGCTGGGCCCTTCAGGCGTTGGTAAGTCGACCATACTGAGACTGATTGCGGGCCTGGATACCGGTGGTGTGTTCGACGGTTCGATCAGCAGCGACAACGGCGTAGCGTTACCGGGCCGGTTCGCGTACATGGCACAGTCTGACCTGCTGCTGCCCTGGCTGGATGTGCGCGGGAACGTGATGCTTGGCACTTCCCTGCGAGGCCAGGATCAGGCTCTCGATCGTGCCGACCAACTCATCGAGCGGGTTGAACTCTCGCGGCATGCTGGCAAGCGCCCGCACGAGCTTTCCGGTGGTATGCGCCAGCGCGCTGCTCTGGCTCGGACCCTGATGGAAGACAGGCCACTGTTACTGCTGGACGAGCCGTTCTCGGCGCTGGATGCCAGAACGCGCAGCGAGATGCAGGAACTTGCCTTCGAGATGCTGGCCGGTTGTACGGTCCTGCTGGTGACCCACGATCCGGCTGAGGCCGCCCGGGTTGGTCACCAGGTCTACCTGCTGACTGAGGCCGGTCTTGAGTGTGCGCCGACCGGTGAGCAGATACCCCTACGTGAGTTCGATGATCCAGAGACGCTCAGAATCCAGTCTCAGCTGTTTGCAAGGTTGCGACAGCGATGAGACGGTTGCGCGACCTTGTACTCATCGTAATTGTGGTCACGGCGGTGTGGGAGCTTCTGGTCCGGCTCAGCGGAGTACCGCCGTTCATTTTGCCGGGACCATTTCGGGTCGCCGGCGCGACGATCAATCATGCCGGGCTGATCGGGGAACATGCACTCGTGACGTTGGCGGAGGTCCTTGCGGGCCTGGTGCTTGGAGCAATACTGGGCGCTGGAACGTCGCTGTATCTGATGGTCTCTCCCACAGCACGCCGCCTGCTCTTACCGTTGATGGTATTCAGCCAGACTGTACCGGTATTTGCCCTGGCACCGTTGTTGACGCTGTGGCTGGGTTACGGGATCGGCTCAAAGATCGCCATGACCTTGCTGATCATCTATTTTCCGGTCGCCTCGACATTCTATGATGGTCTGCGCAACACACCGGACGGTTTTCTTGATCTGGCTGCGACCATGAATGCCACTCCGCTGCGCACTTTGTTCCAGATCAGGGTGCCGGCGGCACTTCCGGCACTGGCGTCAGGTCTGAAACTTGCAGCAGTTTATGCACCTATTGGTGCCGTAATCGGTGAGTGGGTCGGCGCTTCCCGGGGCCTGGGCTACCTGATGCTTCTGGCAAATGGCCGGGTCAAGATCGATCTGATGTTCGCAGCGCTGTTCGTTCTGGCGGCGCTTACTATCCTGCTGCATACGGCGGTCAGCCGTGGCGGCCACAGGTTGACACGCTGGTCCACTGGCAGCTGAAATGCTGGGACGGGTTGTGAACGCAGCTCTTGAGATCGCCACACTTGGCGTACAGGGTCCGGCTGACGGAAAATGAGGGAAAATGCCTGCCACAGCGTCCGAAAAGCCGCTAAACATCATGGATAAATCGCTTCAGGTCACACTGGTTCACGAGGTATTCCGCCATCTGGATGCCGGTACGACCGACCTTGCGACGGCCACGTATCGCAACCCGGTGACGAACTACACCGATCAACAACGCCTTGTGCGAGAACGTCTGGCGTTGTTCGAGCGACTGCCACTGCTGGTTGGACTGAGTTGCCAGATTGCAAACCCAGGAGATTATCTGACTTGCGATCATACCGGGGTCCCGCAGTTGATCGTGCGCGGTGAAGACGGAGTGGTCCGGGCGTTCATGAATGTCTGTTGGCACCGCGGGGCGCGCATTGCGGAGGGCCAAGGCCAGGGGCAGCAACGTTTCAAGTGCCCTTATCACGGCTGGACCTACGACTGTGCCGGCAGGTTGCTCGGTATCCCGGACAAGCGGAATTTCCCTGACCTGGACCCGGCAGCCCAGAGGCTTGTTCAGTTGCCCGCGGTCGAGTCGCACGGCATGATCTGGGCCAGTGCGTCTGCAACCGAGAACCAGACGGTGTCGCAGGAGATCGACATCGATGGCTATCTGGCAGGGTTAGGTCCTGAGTTGGCGTCCTACGGTGTTTCTGGTTATCACCACTATACGTCGAAGGAACTTTCCGTAGCGATGAACTGGAAGCTGGTCATCGACACTTTCCTGGAGTCGTACCACTTTGGTGTGCTGCATCAGGACTCGATTTCACCGATCTTCTTCAGCAACCTTTGCCTGTTTGCGCCGTTCGGGTCGCATCTGCGAGTGGCGTATCCGCGTCGTACTATTGAGTCGCTCCGCGACCTGCCCGAAGAACGCTGGGATTTTGTTGAGCATTCTGCCTTGGTCTACGTGCTGTTTCCCAACACGGTGTTTGTGGTACAGGCCGACCACCTGGAGATTTGGCGAATCTACCCAGAGGGCAACTGTGCGGATCGGTCGACGATATTCCTCGACTTCTTTATCCCCCAACCTGCGACCTGTGACAGTGCGCGGGATCATTGGGCCCGCAACCTGGCACTGGTCCTGCGGGTCGTCGAAGAAGAGGACTTTCCGACAGGCGAAGGTATCCAGTTCGGTTTCGGTTCCGGTGCCCAGTCGCATATGACATATGGTCGCAACGAGCCGGCGCTCACCTATTTTGAGAAGAAGGTCACCCAGATGGTGGACAAGCTGGAAACATGATCAGCACTTTCTTGAGAGATTCCGGGACCTGGCACTAGCGGACACTGCCTCGCTTTAGAGCGGGGGGTTCGCTACTGCCTGGCTATTTAGAGGTCATTACCCAGACACCGTTCCAAGCGTCTCCCGGGGGTTGCGCTTTGAAATGTGTGCATCGATCAATGTAGGTCTGCGACAGGCGATCCTGAGGGTTGAACCGCAGGGTCTCAGTAAATTGTGCCGTGGCTTTGTCCCAGTTTGCATCTCGATAATTCGCTATTCCCTCGTTGAAGTGGCCGACCGCTTCCATCAGATCTGGGAAAGAAGAATTGTCATGATAGTCAAGGACTTCATATATACCGACTGGCTTGGTTTTTCCTTTGACTAAGACCAGATCCACATCACGGACCCGGTATGTGCCGCGTAGTTTTCTGAATGTATGTTCGCTGATCAGTATTCGCGCTGAGTAGGTTTTGCAGGCGCTTTCCAGGCGGGCAGCCAGATTTACACCATCGCCGATCAGCGTGTAATCCATGCGCTTTGGTGACCCGATATTGCCGGATACCACCTGGTCTGTGTTAAGACCTATCCCCATGTCAGCGGCGCGCAGGCCCTTGGCCTTACGTTCTTCATTCCAGATCTGTAACTCACGGATCATTGAAATAGCAGTCCGGACCGCACGATCCTCATCATCGTCATGCGGAATTGGAAGGCCAAATGCAGCCATGATCGCATCGCCGATAAATTTGTCGAGCATCCCCTCTTCATGGGTAATGCAATCAACCATGACCGTAAAATAGTCGTTCAGGAAGGAGACAGTTCCCTGTGGACCCAGTTCCTCAGTCAAGGTTGTAAAGTCCCGCACATCAGAGAAAAGAACCGTGGCGATCGCGCTCGTGCCCCCCAGAATATCTTCGCCACCACCAGTCAGAAGCTGGTCGGCAATAGCAGGGTCCATGTACCGGGACATTGTTGACTTCATGCGTTTCTCACCGCTGATGTCTTCTATCACCAGCATCAATCCCAGTTTCTCACCATCATCCCCAGAGCCGAGCAATGGCATCACAGTGAGATTCGCGGAGACCGACTCTTCACCGAGTAGCAAAGCGGCATCCATCAATATATCGGTTTGTTGCGTTTCCCGAACAAAATCGAAGCGCTCACTGACCAGTTTGTTTTCACCAGAAAAAAACTCTTCGGTTTTTGCACCGACAATGCTGGAAGCTTCAGTACGCAGTATCTGCAACCCAGCCTTGTTACAGGTCACGATATAGCCTTCATCATCGACTGTAAGCACTCCGTTTGTCATGCTCTCGAGGACCGCATCGTTGTAATCTTTCATCTGCTGTACATCATCAAACAGCTTTGCGTTCTCGAGGGCGATGGCAACTTGGGCAGTGAATGCTTTTAAGCGAGATTCATCTTCGTCGGTAAAAGGCCCACCGTGTTTGTTCAAGGTCTGTGTGACACCGATGACTTTTCCGTCTTTGTTATGGATCGGCACACAGAGAATGGAACGGGTGAAAAATCCGGTCTGTTTGTCAAACGACGGGTTGAAACGAAGGTCGGCATACGCGTGAGGAATATTGACGCTCTGACCGGAGGTAAAAACGGTGCCAGCAATGCCCAGGTGATTGGGCAGGCGGATCTCACCAACAGAATCACCCTGAGCGATTCTGGAGAACAGCTCACTGGTCTTGTCGTCATTCAAAAACAATGTAGACCGCTCCGCATTTAACATGCGTGTCGCTTCAGACATCACCCGTTGCAGCAAAGTTCCAAGATCCAGTTCAGCAGTAACATCAGCGACCAGGCCAAGAAACTCCATTTCCTGTTGCCTTTTCTCGGCCATTCGCTCTGAGAAGATATTACTCTCCAGGGCGATGGATGCTTGCAGCGTAATCTGTTCCAACAGGTGCAGATCATCTTCGGTGAACTGACCTTCGATCTTGTTGAGGGACTGCATTGCTCCGATGATTCGCCCCTTCGCTGTCCGGACCGGTGCACAGAGAATATTTTCTGTCTTGAAACCAGTCTGTTGATCGATTTCCTTGTTGAAACGGGGATCAGCGTAGGCGTCGCTAACGATCAAGCCTTCACCTTCGGTGAAGACATGTCCGGCTATACCCACAGAGTTGAGAATTCGGATTTCCCGTTGCAAAGAGCCCTGAGCGACACGTGAGTAGAGCTCCCCGGTCTGCGGGTCGTTGAGAAAAAGCGTCGCTCGTTGGCAGCTGATTTCTTGCGAGGTGATGTCCACCAGTGTTGCAAGCACTTCATCCAATGAGTCCAGAGAAGCACAAAGTGTTGAGACTTTGAGCAAAAGTTCTGCCTCACGAAGACGCATGGTCGCAGATTTCCGTTTAGAGTTTCTCGCTGCTGTCATCTTCGAATCTGCGTTGTGGTTGATGCTGTCAACATGTTACCCGCTTGGTTTTCCCTGTGCTCGAGCCCTGGTGAGTGAAACAAAGAGCCCACGCAGCAATGGGCCTATGCTTAACCCGAAAGTTTATCTTCATGACCGGTCCGCAGCACATCAAGCTGGTCTCGCAGTGCGCTGACAGAGTCTTTCAGGAGCTTGATCTCATTGCTGGAATCGGCAAATGTTTTTTGGACCTTCTGCTGGCCCTCAAATCGCTCGCTTTCCATTTCATCCCGCAGAGACTGCACGGTTTCGCGTAGTTGGCGGATCTCGTCACTGGCAGTCGCGACCGCTTTCTGGGTTTTCTTGTCGCCTTCGAATCGAACACTTTCAGTTTCGTCCCGCATAGCCTGTATGGTCTTTCGAAGTTGTTCTATTTCATCCTGAGAATCCGCCCGTGTCTGCTGAACGTCTTTGTTTCTCTGAAAATTCAGCTCCTCTAACGTATCACGCAGTGCCTGGGTGGTGGTTTTGAGTTGCTCGATCTCACCGCTGGAGGCTGCGACTGCCGCCTGAACGGCCTTGTTTTTTTCAAACTGATACGTCTCGAGCCGATCACGCAACGCAGAGATAGTCTCCTTGAGGTAGCGGACCTGTCGATCCGCGTTCGAGGAAGATTGGACAGTGGTTTCCTGGGTTTTTCGGTTTGTCGCCATCGGTTGAATAATGACATGAAACGGGATTTATCGACACTCCTGTATCACTTGAACCCGGAATGTTCGACATCCGCTCTTGCTTTGCGCTTCGATTGGCTGGCACCTTTGTTCCGAGCCGATCTGGATCAGTGGCTGCTTCAAGAAGCGGCGGTTGAAATTCTCCCATTGCGGGCCGTGGGGGCTTTTGATAACGTGATCAGACAGGAATCCGATCCCCGGAATTCCCGAGATCATTGGAGGAGAACAATGCCTGCATACCTGTATCAAGGATCTTACTCTTCGGACGCCCTCAGGGCTTTGGTCACCAATCCTGAAGATCGAAGCGTGGCTGCCCGTGCCGTAATCGAGGCAAATGGCGGGACGATGACGGGCTGTTGGATGGCCTTTGGTGAGGACGATATTATTGTCATCGCGGACATGCCAGATGATGAGTCGATGGCCGGAGCCGCATTGGCGATTTCGTCCACAGGGGCCATAGTCGGCGGGCGGACAACGAAACTTCTGACCATGGACCAGGCTGTGGCAAGCATGGGCAAGGCCGGTGCGGTTATGAAAGCATACAAACCACCCGCCTGACCGCGGGCGTGGGTCTCGAACGAGCCGCAGCTCGTCTGGCTCAGTGGGCGCGGTCGGGTCGGGAAAGTGTCTTTGTATAGGCTGACCAGCGTGGTACGGCCGACGAGAGTAGGTTATGCTTGCACTCGCAATTCGGCTGCAAGGGGACGCAACCGGCTGTCAGATTCAAAGAGCAAATGCCCAACGTATATTCCGGGGGGAGTCACTGCGTTGGCCGAGGGAGGAATACGATCCATGTGCGGCGCGGTCGATTAAATAGTGTCCGAGCACAAGTCGGTTTTCGAGATCTCAGAGGGCAGCATTGCCTTCGGTGGTAATCAGGCGCTCGACTCGGTTTCCTTTTCGATGGTGAAGGGGCAGTTGATCGGTCTGATCGGTCCCAACGGTTCTGGAAAAACCACGTTGCTCAACGCGACCAGTGGTATCTATCCCCTTAACTCCGGAGCGATCAGCTTTGAGGGAAACAGGATAGAGAAAGAATCACCGCACCGGATCGCCCGGGCCGGTGTTGCCCGCACGTTTCAGATTGCACGAATCTTCCCGCACATGACCGCTGTTGAGAACATGTTGGCACCAGGTTTCACGGTCCGTGATAAGGAAACAGAAAACCGCGTTAGCCTGATTCGGCGTGCAAAAGAATATCTCGATTTTCTGGATATCGCCGATTTTGCCGATGAACAGGCGGCCGATCTTTCCGGTGGCCAGCGCATGCTGCTTCAATTTGCCAGGGCGCTGATGCTTAAACCCCGCCTGATGCTCCTCGATGAACCATTTGGGGGTATTCATCCTCTTCTGGTTGAGCGTATTCTGGAGCGCATACGAGATCTTCGCGATCAGGGCATTGACTTCATCGTCGTCAGTCACGACCTGCCGACTATCATGGGGCTGGCTTCGCGGATCGTGGTGCTTGCTAATGGCAAAGTGATCGCAGACGGTACTCCAGAGATCGTGCGGGAGGATCCGGGTGTGATCGAGGCCTATCTGGGAGTCTGACGATGCTCAGCGCGCAGAATATCGTTGCCGGCTATGTTGACGAAATCAACATTCTTCAGAATGTCTCCGTCGATGTGCACAAACAACAGATCACTTCGGTGATCGGACCCAACGGTTCGGGAAAATCGACACTGATGCGGGTGATCTGTGGCTTTCTCAAGCCAAAGTCAGGGCAGGTCATGTGGGATGATAAAGACCTGACAGGACGCCCAAGTCACACCATGGCCGGTCTGGGGATCTGTTACCTACCACAGGAGCGCACCGTTTATCCCCACCTGACAGTAGAACAGAACATTCATCTTGGCAGTTGGACATTTCGCCGGGATAAGGCGCGTATCCGAGACGAACTCGCAAGGGTCTATGATCTATTCCCGCTCATGCGTGAGCGGCGCAAGTCAAAGGCCGGCGACCTGTCCGGCGGAATGCAGAAGATTCTCGAAGTCGCCCGCGGCATGATGATCAGGCCTGAAATTCTGATCTGTGATGAACCGACGGTTGGGCTGGCCCCAATTATTGCCAAAGAAGTGTACGATACCATTGAGCGTCTTAAGGCGGATGGCCTGACCATTCTTCTCGTCGACCAGAATGTTCGTGAGGCTATTCGAATTGGTGACTATGTTTACGTGCTCGAGGTCGGGCAGAACAAGGTCAATGGGACCCGGTCCGAATTCGAAACGAATCTGCATGACATGATCAAGGACTGGTTGCAGATCTGAATGATGATTTCACCGAACAGTCTGGCTTACGACAACCGGTGAAGATTCATTAACGATGTTCAACAATCCAACAGGAGGACAAGACGATGGTTAATAGACGTCACAAGAAGTTGTTGTCGCAGTTTGCACTGGCCGCAGCGGTTTCATTCTCCGTCAGCGCCATAGAGGCCGGTGACACGATAAAGATCGGCGGCATGGCGCCGCTGTCTTCACCCGGCAGTTACCAGCAGGGTCCGGAATTGGTCCTGGGGCTCGAATGGGCAGTAGCTGATATCAATGCGACTGGTGGTGTTCTAGGCAAGCAGGTCGAGTTGATTGTGGAGGATACCCAAGGGCGTCCCCCGACTGGCGCGACTGTAGTCGAGAAGCTCATCACCAAGGACAAGGTGGTTGCTGCGGCTGGTGAGTATCACTCTTCGGTGTGCAAAGCCGAGATCGAGGTTTTCCATCAGCACGGTATTCCTTTTGTGATCGGATCATGCTGGTCGGATTCGCTGACTGCAGCAGGGTATGACGAGATTTTCCGTACCAGCGTCTACTCGTCGAAGCTGGCCGAGAACATGGTGGCCGTGATGGCGGCAAACGGTATAAAGAAAGCAGCGAGCCTGGTCGAGGACACCGACTACGGGATCGGTATCGCAAAAAACATCGAAAATGCGATTAAGAAGTTGAATGTTGATATCGATTTCCAATACGAAGTGGTTGAGAAAACCTCGAAGGACTTTGTGCCGATCCTGCTTAAATACAAAACCCAGGTGAAGCCGGAGGTGTTGATTGTTGCCGTGACCCAGCCGGGTGGATTTCTGATCCTCAAGCAGGCCCACGAGATTCGCTTCGCACCGAGCAAAGAAACTCTTTATCTTGACGGTACCTGCACTGCGCAGAATGACAAGGTCTTCTGGGAAGCGGTCAAAGACGCTGGCAACTATGTACTGATGTCTTGCCCTTACAGCCCCAGTGTCAAGTTGACCGAACTCGGCGAGAAAATCAAACAACGCTACATCGACAAGTTTGATCGTCAGCCGAACTACCTGCCACTGCAAGGATACGACGCAATGATTTCTCTGCTCACCGCAATCAAGAACGCCGGTTCGACCGACAGCAAGGCCATCATCAAGGCCCTGCAGGCGCTCAAGATCCCGGGTTCGCGGGGAGACATTGAATTCTCACAGGAAGACGGTGTCTGGCATCACCAGTGGAAAGCTGTACCAACCTTTATCTTTCAGTACACCGAGGTGGGACAGTCGGCCGGGGATGCAGCAGTGCTTTTCCCCAAGCAGTTCGCTACCGCAGGGATTGCACGGCCATAATTTGACTGTTGGCCGGGGGTGGGTCCAGGCCCGCTCCCGGTCACAGTTTTCACCTCTCACTGGATCCAGTTCATGGACTATTACGTCCTTTCCCAGATCGTCAACGGGCTGATTTTCGGGTTCATCTATGCGTTGATTGCACTCGGTCTGACCGTGGTGTTCAGTATTATGCGGGTCGTGAACTTCTCCCATGGAGAGTTCTATATGTTGGGGGGATACGCGCTGTATGCGCTGACGGCAGGGGTGGTCACCGTGTTCGGTATACCGCTGTCTATTCCAACGATCCTCGGGCTGCCGCTGGCCATGGTTGGCGTTGCGGTCTTTGGAATGTTGGTGGAACGTGGACTCCTGCGCCCAGTCTACACGGCGCGTATGGACCGGCCGGAAGAATATGCCATCATCCTGACGTTCGGTTTGTCGCTCTTTCTACAGTACGGGGCCCTAACGGCCGTCGGTCCTTACGAGATGACGCCCGGTGCGTTCTGGGAAGGGTCCAAGCACGTTATTGGCGATCTTTATCTCGCCGGCGACCGGTTGTTTGCCGCCGGTATCTCCGCAGTGCTGATCGGGGCCACTTTGTACTTCATCTACGGCACCTGGACCGGGCGTGCTCTGATGGCTACGGCACAGAACCGGGTCGGCTCGACAATTGTCGGTATTAACACGGTCAGGATGAACATCACAGCCATGGTGCTTGCCGGCCTTCTGGCTGGAGGCGCGGGCGCATTGCTCGCACCCGTTTTTCTCGTCTACCCTGATGTCGGCCAGATTCCTGTGATCAAAGCTTTTGTGATCATCGTGCTGGGTGGAATGGGATCGATTCCCGGGGCTGTCGTTGCAGCGCTTATCCTGGGATTGGTCGAAAGCCTGGGCTCGGTGTACGTTTCGGTCGCTTACCGTGACGTGTTCGCCTTTCTGGTGCTGATCGGGGTGCTGCTTTTTCGACCCCACGGTCTTTTTGGACAGCAGGAACGTCGCGCGTGACCCGTTTCCAGAGAGCCGCCATAGGATTGGCTCTGGCCGGTGGCCTTGTGATCCCCTTTCTGCTCGACAGCTACATGATCCGTGTCGCCGCAATGGCGCTCTACTACATTATTCTCGCGTCGTCATGGAATCTGCTGCTTGGCTACGCCGGACAGCTGTCCTTTGCCCATGCGGCTTTTGCCGGAATCGGTGCGTATACCTCCGGATTGCTCAGCTATCACTATGGTGTGCATCCGGGGTTCGGCATCTTCATCGGTGGTGCAGCAGCAGCGGGTATCGGCTGGTGTTTAGGGCGCATGTGCCTTCGAACCCGCGGACCCTACCTGGCGTTGATGACCCTTGGTTTCTCGGAATCGGTTCGGCTGATCCTGCAGATCGAACACGATTTCACCCGCGGATCACTGGGTCTGCAGATCCCCTATCTATTTGGCGAGGGTCTACCCAATCACCTGCTTGGATATTTAGTGATGCTGGCCCTGGCCATTATCACAATTGGCGTGCTCTATCTGCTCGTGAATTCGGAAAAAGGGCTTTATCTGAAGGCCATCCGTGAGGACGAGGATGTCGCCTCGGCAATGGGGATCGAACTCGTAAAATGGAAAGTCAACGCGTTCGTGATCTCCAGCCTATTTGCCGGTCTTGCCGGTGCGATCTACGCTCACCTGTTCGTACAGGTGCTTGCACCTCAGAATCTTCTACTGATCGAAATGGGCCTGATTCTCGCGATGACGATTGTCGGCGGTCTGGGCACGCTAACGGGCCCGATCATCGGTGCAGTCCTGCTGGTCGTCATGTGGGAAATCATGCGTGACGTGAGCCCTTATGCTCACATGCTGCTGTTCGCAACGATGGTTATCATTGCGATGAAGTTTTTCCGATCGGGAATCTTTGGTCTCATCGCCAGCCGCTTGAAGGCAAAGGGCCTGATCAGTAAAGCGCCGCCTTTCACGGTGGAATAACAGCAAAGCGCCCAGGGTCGTTTTATTCTAGACGTCCCAGCCGCCGTCAACCGCAAGTTCCTGGCCAGTGATGTTGCGTGCGTCATCCGAGGCCATGAACAACACCGCGTTGGCGACATCCTGTGGAGTCGTAACCCGTTTCAGGGCCATTTCCTGAACATACTCGTCGTAGACCTGCTCAACGGTCCAGCCACGTACTTTTGCCTTTGCTTCGCACAGTTTTGACATGCGCGGAGTTTCGACAATGCCCGGGCAGACCGCGTTGACGTTGATGTTGTGTTTACCGAGTTCCAGCGCAACGGTGCGGGTGATACCACGCACCGCCCACTTGGAAGCACTGTATGAGGTCCGCATCGGATAACCACGTAGCCCGGAAGTGCCACCGATATTAACGATCTTCCCGCTGTTCTGTGCGATCATGGTCGGTACAACATGTTTGATCGGCAGGAAAGTACCTCTTTCGTTAGCCATAATCACGTCGGTGAATTCCTCAACAGGAATATCCTGCACCGGGGTCTCTATGGGGCCGGTCACGCCTGCGACGTTGACCAGGATATCGATCTGACCGTCAAAAACCCGCAGGGCATGGGCGACCATGTCCCGGACCTGCGCCTCGTCTGTCACATCACAGGTGACGACGTGTGCTTCCCGGTCGAGCAATCGAACCTCAGCTGCCACTTTCTCCAGTGCCGCTGGATCCCGTGCAGTCAGGACGATATCGGCACCCTCGCGTGCCAGGGTTGTTGTGATCGCCGCGCCCATGCCTTTGGCGGCGCCGGTGACGATGGCTGTTTTATTTTCAAGTTTCATGTCAGTTCACCTCATAATCCCGGAGAAGAAAAGTCAGCTCGCAGGTCCAGCCTTGAGATCAGGTCAGACGGACCTTCGAATCATTCCGTGCCGGAGGTTTATTCCGTGTGGTTTCGCGTTATTCTAGCGCTCCAGCAGTGTGATCGGCGCTCACCGCCGATCTCTTCCAGCCCAGTGGGAGTCCTGCACCATGACACATTCAGAAACCCATCTCAACAGCGTCAAGCATCACCTGGCTGACCTGCTTGAAGGGGCGGTCACGGCATGGGATGTCGTTGCAGACGTCACGGTCAGGAAAGATCAAGCCGAAGCGCTAGTCGTTGTTGCCGACGGAATCGCTGTGCTGGTAACGTACCGGCAGAGGTCCACCGGAGACTGGCAGTGGGCTCTATCCTGTCGAGATCCGCAGACTGAACAGCCTTGGCGCCGGTTCTACCCGTCAGCGTTGACGATGCTGCGTGGCTTGCGCGCCGAACTGGCACCGGACCAACCGGCCTTTGGTCTGGTGATCACCCCGTCAGCGGTCAGTCTGTAGCCGGGTCCTGGTGCGATGATCCCGATAACGGTACTCACAGGGTTTCTTGGCAGTGGCAAGACCACGCTGTTGTCGCACCTGTTGCCCCATCCGGAGATGGGTAGAACAGCGGTCATCATCAATGAATTCGGCGAGATAGGCTTGGATCACGAGCTGGTTGAGACCAGCGAGGAAGATTTCGTTGAATTGACGACTGGTTGTCTGTGTTGTCGGCTTCGCGATGACCTTGTGCTGACGATTCGCGATCTGCTCACCCGGCGACAGCGTGGGGATGTACCGGTATTTGAGCAGATCCTGATCGAAACCACCGGTCTGGCTGACCCACTGCCGGTCCTGCAGACCCTGGCCTCGGACCCGGTGTTGGCCGAGACAACCAAGCTGGCAAACGTAGTGACTACCGTGGATGCGTTGCTGGGTCTTTCGACACTATCGCGTTTTTCAGAGTCGCTTCGGCAGGTCGCAGTAGCGGATCAGCTGGTGTTCACCAAGGTTGATCTTGCCGGTGATGAGGCCCAACAACTGCGGTCAAAGGTGCGCCAGTTGAACCCATTGGCGCCACAGCACTCGGCCATCCATGGGAATATCAGGCCTTCTCTCCTGCTGGGGTCTGCTCAAGAGCAGGCCGACCCTCTCCGGTGGCTGGGGTACAGTGTGTCCGATAGCGTCGAACCAAAATCGGGGCAACAAAACGGCAACCTCGGTGAGGCAGGCCCACATGACAGCACCATCGAGACCTTCAGCATCGTCCGTGAGAGACCCTTTTGTGCGGTGACATTGACGTTGCTGCTGCAGGTGCTCACCGAACACTGTGGTGCCGGCCTTTTACGCCTCAAGGGAATCGTACAGATCGAGGAAGATCCCGAACGTCCGATGGTGATTCACGGTGTGCAGCATGTGTTTCATCCACCTACCTGGCTTGACTGCTGGCCGGGCAGCGATCGGCGCAGCCGCCTGGTTTTCATTGCAAGCTCCATTCAGCCGAGATGGGTAAATGCACTGATCGAAACACTAGATGCCGAAGTCCGGCAGCTCGGCAGTTCACAGCCGGCTGACGCGGCTGCTGGTCATTAAATCACGAGGAGTGAGAAGCCATGCTTGATATTCTGATTCGGGGTGGAGAAGTCGTCACACCGCAGGGATGCGGCGTTTATGACGTCGGAATTTCCGGAGAGAAGATCGTGGCCGTGGATAAGGCCGGTGCGCTCAGGGCCGATGAAAACGCCCGCATCATTGATGCTGATGGCAAGATCGTCATGCCTGGAGGCATCGATCCCCACGTCCACTGTTCATGGCACATCCCGGCTATCGAAGGGGTTCCTGCGCAGCTGACTGCACCTCCGGCACAGGTCAGCCGAGCGGCGCTGTACGGTGGCACCACCACCATGATTGACTTTGCAGCGTGGGAAGAGGAAGAGACCTTTGAGCAGACCATAAGCCGTCGCGACGAGGATTGGCGGGGGCGCTGCCATTGCGATTATGCCTATCACCTGATGCTGCGTGGCGGTATGCCACTGGAATTGATCGATGCTATACCGGAAGTCATCCAGGCCGGCTATCCGACAATCAAGATATTCACCACCGACATCACTCCGAGCCGGCGCGGACGAATGGTTGATTTTGGCTACATGTGGGAAGTATTCCAGGTGATGGCCCGATCCGGTGGGCTCGGAGTGATCCACGCCGAGGACAATGACCTGGTCATGCACATGTATGGCCGCCTGTTCCAGGAGGGTCGAACCGGTTTCGAGAACATGGCCGAAGTGCACTCGGTCTTGTCCGAGGATCTGTCTTTTCGCCGAGTACTGAGGCTGGCGGAGAACGTCGAAGGCACTGCGCTTTACATGATGCATATCAGTGCAGCGACAGGTGTCGCCGCGGTTGAAGAAGCGCGGGCCAAGAAATTACCGATCTACGGTGAGACTCTGCATCAATATATGCTCTACAACCAGGACGACTACCGTCGACCGAACGGACAGATCTATCACACTTACCCTTCACTGAAGACCGAAGCGGACCAGGCATCTTTATGGCAGGCGACCCAGGACGGCACGATCCACTGTATCGCTACGGATGAGCTGTGCTGCAGGTTGTCGGTCAAGGTCCAGGGCCGACGAATCGATGACACCACCGGCGGAAATTCGGGTGTTGAGCCCCGCCTCGCAGTCATGTATCAGGAGATGGTTACTGCCCGAGGCTATTCACTTTCGCAGTATGTGGACCTGGTCTCGAGCAACGCGGCAAAGATTATGGGTCTTTATCCCCGTAAGGGAGCGATTGCTCCTGGCAGTGACGCCGACATTACCCTGCTCGACCCGGAGGAGGCCCGCGTCGTGCGCAATGAAGACCTGCACGAGAGTGATTACACGCCGTGGGAGGGTAAGCAGGTCAGTGCCTGGCCGGTGTTGACCATTCTGCGGGGCAAGATTGTGGTCGAAAACGGCAATTTCTTCGCTGAAGAGGCCGATGGCCAGTATCTGTCGCGTCGGATCAGTGAGGATGTTCTCGGTGGCACTGCCCTGTAGGTGGACATCGTCTGGCTTGATTAGAATGTCATAAACTGCCGGCTTGTTACACTGCTCCAAAAACCTGGAGGTATCCGTAATGCCTTACGCAATCATCACCACGGACAAACCTGATCATCTGCAGGTCCGCAATGACAACCGTCCGGAACACCTCGACTACCTGGTCGCCAATCAGCATCGTCTGCTTGCGGGTGGGGCACTGATTGAAGACGATGGTTCGGGGGGGAAGGGCGGACTGATCATCGTCGATAGCGACGATCGGAGTGAAGTAGAAGCGTTCATCGATGGTGACCCGTTCACAAAGGCAGGGCTGTTCCAGAACGTAACGATCACCCGCTGGCGCAAGGCGTTCTTTAACTTCGAAAAGCTGATCTGACACCAACATAGTGTTTTTCAACTGACTTTTTGGCGGTTACCGGCATGCAGACCAATCTCTCCGTTCGACTTCTTCAAACTGGACGTCTAATCTCCAGACAGGTAAACATCAGATGAACCAACCGGCAGATCCTGCCCTGTTCGGGCTCAACAGGCTGCATCCCGTCATTGGCACTGAGGTGCGTGGTTTTTCCATTGCCGACCCCGACGGCGCTAGCTCGATTGAGAAAATCAGACGTGCCTGGCTCGAGCACCCCGTCCTGGTTTTTCATGACCAGGCGATCAGTGATGCTGAACAAATTCGCTTTGCCCGTCATTTCGGCGAACTGGAGATACACCCCTCGGTCGCCCACCGGGCATCTGATCATCCCGAGATTTATCGCGTCTCGAACGTTGATGAAGCCGATAACATCTTGCCTGAACATAGTAATGAGTGGCTCTATCTCAACCTGAGCTGGCTATGGCACACTGACAGTTCCTTCCGGAAGATCCCCAGCAAAGGATCGATACTGCACGGCATAGAGGTGCTTGAGCAGGGCGGGGAGACTTTGTTCGCCAACATGCAGGCGGCCTATGAGCATCTCGATGAACAGACAAAAGCAGCCGTCGAGGGTCTGGCCGTGGTCCACAGCCATGATTACATCATCTCGCTGTCCAGCGAGTTGAGTCAGCGCGAGGAACGGGGTGAGTATATTGATCTGCCACCGGTCACTCACCCGTTGGTGCGGGTCCACCCTGAAACCGGTAAACGATCGCTTTTTCTCAGCCCCCACACTATGGTGGGAATCGAGCAGATGCCGGAGTCGGAAGGTAGGGCACTGCTCGATCGTTTAATCGAGCACGCCACCGGCGACCGGTTCGTGTATAGGCATCGCTGGCGGGCGCACGACGTCATCATGTGGGACAACCGCTGTACCATGCACATGGTGACGCCGTTCGACAATCGAATTCAGCGCCGCATAATGCACCGCACCACAATCGTGGGAGACGAAGTGCCGATCGCGGCCAGCAGATTCTCATAACAACCCGAGCAAAGATCAGTCAGGCAACCCGCTGTTCCGGTCTGTCAGGCCTGATTCTGGCCGGGCTGACGTCATTCTGAGATGTAATTCCGTTTATCTTCCCTTGAACTCGGCATCGCGTCTCTCACGGAAAGAAAGGTTTCCCTCGGCAAGATCTTCGGTGTCGGCAAGAGCCCGGAAGGACTGGGATTCGATCCGTAGCGCCTCATCCAGCGGCAGCCCGTGGCTACGATAGATGACTTCCTTGGCAAACTGCTGCGGAAGCGGTGCGCGCGAGGCGAGCTTCTGCGCATAGGCCATGGTCTCTGTGAGCAGTTGATGCTGGGCACAGACCCGGTTGACAAGGCCGGTGCGAAAAGCGAATTCGGAGTCATACCGGTCACCGGAGAGAATCATTTCCATGGCGTGGCCATGGCCGATGATTTCCCTGAGGCGGATCAGACCACCGTCGCAGGCATGAAAGCCCCAACGTACGTCCTGCAGGCCGAATTCCGCGTTGGGAGAGCAGAACCGAATATCGCAGGCCAGCGCCAGTTCCAGCCCGCCGGAGATCGCGTAGCCATTGACTGCCGCAATGACGGGCTTGAATACTTTGACGTTACGGGTGATTCCGGCAAGCCCAGGCCCATTGGTGTAGACACGGTTGAATTCCGGGGCAGGGGTCTGGGCGAAAGCCATGGTGTAGGTCTTGAGATCTGCCCCGGCACAGAACGCCTTATCTCCAGTGCCCGTGATCACGGCAACCCGGGCGTCGGTATCGGCGTTGAAGTCGTGCCAGATCTGAACGAGCGCTTCGTGTGCAGAAAAATCCAGCGAGTTCATCTTGGCCGGTCTGTTGATGGTGATCAAACGTACGCGTCCATCACTTTCATACAGAATATCGTCGTCCATGCTACCTCCGGTTTGGGGTCGTGGCCTGTTGGTTTTGGCTGTTAGGGATCATGGCGACCGGATGTCGCCGGGTATTGCACCACCTGAATTCAGGGTTTCAGACGATCGGCGATCCTTGACAGTTTCGACCTGTAGCAGCCTTCGACCCTAGCCGAACGCCTGCTCAAAATTCACGATCTGAATTAGCCGGGTTACCTCTGGCCAGGCAAGCCGTAGATTGGCAGGAGAAGTCGATTTCAGTGACAGGATTTCCCGAGTGCCTTGAGTCGCCAGTAGTTGTAGGGCACGGCGGCCAGAAAACCTGCTGCAAACATCACCGGCAGTACCCACAGGTTCAACACGGCTCCACCGGTCAGAGCGACGTCGACGAGGTTCATCGCAATCTCCATCGCTAGCATGGAGATCAGTGACATCCCGACAGCTGTTTGGAAGGCACTTCGGAGCGGCATCTGCCTCGAGAGAATGACTGTTTCCAGAGCTATCGATGTCAGGATGCCGTTTACTATCGCCAGCAGCATGATTGCAATCACGGGCCAGCCTATTTCGGTCAACTGAAAGAAAAGGATCGTACCCCAGTCTCCGATCGAGCAGCCAACCAGGCACCACAGCGTGTTCTTCGAAGCGCTCGGCCAAGTGTGGCGGCAAGTCCAGGAAAACCGTGAAGACTCTACAGCGGTTACCATTGAACGGGAATATGGCGGTGTTGTGACAGGTGTTTTTCTTACGCTCGCTGTCCTGATTATACTACTTTCGGCCCAGTGTTCTAAGGCTACACTGCGCTTCAGCGGATGCTTCGACCGCCGTCGACCGATATGGACTGACCGGTGACAAAGCTCGCGTCTGAGGAGCAGAGAAAGGCGATTACGCTTGCCACTTCCTCGGCTATACCCAGGCGCCCCAGCGGGTGCTTGGCAATGGAAATCTCGCGTGCTGCGACAGAGTCGCCGGAGTCCTGGAACATTTTTTCCACCATGGGTGTTTCAATCGTACCGGGACAGATTGCATTGACACGGATGCCATCACGCGCATGATCCGTCGCCAGGGATCGGGTGAGGGCGGTCACTCCGCCTTTCGATGTCGAATAGGCCAGATGACGGATCGCACCGCTCAAGGCATCGATCGAAGCGACATTCACAATGACGCCGCCGCCGCGCTGTCGCATCTCAGGAATGACCGAGCGACAACCCCGGAACAACCCTTTGAGATTGACGTCCAGTATCAGGTCCCAGGTCTCGTCGGTGGTCTCCTCCACGCTGCCTTCGATCAGTATGCCAGCGTTGTTTACCAGAATATCAAGGCCACCGAATTCACCCCGGCAATACGCGATTGCATCATCCCAGTCTGCCTGCAGGCGAACATCCAGCAGTCGTTGCGGAAAACTCGATGTCGGTGAACGTTCTGCTTCTGTGAAAAGTCCGGCCACCACGTGGGCACCCGCCGCCCTCATATACTCGGTTGTGGCCTTGCCAATGCCGGTGCCGGCCCCGGTGACCAATGCTACTTTACCTTTAACACTCATGATCGTTCCCTGTTGTGGCTCATTGACGTAGGTCAGTCAAGGAACAGCCAGACTTTTCTGTGTTTCTCCGAAAACGAAATGGAATGCTTGAACCAGTCTGTGGTTTTCATTGGTGAGTCGGTTGATACCTGCTGACAAAGTTCCGGGTGTTCCGGAGAAGTGGATCGTCCGGAATGACAGTCGTCGGTAATGCCCGATAATAGTTGATTATTGACTCCCGGAGGGTCAGAATTGAAGCCTTGGCGTCTATGTATGAGCGCTAGATCGGATGGTAAAAAGAGAGTGCTTGTGAACCTACGTACCCGCTGACGGTATTTCAGCTTCTCTATCCCGCTCATATTCCATTCGTGTTACTGGGTTCACCGTGAGCCAAAGGGCTGTGGTATGCCTGATTACTTTAATTTTGAAAGAGACCTAAAATGAATATCTATGTTGGAAATCTGTCGTACAACGTCACTGAAGATGCACTTCGGGCAATGTTTGAAAAATTTGGTGGTGTAAACAGCGCCAAGCTCATTACCGATCGGGACACGGGCCACTCCAAGGGCTTCGGCTTTGTGGAGATGGAGACTAACGCTGACGGTCACAAAGCCATCGAAAACCTGAACGGCAGTGATTCCGATGGCCGTGCGCTCAAGGTGAATGTCGCCAAACCGCGGGAGCAGGGTCGCGGTGGTAACAGAGGTAGATTCGGTGGCGGAGGTCGTAATCGCTACTGATGAATCATTCGACTGAATGCGGTACTCCACCAGGCGCGGAGTTCACGGCTATCAGGTAACACCAACAGATTGCAAGCCATAGGGCGTTAGACCTATGGCTTGCAGATCCCAACTCTTGATTTTAGGTTAATCCAATCGCTTCCTACAGTGCCGTGTCTTCGCATTACTGCACAAAGCAATCTCTCACGGCTGAGTTTTTGTTCCACGCAGGAGTATTCCACTCGATTCCAAGATTCGGGCCTGTAGAGGTAACCCAGTAGATTCGGCAAGAACCCAACGGGCTATTGCCCAGGCCCCCACCTCCAATCCTTGTAGGCCTGCCAATGAAAGTCAACTGGTTAGGACCCAAGCGCAGATTCTAGCCATCATGCCTTGTGCTTCAGGATGACCTGGAGAGAAATTCTTGTACGCGACTTCCTTTGTTTGAATATAAGCGCCTTTCAAAGGCCACCACTCTGATTCAGTCCGGTCAAACAAGTTTTTTCCGGAGTGACGTATGTCGCATAAGAGACCAGCGGATACCATATACAAGAATCTACCTAGAGTTTGGCATTGTGAATTTAT